>Ga0207780_1000382_pt1 | contig 12314 bp, 17 predicted proteins | sample LuqExpMetageno45_FD_187803 | JGI IMG/M metagenome (GOLD analysis project Ga0207780, IMG submission 187803) | Tropical forest soil microbial communities from Luquillo Experimental Forest, Puerto Rico - Sample 45 (SPAdes) | ecosystem: Environmental > Terrestrial > Soil > Tropical forest ...
GGTCGGTCCGGATAAGGGAAGTTGACCCCACGACCAAACGGATAGGCTGAACTCCCCCTGGGATCAAATGCTGGCACGCGCGACGGAGAAGTTACGACGCCGCGGCTTTCGTTCGTCGCACCCTCGAAACGTGCGCTCGACGGATGCCGCGCATGAGACATCGCAAAACTGGGTTCCAAAATCGAAAACAAAACAGCTCCACCAACTGCCAGGGCGCGAACTATCGACATCGTCATTCCGCAGCTCCACTAGTACCCAGCGGTTAGTCAAAGTCGGCAACCGACAAACCAACTGATTGCTCTTCCGCAAATCAACGCCATATGGGCTTCGACGAGGCGACCCGTCCTCACCTTACGGTATGTCTTATCGCGTCCTGTCATTGTCCAGTCTCCGGGGACCATTGATGACTTTTCCGGGCATCCGCACTTCGTCGAGCGCGGGCTCGAACAGGCCCGTCAAAATTATGAACGGTACGTGGAATAACAGCGACATTTTTGGATCTCGCGTTCGGTTCGATGAGAAGAACTGCGTCCCTGTCTAAGCGATCAAATGATGTAACTTTGCCAGAGCCACCTCGCGGCCTTTGCTTGGGCACTGGCTTTACCGAAGGGCGGGTGGTAATCACCCACTACTGTAAACTCATTCCAGTCTTGTGGACTGCGACATTTGGCGATTCGCGCTGCAATAGCGGCCCGGCTCGTCCAGTTCGCGGTGTTGATTGACACGGGCGTCTCCATCGTTCGCGTTGCTCATCCATCAGGCGAGATGGTTGAAAGCCGTACGTAGAGGAGACTGCCAAATGACCTGTGCTATTCCCAGTAATGCTTCACTTCTCGATAACGGGATCGCGAGGACCGTCCATCCCGGCAAGAGGACGCGCCTTCCAAAACCACGGCCGTCCAGTGCCAATGTTGCGGGCTGTAGCCGCTCGGATGACAAACTTTGGCTATTGCTCGCTTTTGATGGTCGCGATGAGCCGATGGCGGGCGCGCGCGAGCCTTGACATTACTGTTCCAATCGGCACTTCGGTAGCCTGAGCTATCTCGCGATAATCGAGGCCCTCGATATCCCGCAGCACGAGCGTCTCTCGAAACGCAGGGGGTAATGCCGCAATTGCCGCGCGGAGCTGTTCGGCGTCGGCCTTCGCGATAAGGGCTGCCTCCGCATTATCGCCATCTCTGTCACCTGGATCAGCTTGTTCAAGTTCGACTGCTTCAAGATCCTCGACGGTAACGACCGTTGCCGGACGATTTTTGCGGAGCCATGAATAGGCGGTGTTGCGCACGATACTCAGCACCCAAGAGCGCGCACTGCCGCCAGCGTAATTTCGAATAGCGCGGAAGGCGCGGATTGATGCATCCTGCACCACATCCTCAGCGTCGGTGCGATTGCCGGTCAGCCACGCAGCTAGCCGATAGGCCTCATCGATATGCGGCATCACGATGCTTCGGAAGCGCGCATTATCATCAAGCCCGCGAAACGCATCTGAGGCATCAGAAGCAACCAACCGCATTGGTGGGCTTTCAGCTTCAATTGGCCGGGTCTTAGTCTGCAGAGGAGTTACCGTCATGGCGCCAGCTCCCGTATTGTTACAATTCGGTTTTGCTGGTGCGGAATAATCGAGCGAAATCCTCCAATTGTTTCGCTTCGAGGTCGGAAACTGCCCAGTAGCTCACGCCATTCTCGACCCACCGGACCACGTTGTAGCCGCTAACGGTGCGCGCACTCTTATCGAGTTCGAAGCGGCTTTCTGCCGGCATTGCGGTGAGGCTAATAAGATGTTTCGCACGGCGGTAAACCAATGTCGAGACAGGTGTTCGCGCGATCACGTCGACTCGCCCGCCAATCAGCGTGAAATCGTCCTTCGCAAGGTCGACGACTCGCGGCGCGCTGGTAATGCGGCCATTGAACCACGGTTTGACGGTATGCCGGTCGGTCGAGATGACATCGACCGGCGCCGGTGCCATCAGAGCTCGGATGTGATCGGAGACTATTGCATCCGCAATCAAGGTTGGCTGTTGCTGAGCCCCGACCATGAACCAGGTCGAGGAGCTACTCACAATTGCCGTTAACGCGATTGATGCTGCGAGCGCGCGCCATGACGGCCACACCGACTCTCGCCTCGAGCCGCCGACCGATTTCTCAATTCTAGCGCGCAGCCCAGGCGGTGTCTCCTCGCGCGGCAGCTGCCTATAAATCGACTGTTGCAAAGCCTTGATGCGTTCGGCTTCGAGGGCGAGCGCGGGCTCCTTGCCTATCTGTTGCGCGACGCCCAGCGCATTAGCGGGATCGAGCTCGCCGTCGAGATAGGCATGCACCAGGAGTACTGATTTATCGTCAGAGTCTGAGCGGGTCATAGTTGTTTTTTCCAGCGCGCGTTCAATCGGCCTTGCTCTAATAACCGCAGCCGTTTTCCCCTTGTACTACAGGGGGATAACCATAGTGGACACAGTGACCTACCCTATAGACTCAATGAAGGTTCGTATCATTCCCGAAAAGCAAAATTTTTTTTCTCAATCCTCCTTGAAGTTTTTTTGAATGAGGGTGCGAGCCGCATCGACATGCAACGCGCGTATGTTCCGCTGCTTCGATAAACTCAGCATCGGAGATATCCGGCCACGTCCGCGCCTTGGCGATGTTTAGCCACTTAATCGGTCGTAACCTGTTATGGTCTTCGCTGAACCGCGTAAGACATGCGAATTTCCAGCCAGAAATCCGGTAAACAGGGCAAGCCAGAGCCTGCCCTGTTTTCTTCGTCGGCTCAGAAACTACGGAGCATTTCGTTGTAGCCGAGGCTGCCACCGCCCGTATTTTGTGGGCTTTCCGAATTAACGCCCGAAGCAGCGCCCGGAACCATGGCGAAAGAGTGCAGCCCGTTCTGCTGCCGCGCCGCAATTTTGTGGTGGTGGGGAGCAGTCGGAGTCCGTGCGAATGGCAGCGCATTGCCGGTACGGTCGAACGACTGAGCAAATGTCGGCGTTGCAAAGGCGGTCAGCACCGCGATGGTGGTTAGCAGCTTCTTCATGTCACATCTCCTGTGGTTGAGACTTAGAATTGTCGAAAGTGTTCACACACCGGAGGAGACCGCAGAACGGTTGGAATATTCCTTTGCGGTCGTTTTTATGAGACGAGTTTGGGAACGTTTTTGGGAATAAAATTCTTCGAGAACCTAAATCCGCAATGAACTTTTGGCTCGCAGTTCGGAACGGGCATCGCACACCTTTGTGATGTTACTCCGGCAGGAATAAATCGTCGTCGCGCTCAGTCTCACTTGCGTAAGCGCAAACTCGTTGCAGGAGACTGCAGCCAGGACTGACACATCATCACAGGGTTGTTGCCCCAAGCATCGAATGGAGGCCCTAAATGAGCGCATTTTTTGATTCATACGTGGCGAGAGTGTTACTGGCGATCCCGGCGTCAAGGCCCCGCTTTGCCACTGCCACTCGGCGACCGCGCTGGTTCGCGCCGTCTTTATTCGATTCATACCAGCCCGAGCTCCACTATATGCGGGGACCAGGCCCGAAATGGCGAGCGAAACGCGCGCGTTCCGCCGAAGGTTAACTCTGTCAGATCGCGCCGGCGACAATCGAATTTGATCAAGATACCCTGCATACGTTCAAACAGAAAGGAGCAGCAGCCATGCTTGCCATTTCCAGAATGGATTCATCCAAATGATCACCGGCGACTAAATAACGGCGGCATTTTTTGCATCTGGAGTTAGACTCGATGAAAGAACCGCGCTCCTGCTTCGGGGCACGGTTCTACTTCTCGTTAGATGATAAACTCTCGCAGAGTCACCTCGCAGCTATGGCTTTGGAGTTAACAATATTCACTTTGCCAGGTTAAGACGCCAACTATTTCCTCTCCTCCCGCTATTTCCAGCGCCTCATCGGATACGTCGTACGTCGGGAGGTCTTCGTCAAAGTTACTTGGGAACTTCATCATGTTTCTTCTCCTGTGATTGAACACCGCATCAAAAAGACTGCAAAACCCTCCGCAATATTCCCGGTGGTTGGAAGCCAGTGGTTCACTTTTGGATAACGAGATTGGGAAGACCGCCTGCCAATGAATATCTGGTATGTTGTGGGGCACTAAGCGGACATTAAATACGCTGCGCTCATGAAAACGTGATCCGGAGTGCGGCGGCGATCATTGGCCGCTGGGAATAATTGCAAGAGGTTTGCAGTCTTGCACTGGAAGATCGGTTTCAATACCGCCCTGCGCCTAATTTGGGGTGACGCAACCCGTTTGTGAATCACACCAGTTCCGGCAATAGGCAAGGCTCATGCTATGAAGAAATTTGCGGCGCCAATTACGCTTGCTTTAGCTTGCATCGCTTACGGTCTCGTTGTGGGTTACGCATTCTACTTCACGGCTCAGGCACAAGGTGCGACTAACGTGTGCAATCCCGACTGCCTTTTGCAAAAAATGGATGCGCTCAATCAAAAAAACGAAGCGTTGGAGCGTACGGTCGGTGAGCTGGCACTTCAGACCAACAAATCCATAAGAATAGGGCAAACAGTAACCCTTCACACGCAAGGAGGACATGGAGTCCTGAACTTTGACCAGCGTATTAAGCGTTGACTTAACGTCGCTCCGAAAGTTGCGGCTGCCGCGAGGTCTCCCCTTCGGATTGCCGCTTTGCCCCCGGTGGTCACGTCGTAACCAGGCAGCGCGCCGGATTCTGCTGCGGCCGGTACATCAGGGATTGGCGGGAAGCGATCCTTTCCGGTGACCGCCAGTGCTTTGAGTTGTCCCGCTTTCACCTGCCCGATCAACGCGGAAACAGTATCGAACAGGATGTCCGCGTGGTGACCGATCACAGCGTTGAGAGCCTCCGGAGTTGTCTTGTACGGTACGTGGAGCAACTCGATCCCGGCAGTTTGCTTGAATAATTCGCCGGCGAAATGTTGTGTTGCGGCAAAGCCGGGGCTTGCAAAGATGATTTTGCCGGCATTCGCTTTGGCCTCCGCGATAAGGTCTTTGACATTGTTGGCCGGAAAATCCGGTCGGGTTGCGATCAGCAGGCTTGCTGTTGCGACCTGCGTGACCGGAGCAAAGGCAGTGTTGGTGTCATAAGGCATGCTCTTGCGGGTTGCCGCAGCGATGATTTGCCCAGCGGTCATGATTCCGAGGGTGTAGCCGTCGGGACGGGCTTTTGCGACGATGTCGTTGCCGATGATTCCACCGGCCCCAGGTTTGTTCTCGACGATCACCGGCTTGGCGAGTTTCCGTTGCATAGCATCGGCGAGAATGCGCCCGATAATATCCGCGCCGCCTCCGGGCCCGAACGATACAATGAAATGTATCGGTTGTTGTGGATATTCTTGCGCCCGCCCAGGACTGACGAGCGCTATCGCAACGGTTAGCGCCGCAAGACAGCTTGCTAAAATCCTCAAAGTGCCCCCTCCCAACGTTTCACATGACCTTGTCACACAAGCATCGTGTTGAGCCCGCAGACGGGCAAGACCAATGGGCGTAGGCGTTCCAAGGCTCGATCGGTTACGCCACTGCCACGGAGCGGTCCTCTAGCATCGACGTTAGCGCAGCCTCGAATGCGCTGATCACGTCCAGCATCTGCGACGGCGTGACCGGGAAGGGAGCCTTGCCCTCGACCGCATCGGCGAAGCGCTCCAGCAGCACACGCAGCGAGTCGACCTGCTCGAAGGAACGATGTTCTGTCGCGCCGCCAATTTTGGTCACGATCAACTCGTTCTCTCCGCGCGCCTCGGCAGAACCGGTTGTGCCAAACACGTGAACGCGCCAAAACATTGGTGCGGCGCGCACTGTTGCAAACAGCCCCGTAGCGCCGCTTTTGAATTCGACAAGACCAGCAACTGCATCGCGAGGGTCCGGCGGCGGCTTTTTTGTTACCGTGCGCGCGTGCACGCTGCGCAAAGGGCCCCCAAGGTTCACGAAGGCATCGAGAATATGTAATCCCGCGCCGGTCATCCCTCCGCCGGGCGACTCGGCCGGATCGTCGCGCCAGCCGCCCGCTACGCGCGTGCTATGTTCATTCGAAAAATGCCCCTCGATGTGTAAGATCTCGCCCAACTCGCCGCTGCGGACGATGCGCGCGAGCTCACGCATCGACGCGAAGCACCGCTTGTTGTTACCGGTGGCGAGAGGCACTCCTGCAGCTTGAGTGGCAGCAATAGCGCGTGCGGCCTCCGCCCGCGTGAGCGCGAGCGGCTTTTCACACCAGACCGGCTTTCCTGCCGAAGCGGCCATTCTGATCTGTTCAACGTGCAGCGAGTGAGGTGTGGCGAGCAGGACGGCTTGCACCCCCGGATCGGTGAGCGCGTCCTGCAGATCGGTGGACATGCGGAAACCGTAGCTGCGCGCCAGCGGTTGTGCGAGTTCCGGCTCCTTACTCACGCCGTGAACGACGTGAAGCCGGTCGCTCTTTCCCTGCACCGCGGTAAGGATCGTCTGTCCCCATCGGCCAAGTCCTACCACCGCGATATTGAGCATGCGAATTTCTCACAGATGCTGGCTCCGGTTGCAAGAGGGATTCACACCCAGAGGGGTTGAACAGGCGGAATTGAACGAAAAATGACGACATCGACCTTCATTGCGACGTGCCAAATCCGGCGGATTTGATCATGACCACGATCAGCCCGGTCGGATTCAGAATTGCCACACCTGCCCAGGTCGCAACACCAGGAAACGCTCGGGCGAAATGCCCGCGGCCTGCACCGCCTCGTTCAGAGCGAGATACGGCGCATCAATGGCTTCGTCTGTTAGTTGAAATGTGCCGTGATGATGGGCGAGCGCGACTGCGCCTCCGCAATCGGTTAATGCCTGGACTGCCTCGGCTGGATTCATATGGTGGTCGCGCATGAACCAACGCGGCTCATAAGCGCCGATCGGGAGAATCGCCAGTTTAAATGGGCCGTGACGCTCTCGTGCATGGCGAAAATAGTGACCGTCGCCGTAGCCGGAGTCGGCGACGAAATAAATACGTCCACTGGGTGCTTCGATCACAAACGAGGCCCATAGTGCCAGGTTGCGGTCCGACAACTTGCGCGCCGACCAATGACGTGAGGCAACGAGGGTTATCGCAATTCTGCCTCCAATCTCGATCCGATCGTCCCAGTCGTAGGCTTCCGCGGCAATGGCCGGATCGTAAGTTCGCATGATGACGTCGTTGCCGAGTGGTGTGATCACGCGCGGCCGATGCGTGGCCGCCAACCGCGACAAGGTACGGACATCCAAATGATCGTAGTGGCCGTGCGACACCAGCACGAGATCGATAGGCGGCAGGTCGGCAAACACAATTCCCGGCTCATTGACCCGCTTTGGCCCAATGAAGCGTGAAGGCGACGCTCGCTTCGACCACACCGGATCGAGCAGGATATTTAGACCCATTGTCTGGATTAGAAAGCTGGCGTGGCCGACATAGGAAATCCGCCAGCTCGGGCCATCGACTCGTGCTGGGGGACAGTCAGCGTACGGTGAGGGCGCCCGTGCCGGCCACTTCGCTCTCGTGCCGCGTCGGCGACGATCGACCAACCAGCGCAACAGGTCACGTCTGCTTCTTGCAGCCACCCCGAGCGGATCGAAAAAACGTACACCGTCGAAGTGATCGGAGATGGGGCCCGTGTAATAGCGTGGCGGCATGATCGCTTAGTTCTGTGTTTCACCGTATGACCCGGCGAGCCGGTGATTGCGTCTGACTATTGAGTCTCGATGAGGCGATCCAACGTGATCGCAAATTTCCGCGGGCGTATTCCCTCGTATGCCATACGGAATTCGCGACCGCACCCGCTGAGCCGGTGATGCCAATTTCGCCGACGCCCTTGATGCCAAGCGCGTTGACGTTCTGATCATGCTCTTCGATCAGGATTGCGTCCAGTGACGGCACGAGGACATTCGACCCACGGCCGCTTGGATGCGACCGATGATGACCTCGCAGTGGTGCAAGCAAAGAACGCGACAGCTATTTGATAGAGTCGGTTTGTCATTGGTGACTCCATTGAGGACCGCATGCGGCCAAACTTGCCGTCGCCCTCTGAATAGAGGGTACAGCTCGCGCACAAATGTGGTCCGAACTGTGGCGTCTCCACCAGAATAACGCGATACTTAGCAAGGCGCAGGGGCGCACGACTTGGCGAGTTCGACGAAGCGCTTCACCTTTGCCAAATCTTTAGAATGGCTCCCGGTCTTATCTGTCTTGGTCTTTGAGTCGACTCCCGCTGGTCCGACCATGTCGATGGCCTCCAAGACGTTATCCGGTCCAAGGCCGCCAGCCATAATGACTGGTGTGCGTGTGTTTTCGACGATCTTCCTATCGAGAGCCCAACTGTGCGTCACACCGAGAGCTCCGATCTGGGTATCGCCGGGCCGATGACTATCTAGCAGCAAGATATCGGCAAGGCCTTCGTAGCTCTTCGCAATGGATAAGCTCGCCTCATCCACAACGGGAATGCTGCGCATGAGGACGTCAGGCTGCAATCGTGCCTTCAGTGCCGCGACGGCTGGCGGCTTCAGCAGATCTGTCGAGGCGCCGAGATGTAGGATTGAGGGCCTTAAGTCGCGAGCAATCTGCTCAATGAGCGAGACGATAGGGGAAAGGATCAGCACGGAGCCTCTCGATGAATTCGGGAGCGCAGAAAGAATTTGTCGCGCCTTATCAACCGACTGCTCGCGCGGAAACGATCCGTCGCCCACCAGAACGCCTATGTGATCCACTCCAATTTCGCCTAACGCCCGGGCTTCCTCGGGTGTAGAGGTCTCGTAAATCTGCACGATCATTTGCCGGAACCGATATTGCGGTGCGCTCAATCTGAGCATACCGCGAGCGCAGTCGTGTACCAGGGAAGGCTCGCTGCCATGCACCACGTCATCGTACCCGTTTCGCAACGCGCAAATCCATGCTGTAGTCGCGTGAAGGGCTGACACTTTAGAGAGGAGCCCGTGCGGATTCCGATTTATCCTCGTTTATTGGCCGCCATCGGATTGTGCAGTCTCGCACATCTTGCGGGGCTTTCGGGTCCTATTGGCAATTCGGGTTTCGTGTCTGTCGCGCTGGCTCAACCCGCACTCACAAAATCGCAGTCGGATGTGCTCGATGCCTATAACAAAACACTGCAGGACTTCAAGTCGATCCTGAGCGAGCGACGCGCACAGATCAATTCCAATCAAAGGCTGCCGGACGTGCCGGGACAGGCGCTCTATCTTGCGCGCGTCGCCATGATGGGCGCTTACAAGGACCTGACCGACGCGCTGCCTTCCAAAATCGGCAGGCCGAATAAATACAAAATTCCTCCGGCGTATTTCGATGCCGATAATGAGCCGCTGTTCGACGAGTACAAAGAGCTTTTTCGCATCATGCAGGCGCCACCCGTCAATGCGCAGAGCTCGGAGACGCCATTTAGAGATGTTGTCGACCTCGGGAACGCTATTGCACGGATCAAGGGCCTCGATGCAGCGCATGCCGAGGCAGCAGGGCGCATCAGTCTCGGTGTCTTCTTTGCCGAGACGGACGGCCATCAAAACATCGGCAATGCGCGATCGAACTCCTACAAAGGAAGTTTCCAGACAGGGGTGTCCGAGGATAAAAATGGCCGGAAAAAATGGGGGGCCATCAAGAAGTCCGTTGCGGCCCTCGATCCCAAGCTGAACGCGCGCGACGACAAGGAAGAAGCACGGGTCGGCAAGTCGGATCAGCGGTACAATCACTGGACTGCCGTGAGGAACGGCCTCATGAATGCGCACGCCGACCTTTTTCCGAAAATACCGGCGATCATTAAGGCACTGCCGGACCCGATCGACCAAATGCGATTTTTTGAGCTTATCCAGATAATTCCCAGTCCGGCCAAAGCCGCGCTCAATTCGGGCAACCTGCTAAATTACAGAATTTCCGAGCCACGAATCATGGGATATCTGCGCAACAATAGCATGTTTGCTTTCGGAAAAGCCGACCGGGCGAAGACATCCGCGACCATGCGCGAAATTCTTAACTCGATGTGGCTCTTCAATGATACATTCGAGCGGGCGCTGGCCAAGTTCGGCGAGGTCAAAGCGCAGGAAAAGTACTGAACATCGGGCAGCAGGGCTTCGGGGGCAATGTCGATCGTATCGAGACGAACATTCAGCACGGGTGTGCTTGCGAGCGCTTTGCTGCCGGCTCATTCGGCGATCGGACAACCCAACGATCCGGCAAGCATCGCCATTATCGACACGCCGCATAACGCGGCACGAGTCGCGTCGAAATTGGCGGCCCAGAATGTGAAGGTTGTGGTGCGATTTTTCGCGCGAAAGCCACAGCCGTGGCTGCACGAGAAGGTAATGGCCTCTGATGGCAATATGATTGATGGAGTCCGCGAGCCGGCTTTGTTGATCAGACATGGCCTTTCGATCGTTTCCCTCTACCAGTATCGAAATGACCTGCCTGAGAAATTTCTAAAAGGGTTAGAGGATGCCGGGTCGGCAAAGGCGGAAGCAACAGCCGATGCAAAGGTCGCCCTGGATCAGGCCAAGTTGGTCGGGCAGCCCGAAGGATCTGCAATCTACTTCGGCGTTGACTTCAACGTGACCCGCGCCACCGTGGACCCCGTTATCGAGTACTTTCGTATCATCGGGCGGACGGTCGGGAGCCATTATGCGATTGGGATCTACGGAAACGGGTTCGTCAACCGGATTCTCCGCCAGGAGAAACTCGCGGTGTACAATTGGATATCCGCATCGCGGTCACACGAAGAAACCGTCGATTTCTATAACAGTGGACAGTGGCACATGTTTCAAAACCAAGTTGACCGACGCTGGTTTGGGGCGCCCGGAAAATGCTCAACTGGGCTCGATATCGATACCAACCTACAGAACCCCAACGCGTCCGGCATCGGCGCGTGGGGAACGGGAGAAGTAGACAAAAGCCGGAACCAGAAGATTTTCGACCAGCGCCGCTTCGCTATCCGCACAACGCCAGTCGTTCAGGAAAACAACGGGAATTCTCGAGGATGCAAATCTGACACTCGCGTCCCGCGAAACGCCAATATCAGAATTCTCGTACAATCCGGCGTCTGGTCCGACGTTGACATCGACGAAGATGGCAACGCCGACGGTCGGGTCAGGACCGCCGATCTGACGTCCAATCTCGCGACGATGCCCCCCTGGGGGCCGTCATGAGATGGGCGCGAGCAGCCAGTCCCGGCATTGCTCAGACCGACATTGACAGCCGCTACTGCGCCCTGCTTTCGATTAACTCAGGGCGATACTCAAAGTGCATGGTGTCGTAATGGTACCAGCGACCTCCCCAAATGAAACCGTGCTTCTCGAAAATCTTCACGATCTCGTACGGAATTCTGTTTTGCCATACCGGATGCGCTAGACGGCCTTGCCATCTCCAATAATTCGACTGCTTGACGTTCAAATCGACAGCAGCACCATAGGCATGCATCGACCGGTTGTTTGTCCCTGCAACAAAACGACACTTGTAGGTGCCAGCAACTGGAATCGCATATGTAACGATGTTGAGTGCAAGCTGATCGATCTCTTCGGATACGGCCTCCAAAGCCCGATCGACACCGTTTACTCGGGTAACTTGAACGGATTGTCCGCCGTGCCGGGGAAGCCACCTTATCGTGCGAAGCCGATTTCCTACCTCGCCTTTTTTGCAATCTCCGTACATCGCGACAAATAGGGGCGTGAAGCGGACCCTACCCGGGTCAACATTTTTGCCTGGTTGTGTCGGAGCCTCGCCTGCCGGATAATTAGCGTAGAACATGTCGTCGATATCCGGTCTCGCGAGCAACTCGCTGAATGTCTTATGCGTATTCCCATCTGAAATCGGATACCTTGTCCCATTCTTCATATACAAGAATCGAGAATCAAAGTGGTCAACGACTGTAGGATAGGCCGCAACCAGCCTGCACAGATAATGTTCGATATTAGAGGGCACCGTCCCATAGTTATTGTCGAGACCGGCAGCTCCACAGCAAATCGCGCTCGCCAGAAGTTGCGCTAATTCCAACTCAATCGAACAAAGAACTCGGGACCACCTCATCATATTACGGAGTCTGTTCTCCGACTGCTTCGCGAGAGTAAGGGACAACAATGTAGCTGGTCGGTATTTAAAGTGCGATGGCCACTTTACAGGGAGGACGGGTGACCGGTTGTGGCCTGTCTCGGCCCAAGCCGAACTTGCAAACGGCGTCTGCTCTGAGGGGCAGAGCGGACCTAGACGCGGGGCGAGCTAATGGCGGCCAATGACCCAAAGCGGACATAGGGTTTGATACTTAACGGCGATTTTATGCATTGTCGCTGAAGTAAATCGGTACGATTGCCTGTCCTTCGCCTCAGGGAAGGCAATG
>Ga0207780_1000386_pt1 | contig 12275 bp, 8 predicted proteins | sample LuqExpMetageno45_FD_187803 | JGI IMG/M metagenome (GOLD analysis project Ga0207780, IMG submission 187803) | Tropical forest soil microbial communities from Luquillo Experimental Forest, Puerto Rico - Sample 45 (SPAdes) | ecosystem: Environmental > Terrestrial > Soil > Tropical forest ...
TTCATTGCGTGTGCGTTCGCACGCCCGTTGCGCGTGGCCCTCGTCGGCGGCCTCGCCACGTTCTTCGCGCTCGTCATCAGCACGCCGCCGCACAGCTACGGCACGCTGAACCACCTGCTGCGCGTGCTGACGCAGATTGCGGCGACCGCCCTCGCCATGTGGATCTCCTACCTGCGCGGCAAGCGCAACCTCCAGCTCTGGACGGCACGCTCGGAGACGCGGAACGAGCGCCGACGCCGCGTCACGGCCGAGACGGCCCAGCGCATGCAGGCGATGGCCCGCGCGCTCACCACCGCTGCCGACCCCGCGCAGGTGGCCGACGCCGTCTTCGCCGCGTTGCGCGACGAGCTGCACGTCGACGCCGCGACCTTCGCCCTGGTCGGTGACAGCGGACAGCTCCGCACCCTGCGCCGCTTCGGCTATGACCCCGAAGAGCCGATCGACTCCGTGCTGCCCGTGTTGCGGCCCGATGGCCCGGTACTCGGCCAGAACATGGCGTTCTTCGCGGAGTCGCTCGAGGAGATGCGGCTCCAGCGTGCCGACCTCTTCTCCATGCTCGCCTCGAACCGCTTCAGCGCGCTGGCCATCGTCCCCATGATCGTCTCTGCTCACACCATCGGCGCCGTGGTCGTGCATTGGGAATACGACCGTGAGATCTCCGAACCGGACCGCAATTTCATCCTGACCATCACCGACAACGCCGCGCAGGCCGTCGAGCGGGCCCGCCTCACCGTCACCGAGTTCGTCAACCTCGAGCAGAGTCAGCACCTGCACCGGCTGAGCTCCGCGCTGGCGGCAGCCACCACCCCCGGTGACGTCGCCCACGCCGCCATTTCCGGGGCCCGCCGCGCGTTGGGTGCACAGTCCGCCGTGGTGCGCATTCCCGATCCGGCCGCGCAGGTTCTGTTCTGTCTGGCGAGCAGCGGGCACCCCTCGCTGCTGTCGGCGGGCATGCTGCCCTTCGACGCGGGACACTCGGGTGCGTGCTTCACGCACGGCGGCACCGTGGTCGAGACGGTCTCGGAGGGCGAGTCGATCGGACCGGACCTCGAGGCGGAGCTCATGCCCCAGGTCCTGGCCGAGCTGGACCGGCCGGTCACGGTCATCAGCGAGCCGCTGGTCGGTAGCGTCGGCACACTCGGCGTCCTCTCGCTCGCCCTTGTGGGCCAACGCGAGCCCGGCGAGCCCGACCGCCGCTTCCTCTCCACCCTCGCCGGCTTGACCGCGCAGGCCCTCGAGCGGGCACAGGTCTTCGAACACGAACGCGAGGCCCGACGCACGGCCGAGGCGGCACGCGAGCGCTTGTCGCTGCTCTCCGAGGTGACTCGCCTCCTCAGTTCGAGCCTCGAGCCCACGACCGTGATCCGGCGCACCATGACCCTGGTCGAAGGCCGGCTGGCCGACGCGTGCGTGGTCCAGGTGCCCGGAGACAACGGCCTGGCTCGCCTCGACGTACGGGGGCCGCGCACGCATGCGGAGCCACGCGATGGCGGGACCGAGGAGGTCCGCTATGACTCCGACAACCCGGCCGCCATGGCCTTTCGCACGGGCCGGACCCAGCTGGCGCTGATCGACGACGCCGGCGGTCCCCTGGTGGACCTGGAGGACGCCGGTGCGGACGCGTCCGCGCAACCGCCGACGGCCTCCACCGCGTTGGCGGTGCCGCTGACCGCCAATGGCCAGGTCATTGGCGTCATGACCTTCATCGACGGGCCCGGACGCGCCTTCGAGGAGGACGACGTCTCCTTGGCCACCGAAGTAGCCAGCCGGGCCGGTGTCGCGCTGTCGAACGCCACCCGGTTCCAGCGCGAGCACGTCGTCGCCGAGGTGCTCCAGCGCTCCGTGTTGCCCGAGTTCCTCCCCGAGGTCGACGGGCTCCGCCTCGATGCCGAGTACCGGGCCGGGATCGCCGGCACCTACGCCGGCGGTGACTGGTACGACGTCTTCCCCGTCGGTCCTGACACGGTATTCTTCAGCGTCGGTGACGTCATGGGCAAGGGGGCGCCCGCCGCCGCCCTCATGGGACAGGTGCGCAGCGCCATCCGCGCCTATGCCATTGCGGGGCAGTCGCCGGCGGAGGTGCTGACGTCGCTCGACCGACTCTTCGACGCGCTCGTCGAGGACCGCGTGGTCACCGCGATCACGGGCCGCATCACTGCGTCCACGGGCCATGTCGAGCTGAGCAACGCCGGCCATCCTCCGCCGCTGCACGTGCGGGCCGGGGGTGCGGCGAACTTCACGCCGCTGCAGGGTTCACTGCTCATTGCAGCCGGGTTGGGTGGCGAGCCCCGGGTGCGCGAAGAGCTGATCCTGGGAGTCGGTGACTCGCTCGTCATGTACTCCGACGGTTTGATCGAGCACCGCGGGGAGCTGATCACCGACGGCATGGACCGGCTCGCTTCCACCGCCGAGGTCATCGCCCAGGCCGGGTGGCCGGACCGTCCCGCAATGACGTTCGCCTCCATGCTGAGCGAGGAGGAGCGAACCGACGACGTCGTCGTCCTGTGTCTGCACCGAACCGCCGGCGGCACCGGTGAGGGCATATCGCCAGCACTCTTGGGTAGGACACGCGATGGGATGGCCGTCCTCGAGCTCGAGCCAGTCGTGGAGAGCACGCCACTGGCGAGACACTGGGTCACGGCGCACCTGCGCGACCTGCCGTCCGAGGTCGCCAGCTGTGCGTCCCTGTTGACCTCGGAGCTCGTCACCAACGCCGTCCTGCACGCGGCAACGCCCATCTGCGTGACGCTGCACGTCTTGCCCGACCGCATCCGGGTCGACGTGGCGGACCGGAGCACAGCGATTCCCGCTCTCAAGGACTACGGACGCGATGCCGCAACCGGTCGCGGGCTCACCCTGTTCAACACGCTCGCCTCCGACTGGGGTGTCGAGGGGACCGACGGCGGCAAGATCGTCTGGTTCGAGCTGCCCGTGGACTACCCGGTGCCGCCGATCGGCATCTCCGACGGGAGCTTCCGCTTCGACCTGGCGGGGATCACCCACCTCGACGGGCGAGCCGATCCGGGTGAGTCATCCGAGGTGGCGGTTCATCTGCGCGGCATCCCTGTCGCTCTGTTGCAGAAGTCGAGCGAGGAATACGAGGCGCTGTTCCGGGAGCTGCGATTGATGAAGGAGCGCTCCGACGTGACCCCGGACGCGCCGGCCCTCCCCGAACGGCTCGCGGTGCTCGTCTCTGACCTCGGGACCCGCTTCAACGGCCTCGGTCCCGGCATGGACGACGTGTGGCAAGGCGCGCTCGACGAGCATCTCGAGTTGTTCGACTGGACACTCCAGCTTCCCCAGTCGGCCGCCGACGCCTGCGAGTTCTACGATGCCATGCTCGACGAAGCCGACGAGTTCGCGCACTCGGCCCGGTTGCTCACGCTCCCGGCTTCACCGGCCAGCGTGGCGGTGCGGCGTTGGTTTCTCAGTGAGCTGGTCCGCCAGCTGCACGGCGAGGTGCCGCGGGCGTGGGCGGACAGCCCGCAGCACGCCGAATTGGGCCCGGCGTTGCGCTAACTCCGAAGATCCTGACCGCCCGAGGCCCGACTCCTAGCGCCGCGCCTTCGCGGTCGCCTTCTTGAGCACCGACCCGTAGTGCTCCAGGCCCTCGATCGAGAGCCGGGCCGACGGACCGGTGGCGATGGAGACGCGCTCGGGCACGATGCCCCAGACCGGCACCTTGAGCTCGGTCCACCATTCGACGGTCGCATCGAGATCGTTGGTGCCGAGCCGGGCCGAGCAGATGACGACGCCGGCCGGGACGTTGCGTGGCGTCATGGCCAGGGTGGCGAGGACGCGAGTGGGCTCGACGCCGCCCGCCCGCGTCGGGATCACCACCGCGTCGGCGCGCCCGAGCGCGGCCTGCACCAGGGAGCCCTCGCCTGGCGGCGTGTCCACCACGACGAGGCCGTCCTCGTGCTGCATTGCCTTGGTGACGGTCCGCACCGAGGGGCCCTCGACGAGCTCGACACCGTCGATGGGGTCCGTGTCGTACCACTCGGCCGTCGCCCCCTGGGGATCCGCGTCCACCAGGACCACGGGGTCCCGGCCGCGGCGGGCCGCCGCCGCCGCCAGGTACACGGCGGTGGTCGTCTTGCCGACGCCGCCCTTGACGTTGCTCACCACCAGGTTCATCGCATTCAGGTCCTCTGCCGCTCGGGGGGATGGGCCGCCCCACGGTATCGGTCGGCGCAAGCCCCATGGCCGGCCGGCGTGCCGCCGGCCGGCGCGCAGTCCCCTACGGCAGCAGCAGCGCGCCGAGCCGGCGCCGCGTGATGAGCACCCCGGCGACCACCATGACCACGAGATAGGCGATGTGCGCCAGCAGGATCGGCGCCCAGATCCCGAGGTCGGCCGCCCGCACCAGCACCACCCCCTGGTACAGCGGGGTGCAACGCACGACGAATTGGAGCCAGCCCGGGTACACGGTGATCGGGTAGAAGGTGGCCGAGAACAAGAACAGCGGTATGAAGGCGAGCGAGATCATGTCGAAGTCCTGCCAGCTCCGCATGTAGGTCGTGCCGGCCATCCCCGCGGAGGCGAAGGCCAGGCTGATCAGGATGGCCGCCGGCCAGCACAGCACGGCCCAGGGCGAGACGGTGTAGCCGAGGATCGCCATCACCACCAGGAAGGCGGCCGAGTAGAGCGCGCCGCGCAGCACGCACCAGCTGAGCTCGCCCAGGGCCACGTCGCCCACGCCGAGCGGGGTGACCAGCATGGCGTCGTAGGTCTTGGCGATCTTGAGCTTGAAGAAGACCAGGAAGGTCGAGTCGATCATCGCCCCGTTCATCGCCGACGATGCCAGCAGCCCGGGCGCCACGAACGCGGTATACGGCACCAGCTGGTCGCCCACGCGGATCGGGCCGACGAGGTGGGACAGCCCGATCCCGATGGAGAGGAGGTAGAAGAGCGGCTCGAAGAAGCCCGAGACGATGAAGATCCACGAGCGCCGGTACACCAGGATGTTGCGCTCGAGCACCCGCGAGGCGTAGCGGCCGCCCAGGAAGGCCAGCGGCGTCGTGCGCGCCGCGTAGCCCGGTGGCGGCCGCCGGTCGCGAACATCGGTGGTGGTGACGGCCATCGTCACACCACCAACCGGGCGGCAAAGGTGCGCCGGGCCAGCGCGTAGCCGACGCCCGTCCAGGCGGCGAGGTAGAGCGCGTGGCCCACGTCGGCCCAGGCGTGCACCTGGCCGAGGGTGAGATCACGGCACAGGGCGACGCCGTGGTACAGCGGCGTGACGTAGGCGACGAACTGCAAGAGCATCGGCAGCTGCGAGATCGGGAAGAACGTCCCCGAGAAGAGGAACAACGGGATGATGGCGAAGCGGTACAGCGTGGAGAAGGCGGCGTCGTTGTCCAAGGTGGCGGCGAAGGCGGCCACCGGCGCCGCGAACGCCATGCCCGTGAGGACGCCCGCGGGCAGCGCCAGGATCGCCCACGGCGAGTAGACGACGCCGAACGCGGCCATCACCGCGAGATAGATGGACACGACGATGGCGAGGCGGGCAGCGATCCAGGCCAGGTGCCCGAGCAGCACGTCGTAGACGCCGATGGGCGCGGCCAATTGCGCGTGGTAGGTCCGCATCCACTTGATCCCGCCCATCACGGGGTACGTGGCGTCGTTCGTCCCGATCTGCATGCACGTGCCCGCCAGCAGCCCCGGGGCCAGGAAGGCGACGTAGGTGACGCCGTCGACGCCGTGCGAGTGCTTGTCGATGAGGGAGCCCAACGCGACGCCCATGGCCGTCAGGTAGAGCACCGGGATGAGGAAGCTGGTGACCACGGAGCTGCGCCAGGTGCGCTTGTACTGGAAGCCCCAGTACGCAGCCGCCCGCAGCCACATCGGCGTCGCCATGCGACGGGACGGCAGCTCCTCGCCGTGCCGGAACAGGGTGGTCTGCGACGAGGGCGCCGCGCCGTCGACCGCGCTCACCGGCTCAGTCGACCAGGGAACGACCGGTGAGGCGGAGGAACACGTCCTCGAGGGTGGAGCGGCGGACCAGTGTGCTCTGGGCCACGTGCCCCATGCGCGCCACCTCGGACAGCGCGGCGTCACCGTCGTCGGTGTAGAGGAGGATGCGGTCGGGCAACACCTCCTGGCGCTCCGCCAGCTCGACCAGCGACGGCGCCACTTCCTCGTGCTGGCCGGGGGCGAAGCGCAACTCCACCACCTCGCGGGTGGAGAACGCCTCGATCAGCTGACGCGGCGTGCCCTCGGCGGCGAAGCGGCCCTTGTCCATGACGACGAGGCGGTCACACAGCTGTTCGGCCTCGTCCATGTAATGCGTCGTGATGATCAGGGTCACGCCCTCCTGCTTCAGGCGGTAGAGGCGGTCCCACAACAGGTGGCGGGCCTGCGGGTCGAGGCCGGTGGTCGGTTCGTCGAGGATCAGCAGGTCGGGGTCCGAGATGAGGGCCCGGGCGATGGTCAGCCGCCGTTTCATGCCGCCGGAGAGCGGGTCGACGCGGTCGTGGCGCCGCTCGGCCAGCTGCGCGAACTCAAGGAGCTGCTCGGCCCGCTCGCGGATGGCCTTGCGCGGCATGTCGAAGTAGCGGCCGTAGATCATCAGGTTGTCGAGGACCGAGAGCTCGAGGTCGAGCGAGTCCTCTTGCGGCACCACGCCCATGCGCGAGCGGATGCGGGCACCGTCCTTGGCCGGGTCCAGGCCCAGGACGCGCAACGTGCCCGCGCTGAGCGGGCTGATGCAGGCGATCATGCGCATGGTCGACGTCTTGCCCGCACCGTTCGGTCCGAGGAAGCCGAACGACTCGCCCTTCGCGATCGTGAAGTCGACACTGTCGACGGCGACGAACTCACCGAAACGCTTGGTCAACCCGTGCGCCTCGACCATCGGTGCCACCGCCGGCGCGCCGGCGCGGTCGACCGCCGCACCCGTCTCGGGGCGCGCCCGGTCGGGGACGTCCGTCGCCGAGGAGGAATGTGACGCCATCGTCAGGCAACGATACCGTGCGGTCGTCACACGAAAATCGGGCAGGAGGGTGCGCGGGATGGCAGCGACGGAACGGGGACGGTCGTTCCCCGACGGCTTCTCCTGGGGCACTGCGACAGCGGCGCACCAGATCGAGGGCGGCAACACCAACAACGACTGGTGGGCCTTCGAGCACACGCCCGGGTCCCGGTGCGCCGAGTCGTCGTGCGACGCCTGCGACTCCTACCTCCGGTGGGAGGAGGACGCCGACCTCGTCGCCGGCCTCGGGCTCGACAACTACCGCTTCTCGGTCGAATGGAGCCGGATCGAGCCCGCCGACGGCGAGATCTCTCGCGCGGCGCTCGAGCACTACCGCCGCCAGTGCATCGGCCTGCGCGAGCGCGGCGTCGACCCGGTCGTCACGTTCCATCACTTCACGACGCCGCTGTGGCTCACCGCACGGGGCGGGTGGGAGACCGGCCTGGCCGTCGAACGTTTCGGCCGTTTCTGCACCGTCGTAGCGGAGGCGCTCGGCGACGTCATGACGCGGGCGTGCACCCTGAACGAGCCCAACATCGTTGCCACCATGGGGTGGCACGCCGGCATGTTCCCTCCCGGCAAGACCGACATCGAGCTCTCGCGCGCCGTGGCCGGGCACCTGATCGACGCACACCGATTGGCCGTCGAGGCCATCCGCGCCGCGGCACCGGGCGTGCCCGTGGGCCTGACGCTGGCCATGACCGACTACCAGCCGACCGCCGGCGGGGAGGAGCGGCTCGAGAGCATCCGCCACCACGCTGAGGACGTCTTCCTCGATGCGACCGAGGGCGACGACTTCCTCGGCGTGCAGGTCTACACGCGCATGCTGATCGGGCCGGACGGGTGGGCGGGCTACGAGGACGGCGTGCCGGTGCTCGACATGGGTTACGAGTTCTACCCGGCCTCGCTGGGCAACTGCCTGCGACGGGCCTGGTCCTACACCGGCGGCGCCCTCCCGTTACTGGTCACCGAGAACGGCATCGGCACCACGGACGACGAGCAGCGCATCGACTACGTCCGTCAGGCCCTCGCCGGCGTGCTCGACGCCGTCGCGGAGGGGATCGACGTGCGGGGGTACACCTACTGGTCGCTGCTCGACAACTTCGAATGGGCCTTCGGCTACAAGCCCCGCTTCGGGATCGTGAGTGTGGACCGCGAGACGTTCGCCCGCATGGCCAAACCGAGCGCGGCCTGGCTCGCCTCGGTCGCGGCGGCCAACGCGCTCGACGCCGGACCGGCCGCCTAGACCCCGGCGAGCGCGGCGTTGGCGGTGATGGCGTCGACGACCTCGTCCCAGAGCGGCTCGGGCAGGTCGTGCCCCATGCCCGGGACCGTGATGAGCCGGGCGTCGGGCACCGCCGCCGCGGTCGCCTGGCCACCGCTCGGGGTCACCAAGGGGTCGTCCGCGCCGTGGATCACCAGGAACGGCATGCGCACGCCGCGCAAACCGTCGGTCCGGTCGGGTGAGGCCAGGATCGCGGCGAGTTGGCGCGCCGTGCCCTCGGGGCTGTAGCAGCGGTCGAAGGCGGCGCCCGCCCGTTCGCGCAGGAGGGCCTCGTCGGTCGGGTACTTCGGCGACCCGATGACTCTGCTGCCTTCGACGCTGGCCTGAATGGCCTCCTCGCGCGTCGTCGCGACGGGGCGCAGCAGCGCCGTCATGGCCTCGCCGGTCGGCGCGCCCACGGAGCGGTCGCCCGTCGTGGACATGATGGAGCAGGCGGAGAGGAACCGCTCGGCGTGATTGATGACGAGCGCCTGGGTGATCATGCCGCCCATCGACGCGCCGACGACGTGCGCACGCGCCACGCCGAGCTCGGACAACAGTGCCACGGCGTCGTCCGCCATGTCCTCCACACGGTACGGGGCAGACGACGTGTCGCCGGCGAAGAGCGCGGTGATTTCGGGAAGGCCCTCGAACTTGGTGGAGAGCCCGCAGTCCCGGTTGTCGTAGCGGATCACGAAGAAGCCATGGTCGAGCAGCCCGTTCACGAAACCTTGGGGCCACGTGATGAGCTGCGCACCCAGTCCCATGACGAGCAGCATGGGCGTATCGGAGGGATCGCCATCGGTCGTGTATTCGAGGTCGATCCCGTTGGCGTGGGCGGTGGGCACCAAGCTCTCCCTTCTCCAGCCGGGCAGCGGCCCGCCCTTCCTACCAGGAAGCCGGGCGAGATGCCTCAGGTGGTCGACGCGGGCTCCGCCGACGTCTCCGCGCTCCGCTCGCGGGCGCGGCGCAGGCGGGGTCCCGGTTCGAAGGCGATCAACACCACCATGATCGACGCCATGCACACGATGAAGATCGGGAACGCCGCCACGTCGAACGTCCAGTGGTCGATGGTCAGGAGCACGACGGCCATGCTGATCGCCGCGCCTGCGTAGGAGTGCACGGTCTCGGTCTCGGGGTGCGTCCAGCTCTTCTGGACCGTCGGCAACCCGGCCATGAAGTCGGCCGCGATGGCGGCCGAGATCGCGAGAACCCCGTTGCGGGTGATGAGCCACACGAGGGTGCCGATCAGCGAGATGGCACCGCACGCGTAGTCGAAACGGCGGACCTTCCACACCGAAGCCGGATTCACGAACGAGGCCGCGAACACGAGGAGCGGCATGAACCCGATCATGAAGGTCGGCAACGCCCGCAGGCCGACGCCCTGGTCGAACTCGACGACGGCGGCCAGCAAGGGTGCGAAGGCCCACAGCAGCCAGGTCACCCGGTTGGGCTTGGTCGTCCCCCGAAGCGTGTCGCGCAGGTACACGGCCGTCCCGAGCGCGCCAATCGCGGTCCCGAGGTAGATCCAGTTCTCGCTGATCACCGTAGGACAGTCTGCTGTGCCCACCGACGGCCGTCACGTCCTGGGGGTGACGAATCTCGTCCCACCCCGCCCGCTAGCTTCGCCGGTGCACAAGCATCGCGAAGGAGCGCCGGTGTCCCACCCGCGGCCGCAGCTAGGGGACTTCCATGGGTGAGCTGCTGGTCGTCGCCTTCCTGGGCGGCCTGATCACCGGCCTTTCCCCGTGCATCGTGCCGGTGATCCCGGTCGTCTTGGCCGGTGGGTCGGCGAGCGGCAGCCGTCGACGGCCGTTCGTGATCATCGCCGGCTTGGTGCTGAGTTTCAGCCTCACGGTGCTCTTCGCGAGCACGGTGCTGGGCTTCTTGCACCTGCCCCAGGACTTCTTGTTCTGGCTGGGCGTGGCCATGCTGGGGGCGATCTCGGTCGGCCTCTTGATCCCCAAGGTCGGTGAGGCGCTCGAGCGGCCCTTTGCCCGGCTCGGATCCACCCGCTACGCCACCGAGGGCGGAGGCTTCGTCCTCGGCCTGAGCCTGGGCCCCGTCTTCGTACCGTGTGCCGGCCCGGTCCTGACGGCGATCACGGTCGCCGCCGCCCATCACCGCGTCGGCGGCAGCGCCCTCCTCGTGACGCTGTTCTACGCACTCGGCATCACGCTGCCCCTGTTGGTTCTGGCCGTCGTCGCCCAGCGCGCCACCACGAGCTGGACGTCGCTGCGCCGCCACCTGCCCGCCGTGCGCCAGGTGGCGGGGGTCGTGCTCGGCGTCGCCACCCTGGCCATCGCGTTCAATTGGCTCGGCGGCTTCCAACGGGACGTGCCGGGGTACACGACGGCGCTCGAGGACCACATCGAGTCCACCGGCTCTGCTTGTGACCAGCTGCGCCAGCTCAGCGGCGAGCACGAGAACCAGTTCGCCGCCGCCAACGCCCGGCTCGAGGGGAAGAAGGCGACCTGTGCCACCACCGACCAGGGCAATTCGCAGAGCGGCCACCTCGCTGCGGGAACCACCACCACGACGACGGCGGCGGGCGCCTCGCAGAAGCCTGCGGCGTTCATGGCGAACAAGACCGACCTGCCCGACCTGGGGCACGCGCCGGACTTCACCGGGATCACGGCATGGTTCAACACACCGGGCGACCAAGCCCTCAGCCTGAAGGGCCTACGCGGCAAGGTCGTGCTGGTGGATTTCTGGACGTACTCGTGCATCAACTGCCAACGGGCGCTGCCCCACGTGGAGGGGTGGTACAACGACTACAAGAAGGACGGTCTCGTCGTAGTCGGCGTGTCCTCGCCGGAGTTCGCCTTCGAGCACGTCGTCTCCAACGTGGAGAGTGCGGCGGGGCACCTCGGGATCGACTACCCGGTCGCGGTCGACGACAGCCTCGACACCTGGACCGCGTACAGCAACAACTATTGGCCCGCGGACTACCTGATCGACCCGACGGGGATCGTGCGGGCCTACAACTTCGGGGAAGGTGGGTACGGCTCCATGGAGAGCAACATCCGCATGCTCCTCTCGGCCAATGGCGTGGCGGCCCTGCCACCTCGGACCGACATCGCCGACAGGACCCCGACCAGCGACGCCCTCACGCCCGAGAGCTACCTCGGCTACGACCGGCTGAACAACCAGGTGGGCACGTCGATCGCGCCCGACAAGGCCGTCACCTACCGCGCCCCCTCGAGCATCCCGGCGAACAGCCTCGCCTTCGGTGGGACCTGGACGGTGCACCACGAGGAAGCCACGGCCGGCGCCAACGCGACGCTGCGGCTGCACCTCACGGCCGATGACGTGTACCTGGTTCTGAGCGGGCAGGGGACGCTCGGCGTCTCCTTCAACGGCCGGCGCCTGACGACCGTCCACGTGGGTGGCGTCCCGACGCTCTATACGTTGCTCTCCGGGGACGAACTGCAGAGCGGCGTGCTCACGTTGGACGTCTCGCCCGGCGTGGAGGCCTACGACTTCACCTTCGGCTAGCTCCGCGGGGAGATCAGGCGGCCGGTCTTTGCCGGTACTGGGTCTGCACTCGCGCCTTCAGTTGATGGCGCGCTCGTGTCCGGCCCAATACGGGGTGCGGAGTTCGCGCTTGAGGATCTTCCCCGAGGGGTTGCGCGGGAGCGCGTCGATGACGTCAATGGAGGTCGGGCACTTGTAGTGCGCCAGGCTGGTTCGGCAATGCACGATCATCGCCTCCTCGTCCAGTTCGGCTCCTGGCGCGAGGACGACGATCGCCTTCACCGTCTCGCCCCACTGTTCGTGGGGGACGCCGATGACCGCGGCGTCGGCCACCGAAGGATGTGAGAGCAGGACGTTCTCGACTTCGGCCGGATAGACGTTCTCGCCGCCCGAGACGATCATGTCCTTGATCCGGTCGTGGAGATAGAGATACCCCTCGGCGTCGAAGTAGCCGGCATCCCCGGTGCGCAGCCAGCCGTCCCGGTCGATCGTGGCGGCGGTGTCCTGCTCTTTGCCCCAATAACCCGCCATGTTGAACGGCGAGCGCGTCCACACCTCGCC
>Ga0207780_1000389_pt1 | contig 12240 bp, 10 predicted proteins | sample LuqExpMetageno45_FD_187803 | JGI IMG/M metagenome (GOLD analysis project Ga0207780, IMG submission 187803) | Tropical forest soil microbial communities from Luquillo Experimental Forest, Puerto Rico - Sample 45 (SPAdes) | ecosystem: Environmental > Terrestrial > Soil > Tropical forest ...
CCCCGCCGCTCCAACAGCGCAACCGCCAGCGCATCCCCCAGCGCCATCGCCGCCGTCGTGCTGGCCGTCGGCGCAAGGTTCAGCGAACAAGCTTCTTCCTTCACACTTGCATCAATCACCACGTCGCTTGCCTGTGCCAGCGTCGACTTCATGTTTCCCGTCAGCGTCACAATTGGCATTTCCAGCCGCTTCAGCGTCTCCAGCAGATTCAAGATCTCCGCAGTTTCCCCGCCATACGTGATCGCCAGCAGCGCATCCCCGCGCGCCAGCATTCCCAAATCTCCATGTAGCGCCTCAGCCGGATGCAGGAAAAACGACGGCGTCCCCGTGCTCGAAAGCGTCGCCGATATTTTTCGCCCGACTAGCCCGGACTTGCCCATTCCGGTAACCACTACTCGCCCCTTGCACGAAAACAGCAACTCCACCGCGCGTTCGAACGACGCATCCAGGCGCGCCTGCAAATCCTGTATCGCCGCCGCCTCAATCCGCAGCACTCGCCGCGCCGACTCAAGGCTCATAAAGCGTTCCCATGTCTTGTAGGGGCGCAGCATGCTGCGCCCCATCCGGCAAGATCAAATGTGCTTGCGCCTGGTCGCTCACGCCGATTCCCATCGCCGCACCATCGCGGACAATTCCTTCAACCGTCCCAACAACTCCGCTAACTGCGCCAACGGCAACGCATTCGCGCCATCCGACAACGCCGCCTCTGGATTGTCATGTGTCTCCAGAAAAATTCCATCAATGCCCGCGGCCACACCCGCTCGCGCCAGGGGCTCAATGAATTCCGGCTGCCCGCCGCTTGCGTGCCCCTGTCCACCCGGCAACTGCACCGAATGCGTCACGTCGTATACCACCGGATATCCCAACTTCCGCAACACTGGGAACGCCCGCATATCTACCACAAGATTGTTATAGCCAAACGATGCGCCACGCTCCGTTAAAATGATCTTCTCGTTTCCTGAAGACGCCACCTTCTCCGCCACATTTCCCATGTCCCACGGCGACAGAAACTGCGCCTTCTTCAAATTCACAATCCGTCCCGTCTTCGCGGCCGCAATCAGTAAATCCGTCTGCCGCGCCAGAAAAGCCGGAATCTGCAAAATGTCCGCGACTTCCGCCGCCGGCGCCGCCTGCGAAGCGTCATGAATATCCGTCAGCAACGGCACGCGCAACTCATCCTTAATTCTCTTCAGGATCCGCAGCCCCTCTGTTAGTCCCGGTCCCCGAAATCCTCTCCCCGACGACCGGTTCGCCTTGTCATACGACGCCTTAAAAATGTACGGCACTCCCGCGTCGCTGGCGATCTTTGCCACGCGCTCCGCCATCATCCGTGCGTGCGCCTCCGACTCAATCACACACGGCCCCGCAATCACGAAAAGCGGATTCCCGCCGCCCAGCCGCAGTTTGCCAAGTGGAATTTCTCGGGTGGATGCCATGAACTAGAACGAAGATACCACAAGCCTATGTGTAGCATAGGCTTTAGCCTGTCCAGACTTGAAATGGACCTTGTTAGGGACGGCCTTCTGAGGCCATCCGCTCGGTTCATGATGAATGGTGGGTCCTAGGCTGTCGCGTGTGGCTGTGCTCGTAATGCTGGCGCAGGCGGCTGCACTTCCGCCGTGGTCACACTCGTCGCCGGCCGCGACTTCGCAACCTTATGTTCCAACGCAGCCCCGATAAACGCCGCAAACAACGGATGCGGCTCCAGCGGCTTCGACTTGAACTCCGGATGAAACTGGCAACCCAAAAACCACGGATGCTCCGGCGCCTCCACGATCTCCACGTAGTTCTCGTCGGGCGTCCGTCCCGTAATTTTCAATCCAGCCGCCACCAGCGTCTTCTCGTACTCGCGATTGAACTCGTACCTGTGCCGGTGCCGCTCGCTGATTTCCGTTTTGCCATACGCGCGCGCCGCGAACGATCCCGGCTCCAACTTGCAGGGCCACGCGCCCAGCCGCATGGTTCCGCCCATCTCGTCGACGCCCAACAACTCGCGCAACTTGTAAATCACGCGATGGGGTGTGGCGGGTTCAAACTCCGTGCTGTCCGCCTGTGTCAATGCCGCCTTGTCGCGCGCATATTCGATCGTCGCGCACTGCATCCCCAGGCAGATCCCAAAGAAAGGAATCTTGTGCTCGCGCGCGTACTGAATCGTATAAATCATTCCTTGAATGCCACGCTTGCCGAATCCACCGGGCACTAGGATTCCGTCATATCCCTTCAGTCGTTTCTCCGCTGTTTCTAACGAATCGATCTCTTCCGATTCAATCCAATCAATCACTGTGCGATGGTGATGTGCCAGACCGCCATGCAGCAGCGCTTCGCGCAAACTCTTGTACGCATCTTCCAGTTGCACATACTTACCGACGATCGCAATCCGCACTTCGCCCTTCGGATGATGCAGCCCGTGCAGCATATCCAGCCACGGCTGCATGTTTGCCGGGCGGTCTTCCAGTCGCAGCAGCCGCGTAATCTGCGCGTCCAATCCCTCCTTGCTCAGCTCCACCGGCACTTCGTAGATCGTCTTGACGTCTTCCATCGAAATCACGCAAGACTCCGCCACGTTGCAGAACAGCGCGATTTTCCGTTTCAATTCCGATGAAATGTGCCGCTCACTCCGGCACAACAGAATGTCCGGCTGAATCCCGATCCCCAGCATCTCCTTGACGCTGTGTTGCGTTGGCTTGGTTTTCAATTCGCCCGCCGCCGCGATATAAGGAACCAGCGTTACGTGCACGAACAGCGTGTTCTCCGCTCCCAACTCCAGCCGCATCTGGCGGATCGCTTCGAGGAAGGGAAGGGATTCAATATCGCCCACCGTCCCGCCAATCTCCACGATCACCACATCCACGCCCTCGGAAACCTTCTTGATGCATCGCTTGATCTCGTCGGTCACGTGCGGGATCACCTGGACGGTCTTTCCCAGATAGTCCCCGCGGCGCTCTTTCGCCAGAATCGTTTCGTAGATCCGTCCCGTCGTCCAATTGTTGTCCCGGGTCAGCTTTACGTGCGTGAACCGTTCGTAGTGACCCAGATCCAGGTCCGTTTCCGCCCCATCATCAGTCACGAACACTTCGCCGTGCTGAAACGGGCTCATCGTCCCTGGATCCACGTTCAGGTACGGATCACATTTTTGAATTGTTATCTTGAAACCGCGACTTTCGAGGAGACAACCGATGGAAGATGCTGCTACGCCCTTGCCAAGTGAGGAAACAACACCGCCGGTGACAAATATATATTTTGGCGCCATCCAGGTCGCTCGCACCCGCTCCGAGCAGCAGATTTGAGCTTCTTCGACCTCCGCAGGATTGACGTACATACAATTATGTTCGCCACGTTCCACACTGTCAACCGAAACTCTTCACGCCCAATCATCAAAATTTTTTCTGCGGCAACTCCGTTCGGGGTAAAGCCGCCCCTAAAGGAGCGCACAAAAAATAAGAGCCGGCATGAAAGCCAGCGCTACACAAGCAAAGCCCGGGACGCCCATCGATTCGGGCAGCCTGGGCACTCCTCCTCAGCTTGTTGCCTGGTGCGAGGGTTTATGTCTTTTGTTCGCGCAAATACCGCAACCGTTGATCACCTTGCGGGTTAGATCATCTGGGCGTAGTCCATCCGGGGGCTTGCTCAAGTTGCAGGCACCTGAAAAGCGTTTATGCTGGGTAGACGATTACCCGGAGGCCGTGTCGTGCGAAGTGTTGCCTGTGCCGTCCTCATTGCTTTCTCTCTCCTGCTCGCCTCTTGCGGCGGCGGTAGTTCCGTCCCACCGCCTCCCCCCACTGGCAATTTCACTCTCGCCAGCCTCAAGGGCCAATATGCTTTCTCCATGAGCGGTGTTGATCCCACCGGAGCTTTCATCGCTCGCGTCGGCTCTTTCAACGCCGACGGCGCCGGCAACATCATCTCTGGTCTGGAAGACGTCGTTCCGCTGGCCACGGGACAAGCCTCTATTGTGACATTCACTGGCGGCAATTATCAGATTCAGTCCAACGGCCGCGGTCTTCTAGTCCTCAACGCATCGGGTGGCGGCGGCTTGCAATTGAACTTCGACATGCAGTCTCCTACGGCCGGCTTCTTGCTTCAGACCGACAGCGCAGCTTCCTCTTCCGGCACTTTTTCTCTCCAGACTCCCTCGAATTTCGCCAACGGCAGCCTGCTCGGTCATTACGTTTTCCGAATCGCGGGCATTGCCTTCTCAGGCACGAATGTCGCGCCGATCACCCTCACGGGCCAGATCAGTGCAGATGGCAACGGCAACATCACCGGCGGAGTCATGGACACCAACGACGGCAACCAGTCTGCGCCCTCTGGCCCCACGGCGATCTCCGCCAGCACCTACAGCCTCGACACCACCGGCAACGGCACTAACTTCGGCCGTGGCACCATGTCCTTCGCGGGACGCTCCTACGCCTTCTACATTGTCGATGCCACGCATTTCTTCATGCTCGAGGAAGATTCTCTCGGCGGCAGTTCCGGCGACGCTTCGCAGCAGAGCAGCTCCGTGCCCACGCAGAATTCCGGCCTCACGGTCAGCATGGTCTTCCTCACCGGCGGTGCGTCGGTTCTCGGCAATCAAGGCGGAGCCCCCGTGGCCACCGTTGGCCGCTTTACTGCCGACGGTAATGGCGGCTTGAACAACGTGACGGCCGACGACAACAACGATGGCAAACAGGTCCACATTCAGAACGGTTCGAATGTCTCCAACGCCAGCTATTCCATCGACACCAACTTCCCCGGCAGCGGTCGTGGCACCTTCACATTCACGAATTCCGGCAGTGGTACTTACAACTTTGTCTTTTATTTGATTTCACCAACCGAGGGCGTGGTTCAGAACATCAGCAAGGGTTACGTCGCTTCCGGACCCCTGGATGCTCAGGCCGCCGGACCCTTTAGTCTCAGCAATCTGGCCGGGAACTACGTCTTCAATTGGAGCGGCGTCCAGCTAGGTTCTTCCGCCGCCGTCCCGTTCGAAGAAGATTTCATCGGCCAATACGCGTTGGCCAGTTCGAACAGCAACGGTATTTCCGGCGTCATCGACTATGTTGAGCTCGGTCTCAGTTCCAATACTCTCTTCACCAACATTGGGCTCACCGGCAATCTCATTGTCAACAGCGACGGCACGGCCGACAACAAATACACTTACGTGCTCAACGCTTCCCCCTCCGCCACTATTCACTACCAGGTCTACTTCGTCAGTACTTCCACCGCGTTTCTGGTCACTTCCGACACTACCCGCACCACCGCCGGCACCCTCAAACTCCAAGCCCCCTAGAGTGGGGAGAAGTGAGAGCTCTGCTCTCGCTTTCATCCAAGTGCTTCCTCTCTTCAGAGAAAGGCGAAGAGAGATTCCTCACTGCGCAGACTCCGTTCGGAATGACGGTGGGTTTCTTCTAACGCCGGCGATCATGCCAAGACAGCGCTACGTATCCCGCTGTTGTCACTTCTCTGCCTTCATCAGCCTCTCCACCTTCGCCACATCTTCCGGCACGTCCACGCTCACGGCGTCGTGCGCTACTTCCGCCACGCGGATCTTCCAGCCGTTTTCCATCCACCGCAATTGTTCCAACTGCTCCACTCGCTCCAACTCTCCCAACGGCAACGTCGGATACTCCAGCAATGCGTCGCGCTGAAACACATACAGGCCCAGGTGCTTCCAGTACTTCACATGCACCTTCGTTTGCGTGTCGCGCACCCACGGAATCGGAGCGCGCGAAAAATACAGCGCGTCTCCGTCGAAATCCAAGACCACCTTGACCACATTCGGGTCCATAATATCGCCCGCGTGCCGCACCGGTGTCGCCACCGTGGCGATCTGCGCCGCCGGTTCCTCCATTAATGCTCCTATGGCTGTGTCAATCGATACCGGATCAGTCAGCGGCTCATCGCCCTGCACGTTGACAAAAACATCTCCCTCTTCGCGGGCCGCCACTTCCGCCACGCGCTCCGTCCCGGTCCGGTGATCCGCCCTGGTCATCACCGCCTCGCCGCCAAACTCTCGCACCACGTCCACAATTCGCTGGTCATCCGTCGCCACAATCACTCGTCCCACGGTCTGTGCCTGCTTTGCCCGCTCGTACACATACCGTATCATCGGCCTCCCCGCTAAGGAGACCAAGGGCTTGCCTGGCAACCGCGTCGAACCGTAACGTGCGGGTATGACTACGACGACTTTGACGTCGGACATAGATCGCGTGGCTCCGATGGTCTACGAAGTCGATGCTAGCACACACGATGGCGGGAGGAGCCGCCAGCGCTTCCATTGGCTCTTGCCTTCCTTTTCGCTGGTGCTATCATGAGTCATCCGCGCGGCCCTCTCGCGGACACGAGAGGATGATGGGGGAAGCCGTGAGACGCGATTGGTGCATTACTCGCGTGATTCCTGGGTTGGGAAGCTTTCGCCTGTTCGCGCCTGCCCTCTGCCTTGTCGCCGCGGCCTTTCTGCAAGCGCAAGATAAGCCTGCAGATGTTAACCCTGTCGCTCCCGCTGCCTCCGTAACACTCCCTAAACTCGGCAGCGACGATGTCTCTCACAACACCCCCTCCGTGAAGATCACCCCCGGCAAGGTGATCCGCACCGATGTCGACCTAGCGCTCGTCAATGTCACGGTAACGGACCCATATAATCGTCTCGTTACCGGGCTCGAACCCGACAATTTTCGCGTCTTTGAGGACAACGTCGAGCAGGAGGTGGTCAGCTTCTCGGCGGAAGACGTGCCCATTTCCATCGGCGTCATCTTCGACTTCAGCGGTAGCATGGCCAACAAGGTCGACAAGGCCCGCGAAGCTGCCCTCCAGTTCTTTAAGACCGCCAACCCCCAGGACGAGTTTTTCTTGGTGAGCTTCAACGAGCGCGCCGAGCTTACTAGTACCTTCACCAACTCGGTCGAAGATCTGCAGTCCAGAATGATGATGACTGCCCCTAAGGGCAGGACTGCCCTTTTGGACGCTATCTACCTTGGTTTGAGCCAGATGAGGGGTGCACATAACGCCAAACGTGCCTTGCTCATTCTCTCCGATGGAGGCGATAATCATAGTCGGTACAACGAGAACGATATCAAGCGCCTCGTTAAGGAAGCGGACACCCAGCTCTACGCCATCGGCATTTACGACCCGCTTGGTTATCGCAATCGTACGCCGGAAGAACTCAACGGTCCCTCGCTTCTCGCTGAGTTGACCGAATTGACGGGCGGTCGCGTCTTCGCCGTTGAGCATCTTAATGATCTCCCGGACATCGCGTCCAAGATCGGCATGGAGTTGCGCAACCAATATGTACTCGGATACAGACCAAGCAATCACACTCACGACGCCCGCTGGCGCAAGATCAAGGTCAAACTCCGTCCGCCCAAGGGCCTCCCGCCCCTGTCCGTCTACTCCAAGACCGGCTACTACGCTCCTGCGCACTGATTTGCTCCGTGCTTTGAAATCCGTCATTTCGAGCGAAACGAGAAATCTCTCTTCGATCCTTGTCACTGCGCTGATTTTTCTTTTTGTTTTTGTGTCCCCTGCCTCCGCCCAAATCCAGGTCCAGACGCCGCCGCCTCCTCCTCCGGAGCAGAACAACGGCACCCCCCAAGCCGGCGGCAGAATCAAATTGGACGTCAACCTTGTCGTTCTTCACACCGCGGTGCTTGACGATCGCGGCAAATTCGTCGACGGCCTCACGCAAGATAATTTCCGCGTCTACGAAGACAAGGTCGAGCAGAAGCTCTCCATCTTCAAGCGCGAAGACATTCCGGTCAGCATGGGCCTGGTCATCGACAATAGCGGCAGCATGCGCGACAAGCGTCCCCGCGTAAACGAAGCCGCACTCACCCTCGTCCAGGCCAGCAATCCTCAAGACGAAGCCTTCGTCGTCAATTTCAACGACGATTTTTATCTCGACCTTGACAAGGATTTTTCCAATAGCATTCCCGAACTGAAAGAAGCCCTCGAGCGCATCGATGCTCGTGGTAGCACGGCTCTCTACGACGCCATCATCGGTTCGCTCGACCATCTGAGGAAGGGCCACAAGGAAAAGAAAGTTCTGCTGATCGTCACCGACGGCGAAGACAACACCAGCCGCAACTCCCTCGAGAAAACTGTTAAGGAAATCCAGAAGACTGACACGGTCATCTACACCATCGGTCTACTCAGCCAGGAATCCAAGAAGTCCGCCAAGAACGCCCGCAAGGCTCTGGTATCGATCGCCCAAGCTTCCGGTGGCGTTGCCTATTTCCCCGAAAATGTCGAAGACGTTCACTCCATCTGCGAGCAGGTCGCCCACGACATTCGCCACCAGTACACACTGGCGTACTATCCGTCGAACACGGCAAAGGACGGCAGCTTCCGGACGGTCCACGTCGATGTCATCCCGCCGCACGGCCACGGCAAACTTACGGCCCGTACTCGCAACGGCTACTACGCCCCGGGCGCCAGCTCCACCGCTTCTGGCAAATAAGTGGCACAGCCATCCCAGGCTGTGTGTTCCCCAAGTCTATAGCGTCTGTCTCCTGTGGCGTGCTTTAGAGGTCGATTCACAGTGAGCGGTTTTGGCGAGATGATTTATCGCCCCTTTTCTATTCGGGGACCATTACGTCCGGTGGTGACCGCCGTCACGCTCCTTGGCAAACTCCGCCAACTACACTCTACACTCGGCTTTCAGTCCATAGGAGCAGCATCCATCTGTTGCTCGAGAGGGGCGTTTCTGGCAGTATCTTCACTACTTGCACTAGACAGGTCCTTCGACCAGCCTTCGTTCATTCCGCCCCAAGTATCGCAGCACTGAGATGCACGTGGGCACGTCGTCGCCAACGGCATGTCCAGCAGGAGCGTTCGACTTTCGTGATGGAGTCTTCATCGTTATCGCCCAAGCTTGTGCGCTTTGTGAAGCGAAAGGCTTACTGCGCTCCGGTCCTGGCTTCTCTCGTGTTTTCCGGATTCGCCTCGAAAGCTCAGGAAATGCCGCCAGTGCCTGCACGAGATTCTCTGTATGATCTCGCCAGTCCGGATGCGGATGCCGTCATGTCCCTGGCGTGGGGATCTTCTTCGAACGCTCCCTTGCGGTTCTTGGATTCCGACTCCCTGGTGCTCAGCCTGACGGTTGCGACCGGTCCGCGTGATTCCTCGTCCACAAATTCTTCCACAGACGCAATTCGCCCGGGAAATCCTCAAGGGAAGGAAAATCGTTCCGCTAACCGCTTCCGGTGGGTTCCGGCGATCGGCGAGGCACTCCTTTACACCGGCCTCATGCACTCCTTCGATCTCGCGACTCAAGCGGGTACGCGCGATTCTTTGAACGGCAAATGGTTTCAGCAATACGTCCGCTCAGTCTCCGAACTGCGCGGCTGGAGCGACAGCGACACGTTCATGGCGCCATACGTCGGCCACCCGCTCGAAGGTTCCATCTTCGGTTACATCGAGCGGCAGAACGATCCTCGTTACCGCTTGGTGCAATGGGGTGACGGCCGCGAATACTGGATTAGCATGTTCCGTTCCATGGCCTACTCCGCTGTGTGGCATACACAATGGAAAATCGGTCCGATCAGCGAAGACTCTATTGCCAACGTGATGCTGCACGCTTCTCCTGGCTTCATCACTCTGGTCGACACACCTACGCTCGGATTCTGCACTATGCTTGCCGAGGACGCGGCTGACCGCTACTTGATCATCGGCCTGGAGAACCGGACCACCAACCGCCCGCTGATTATCCTGGCGAGGAGTTTTCTCAATCCCGGCCGGACTTTCGCCAACATGATGGCTTTCCGTCCACCCTGGGTCCGAGACACGCGCCTCGGACTTTTCCACTCCAACTACGAAATCCGCAAGCAACTTGTCGCCGATTATAAGAACGGTGATGGGGAAAAGCCGTTTCAATTCGTCAAGAACGCGTGGATGCCCCAAGGCGTCGAATTTCGCAAAACCTATCCCAAAGAAGCGGACATCGAACTCACCGCTTTCCCTTATTACGAATCGTTCCTCGGTGGCGGCTCTTGTGTGGGTGGGGGCGGCAGTGGCGCCGCCCGCATCAACCCGAAATGGCAGGTCATCACCGAAGTCAGCGGCTGCCTCGTTATGCATATGCCGCAATCCAATTACAGCGCCGATTCGCTCTTTTACGGCGGCGGTCTTCGCTGGACTCCCTGGGCGAATCGCCGTTTTTCTCCCTTCTCCGAGTTCATGTTCGGTGGACGCAAAGTCACATTTGAGGTGATGGATCTCCAGCTGCGCCAGCAGTTACTCGCCGCTTGGAACGATGGTAATGGCACTCTGCCCCACTACCCGAAACGTAGCGACTACTCGCTGGAGACCGCGCAGAATGGTCCGTCGATCGCCGTCGGCGGAGGCTTCGATCTTGTCATCACCCGGCCATTTGCCTGGCGCGTCCTCGACGTCGAATACACTCACACGTGGATGAATGATGTCGCGATGATCCGTCCCCAACAAGGCCTGCGAATCACCACGCAAGCCGTCGTCCGCATCGGCACTTGGTGAGTACTGCAGCCCTCATGGCTGTGCGCTTAGCTTTTTCTTTGAAACTTTCACTCTGTACTTTTTATTCCATGCGGATTGTTTCACCTTCACTCCACTAGCGCCTCTACTCCTCTCCAATATCTTCATTCCACAGCTCGGGATTGGCCCGGATGTAGTCCCTCATCATCCTCACGCACTCGCTCGAATCCAGGTCGATCACGTTGATCCCCAGCGACCGTAACCAATCGATTCCGCCCTGGAAATTTTGGCTCTCACCCACCACCACCGTTCCAAACCCGAACTGCCGGACCAGCCCGCTGCAATACCAGCAGGGCGCCAGCGTCGTTACCATAATCAACTTTCGATAGCTTTTCTGCCGTCCCGCGTTGCGAAACGCATCCGTCTCTCCATGCACGGACGGATCGCCATTCTGCACCCTGCGGTTGTGCCCCGCTCCCAGCAGTTTCCCATTCTCATCAAAAATCGCCGCCCCTACGGGCACTCCTCCCTCCGCTAGTCCCTTCTTTGCTTCCGCGATTGCTACCTGTAGCATCGCGCCATGGTTCGGCTGGGTCATCATGTTCACCATCCCTTGTCCTTTGCTGCCTGCATCTGTATCATCCGCTGCCATGAACGCCAAGCACATCACCCCGATTCTCAGTGTCAGCGACATTCAAGCCAGTTTTGCCTGGTTCGAAAAATTTGGCTGGAAGAAACTCTGGGACTGGGGTGATCCCCCTATCTTCGGCGGCGTCGGCTCCGGCGTGGCCGAAATTTTTCTCTGCCAGGGCGCGCAAGGCGGCCGCGGGAAGGGGACCAACCGCTCTACCTTTGGCCCGGACGGTGACGAAACCGCTGACAAGGGTGTCTGGATGTCTATTTGGGTTGACGATGTCGATGAAGTCCACAACGACTGCCTTGCCGAAGGGCTAGATGTTACCTTTCCACCGACCGACATGCCCTGGAAGGTTCGCGAAATGCATGTCCGCCATCCCGACGGCCATGTGTTTCGCGTCAGCAAAGGCCTTAGCTAGTGTAGAGCGCGGGAGCTATTGATCGTTCAGCTGGTCCCTTTTTCGCCACTCGCTTACCCTGAACTTCACTGCGAATGGCCACTCTCTGCTCACTTGCCCGCCGAAGCGTCAGCGGGGGCGGGCCACTTCTTCTCCAATGCCCTCGTCACCTCTCCCGCAATCTCATCCTGTACCATCACTACGTCCGTAAACGCCCGGTCGTAGGTCTCCGTCCATAGCACAAACCCGTCATCCGCGCGCACCAGCCTCGCTGCGATCCGCACCCGCCCGCCGGATTTCCGCACGCTCCCATCCAGCAGATAAGTCACCCCGAGCGACTTCGCCACGTCTGCCACCCCGATCTGCTTTCCCTTGAAATAGAACGAGGACGTCGCCGTTGGGACGCGCAGACCCGGCATTTTGCTCAGCTTGTCGATCAGTTCCTCGGTCATCCCGTCTGCAAACTCTTCTTCCTTCATCCCCTCGGTCAGATCAAGGAATGGCAACACTGCTACCGACCGCGTCCCTGGCTGTGAAGCGACTGCAACTCCGCCGGAGGAGCCCCCTCCCCCCGCCTTGCCAAAAAACAAAAATCCACCCAGAATCGCGAGGCACAACGCGATCGCACCGGCCAGCAACCAGCTGCGTTGTCCGCGCGCCTCCTCATCCGGAGTACCTTCCCCCACCGTTTTCACCTTTGCCACCAACCGGTACCCCAATTTCGGCACCGTCTCAATGTATCTCGGCTCCTTTGCATCATCACCCAGCTGCCTCCGCA
>Ga0207780_1000391_pt1 | contig 12203 bp, 9 predicted proteins | sample LuqExpMetageno45_FD_187803 | JGI IMG/M metagenome (GOLD analysis project Ga0207780, IMG submission 187803) | Tropical forest soil microbial communities from Luquillo Experimental Forest, Puerto Rico - Sample 45 (SPAdes) | ecosystem: Environmental > Terrestrial > Soil > Tropical forest ...
CGCCGGCGCGGCGATGTTCCTCGAAACCGTGGGCGCCGTTTGCCTTGTGCTCGGCCTGTTCACGCGCTTCTTCGCGGCGGCGCTCGCGATCGTGCTCGCGACGTTCTCCGAGGGGCGCGACCGAAATCGCGCACTCGCGGTCTGGGGGGCGATCTCCGGCGCCGGTGGGGCGGTCGGGCTGCTGCTCGGCGCCAACCGGTTGCTCGGGCGCGCCTTCGAGGCCTATCTCTATTATCTCGGGCCGACGCCGAAGATCATTTTCTTTCCGATCATGATCATGTGGTTTGGGGTGGGGCCGGAATCCAAAGTCGCGCTTGGCACCCTGTCCTGCTTCTTCCCCGTTGCGCTCAGCGTCGCTGCCGGCATGCGCGGAATCGACCGCGTGCTGATCCGCGTCGGTAATAGCTTTCGCGCCAATAGCTGGCAGATGGTGACGAAAATTTATCTACCGGCGATGCGACATCCGATCATTAACGGGGTGCGGCTCGGCCTGGGCGTCGCGCTGATTGGCACGCTGCTGGCCGAGACCAAATTGTCCAACAAGGGCATCGGCTTCCTGATCATCAACGCGTACAGCACCTTCGACATGCCGCGCATGTATGCCAATCTGATCGTGCTGTTCGTGCTCGCAATCGGCGCCAACGCGCTCGTCGGCCGCTTCGGTGGCCTGCATACCATCAAGCGGCTTTGACATAAGGGGGAGGTTACATGAAAAACATTCGATATATAGCAAGCGTGGCGGCGATCGCCGCGGGTCTCATCGCGACCGTCATGCCGGCATCAGCAGCCGACAAACTCAAGATGACCGTCGGACAGCGCGGCAACTGGGATACCGCGGTTCTGCATCTCGGCGAGAAGGCCGGAATTTTCAAGAAGCACGAACTTGAACTGGATATCGTCTACACGTCAGGCGCCGGCGAGACGCTGCAACCGATAGTCTCCGGCAGCGTCGACATGGGCTTTGCGGCTGGCACGCTCGGCGTCATGGCGGCCTATGCCAAAGGCGCGCCGGTGCGCATCATGGCCGCACAGGCGACCGGCGCCGCCGATTACTGGTACGCCAAGAACCCCGCAATCAAGACCATCAAGGATGCCGACGGCAAGACCATCGCTTTCTCGACCAATGGCTCCTCGACCCAGAGTATCGTCCGTTCCTTCATCAATGAATTCAAGCTGACCGCCGCCAGGCCGACGGCGACCGGCAATCCGGCCGCGACGCTGACCACAGTCATGACCGACCAGGTCGATATTGGATGGGCCTCGCCGCCGTTCGGTCTCAAGGAAATCGAAGAAGGCAAGATTCACATCGTCGCCAAGGCGACCGATGCGGCGCTGGTGCGCGGGCAGACCATTCGCGTTAACGTCGTTAATGCCGACACGCTGAAGAACCGGAGAGCTGTGGTCGATCGATTTATGGCCGCCTACCGCGAGTCCATCGACTACATGTATTCGGATAGTCCGCAGGTGATCAAAGATTACGCGGAGTTCGTCAAAGTGCCGGAGCCGATGGCCAAGCGCGTTCGCGACGATTTCTTCCCGAAAAGCCTGATCGATCCCGACGAGATCAAGGGCCTAGAGTCGCTGATGGAGGAAGCTATAACCTTAAAATTTATTGCCGCTCCGCTCAGCAAGCAACAGCTCGCCGAGTTGATCCAGATTCCGCCGCGCAAGAAGTAAGCATCATCCGCAGTTAAGGGTTGTTGCCATGACTACCGCCGTGTCTCCGCAGGCCGCCTCCGCGCAGGCCATCGTACTGCCGAAAAGCCGAGGCGCTTATTACGGCGGCGCTTGGCACGAGCCAAAATCCGGACGCTTTCTCGACACGCTCAACCCCGGCACAGGCCTGTCACTCGGCAAGGTCGCCGACGCGGGCCCGGAAGATATCGATGCAGCGGTGGCGGCCGCTAAGGTCGCGTTCAAGGAATGGCGGCGTGTGCTGCCGCTTGAGCGTGCCAAGATACTGCGGCGAATCGCCGAAATCCTCCGCCAGAGCGCCGACGAACTCGCCATGATTGACGCCGCCGACTGCGGCAATCCGGTGCGCGAGATGGTGAGCGACGCCATGGTGGCGGCGGCGCAAATGGAGTTTTTCGCCGGTTTCGTCACCGAGATGAAGGGCGCCTCAATCCCGATGGGCCCGGACGTAGTCAACTTCTCGGTGCGCGAACCGCTTGGCGTGATCGGCCGGATCATCCCATTCAATCACCCATTTATGTTCTGTGCAGGAAAATCCGCAGCCCCCCTCGCCGCCGGCAACACGGTGATCGTGAAGCCGCCCGAGCAGGCGCCGCTCTCCTCGCTGCGGCTCGCAGAACTGATCGGCGGACTGTTGCCGCCGGGCGCCTTCAACGTGGTGCCGGGCGGGCGCGAGGCCGGACAGCATCTCGCGAGCCATCCCGACGTCGCTATGATCGCGCTGATCGGCAGCGTGCCGACCGGCCGCGCCGTGATGAAGGCCGCCGCCGACACCGTCAAACGTACGATGCTGGAACTCGGCGGCAAGAACGCGCTGATCGCCTATCCCGACGCTGATTCTGACGAGGTCGCCGGCGCGGTGATCGCCGGCATGAACTTCACGTGGTGCGGGCAATCTTGCGGCTCGACCAGCCGCGCCTTCATCCATGAGAAGATCTACGACGCCGTGCTCGAGCGTATTAAAGGTCGCATCGCGCATTACAAGCCGGGAATCCCGACCGATCCGGCCACCACCATGGGTGCGATCATCTCAAAGACCCAGTTCGAACGTGTGATGAGCTATATTGATGCCGCCAAGGCGGAAGGTGCGAAAGTGATCGCCGGCGGCGGTCGGCCTGCCGATCCAGCGCTCGCCAACGGGTTCTACATCGAACCGACCGTGTTCGCCGGCGTGAATATGTCGATGCGGATTGCGCGCGAGGAGATCTTCGGGCCGGTGCTCGGCGTGTTCACGTGGAGCGACGAGGCCAAGATGCTGGCCGACGTCAACCAGGTCGAATACGGGCTGAGCGCCTCGATCTGGACCAATGATCTGTCGACCGCGCACCGCACCGCCATGGCGGTGGAAGCTGGTTACGTCTGGATCAACGAGGTCGGCAAGCACTTCCTGGGCGCGCCGTTTGGCGGCTTCAAGCAGTCGGGACTCGGGCGCGAGGAATGCTTCGAGGAGATGCTCTCCTTCACGCAGGAAAAGAATATTCACGTGAAGCTAAAGCCGGCGAAGGCCTAGTAGAGCGGATCGAAACCGCAGTCGACCCAGACTTGGCGGCTGTCCGGCGCGATCAGGAAGCGAATGAACTCCACAGCCTCTGGCGCGACCTTGCTCGCGGCGGTGACGCCAGCGCCGTAGGTGATGGTGAGCTGCAGCGATGGCGGCAGCGAACCGGCGAGCGTAATTCCAGGCACACTGATGATCTCGCTCTTCGGGAAGATGCCGAGCGTCGCCTCCCCGCTCGCGATCATGGCCAGGCCGCCGGCGAGACCGACCTTGTGCGAGACACGGCCGGTGAGCTTTCCGCTCAGGCCAAGTTGATTGATCACTTTGTCGCTCTGCGCGCCGCTCGGCGTCGCAGTGGGTGGCGCATGCACGACGCCGCGTGCGGCGAGCAGCGCGGCACGCAGCGCCTCCGGCGTCGACACATCGGGTACCGGGCTGCCGGCCGTCACGCCGACGGCGAGCCCGATATTGGCGAGCAGTGTGTTGACGCCTTGCACGATATCTTGCGCGATATAGGCATCGATCATCGCCACCGGCATCAGCAGCACATCGAGCGCCTCATGCGCCGTCACCCGCACGGCGATGCCGTTTATGCTGTCGTAAAGCGCGTTGAGCTTATTGCCAGTCCGCTGTTCGTAAATCGTCCCAAGTCGGTCGAACACCGGCTTGGGCGCTCCGCCAGCTATGCTGGTGATCGTCGCCATGATGGCTAGAGCTTGTAAGTCTCGTGCGTTCCGCGGTGAAACATGTCTGCCACCGTGACCAGACGCGACGACAAGCCTTGCGCGTGATGGTGCCGCAGGAAGGTGTCGAGCGTCGTGCGGTTGGGCGCAACTCCATAGGACCAGAAATCCTCGCCCATCAAGGCGCGCGCTTCCATCAGCCGTTCCTCGACGAAAGGCAGCGTCACCTTTGTCGACGAGGTGTCGGACAGTTTTTCCATCGCGATCGTCTTGGCATGCTCGAATGCCTTCAGCACCGCGCCCGGCAACCAAGGATACTGCTCGGCGAGTTCGCGCCGCACGCCGACCAGATGCATGATCGGAAAAATGCCAGTGCGCTTGTAATATTCCTTGGCAGCCGCCACCGGATCGGCGAAAAGCCAGCCGATATTCGGATGCCGCCCGAAACCGGATGGCACGCGCGGGCCGATGAAGGCGTCGATCTCGCCGGCTTCCAGCATGCTCGACAGCGTGCGCCCCTCGGGAGCGTCGTCGAGCCGCACATTCTTCGGCACCGTGATCGCAATCTTCTCAAGCCGGCCGGCCTCCTCCAGCCCGCCCCTGATCCAGTGGATGTCGGACGGTTTCACACCGTGATCGTCTTCCAGGATGGCGCGCGCCCAGACATTGGCGGTGAGCTGATATTCCGGCACGCCAACCTTCTTGCCCTTTAGGTCGGCCGGCTGCTTGATTCGGTCGGTGCGCACATAGATCGAGGTGTGGCGAAAGGCGCGCGACACGAAGGCCGGCACGCCGACATAGGGACAGGTGCCCTGCGCGGTTTTCACCGTAAAGCTCGACAGCGACAATTCGCAAATGTCGAATTCGGCATGGCGAAAGGCGCGGAAGAAAATTTCCTCCGGATCAAGCGCCATGAACACCGGATCGACGCCGTCGATCTGCACCAACCCGTCGGACAACGGTCGGGTGCGGTCATAGTCGCGGACGGCGACGGAAAGATTGAGTTTGGCCATGGGACTTTCCCGGCTGGATATCAGCCGGGATGTCATAGGGGAAATTGTGCGGAGAGGCAAAATAGGCCGCCCATCCCCGCGCTGCGCTCCTTCGATAGTCGCGACCGGTCCTAACCACCTGCGACCGGCGGCAATGCGCCACCTAACTTCACGCCCGCGCGTCATCGCTCGCGCGGGTATTGCTTTGCGTCGGTGCGACTATTTCATCATCGCACTTCTGGCGGTTGCGCTGCTGCCGGCGGTTGCCACGACTATCACCGGCGATGTCGCGCGCTATATGCCGGCGGAAAGATTCTCGGCCGGCATCTAAGGCAAGGACGAAGTCGTGACCGTGCGCGTCCCGACGACGCGCCTGGTCGCAATTATGCTGCCGGCGGCACTAACGCGCCGCATCAAGCTGTGCTAGCCATGCTGCGTGCAAAACGGTGTCATGCATGAACTGATCGGGCAGCGCGGCAGGCGTCCGAGAGGCGCCCGCCGCAGCCTCGTGCTTACCCCTTCAACGGCGGGAAGTCGCGCGAATAGACCGGCTGCTCGAGATACTTCTTCTCGTCATAGGTCCAGAACTGACTGACCGCCTTGTAGGTCTTGACCGTCTTGTTGACCAGCTTGCCGTTCACCTTCTCGCAGTGACGAACGTAGAAATCACCGATCACATTGCCGAGATGGTCGAATTTGATAGGACCGCGCGGCGTATCCTTCAGGTCCACTGCCCGCAAAGTTTTGACGAAGGCTTCCTTGTCGTCGACCTTGCCATTGGTTTGCTGCAGGGCGGCATCGACCACGGCGCCGGCGACATAGAGTCCAGCGGCATACTGGCCGGGGTCCACACCGTAGTCTTTTTGCATGTCGGCGATGAAGCGCTTGTTGCTGTCGGTATTCAGATCGAGCGTGTATGGACAGCAGCTATAGAGGCCGATCGCCTCGTCGCCATAGCTGCGCAGCAGCGCGTCGTCGCCGCCGCTCTGCCCGGTTACCACCGGATATTTTAGGCCGGCTGCCACGTATTGCTTCATGAAGCGCAGCGGATTGGAGCCAGCGAATCCCTGGCAGACGCCGTCGCAATCCCGAATCTGCACCAGGTAGGGCGTGTAATCGGGCGTAACAATCGGTGGCCAGATCTTGGCGACGATCTTGCCGCCGTTATTCTCGAAGGTCTGCTGGAAGCCACCCATCTGCTCGTAGCCATAGGCAAAGTCTTCGGAAATGGTGACGATGCGCTTGAGCTTCAATTCTTTCGCCGCAAAGTCGGCCATTGGATGCATGGCTTGCGAAGAGCATGACGCGGGACGCAAGAAATACGGGTTCGGGCGTCGCTGGGTAATATCGTCGGCAGCAGCTAAGCTAAGCAGCGGCGTCTTCTGGTCGCGAATGTAGTCGGTGATCGCCAGCAATTCGAAGGCCGCGAGCGGCCCAAGCAGCGCATCAACCTTGTCGCGCTCGATCAGCTCCTGCGCCTTCGTCTTGGCGCCGGCCGGATTGCCGCCGCTGTCGGCGGATATGAAATCGACTTTGCGGCCGGCGAATGTGTAATTCTTCTGTTTCAGGTAAGTAACGATACCTTGCTCCATCTGGATGCCGCCCTGTGCGAGCGGTCCAGTCTTAACTGTGAGCAGGCCGAGCTTGAACGGCGCAGCTTGCGCGAGGGCCGGCGCGGAAAACTTGAAACTGGCGGCGGCGGCGGCGGTCGTAGCCATGAACTTGCGGCGCGTAAGCTTGCGAGACATCTCAATCCTCCCTCAATCGGAGCGGCGATCAGACACCGGTCCCGCCGCAGAATATTGATCGAGATCAACAATTGATAGAGATCAAGCAATCCTTGCGCTGGCATTTTCATTGCGCGAAAATGCAAATCCAATGAGATAACGCGTCTGACCAGAGGGCTCGTCCAACTTGCTCCACAAGGTTGCAAACCGCACCTCGCGCAGCCTCCGTTGGCTGGCGCCGCTACTTTGACTTTCCTCAAGGAGGGCACGCACCTGCCAAACTACCTTTATCTTTAGCAATTGGCACAAGGGCCCGGCGAGCCCTTTTTCGGAGGATGCGAATATGGCTGGTCAGGTTACGCGACGCGAGACTCTAGTGCTCGCAGCAACGGCGCTCGCAGCACTGACAATCCCTGCCACGGCGCAGTCGGCAAATCCTATCAAGATCGGTTTCAGCATGGCATTGTCCGGCGGGCTCGCCGGCGGCGGAAAGGCCGCCTTGCTCGCCTATCAGCTCTGGGCGGAAGAGGTAAATGCGCGCGGCGGTCTGCTCGGGCGCAAGGTCGAACTGGTGTACTACGACGACCAGTCAAACCCAGCGGGCGTGCCGGCAATCTACACCAAGCTGCTCGACGTCGACAAAGTCGATCTGCTGCTGTCCGGCTACGCCACGGTGCCGACCGCGGCCGCCATGCCGATCGTGATCCAGCGCAAGAAGATGATTCTGTCACTGTTCGCGCTTGCCGCCAACGACGAGCACAAATACGACCGTTACTTCCAACTACAGCCGAATGGGCCGCAGGCGAAATACGAGCTGTCGAAAGGCTTCTTCGAAATCGCCTCCTCGCTAACACCGAAGCCGCAGACCGTCGCCATGGTGGGAGCTGATGCGGAATACTCGATCCTCGCGCTGCAAGGCGCGCGCGAGAACGCCAAGACAGCCGGCTTCAAGATTGTCTACGACCGAACCTATCCGCCCGCCCAAGTCGACTTCGCACCGATCGTGCGCGCGATCAAGGCGACCAATCCCGACCTTCTGTTCATCGCCAGCTACCCGACCGACTCGGTCGGCATGGTCTCGTCGCTCCACGAGATCGGCTTCACCGCCCGCCTGGTCGGCGGTGGCATGATCGGCCTGCAATTCGCCGCCTTCAAGCAGAAGCTTGGGCCAATGCTCAACAACATCATTTGCTACGACCTTTACGTGCCCGAGCCGACCATGAAATTTCCCGGCACCGAGGAGTTCCTTAAGCGCTATCGCGAACGCGCGGTGCAGGCCGGCGTCGATCCCATCGGCATCTACATCCCGCCCTTCGCCTATTCCGAGGTGCAGATCCTCGAGAACGCGATCAAGGCGGTCGGCTCGCTCGACGACGGCAAGCTCGCCGACTACATCCGCAAGACCAGCTTCCCGACCATCGTTGGCGACATCAAGTTCGGCGATCGTGGCGAATGGGCAGAACCGCGCGTGCTGTACGTGCAGTATCAGGGCATCGTCGGCAACGACATCGAACAGTTCAAGCAGCCCGGCAAGCAGGTGATCCTGTATCCGGCGCGTTTCAAGTCGGGCGACGTGAAAAGTCCGTTCGTATCGATCAAGAACTAAATATTATGGGCGCGGCGCCGCCGTCCCAGGCGACGCCGCTCACCCGATCCAACCGAGCGTCGGAAAGGTCTCGAAAAGCCAGAACGCGACCCCGGCATTTGCTCGCTGAGGGTTAGTAGGCCGGCGAACACTAAGAACGCGCCCAGCGCCGTCGCGATCGCGCCGAGATGGGGCGTAGGTGCGCGGCCGTGAAATTGAGGCTCATGCAATGTTTCATCGCATCGACATATTCTTATCTTGTAATATATAGTGCAGCGGTTCTAAGCTACTTTAGCTGGCGAATGCGTACAGCTGATGCAAATAGCATGACACGCAACCGATCGAGAACCTGACTTCTCGGCCCGCCCCTCACCGCGATCATTGGTGCACGAATGGAATTGCAACCGGCCGCCGATAGCCGCGAACGCTCACATCAACTCGGTCGCTTCCCGGGTAATGCCAAGAAGGCGAGCGACTTCCTGAAAGCTCTAGCACATGAGAGCCGGCTGCTGATCCTATGCATTCTCGCCGAAGGCGAGAAATCGGTGAGCGAATTGGAACATCTGCTCAAGCTGCGGCAGCCTACAGTGTCTCAGCAGCTCGCGCGCTTGCGCGCCGACGGCCTGGTGTCGACTCGGCGCGACCGCAAGGCAATTTATTATAAGCTCGCCAGCGAGGAAGCGCGCGTGGTGATCGGCGCGGTCTACAACGTGTTCTGCCGCAAGCAACGCAAGCGCTAAGAACTCTCACTAGCTAACGCTGTGTGCACCCCTTCACGTGGATCTTGGAAGCGAACGATGTCAAATTGGTCGAAGAAGACTCGACGTCCGTCAACATTGCAGCCTGACGCACGCTGCCCCTCGAGAATCCGTCACAGCAATGATGTGTTTATTTACCCGGGACTGCTAAGCTTCATAAGCTCGCAACCCAATCTAATTTGACAAATTAGTTTGAGATTTTGGGTTACGCGCGGTGGCACGAGGTCTTTAGTGGGCCAGCGCCGCGTCGGCAATCCGCAATTGCACGCGCTCCTCACCTTGCCATCGGTCAATCGCGAGATGGCCGGCGACGTGCATGGACCGCCCGCGACTGTCGAGCAGCGTGCGGCCGAGTGGTTGGCCTGCGGCACGAAATGCAATCGCATTTAAGGCTTTGCCGTCGCCCGATCGGAAGCGCGCGCGGATGTGGCTCTCGCCGACCGGCTCGGCGTAGCTCAGCGTATGCGCGGGTAGCGCCAGCAGTGGCTCTGGATTGCCGGCGCCGTAGGGGCCTGCACGCGCCAACATTTCGCAAAGCGCCAGATCGATGCCACCGGCGCTGATCGCCCCGTCGATCGAGAGCGCGCGGTCACGCCGCGCCGCCTCCACCGCGCCGCCCAATGCGTCCTCCAGATAGGCGCGGAACGGGGCCAGTGCCTCTTTCCGGAGCGTGACGCCAGCCGCCATGGCGTGGCCGCCACCCTTGAGTAACAGACGATCGCGCACAGCTTGCCGCACCGCGCAGCCGAGATCGGCGCCGGGGATCGAGCGACCGGAGCCGGTGCCGATGCCGCCAGGCTCCAACGCGATCGCGAAGGCTGGGCGGCTGTAGCGTTCCTTCAGCCTCGCCGCCACCAGGCCGACCACTCCGGGATGCCAGCCCTCCGCAGCGGTGACCACCACGGCGCCCTTCTCGTCCAGCCCCAGTGCGGCCAGCGCCTCGGCTTCCGCCTGTGCCACGGTCGCAAGTTCGATCTGCTGACGTTCGCGGTTGAGTCGGTCGAGCTCGGCGGCGATGCGCGCGGCTTCGCTGGGGTCCTCCTCTAGCAGCAGCCGCACGCCGAGATCGGCGCGGCCGATGCGGCCGCCGGCATTGATGCGTGGGCCGAGCAGGAAGCCGAGATGCCAGACCTCGGGCGGACCGGAAAGCCGCGCCGCATCCATCAGCGCAGTGGTGCCGATATGCTCGCGCCGCCTCAAAGCGATGAGGCCCTTTGCCACGAAGGCGCGGTTGAGCCCACTTAGCGGCACCACGTCGGCGACAGTGCCGAGCGCGACCAGATGCAGTAGCGCCAGAAGATCGGGCTCAGGCCGCATGGCGGTCCAGAAGCCGCGCTGGCGCAGCGCGCGCGTCAGCCCGACCAGCGTGACGAACACCAGGCCGACGGCTGCGAGATGGCCGAGGCCGGAGAGATCATCGGCGCGATTCGGATTGATAATGGCTATCGCCGCCGGCAGTGCCTCGTCAGCCTGGTGATGATCGATCACCACGCAGTCGAGCCCAAGCCTCTTGGCTTCGGCGAGCGGCTCCAGGCTGGTAGTGCCGCAATCAACCGTGATCAGAAGCGTGACGTCGCGTTCTGCGAAGGAGCGGATGGCATCGACGTTCGGCCCGTAGCCCTCGAAGATGCGATCCGGGATGTGCACGATCGGATCGAGGCCACAGTGACGCAGGTAGCGGCAGAGCAGGGCCGAGGCGGTGGCGCCATCGACGTCGTAGTCGCCGAAGATAGCGACTCTCTCCCCATGCGCGACCGCCTGGGTCATGCGCGCGACCGCCACCTCCATGTCGGTGAGCGTGTGCGGCTCCGGCAGCAGCCGTTTCACGGTGGGATCAAGATAGTCCTCGGCCTGATCCGGCTCGACGCCGCGGCCTGCGAGCACGCGCGCCAGCAGTTCCGGCAGGCCGAGTCGCTGCGCGATTGTTAGCGCGCGCGCGGAGCCGCGCTCGTCGAGCCGGTCGCGCCATGCACGCCCGCTCGCCGAGCGTTCGACGCCCAGGAAAAACTTTTCGGCGTTGCTCAGTGCCATTGCCGGCAATGCCACCATCATCTTAAGCCTGTTCACGGACCGCATGGGTCCGGCCGGGAATCGAATGTCAGAAGACCATAGATAGTGAAGGAAGGCGGGCCGCCAAGCTAGCGTCCTAGCCGGCGATTTCCGCGTGAATTCGCAGCAATTCCGGGACCGTCGCCGGATCACGCCGGCCGAAGCCGCATTCGGTGGCGATCGAAAAACGTGCGACGTGCCGCTCGGCGGCCACGAGCCGCCTGCGCGTGCCGGCTACGCCGTCGGTGTAATGAACCAGGCCGAGACACAATTGTGTGTCCGGTTTCAACCGCAGGCGCTTAAGCGGCGCGAAATAAGCGTCATCATTGCGGTCGCGCGGCACCGGCATATGGATGAGCTGGATCGGCCGCTTGATGGTGGCCGTGAGAGCGCTCGCCATATCGACCATGTCGGCCATGTCGCGCGGCTCGACCACGTGGTCGTCGACCGAGATGATCGGGGGAAGCACCATTGATCGGCTGTCTCCCAGCTGGCTCATGCTGCCGCGGCCCCCGACGAGGAAGCCCCAACTGCGGATCCCACGCCGGCGACGCTCGACAACGTGAGAGCGTGTATCCGCGACGGACGAAGCTCGCTCACCCTAGTCCCGATGTTCGAGTGGACGCCTTGGGGTGGCCGAGCCGGTCGGGCGAGAGAGCGGTGCGGTGGCCGCGATCGTCTACGGTCTCGGTGTGTGGGCTGAATGCGCACACGACACCGCAGGCCGCCGCCATTGGCATGATCAGAGCGCGTGATCGATGAGTTCAGAGATGCCTCTCGCGAGCGACGATCCACGAGAGGCCTTGACGCGGCGACAACACCTCAGCGACCGAGCAGCGGCGCACCTTCGCAGCCTCATCCTCACGGGAGACATCCGTGCTGGCGAGTTCATCCGCGCTGATGTCATCGCGGCATCTCTAGAGCTGAGCTCCACACCGGTCCGGGAAGCCTTGATGACCCTCCGCAGGGAGGGGTTCGTGAGCCTGGAGCCCCATCGCGGCTTCGTGGTTGCTCCCCTGACTCCACAAGACATCCGCGATGTGTTCTGGATGCAAGCTGAAGTCACTGCGGAGCTTGCCGCTCGGGCTGCGGTCGTCATGACCCAAGATGCCCTCGAAGAGCTGCAGGAGTTGCAACTCGAGCTCGAGCGCTTGGCGACGATCGCGAGACCAGAGCAGCTCGAAGAGCTGAATCTGAGGTTTCACAACGCCATCAA
>Ga0207780_1000396_pt1 | contig 12134 bp, 9 predicted proteins | sample LuqExpMetageno45_FD_187803 | JGI IMG/M metagenome (GOLD analysis project Ga0207780, IMG submission 187803) | Tropical forest soil microbial communities from Luquillo Experimental Forest, Puerto Rico - Sample 45 (SPAdes) | ecosystem: Environmental > Terrestrial > Soil > Tropical forest ...
CTGTTGGTCGGCCTGGTGCTTGGCGCCAACCGCTTCCTGTCGCGTGCGTTCGAGAGCTATCTTTACTATCTCGGCCCCGCGCCGAAGATCATCTTCTTTCCGGTTATGATCATGTGGTTTGGCGTCGGACCGGAATCGAAGGTCGCGCTCGGCGTGCTGTCCTGCTTCTTCCCGGTCGCGCTCAGCGTCGCCGCCGGCATGCGACAGATCGACAAGGTGCTGATCCGCGTCGGCGAAAGCTTCCGCGCCACGACGGTACAGATGGCGCTGAAGATCTATCTGCCGGCCATGCGCTATCCGATTATCAACGGCTTTCGACTCGGCTTCGGCTTTGCGCTGATCGGCGCGTTGCTGGCCGAAACCAAGCTATCCAACAAGGGAATCGGCTCCCTGATCATTCAGGCGTACAGCGTCTTCGAGATGCCGCGAATGTATGCAATGCTGATTGTGCTTTTCGTGCTGGCGATTGGCGCCAATGCGCTGATCGGGCGGCTCGGCGGGGTCCAGAGTATCACGCAAGTTTGATTTTCAGTACGAGAGGACACGACATGACCACCGCACTCTCGCCGCAAGCAGTGCCAGCGCAGGCCGTGGTGTTACCGAAGAACCGTGGCACTTACTACGGAGGCGCATGGCACGACCCGAAATCGGGACGCTTCGTCGATACGCTCAACCCCGGCACCGGCCTCTCGCTCGGCAAGGTGGCGGACTCTGGGCCCGAGGATATCGATGCGGCGGTGGCCGCAGCGAAGGCTGCATTCAAGGAATGGCGGCAGGTGCAGCCGCTGGAGCGCGCTAAGATTCTGCGGCGCATCGCACAGATTTTGCGCGAGAACGCCAACGAGCTCGCCATGATCGACGCCGCCGACTGCGGCAATCCAGTGCGCGAAATGGTCTCTGACGCCATGGTGGCCGCCGCGCAGATGGAATTCTTCGCCGGCTTCGTCACCGAGATGAAGGGTGCCTCGATCCCGATGGGTCCCGACGTCGTCAACTTCTCGGTGCGCGAGCCACTCGGCGTCGTCGGCCGTATCATCCCGTTCAATCATCCGCTCATGTTCTGTGCCGGCAAATCTGCCGCTCCACTTGCCGCCGGCAATACCGTGGTGGTGAAACCGCCCGAGCAAGCACCGCTCTCTTCGCTGCGGCTTGCTGAACTGATTGACGGCCTGTTGCCACCGGGCGCCTTCAATGTCGTGCCCGGCGGGCGCGATGCCGGGCAAAGGCTTGCGAGCCACCCGGCGGTGGCGATGATCGCGCTGATTGGTAGCGTGCCGACCGGCCGCGCAGTGATGAAAGCGGCGGCCGATACGGTCAAACGCGCGATGCTCGAACTTGGCGGGAAGAATGCCCTGATTGCGTACGCTGACGCCGATCCGGACGAAGTCGCCGGCGCCGTCATCGACGGCATGAACTTCACCTGGTGCGGCCAAAGCTGCGGCTCGACTAGTCGCGCCTTCATCCACGAGACGATTCACGACGCGGTGCTCGAACGCATAAAGGCCAAGATTTCGAACTTCAAGCCGGGCATCCCCACCGATCCGACCACGACGATGGGCGCGATCATCTCCAAGACGCAGTTTGACCGCGTGATGAGCTACATCGAGACGGCAAAGCAGGAGGGCGCGCGCGTGATCGCCGGCGGCGGCTCCCCGTCCGACCCGCTGCTGGCCAAGGGCTTTTACGTCGAGCCGACGGTGTTCGCCAACGTCAACATGTCGATGCGTATCGCACGCGAGGAGATCTTCGGGCCGGTGCTCGGCGTTTTCAAATGGAACAACGAGGCCAAGATGCTGGCGGAGGTCAACCAGGTCGAATACGGCCTCACCGCCTCGATCTGGACCAACGATCTCTCCACCGCGCACCGGACCGCAATGGCGGTGGAAGCGGGTTTCGTGTGGATCAACGAGGTCGGCAAGCATTTCCTCGGCGCGCCGTTTGGCGGCTTCAAGCAGTCGGGACTGGGGCGCGAGGAATGCTTCGAAGAGATGCTCTCCTTCACGCAGGAGAAGAACATCCACGTTCGGCTGAAGCCGGTGAAGGCTTAAGAGCATACCGACCTTGACGGCGATCTTTTCCGCCTAGGCCAGCTCTTTGATCACCTTCACTTTGCGCCGTCGGCGATGCTGGTAAATGTCACCATCGCTAGAGCTTGTAAGTCTCGAAAGTGCCGCGATGGAACGCGTCCTCAACGGTGACCAACCTCGGCGATAACCCCTGCGCATGGTGGTGCCGAAAGAAGGTCTCAAGCGTCTTGCGGTTAGGCGCGATCCCGTACGACCAAAAGTCCTCCCCCATCAGCGCGCGCGCTTCCATCAAGCGCTCCTCGACGAAGGGTAGCGTCACCTTGGTCGACGACGTATCGGAAAGCTTCTCCAGAGCAATCTTCTTGGCGTGCTCGAAGGCCTTGAACACCGCGCCCGGCAGCCATGGATGCAGCTCGACCAGCGTCTTGCGCACGCCGACGAGGTGCATGATCGGGAAGATACCGGTTCGCTTGAAATAGTCCTTGGCGACCGCCACCGGATCAGCGAACAGCCAGCCAATATGTGGATGGCGCCCAAAGCCCGGCGGCACGCGCGGGCCGATAAACGCATCAATCTCGCCGGCCTCCAGCATACTCGACAGGGTCCGCCCTTCGGGGATGTCGTCGAGCTGTACCCCTTTCGGCAGTGTAAAGTTGATTTTCTCCAGGCGCCCGACATCGGTGAGTCCACCCCTGAGCCAGTGGATGTCGGACGGCTTCACGCGGTGGTCATCTTCGAGCATGGCACGCGCCCACACATTCGCCGTCAACTGATATTCTGGCACTCCAACCTTTTTGCCCTTCAAGTCGGCCGGCTTCTTGATGCGGTCCGTGCGGACGTAGATCGCCGTGTGGCGGAAGGCGCGCGAGACGAAGGCCGGCACGCCTACATAAGGGCAGTTGCCCTGCGCGGTCTTCAACGTAAAGCTCGACATCGACAGTTCGCAGATGTCGAATTCGGCGCCGCGAAAGGCGCGGAAGAAGATCTCCTCTGGGTCAAGCGCCATGAAGACCGGATCGACGCCATCGATTTGCACAATCCCGTCGCTGAGCGGGCGGGTGCGGTCGTAGTCGCGGACGGCGACGGAAAGATTGAGCTTGGCCATCAAGGCGCCCCGGTTGGGTTTGCGCCAAAGTCATAAGCGAATGCGTGGGGCTATGCACCGGAAATTTTGACGGCAGCCCGCGGGCGGGGCGTAACGGTCGTGGCCAGCAACGCTACCACCATTTCCGCAGCGGTGTTTTGCCGCCCGCACGAGCATGAGGCCGTCTAACAACACTGATTGCATAAACACATCAGCTGAGCTTCCTCGTTGCACTCACTCGTGACGCCTACAGTAAATTATTCGTTGTTGTCTCAGCATTCGGTGGTTGTGCCGCCCTGACTCACTCGCCTTGTCTGCGCAATCGGACAATCGCGGGGCGATCGGCTACGTGCATACACGCAACATTGCGTCGATCGAGCTCGAACGGCTACGCGAGTACTGGGGCGAAGTGCAGCGACGATTCTCCGCCGATGTTTTCAACCGCAGCGAGCTCTGCGGCAAATTGTGGGCTGCTTTAAATGTCTCATGCTCTAGATGGGCTGCATCAGCGCCCATCGCGTCGGCGATCTCCAACAAAGCATCCGCTTGTGTTGAAGGTGCAAGTATGTGGAAATCCGCTGTCTCGTCGACGGTGATCCTTAAGTCGTCATCAAAGGTGACAGCAACCTGTTGCAGCGCGCTCTGACCGAGCTGCGCTCGATTGACAGTCTCGCCTTCCGCTTCGGCTAACCGGCCGCATCGACATATTCTTGTCCTGTGATATAAACTTTATTCTCAACATAGACCCGAATTGCTTTGCAATGGAACAGCGCCTGGGAACCCGCAACAGGCCTTACGATCTCGATCGTTTGTTCGGCAACGTCAAGCGTGCGAGCGGTTTCCTCAAGGCGCTGGCGCACGAGAGCCGCCTGATAATCCTATGCATCCTCGGCGATGGCGAAAAGTCGGTAAGCGAACTGGAGCGCGAACTCAACCTCCGCCAGCCCACGGTCTCGCAGCAACTCGCGCGGCTGCGCGCGGACGGACTAGTCTCGACGCGACGCGAAGGCAAAGTGGTCTACTACAGCCTCACGAGTGAAGAAGCGCGCGCCATCGTCGCGACGATCTACGATGTGTTCTGCCGCAGGGCGCGCCGGCGCTAGCACTCAGTTGATCGACAGACTGAGCGTCTTGACCATCTTGCCCCATTTCGCCACTTCGTCCCTGAAGTAGCCCTCGGCCTGCGTCGGCGAGCCTTCGATCGGATCGAAGCCGATGGAGGTGAGTTTCTGTTGCAGCTCCGGCGCCTTCACGACTTCCTCGATGGTGGCGTTGAGCTTGGTGATGAGGGAAGATGGAGTTCTGGCTGGTGCGAACACGCCGACCCAGGAAGCGGCCTCGAACACGGGGAAGCCGGCTTCCGCATAGGTTGGTATATCCGGCGTGACAGCCGCGCGCTTGGCGCTCGCGATGCCCAAGCCTTTAAGCTTGCCGCTAGTGATCTGCACAGCCGCACCGCCACCCAAAGTCGACGCCATAATGTCGACCTGATTGCCAATGGTGGCGGTGATCGCGGGCGCGCCGCCTTGGAACGGCACGTGTGTCACCTGAATTTTGGCGATCTCCTTGAAGAAATATTCAGCGGCGATGTGTGAGCCGCTGCCGACGCCAGCCGATGCAAAAGTAACGTTCTTGCCTTTGTTTGCTTTGAGAAACTCGGCGAGGTTGGCCACCGGATTGTGGGGGCTGGTGACTAGTGACTCCGGGCTTGAGGCTATAATCGCAACCGTCTTCAAATCGTCCGCGGCATAACCCCTGTTGGGGCGGAGCGTCTCGTTGATCGCGACTGCCGTCGTGGTGACCAAGAGCGTATAGCCGTCGGGCGCCGCGCGCGCGACTGCCGCGGCAGCGATATTGCCACCGGCACCGCCCCGATTTTCCACGATTACCGTGCGCCCAAGCTTCTCTCCCAAGCCTTTGCCTACAAAGCGCGCCAGTGTGTCGGCGATGCCGCCTGGAGCAAACGCCACGATGAAAGTGATATCGTGATCCGGATAGGACTGCGCCTGTATCGGGCTCGTGGCTAAAACGCAGGCAAACAGGCCGCACGCGGCTTTGCACAGTGTGCGCACGTCGAATTTCCCCCAGGACGCATGATTTTTCTGTCTCTGAGCGCGCCCGGCATAGTTCCATCGCGACTGCAAATTGACAAGCACTAGGCAGGCGCAACGTCTATGAGCCGCATCTGAACGCGCTCTTTGCCTTGCCAGCGATCGATCGTAAAGCAGCCTGCGGCGTGCATGGCCCGGTGGCGATTTTCGAAGAGCGCCTTGCCGAGCGGCTGGCTGGCGGCGCGGAAGGCGATCGCCGTCACGAATTTGCCGTCGCCGGACTCGAAACGCGCACGCACGTGCTCTTCGCCTATCAGATCGGCGTAAGCGAGCGTATGCGCAGGCAGCGCGAACACCGGTTCCGGATTGCCGGCGCCGTAGGGTCCCGCGCGCGCCAGCATCTCGACCAGCGTCGGATTGACCGCGCCGCCGCTGACCGCGCCGTCGATCGACAGCGCCCGCTCGCGACGCGCCGCCTCAATCGCCGGTCCAAGCGCGTCCTCGAGGTAGGCCCGGAAGGCTGAAAGAGCATCTTTCCGCAGCGTCACACCGGCGGCCATAGCATGGCCGCCGCCCTTGAGCAGCAGGCCCTCGTGCACCGCGCGCCGCACCGCCTGGCCGATATCGACGCCTACGATGGAACGGCCAGAGCCCATCCCCGTGCCTCCCGGTTCGAGCGCAATGGCGAAGGCGGGTCGGCCGTAGCGTTCCTTCAGCCGCGCTGCCACCAATCCGACCACGCCGGGATGCCAGCCCGGCCCTGCGGTGACGACGACCCCGCCCTTCTCCTCGAGCCCGAGTGCGGCCATCGCTTCGGCTTCCGCTTGCGCGACGGTGGCAAGCTCAATCTGCTGACGCTCACGGTTGAGGCGGTCGAGCTCGACGGCGATGCGTGCCGCTTCGCTTGCGTCTTCCTCTAGCAGCAACCGCACACCGAGATCGGCGCGGCCGATGCGGCCGCCAGCGTTGATACGCGGCCCGAGCAGGTGGCCGAGGTGCCAGGGCTGGGGCGGCCCGGCAAGCCGAGCCACGTCCATCAACGCGGTTGCGCCAACGTGCTCGCGCCGACGCAGCGCGATTAGGCCTTTCGCGACAAACGCGCGATTCAGCCCTCTGAGCGGCACCACGTCGGCGACAGTGCCGAGCGCGACGAGGTGCAGCAGAGACAAGAGATCGGGCTCCGGCCGCATGCCGGTCCAGAAATTGCGCTGGCGTAGCTCTCGGCTGATCGCGACCAGGGTGAGGAACACAAGCCCCACGGCCGCGAGATGGGAGAGGCCGGAAAGATCATCGGCGCGGTTCGGATTGACGATCGCCTTGGCAGGCGGCAATTCCTCGTCGGCCTGATGATGGTCGATCACCACGGTTTCGAGGCCAAGCTGTTTCGCTTCGGCGAGTGCCTCAAGACTGGTGGTGCCGCAGTCGACCGTGACCAGGAGCGTCATCCCGCGTTCGGCGAAGGAGCGAATGGCGTCAACATTCGGCCCGTATCCTTCGAATATGCGGTCGGGAATGTGAACGATCGGATCAAGGCCGCAGTGGCGCAGGTAGCGGCAAAGCAGCGCCGAGGCTGTAGCGCCGTCGACATCGTAGTCGCCAAAGATCACGACGCTCTCACCGCGCATGATGCCGTCGGCGATTCGCTTGCTCGCGGCTTCCATATCGGTGATGCCATGCGGATCGGGCATCAGGTTCCTAATGCTCGGGTCGAGAAAGGCCAGAGCTGCATCCGGCTCGACGCCCAATCCTGCGAGCACGCGTGCCAGCAACTCCGGCAAGCTGTAGCGCTGCGCGATGGCAAGCGCGCGTGCCTGTCCGCGCTCATCCAGGCGGTCGCGCCAGGCGCGCCCCGTGGCCGAGTGTTTGACGCCGAGGAAAAACCGCTCGGCGCTGTTCAGTTGCGTTGCCGGCAATGCCGCCATGGCTACCCCCGCGAGTGGCGAACAATATCACCGCAGTGGACGGTCATGTTCGGGCCATCCACGTCTTTCTTAAGGCTATGGCTGGAAGCAGCTACCCGGCAATTTCCGTGTGGAAAACGTGCCAAAATGCCGTTCACCGGTCGCTATCCGACGGCGCGTGCCTACGTGCTTGTGGTTGGAATCGCCGTAGCAGAAATCGAATATAACCTCGATGTCGTTCGAGATGCCGCTGCTATTTCAGTCTGAATTTCTCGAGCTGGCGGTGCTGCGCGTTTATCCGGCGCACCGTGCCCGTAACCGAGCGCATCACGATCGTTTCCGTCTCAATGATGTTGCCGCGGAACTTGACACCTCTTAATAGGTTGCCGTCGGTGACGCCGGTGGCGGCGAACACGCAATCGCCCTTCACCATTTCCGGAATGCTGTACTTCTTGCGCGGATCCTTAATGCCCATCTTGGCCGCGCGCTGCCGCTTTTCCTCAGTATCGAGTACTAGCCGACACTGCATTTGCCCGCCGACGCAGGCGAGCGCCGCTGCCGCCAGCACACCCTCCGGAGCGCCACCAATCCCCATATAAATGTCGATGCCCGTCGAATCCGGGTCGGAGGTGTGGATCACGCCGGCGACGTCACCGTCGGTGATCAGCGCCACCGCGGCGCCGGTCTTGCGCACCGCCGCAATCAGATCGGCGTGACGCGGCCGGTCCAGAACGAGAGCGGTGATATTTTCCGGCCTCACGCCCTTGGCTTTGGCAAGTCGCGCGATGTTTTCGGCCGGCGGCTCGTCAAGGTCGACTAATTCCTTGGGATAGCCCGGCCCGATCGCGATTTTCTCCATGTAAACATCGGGCGCGTTGAGCAGCGTGCCGCTCTCCGCCATCGCCATGGTGGCGATCGCGCCCGGCATGTTCTTGGCGCAGAGCGTCGTGCCTTCAAGCGGATCGACAGCAATGTCAACTTTCGAACCTCGCCCGGTGCCGACATTCTCGCCGATGAAGAGCATCGGTGCTTCATCGCGCTCGCCCTCTCCGATGACGACGGTTCCATCGATTGTCAATTTTCCGAGTTCACGCCGCATGGCGTCAACGGCAGCCTGGTCGGCCTCTTTCTCGCTGCCAAGCCCGCGCAGGCGCGCCGCCGCAACGGCCGCACGTTCGGTCACGCGCACGATCTCGATCGAAAGGATGCGATCCAGTACGTGCTTGGCCTCTTCGTTGTACGGCGACGACATTGTTGCGCTCCACATTGCACTATCCCTCTACTGGGGGTTCAATTCTTCTCGATCCGGATCACTTGTGGGCGTCCTGAGATAACTTTATCGCGGCCCACCGCCGCAAGGGCCTTGCGCACGGCATCCTCAGTTGTCGCATAGGTAATGAGGATGACGGGCACCGAGCCGACCTTGGCGGCGGTGTCCGAATCCCCCTGCGCATGACGTTGCACAATGGATTCCAGCGAAATTTCTTGCTCGGCAAGGCGCTTGGCGATGGTCGCCGCGGTGCCGGGCTTATCTCGCGCCAGCAGCCGGATATAGTAACCGCCTTCATGTCGTTGCATGGGTGCCTTCCGCACGTCGGTAAGGCTCGCCGTAGGGCATCCGAATGGCGCCGTGCGCACCCCGCGCGCTATGTCGCCGATGTCAGATAGCACCGCCGAGGCGGTGGCGGCGCCACCGGCGCCTGGCCCGACCAAAGTCAGCGGATTGATGCCCGAGGCATCGACGGTGACGGCATTGGTCACGCCCATCACCTGGGCGATTGCCGAATCTTTTCGCACCATGGTCGGGTGCACGCGCTGCTCAATCCCTTTCGGCGTTTTCACCGCCACGCCGAGTAGCTTAACGCGATAGCCAAGCTCGTCGGCGGCGGCGAGATCAGCCGGTTGAATCGAGGAAATGCCTTCGACATAGATTGCACTCTGGTCAACCTTGCTGCCGAAGGCGAGGCTCGCCAGAATCGCAAGCTTCTGCGCGGTGTCATGACCCTCGATGTCGAAGGAAGGATCGGCCTCGGCGTAGCCGAGCCGCTGCGCCTCCTTCAAACATTCGGCGAACGGCAGCTTATCGCGCTCCATGCTAGTGAGGATGTAGTTGCAAGTGCCGTTGAGGATGCCGTAGATGCGCTCAAAGGAGTTGCCGGCCATTCCTTCGCGCAAGGTCTTTACGATCGGTATGGCGCCGCCGATCGCCGCTTCGAAATTCAGCGCAACATGGCGCTTCTCGGCGAGCGCAGCAAGCTTGACGCCATGCTTGGCCAACAACGCTTTGTTGGCGGTGACCACCGACTTGCCCGAAGCAAGCGCCGCCTCGACGATGGCCTTCGCAGGATCGCCGGCACCGCCGATGAGTTCGACGAAGACGTCGATCTCGGCCGACTTTGCCAGCGCCACCGGATCGGAAAACCATTTAACTTTCTTGAGATCGATGCCGCGGTCCTTTCCGCGCGAGCGCGCCGTCACCGCGACGACCTCGATCGCGCACCCACAGCGCGCTATGAGCGCGGCTTGCTGACGCGCGATCTGGGCCACCAAGGCGGTGCCGACCGTGCCCAAACCGGCGACACCTACTTTCAATGAGGACTCCATTGGAAGCTAGCGCCGCGTGGCGAGCGGTACGACGTTGTGGAGTTGTTCGGGTGCGTTTTCGAGGAAGCGGCGCACGTTGCGCGCGGCCTGCCGGATGCGCTGCTCGTTCTCAACCATAGCTATGCGCACGTGGCCTTCGCCATATTCGCCAAAGGCGATGCCGGGCGACACCGCAATATCGGCCTTCTCGACCAAGAGCTTGGAGAACTCCACGCTGCCAAGCGCCTTGAACGGCTCCGGGATCGGCGACCAAGCGAACATCGAGGCTCGTGGCGACGGCACGTGCCAACCGGCGCGGCCGAAGCTTTCCACCAGCACATCGCGCCGGCGTTTGTAGGTCTCGCGCATCTCCTTGATGCAGTCGTCGGGACCATTCAGAGCGGCAGTGGCCGCGACTTGCACCGGCGTGAACGCGCCGTAGTCAAGGTACGACTTCACACGCGCCAGCGCAGCGATGATGCGCTCGTTGCCGACCGCGAAGCCGATGCGCCAGCCCGGCATCGAATAGGTCTTCGACATCGAGGTGAACTCAACTGCGATCTCGTAGGCGCCGGGCACCTGCAACAGCGACGGCGGCGGATTATCGTCGAAATACACCTCCGCGTAGGCGAGGTCCGACAACACAAGGATGTCGTGCTTTTTCGCGAAAGCGACGAGGTCCTTGTAGAACTCGATCGTAGCGACATACGCGGTTGGATTGGCTGGATAGCAGACTACGACGGCGATCGGTTTCGGGATTGAATGGATAATGGCGCGCTCGAGCGTGTGGAAGAAGTTTGGTGTTGGGTCCGACGGCACCGAACGGATGGTGCCGCCCGCCATCAGGAAGCCGAAGGCATGGATCGGATAGCTCGGATTGGGCACCAGCACGACGTCACCCGGCGCTGTGATCGCCTGCGCGACGTTGGCAAAGCCTTCCTTGGAGCCGAGTGTGGCCACGATCTGGGTTTCCGGATTTAGCTTCACTCCGAAGCGGCGGCCGTAATAGGCCGCCTGTGCGCGGCGCAGGCCCGGAATGCCGCGTGAGGCGGAATAGCGGTCGGTGCGCGGTTTGCCGAGCACCTCTTTCATCTTCTCGATCACGTGGGCGGGGGCCGGCAGATCCGGGTTGCCCATGCCGAGATCAATGATGTCCGCGCCCGCGTTGCGAGCTTTCGCCTTGGCCAAGTTCACCTCCTCGAACACGTAAGGTGGTAGGCGGCGGATGCGGTAAAATTCTTCCATCGGATCAAACCTTAAGGTCGGCTGCCCTTGGCACACCGGCCTTTAACCCCGGCAGGCTTTTATCACGGGTCGCCCGCCGCGCCAGTGGCCTGACTGGTATTCGGCGCCGCCGGTTTCTGTTTCGTTGCCCCGGATGCCTTTTTCGCTGCCTCGGGTGCCTTTTTCGTTGCCCCGGATGTCTTTTTGTCAGTCACTTCGAGGGCTTCCTGCCGGTCCCGAAGGGCGGTGAGTTCTTTTTCAAGCTTATACTGCTGCTCTTCGCTGATCGGGGTCGTTGAGCGCGCCGGCGGTATGTCATGCACCGCCGGGTACTGATAGGGCGCGGTCGGCCGCGCTGGGGCGTTTGCCGGCAGGCCCAAACTGCTGGGCAGCGCATCGATCACCGGCCCCGGCGAGCAGGCCGCCACGGCAAAACCAAGGCCCAAGGCAGCCAAGATGGATGCTTTGCCGACCCGCTCCATGCAAGGTCTTGAAATGAAGCGGAAACTCATGCGCCCTCAATGAATTATAACATCAGCGCCTGCTAAACGGCTAATATGACCGGAACATGGTCAGCACCAGATAACAAAAGCGCAACTGTGCCTGGAAACGCCGTTTGAGGGAGGGCTCGGTCTGCGCCATTTGTCTGGCAAGGACTGATGGACTGCGAATGCAAAAGCCGACCAACGAATCAACGAAGGCGGTCATCCCTGCTATGGAGACGATCAAGTTGGCTGTTGCCAGTGCGGAATCGGCCAAGCTTTCGAGCATCGATTATGAGGCGTTGGGACGGAATCTCGCCCGCATCATAGAGGAAGGCGGCAAGGCGCTCGCCGCCTACATGAAGCCGCGCGAGGAAGGCAAGATCAAACGCGGGTTCGCTGACGAAGTCGCCGACGTCGTCAAGACCATCGGCCAGGTGTCGGAATACTGGCTCGCCGATCCGCAGCGTTCCGTCGAATTGCAGAATAGTCTCGGCCGCTCCTACCTCGATCTGTGGGCGAGCACGGTGAAGCGTATTTCCGGAGAGCCCGCCGCGCCGGTGATCGTGCCCGATCCGAAGGACAAGCGCTTCTCTGATCCGGAATGGACGGAAAACCAGTTTTTTGACTTCCTCAAACAGCTCTATTTGCTGACCGTGCAGTGGGCAAACCGCCTGGTGAAAGAAGCGATAGACGTCGACGAGCATACGCGCCACAAGGCGGAATTCTACGTACGGCAGATCGCCAATGCGATCGCACCCTCGAACTTCGTGCTCACTAAT
>Ga0207780_1000397_pt1 | contig 12131 bp, 9 predicted proteins | sample LuqExpMetageno45_FD_187803 | JGI IMG/M metagenome (GOLD analysis project Ga0207780, IMG submission 187803) | Tropical forest soil microbial communities from Luquillo Experimental Forest, Puerto Rico - Sample 45 (SPAdes) | ecosystem: Environmental > Terrestrial > Soil > Tropical forest ...
CCGGCAACGCTCAATGGCGTTGTGCAGATCTTTACAAGCGCACCCGGCATCACAGGAGGCGTCCGACGCCACGATCAATTTGCAGCGACGGCGAACGAGTTCGTAGATCCCCAAGTTCTCGAAATGTCCGCCATCCGATAGATAAAGGTACTCGCTTTCGTCGGTCGTCGCGCCGAGCAATTCGGAAAGCAGCCAGTAAAAACCGAAATTGGGACTGCCTAGGGCCCAACGCTTGGCGGTCCCTTTGGGATTGGCCAGCCACCAGCCGAGGCGCACGTCGAATAGCGTCATTAGGAATGCGAGTGCCGGCTCGGAATACGATCCCATATTCGGGCTAGCTGCGGCGCCGGAAATCGCCATGGCTGTGCCCAGTCTGACCCCGTTGGGGGAGTTCGGTCGACTCGAACCCAGCAGAGCGGTTTCCGCAAAGATGGACTCCGAGCAATTCGTGCCGGGGATTTGCCTGGTGAAGCCCACGTAGGACGGAGTGAACATAAAGGACCGGGCCTTACGTGTTTGCAACGCAAGCTCTTTTCCCCGGACGACATTCAGGCTGGTGTTCAGAATCGGCAAAGGACGGTCATCGATGTGCGCTACGGGATTCTCTGGGATCGCCAAACTTGCCAAGGGCACATCGTCCCCATCGGAAAAACCCGTGAACGGCTGGGCCTGCCGCTCTTCAACCGAGGCACCTAGATAGCACCGCACCAACCGATTGCGATACAGATAGTGAACGGAGAATTCGTTAACGTCCACACGCCAGGACAACAAAAGCGCGGCGACAAAGAAAATCGCCCCGGTCACGAGGACTTGCCACGTGTCGAACAATTTCTCATCTAACCCGCCAAGAATCGACCCAGGAATGCCCGCCAGCCAGCGCCCGATTGTCGAAGCTATTAAGGTAAGAATCAGTATAAATCCGAGGATGAATAAGTAGGGAGTAATTCGCGCAAGGTAAGTGAGGAGTTTCTCTCGTCGCGGCGCATCCGGAAGGAGGTCCCAGGTTTTGGAACTTTTCCCAAACAGTACGCCGTAAAGTGTCGATGCGACCCACGTCACTGTACCCATCAACGTGACGGTTTTTCCACCACTGCCGCGCGCCAGGAGTTTGCCCAGCTCCGGAGGAAAATAAACCGAGACAAGAAACAGGAACAACCAGAAAGCCGAATAGATTCCCAGCCACGCCCCTAGTCGCGCCCACCATTCACGCTTGCCGTCGCGCATCTCGCGGCCTAACAGACCGATATGGATGGCGCCGGCGAGTAGCATGATCAAGGCGTACACGGGCGTGCCGAACGTAACCACGCGCCAATTCGGATAAAGTACCTGCTCCGGACTCACCAGAAGCCGCGAGAACGGCAGGAAAAACATCCCCACCAGCGCTCCTGTTAGTACGGCGGTGACGAGGATGACCCACGCGGGAGGCTGAATTGTCCCCGTGCGCGTCTTCGCCCAGTAGATTCTCCGGACGATCAGAGCCACAGACCAAGGTCCGGCATACAGAGCGGTTCCCAAAAGCGGTACTGCCCAGAACGGGTGCTGAAGAATAGGGAAGTCTGTGAGCAAGCCCTCGAAGCCGTAGGTCAGCATTCCTGCAGCCAGGAACAGTGGCAGCGCGATAACCCATTGCACCCAATTCTGCTGAGCGAACCACGGATACTTTATATTTTCCTCCTTCTCTTCCTCTTTCTTCTCCTCTTTCTTGTTTTCTTTCTTTTCCTCGGGGCTAAGCACAACCAAATTCAGGCCCATGAAGACTACCGCCAAGAGCCCAAAGAAAATCCCCACCAACAATGCAAAATACTGCGATGACCAATAGTCGTGAAGCCACCCGTTCGTGCCCCAAGACTGTAAGCTGTTTTCCGCCAATTCCAGAAAATGCAACACGGCCAAGATGGACCACGGCACCAACAGCAAGGTGAGCAGAAATAAAACCAAAATGAGCTGATTCAGAAGCGTGTTGCGCAAATACGTGCCCACAAACGCCCAGAAATCCACGCTCATCAATCCGCGCCTTGGAGTCAAATAGTTGCTATAGTTCCGCAAAAAATGAACTTCGGGGCGTTCGGTACGTGGGGTTCGCTCATGCCCTAGAAGATACTCTTCGATGCGTTTCACTCCGCATCGCTGATGGTGCATCCAACCCATCAGCCAGCTTCCAATATATCCGCCTCCCGAAACCGTTGAGATATAATCAAAGCTGCGTAGTAGTCGCTCTTTGGCCAGCGCTTGCAGAATACCTAGGTTAAAGCATGCGCTGCGAATTCCTCCCCCGGAGAATGCTAAACCGATCAAAGTCTCTGCCGCTGCCGGCCTGCTCTCGTTAGAGTCTAGGCGCAGTGATCGACTGCTTTCAATCTGCTTCAGTTCCTTTGTGAGAATTTCCGAAATCTGCGGACCATCCATCTCGCACCTCCCGCTCCACTCGCCTCAAACAAGCTCGCGCTGGCGTAGAAGAAAAGGTCCGCATGTCACGCCGCGAGGGCGGTTTCGTTGCGGTGTTTCACGGCCGTTTCCACGCCTCTAGGGGGACCCAAGTGGCTCCGGAGTCGCAAGAAGCTTGGGAGCAAACGTCGAATTGGTAAATCGGATGTACCTCCCACAAGGACGTCCGCGCCGGGTCGCCTTGATTGGCAACGCCATTTATGCACGGTGTGTGGCTCGAATCAAACATAAGCTGTCCGGTGACGCGAACTTCCGCGTGCACGTTAGCTACCGCCTCGACATTTGCTTGGGTCCAGCCGCTTGGGCGATGGTGTGGAACCATTTCCACAACCACGCCGGAGCATTCGGCATCGTCCGGGTTCTGTACGACAGAGATGTGGATGTCGTGGTATTCGGGCTGATTTGGGACCTTGTTCCCGCAGTTGACGCTCTCGGCACTCTCTTGGCGCGCGACCCTCACGAATCCTTGCAGCACCACTTTGCGGCCTTCGCCAAGCGCGACGAGGTGGCCGCGGTCTCGGGCAGGACCGGCGGTGGGCGTAAGTGGATGGTTGTGCGGGCTCCCAAAGGGAATCGTGGAATCTTGTTGGACCTGCGTTTGCAGCTTCAGCATTTCCGGAATGGTGATCGGCTGAGCAGGGCCGGCGGCACAGAAGTTATTCTTGGCTTCGTTCTGCCAAGTTTCGGTGCCACCGCTGCCGGCAACACTGCAAGATTCATCATCCATGCCGGTCACCACGTCCGTAGGAAACGCAGGACTGGGGCAGGGCTCCACGAATACAGGTTCACCACTCGGGGAAGTGGCCGCCGCCGGTTCAGTAGGCCTAGGGTGGGTGGTTCGATTAGGCGCTGCGTTCATGGCTAGCGCCAACGCGACCGGCGCAAAGGGAGCCACATGACGGGCGAATGTACGGCCGGTTGTGGAGCGTGGCGGATTCACTGAGGTGCTCATGGATTCGTCCCGTCTCCGTCCTTACCCTTCAGTCCGCCACTGGCCTGAATCCCTTTGCTGACGCCATACGTGGTGGCGCTTATGCCCAGCAGCGCAAGGACGTTGGCGGGAACATCCGGCAGCTCGGCGCTCGAGATGACTACGAGGAAAAAGCTGAGTCCAATAACGAACGTGAAGATGAGCAACTGGAACCGAGACATGCTGGCGCCGCCACCATCCTCCGCCAGCAGTTTGCTGATGTCGATTTTGTCGCTAGCAATCGCGGCGAGGACCATGAATCCAAAAAGGAACAGCAGAACCAACATGCCATACTCGAAGGACAATTTGATTTTGAAGTTCGGGTCGCCCTTAACGAAAACAGCGATGAAGAACACCGTGCCAATCGTGAGAACTACGCTGATAATGAATTCAATGTGTTTCATGAAACCTCCTATTTGAGTAGGTTCCGCAAACGCCCAAGCAACAGAGACTTCGCCTTACCACCGAGATACAAAGACTGACTGCCGGCAAGCACCGCAAGTAATGTGTTGGGGATCTCGGGGAATCGCCTCGGATTGTGAAGTGTTTGTGCGAGGCAATAAATGGCGGTAAAGAGAGTGATAAGTAGCATTTGGGTACGCGCTGGGCTTACGGACGAGGAAAAACCTGTATCGCTCTGAGGGTCACGGATATCCCCATCCAGCAGTTGTGACAGGGGAACCGAACCGGTTATCAGTTTCCAAAAAACGATGGCAAAGAAACCCAACAGTTCCGCGAAGATGACCCATTGAGCGACGATACGAATGTCAGACATGTAGACCTGGGCACCGAAATGGGGCCCGAGAAATCGAGTTGAGGCCTGACTAGACCGGAATGCAACGAATCCTGCTCCGTCTATCACAGTTAGTCAAGTCGTTTTCTCGTCGGTAACGGTTGAGCAACTACTGTGAAGAGCCTTCGAACATGCGCTCAAATTTCGGAGTCGCGGTCGCAATCGCCCGACGCAACGTTGAGCGATTCATATGCTTTGTCGATCAGTGGAACTCTATTTGTGTAAGCGCAAAGCGGAGAAAAATTGGCGCACCTGAATCTTTGGGTCGCCGTATCGCGTAAGAACTGCAAGGGGCGCAGACTCAGTCGGCGTAGCTTGTGGCTCAAGTGAAGAACGCCCGAGATGCTCCAAGCCCAGGCCAAATCCCTTTACCGCCGTGTCGCGACCAGATGTAGACTCTTTCCGGTCGCGGAGGTGCACAGTGGCGCTGAATCGTGTTGACGTCATTCGCCTATTCGATATTGACCTCAGCAGAGGAGGACGCCTAGCCAATCTTCGCGCTTCACTGCAGAGCGACTCCCCGAGTCCAGCGTATTCTCGCTACGTTGAGAGTTTTTCTTGGTTGTTCGATCCTCAGGATATTCCTGGAAACGATGAGCAGCGCAAGATCGACCCGACGGAACGATATCTCTCGGATGCGGTGAGTTGCCCATTTTCCTTGCCAGAATTTGATCGTTTTAGTCTGTCCCCGGATGGCAAAGATCAATCCGATAAAGGCGGGGTCATCACGATCTCGGAAACCCTGAGAATCGCCGCCGTTTGTCTTTGGAATCGTCATTCCTGCAACACCGATGCTATCGATCTCAAATTGTCGCTAGAGACATCGATTCCACGCTATTACCTGAACCAAATATCCATCCTTTTTCCGTACATCGCCGAAGCGGAGTTGATGTATCCGTTCTTCGGCATTCGCTGCGAGGAAATTCAGCTTGAACAGGTATTGGCGGACAAGGGAGTGTTTCTCGGCAGATTATTCTCCGGCGGGCTGGAACACGAGGCGGACCAGACCCTCAAGAACTACGTTCAGGATAATTTGAGCCATCGTGGGTATGAGGCCTTGTTTGTGCGATCAAGCGATGGCCTGGGCGTTTACACTTCGCACATTGAGCGGGATGTCGAGGCCGATCAACTTCTCTATGAAAATACTCTATTTCGTGCCGTGCAAGTCTGTGAACTTTGTCTGCTCGAACATCGGCTCATCCGCAGCTTCAAGTCGCAAGTCGATCAGGATGCCAGAAAAGTTCGCATCTTGCCCCGGCCACTGCTCGTGGAACAACGGCGTAACGAATTGCTTCGAATCGAGATGGGCATGATTAAAGCCCTGCCATTTCGCACAGCGGAGGGGCGTCAACTGATTCGCAAGGCTCAGGAGAAGTTCAATATCCCGCAATCGCTGCAAGACGCGAAAGACAGCTACAATTTCCTCGAGACCAGATACCAGAATACAAAGACAACCGCAGTAGCGATTGTTGCAGTGATTGCCTATATATTCGATAAAATGAAGCTGTGGGAGTGGCTGGGCGCGCTCCTTACCGGTCACTTCAGTCTTTTTCTGTATTTCCAAGGCCTCGCGGGCGGATTGTGAGCGGCACCTGTCCCCGGACCCACGCCCCAATGGCTGTGCCGGCGGTTTTCCCAACTATAGCGAACAAACTCTATCGCAGTTTCCTCGGGACAAGCCCCAACCTTGAAAGGCCAAGAGTTCCCAGAGGTGACTTTCTCCTACCTTAAAGCGCCTCGCGACAACCTCTTAACTGCCTCTGACAACTCAGCTCTTCGGCACCGCTGACTCTTCGGATTTTCGTGACAACTTCGAATAATCCTTCACATACGCGCGCAATCCAAAGTTCTCCTTGACCTTGGCGTAACCCTGCACCAATTGCTCGCGGTAACTATCCTGGCTCCAATCCAGCGGGTCACCGGGATCCATGTCCAGGATCGTCAGGTCCGTGTTATTCATCGTGATTTTTCCGAACTGCACCCGATTGCCCTCGAACTGCATATAGTTCCCTTTTTCTTCCGAGCTTGCACTTGTTCCGCCGTCGCCAAACATGATCAGGATCGAGTTGCCGGTAACTTGAACTACAGAAACCTTGCCGCGAATATGCGGCGGCGGCAGCAGTTCACTCAAATCCATGATCAGATCATCTTTGTCGACACTAATACCTGGGATTTTGCTCGAATTTAGCAGGCTGGCCAGCTCGATCCCAAAGACGTTCATCACCTTTTTCACACTCAGGTGCAGCGCTTTGACCTTTTCCGTCCGGACACGGAGTCGGCCATCTGGATCCACGCTGAGCGTGCCAATGGTCTCAAACGGGAGATCCCCTTTCGCGTGCAGTTTGCCTTTAATGTGGAGCTTCCCGCCCTGAATCGTGACCTGCAGTTCCTTCATCGGAGCATCTGGCCTTGCGAATACATAATCGTTCATAACAACCGAAAGCGCTTCGGGCGTGAACGAAACTCTGCCGCTGTTCACACGCACCTCGAACGAACTCTTGTCATCGAACACCGGCATTTCATTCTTGCCCGTGGGCCAGAGTTCGCCCGAAAGGGTTTCAAGATGCGCTCCGGCGTTAGGTATCAGGCGGAATATCACATTATGCATTTCGGCCTTGACGCCTTTGCCGGTGGGCAGAGGGGCCAAGACCGGGCTTTCGGAACGTGTGACGCGGCTCGCCGGAGCGGCCGAATCATTTGAACTCGACTGCGATGTCGCAACTTTTGCTGCCGATTCCGTCTTTTGAGATTCTGGCTTCCTTCCGCATGCTATCAGTCCCGAGCCAACCAAAACGAAACAGAGGATGATTTTCCGTTTATGCATAATGTTCACCCATTTATCCCATGCTGTTCCTTGTCAAAATCTCATCCGTTCCAAAATGGTCCGATTTTCACCGGTGATCCGAACGGTCCTGGTAATCCTCACTGGCCGCGCTACGGTGAAGACGATCAAATCCTGGAGATCGACAAGCCTCCTGTGCCAATCAGCGGTTGCCACAACCCGCAGTGCGACTACTTGCCTCCGTACCTTCGGGTACCTTGAGGGCCGTGCAGGGTGCAACGCAATGTTACAGCCTTACGGTATCTGTTGATCTTGAAGGCACGGATTTTCGGGAACCGCAGGGGGCGACCGTTACATACTTCAAATTCAACTGGCTCAATAAGAACCGAGTTTTTGGTAGGGAGAGGCAGACTGGAATTGTGACTCCAGCCACAGGGCGAAACGGAATGGCATTTTCGCGTCGCCTTGAGGCTGAATCTGCTCTAAAATTTATATACCGCTTTCGCTGAGCGTTTGTCTCGCTCAGCGACTATCCCAGCCAAGCGTGTATCGGATTAGCTCCGGCTTCTCTGTAGGCGTGCCTACATGCGGCTTGGGCCGAGACGAGTTTTGGTTTCTTGATGTTGCGGCGCCTGCGCGCTGCGTTCAGCGGGGGATCAAATTCATAATTTTCATCGTGCAAATTTATATCAATAGGTACAGGCATGACTCTGAAAACGAAACGTATTTTCGAATCCGGCAGCGTGGTCAAGAATCTCCTCCGTATCTCGGTATTCTTCTGTCTCTGCGTCGCTGTCCACTGCTCTTCGGCGCCGGCCAGCTTCGCAAATTCGCCGGCCTTCGATCTCATCGGTCCTCAAATCAAAATGACGGTTACGCGCGGCGGCAAAACCTTGCCCATTTCCCGGGTCAGCGATCTCCAGCCCGGAGACAAATTGTGGATTCATCCCGAATTCCCGGATGACCAAGCCGCGCGGTATCTTCTGATCGTGGCCTTTTTGCAAGGATCGACCAACCCGCCACCGGAAGGCTGGTTCACCCGCGCGGAAACCTGGAATAAGCAGACGCGCGAGAAAGGGACCTTGGTCACGGTTCCGCAGGGTGCCGAGCAGGCCGTGATGTTCCTGGCTCCTGAAACCGGTGGCGATTTCGCCACGCTCCGCTCGACGGTTCGCGGGCGGCCAGGTGTTTTCGTAAGGGCCACCGTCGATTTGGAACAAGCGAGTCTTGACCGAACGCGCCTTGACAAATATCTGGAAGAAGTCAAAAAAACCTCTGAATTTGATGCCGCGTCCCTCAAAAAGCGCTCTACGCTCTTGGCGCAAACGCTGCGCATCAAGCTGAACGAAGACTGCTTTAACAAGCCGCTCGAAGAGCAATCTTCCTGCCTCACGCAGGACACCGACCAGCTTGTCATTAACGACTCGCATGACCAGACTCTCGTCGCTACTCTCACCTCCGGTCCCTCGTCCGACCTGATCACCGCCCTCGGTTCCTCACCGGTGATGAAGGGCGCATATTTCAGCCCGTATGTTGGTGCAATTGTCGATGCGGCGCGCCTACTCAGCAGCCTTCACACGGCCACATATCAGTACATTCCCGCTCTTTCATTGCCGGACAAGGACCTGCTGAACCTGAAACTCAATACCCCTCCTTCTTTCCGCAATCCGAAATCGGTGCTGGTTGTCGGTCTGCCGCCCGTTGGTCTTTCGTCGTTGCCTTCGCTCCAGAATGTCCAGCCCAAACAGATTTTGTGCCTGCAGCAATCCCCGCTGATCCTTCCGCTAGAAGGTACTCCGCTGGTGTTCTCGACATCCCTTGCTCACGATTTTGTATTCCGCGTCGCAGGGAAGACCGGCGCTGCGGTGGATCTGCCCGCGGCCGCTGACGCCACTCGAGGTGGATTTGTTGTCGACACTCACGATCTTCACGGCACTACTCTAGGGCCAAACCTTACGGGAACGCTGCGCGGCTTCTGGGGGTTCGCCTCTTTCGAAGGACCCGAATTTCAGCTCCACACTGCGCATTCTGCACAATGGACAATTCATTCCTTGAACGGAGATTCAATCGTTGTGGGCCGCGATTCGACGATTCAATTGCAAACGGAGTGTGTGGCTTGCGTCGAAAAGGTGGCTCTTGTGAATGCCAACGGCAAAGATCTCAGGGCCACGTGGAAAACACTAGGGCCCGACCAGTTGGAAGTTCAACTTCCGCTGCAGCACGAGCACTCCGGGCAGCTGGAGCTAAAGGTGGGGCAGTTCGGCTTGAGCCAGCCCGACATCATCACCGTGCCCACCTACAGCGAAGCCGCACATCTCGAACATTTCAAAATCTACTCCGGTGACCAGCAGGGCGTGCTAGCCGGAACCCATCTCGAGCAAGTCTCGTGCCTCGAATTGGAGGGCGTGTGTTTTTCCCCTGCGGAGGAGTCGCGCTTGTCCGGAAGCTCGCTCGATCTGGTGGCGGAGAATCCCAGCGCAACTTATTCACTTCAACCCAGCGCGGCTTTGTCCGCGCGCGTCACGCTGAACGACGGACGCGTCCTGCAGGTGCCGGCTACTGTCGAAGCGCCACGGCCGAAGATTGCTCTGGTGAGCAAGAACCTGCAGCAAGCTTCCGCGGCTTCGCCCATTCGGGTTGGTAATCCTAACGAACTTCCGCAGGGTGGGCGCCTTTCCTTTTTCCTGAAGGCCGACGTTCCGGCTAATTTTCCGGCTTCTGGAAAGGTCGAAGTGGCCACCGAGGATGGCGCGTTCAGCACCATGCTCAGCGTTTCTGCGGGCACACTGATGTTGCAGGACGCCAAGAGCGCTTTGGCAGTATTCGATCCGCTGAAAGCGTTTGGGCCTGCAGCGTTCGGCCTCCTCCGTTTCCGGGCGGTTGACGCAAACGGGGCCAACGGCGACTGGCAACCGCTCGCCGTGCTCGTCCGCATTCCTTCCCTTGGCGAAATCCACTGCCCGGATGAGCCAGAGAAGCCTTGCATGCTTCGTGGCTCCAATCTGTTCCTGCTTCACTCGGTTTCGACAGATCCCAAATTTGTGAATTCCGTCGCAGTTCCCGCCGATTACGTCGGCGATTCGCTCGCCGTTCCGCGGCCGAACGGCACACTGCTCTATATTAAACTTCGTGACGATCCCGAGACGGTAGATACCATGACGCTTCCGGTGCTGCCCGACAACCGGTGAGGTCCCTCCGATAGCAGAGAGACTCGCTGTGCTCGGGCGATTCATGGCTTAGCCTCTCCTAAACTGGTACCACCGCTGAAGACAAAACGAGTTCGGCTGTAGCGGCTCTTCGAGCTTCCCAAGCCAGCGAGTCCCGGCATCTACAGGCTCGTTTGAGAGTCTCGTTTGAGAGTCTATTCAGCAGGTGAGAACTGTATTAGGATGACGACGACGGCGCCGATACTAAGCGGAGGTCTTTATTCCGGAGCAGGAGTAAGGCGAAATACCGTGTCACTTCTCCGTTAGGTGCGGGCGCCCAGGAGGTCTCAATGTCATTCTTAGCATGGATCGCTCTCGGGCTGATTTCAGGTTTCATCGCCAGTAAAATCGTGAACAAATCTGGATCAGGCGCGGTCATGGACATTGTGTTAGGGATTGTCGGCGCCGTTGTGGGCGGCTGGCTCTTCAACACCATTGGCCACGTTGGGGTAACCGGCGTAAATCTTTACAGCATCCTAGTCGCTGTTGTTGGCGCTGTCGTGGTTCTGATTATCTACCATGCGTTGTTCCAGCCACGGGTAAAAGCCTAGTAGGCGACCAAATTCCAATTGCGATGAAAGGTGAAGCCTGCCGCTGGAGAGTCCGGTTGTTGGACAGCGGTGTTTTAGTCCATCGGAAAAGTAACGAACCGATTAGACTTGCCCTATGGTCGCGTATGGTCCTACAACCCTCAGCCCTCCCTGACGGGCATGATCTGTCACCTGCGACTCTTATGAAGAAAATGTGGTGATGCTCGAAACTACTGAGCCTTACGTTGCGCTTGTCGGCTTGTGCCATCGGAAAAACGCCAACATGGCCAGTGAATTTTGCGGTACCCGCTTCCAACGTCGCGGCCCAAGCAGCCCGACTGTTGCACCGAAAATCACTGGAGGCATTCCATTTTGCGCTCAAGTGGCCGTTAACCGACAAAGGGCGAAACTGCCAGTCGTCTCGTTCCACAGAAACTCGGCGCCCGATCCGTCTCTTTACTTCCGTTTCTTGAAATCTGGGAAGCAGTAGGCTGCCGTGAACGAAAAGAAGAACAACCAGAACCTTGTCCAGTCCATATTATTTCTGTATCACGATGGCGGCACACTTCCGACACCGACGTGCAGGTCGCTTGTCGCCTTGACTGTTATCGAGTACGTGACAAAAGGCTTGTCTTGTGGTTTTCACCTGTGACCCTGGCGCCACCGCCTGTCCGCCCGAAAAAACCTCAGCGGAGACTGATTTTGGGTGAGCGGTCATGGGAGCAGGACCGAGGCTGTGCGTAAGCCCGCGAGTCTTGCTTCACAAGGAGTAAGCAATGCTCGCGATTCGTACTGGCACCGCAAACGACGTCCCCTTGCTGATGACGTTTTTTGAAGCACTTGCGGCGTATGAGCGGCTGTCGACAATCATGACCGAGGAGCAAGTGCGCCAAGATGGATTTGGAGACCGGCCCAAATTTCGAGTATTGATTGCCGAGATCGATGGCCTACCGGCGGGCTATGCGCTCTTTTTGATTGCTACTCGTCTCTTCGAGGCCACGGCATTTTCCTGGAAGACCTCTTCGTTCTACCTCAGTTTCGCGGGAAGCGTGTTGGGCGGGTGTTGTTGGCGCATGTCGCCCGGATAACGGAAGACGCCAACGGCTTTGGGATCATGTTCAACGTTCTCGGTTGGAACGATGGGGCGATCAGGTTTTACCGAAGAATAGGCGCCACATTTTTGGACGATTGGAAAACAGTCTGCCTCGAACAAAAAAGCGTTGCATGACCTCGCGAACGAGGGCTTGTCTTCGGAGTGCTCACATTGAAGATTTCATCTATCCCAACCACACCGCGATCTGCAACTCCTTCGATGATTCACAGTCAGCCTCGACAAAGCGCCGCGGCAAAAAGTATCGCAGACAAGGAGATGGTTCCATGGGGTCCATGCCCGGAGATAATGCGG
>Ga0207780_1000398_pt1 | contig 12121 bp, 8 predicted proteins | sample LuqExpMetageno45_FD_187803 | JGI IMG/M metagenome (GOLD analysis project Ga0207780, IMG submission 187803) | Tropical forest soil microbial communities from Luquillo Experimental Forest, Puerto Rico - Sample 45 (SPAdes) | ecosystem: Environmental > Terrestrial > Soil > Tropical forest ...
GGCGGCAGCACCAGCGGAAGTGCCACCAGCGATTCCAATAGGAATTTTCCACGCCAGTGCGTGAACGCCAGCCAGTACGCCAGCGGCAAGGAAAACGCCAGCAGAAGCACAGAGACAGTCAGCGCCAGCTGCAACGAGAGAAGTATCGCTCCCCCACTCATTTCGGCGTGTTCTCCCCGGAACTGAGGCCATAATTTGCCAGTATCTGTTGCCCTTCGCGGCCCTTCACAAAATCGAGAAATGCCTGCGCCGCCTTCTTGTTGGCGGAAGAGTGAATGATGACCGCCGCTTGCTCGATCACCGGGTAATGATTCTCAGGGACTTCCCACTTCTCGCCATTTTTCATGCTGTCCGCGAACGTCAGTGAAAGCGCGAGCAAGCCAACCTGCGCGCCGCCCGACTGGGCAAATTGCGCCGCTTGCGAAATGTTCTCGCCATAAATCAACTTCGGTTTCACGGCGTCGTAGAGTCCTGACTTTTGCAGCGCGGCCACGGCGGCACGCCCGTAGGGAGCCAGTTCCGGATTAGCGATCGCAATTTTGCGCACTCGAGGATCTGTCAGGACTTGCAGACCCTTTTTGGCTAACTCCAGTTCTTCGTCCGCTCGGGCCCAAAGCACCAAATGACCATGCGCGTAAACGGTCAGGGTTTCGCCATCAGCGAGCCCGCTCTCTACCAGTTGTTTCGGGTATTGCGCGTCGGCGGAGAAAAACAGATCGAACGGAGCGCCGTTCTGAATTTGAGCGCGGAAATTCCCGCTGGAGCCGTAGCTCGCTGCCACCTTAATTCCGCTCTGTTTCTCGAAGCTGTTCGCGAGGTCGCCCATCGCATACTGCAGATCCGCCGCAGCAGCTACGTGCAGCGTCTGCGCATGCAACGGCGCCACCACGACAAACAGGCACAGTAGTGCGAGCATTTTCGCGCGCATCGTGAATCTCAGACGCGCAGGATCATCACTTCGGTGGATTTCACCAGTGCGGCGGCACGGTCTCCAACCTTCAGCCTCAACTCTTTGGCCGCATCCGCGGTGATGATCGACGTGATGTGCTGTTCGCCAATCGCCAGCGTCACCTGGGCTAACAATCCGCTGAATTTCAGACCGATGACTCGCCCAATCAGCTGATTTCGCCCGCTGATCTTGCGGAAATTGCCGCGCCGCGTCTCAATATTGCCTCGTTCCAGCTTTTTCGGAATCAGCCGGTCGATCTCCGATTCCGGGACGCGATGATGCCCGCCGGGCGTTTTTGCCGTTTTGATTTTCTTACGGTAAATCCACTGTTTCAGCGTGGGATAGCTGATTCCCAGAATATTGGCGGCTTCGCGTGGCGCCAGGAGTCGTTGCATGTCTTTGTCCTCGCCACGAGAGTATACGATTTCGTTGGCAAAGCCAATACGACTTTAGTCGCTTTTGGATGGAAAAGGCCAGGGCCGCTAGTTTCGCAGCGGCTTTCCCGTTTTCAGCGTGAAGGCAATGCGTTCCTGGGTCTTCTTCTCACCGCACAGAGACACAAACGCTTCGCGCTCCAAATCGAGCACATACTGCTCGCTGACCATTTGCGGAGCCGACAACGGCCCGCCCGCCAGGATGTTCGCTAGCTTGCGCGCCACGTGTGCGTCGTAATCGGACGCGTAGCCGCCGCGCACCATCATGTGAATCGCCAATTTTGCCGCGGCCAGGAATCCTTCGCCCAGCACTTTGACCTGCGTGCTCTGCGCGCCTTCCTGCCACGAGTTCGCTGCCGGTTTCCATCCGCCGCGCGCTAATGCCAGTGCGGTCTGTTTCGCATCCGCCACCAGGCGGTCGCGATTCATCGAATACGTATCGGCCCGCCGCAAGTAGCCGATGTCGCGACATTCCTCCGCGCTGGTGCCCACCTTCGCCATGGCGATGTTCTCGAACACCGGCCGCAAGGTGTGAAACAAATCCAGGTCATCACCGGAAGCGGCATTCTCGTTCGCCCGAATCAGCATTTCTTTCGTCCCGCCGCCGCCCGGAATCAATCCGACGCCAGTCTCCACCAACCCGATGTACGCCTCCGCAGCCGCATGGATCTTCGCGGCATGCAGACTGATTTCGCAGCCTCCGCCCAGTGCCATTCCTTGCGGAGCCGACACCACGGGCTTCGCCGCGTACTTGATCGCAAGGTTCACATTCTGGAACTGCTTCACCGCCATGTGTAGTTCATCCCACTCCTGCTCCTGTGCGCCAACGAGCACGAGCATCAAATTCGCGCCAACGGAGAAATTCGTCGCCTGGTTCGCGATCACCATCGCATCAAAGTCCGTCTCGAGGCGCTTGAGCCCCTTGTGGATCATCGCGATCAGGTCCGCGCCAATCGCATTCATTTTGGAATGGAATTCGCAGCACACCACGCCGTCACCGAGATCAATCAAACTGGCGCCGGTGTTGCGCTCCACTTCACGGCCTGCTTCCTTCAAGTTTTTCAGAATGACGATGCCCGCTGGCTCCTGCACCTTCTCCATGCCGCCAGTCGCTAAATCGAAGACGGAACTCTCTCCCTTGTGCGACTCGTAAAAACTGTCACGCCCAGTCGCCAACGCCTTCTCAAAAATCGCCGGTAGGCCGCGGCCCTCCTTCTTGATCTGCTGGGCAAAAGTTTTCAGCCCAATCGCGTCAACAATCTCAAAAGGCCCTAGTTCCCACGCAAAGCCCCAGCGCATGGCGCGGTCCACGTCCACAACGTGATCGGAAATCTCGGGCATGCGCCGGCCCCCGTACAAGCACATCTCCGACAGTCCGCCCCAGATAAACTGCTGCGCCTTGTCGGTCTTTTGCCCTTCAAACAGCGGACTCAGCAACGCACGCAGCCGCTCCCGCGTATCCTCAATTGCCTTGCCCGCTTCAATCGAAGGAAATCGCGCCTTCTGCCGCTCACGATACTCCAGGGTGTTCACGTCGAGCGTCAGGATCTCTTTCTCGCCTTCCCCGCCCTTCACCTTTTTGTAGAAGCCCTGGCCGGTCTTGTCGCCAAGCCAGTTACGCTTGGCCATTTCTTCGACGATCGTAGGGATTTTGTAGGCCTCGCGAGATTCATCGTGCGGCGCAGTCTCGTAAATGTTTCTCACCACATGCATGAGCACATCGAGGCCGACGATATCGGCCGTACGGAAGGTCGCCGACTTGGGCCAGCCCACCGCAGGCCCGGTACACGCATCCACTTCTTCCACAGTCATGCCCAGCGTCGACATCAGCCGCAACGCATTGAGCATCGAAAACGTTCCGATGCGATTGGCAATGAAGTTCGGCGTGTCTTTGGCGATGACCACGCCCTTGCCAAGCCGCCGGTCACAAAAATCCGAAAGCGTCCGCAAAACTTCTGCCGACGTCTTCGGTCCCGGGATCAGTTCCACCAATTTCATGTAGCGCGGCGGGTTGAAAAAGTGCGTGCCAGCCCAATGCTGCTGAAACTCTTCCGGCAATCCTTCGGCGATCAGATGAACGGGCAATCCCGAGGTGTTCGTCGTGACAATCGAACCGGGCTTGCGAAACTGCGCCACCTTGGCCAGTAATCCGCGCTTGATCTCCAGATTCTCCGCGACCACCTCGATGATCCAATCTGCGTCGGCAATCCGTGGCAAATCGTCTTCGAAATTTCCCACCGAAATCTTCGCAGCTAGAACCGAAGTGAAAAATGCCGCTGGCTTCGATTTCCTGGCGCCCTCAATACCTGCCAGCACTAGCTTGTTCCGCTCTGCCGCAGAAGAACCCGCCCCTTTAGGCACGATGTCCAGCAACAAACACGGCAATCCCGCGTTGGCGAAATGCGCGGCGATGCGCGCGCCCATGGTTCCAGCGCCCAGCACCACAGTCTTCTGTATGCGGATCATGAGAGGCCTTCGGCAGCAAGATTGGAACGCAGAACAGGTTACAAAATGGCATCTTTGTGGTCAAACGCGCGTTTGGTAAGCCGCGCGCATCTTAGAATAGAGGGATTATGGCTGGCGGTAACAACGTGAACGCATCGGGAGAAAACGGGTCCGGCAGCAGCGACCCGTCCGGCGCGAAGAAGCGTCCGCGCATCGGACTCGCTCTCGCCGGTGGATTCGCGCGCGGCATAGCACATATCGGTGTGCTCCGCGTTCTGCGGGACGAAGGCATTCCCGTCGACGTCGTGGCCGGCACGAGCGTCGGCGCACTGATCGGCGCGGCCTACTGCTCCGGCTCTTCGCTCGAACAAATGGGACAGATCGCCTGCGAAACCAAGTTCACCGACTTTGGCCGTTGGACTCCCTCCTGGCTTGGCCTCGCCACCAATAATCGACTGGAAACTTTTCTTGCACGCTTCACGACCGCACAGCGTTTCGAAGAATTGAAGACTCCACTGGCGATTGCGGCCACCGACATCAATATGGGTCTTCCGGTTTACTACTGCGGCGGCCCGATCGGTCCAGCCTTGCGCGCTTCGTGTGCCTATCCGGGATTATTTGTGCCAGTGAAGTTCGAAGGCCGAATGCTCGTCGACGGTTTCTTGACCGCGCTTGTGCCCATCGACGGGGCGCTTCTTCTTGGCGCCGAAGTCATCATCGCCGTGTACCTTGAGGCTGGGTCGAATGGCGAACCCCGCACCTTTACCGAGGTGCTTAGCCGCTCGTTTACCATTGTTCAGAAGCACGCCGATATCGAGTGGCGCCGCCATGCCGATGTCATCATTGAACCCGACGTGAAGCCGTTTGTGTGGGACGATTTTTCCAAGACCCCGGAAATGATCCGCGCGGGAGAAGTCGCCACCCGCAACGCTCTACCCGCCATCCGCGCTGCCCTCGATGCCAGATTAGTTTCTCCTTCGGAGTAAAGGGAGTCCGCCCGCAGCGCGCTACACGCGCGACACGTGTACCCGCACCGGCGCACCTTCGCCTTTGCCCCTTTGTGTCAGCCAGGCGGCCAGGCCTTCCGCAAATCGCTCGGGCGTCACGCGAAAGCTGGCCTCGACACTCCCCTCGCCCACCGGGAGCGTGTCGTCGTACTCGGCAGAGTTGGTGAAGTTGCGCATGCAGAATTGGTCCAACCACTCTACCGGACACAACTTCCTCTCCCCCTTCACCACCACTTCTACTCTCCACTTTTGTGCATACATGCGCGCATCATAGCACCGCTCATCTCCCCGCCCCTCTCCTCGCCCCCAACTTGCACATTTCGTGACCCTTCTCGTAAACTACCCTGACACGCAACGAGTCCGCACCATCCCGCCATTCCGCGGCTGCGCTCTCAGGCGCTTTGGACCGGTCGGCTGCGCATTCGATTCGTTTTCTGGTTGCGCCGCATCTGTTTTTCCCGGGAGGGGCTACTTTGGGAACTCCAATGCAGGCTTGGGTGGACGAAGCCGCAAAGCTCACCAAGCCTGATCGCATTGTGTGGTGCGACGGTTCAGAGGCCGAGAATCAAGCCATCCTCCGCGAAATGCTTAAGCACGCGGACTCCTTTCAGCTGAATCCCAGAACCTACCCGAATTGCTATCTGCACCGCAGCAGTCCCAGCGATGTGGCCCGTACCGAGCACCTCACCTTTATTTGCATGCCCGACAAAGACGACGTCGGCCCGACCAACAACTGGATGGACCCGGACGGCGCCAAGTATAAGGTTGGCTCGCTGCTGAATGGCGCGATGCGTGGCCGAACGATGTACGTTGTGCCCTACGTCATGGGCCCGGTTAATTCGCCGTTGAGCAAGGTAGGCGTGGAAGTGACCGACAGCCCTTATGTCGTCGCCAACATGCGCATCATGGCCCGCATAGGGAAAGTAGCCAGCGATCGGGTTGGCAATTCCTCTGACTTCGTCCCCGGCCTCCATTCCATTGGCGATCTCGATCCTTTGCGCCGCTATATCGTGCACTTTCCCCAAGAACGTTTGATCTGGAGCGTCGGCTCGGGCTACGGCGGCAACGCCCTGCTCGGCAAAAAGTGTTTCGCGCTGCGTATTGCCAGCTACATGGCGAGAGAGCAGGGCTGGATGGCCGAGCACATGTTGATCCTCGGCCTGGAGTCGCCGGGCGGCAAAGTGACGTATATGGCGGCGGCGTTCCCAAGCGCCTGTGGTAAGACCAACCTCGCCATGATGGTTTCGGCGCTCGAGTCGCAAGGCTACAAGGTCTGGACGGTCGGCGACGACATCGCCTGGATGCACATCGGTTCCGACGGATACCTCCACGCCATCAACCCCGAAGCGGGTTTCTTCGGTGTGGCCCCCGGAACCGGGATGAAGACTAACCCCAACGTGATGCAGGCCATCAACCGGAACACCATCTTCACTAATGTTGCCGTGACGTCCGAAGATGAACCCTGGTGGGAGGGCATTGGCGGCGAGCCGCCCGCGGGACTGGTCACCTGGCGCGGCGAACGCTGGGACAATTCAAAAGGGCCGGCGGCTCATCCGAACTCGCGTTACACCGTTCCCGCGAACCAGTCGCCGAGTATCTCCCCGCGATTTGAAGACCCACCAGGCGTCCCGATTTCCGCGTTTATTTTTGGTGGTCGGCGCGCGCGCCTGGCACCGCTGGTCTACGAGGCCTTTAACTGGCAGCATGGCGTCTACGTCGGCGCGACCATGGCTTCCGAAACCACCGCTGCCGCCACCGGCGACGTCGGCATCACCCGCCGCGATCCCATGGCCATGCTTCCCTTCTGCGGCTACAACATGGCCGATTATTTCCAGCACTGGCTGGACATGGGCAAGCGCATCCCGCACCCACCAAAGATTTTCCACGTGAACTGGTTCCGCAAGGGAGCCGACGGCAAATTCCTGTGGCCGGGATTTGGCGACAACGTGCGCGTGCTGAAGTGGATTCTGGAGCGCGTCGAAGGACGCGGTCAGGCCGAGGAAACGCCGATCGGCTTCGTGCCCGCGCCCAAGGCGCTCACACTCGATGGGTTGAATCTCTCTCCTGAAACGCTGCGCGAACTCTTCCGCGTCGATGGCGACGATTGGGAACTGGACCTCGCGGACACACGCGAATTCTTCGCGAAGTTCGGCGGCCGCCTGCCCGCCCCGTTGCGCGACGAATACCAAGGCGTGGTGCGGCGTTTCGAAAAGTCCATGCCCGCGTTCTAAACCCTGCTGTTCTTCGTTAGCCCCCTGAACACCAACTCCGATCTTTCATCTTTTTGGTGAGTCGTTGCGTGTAGTCTGTCCCTGCCGGCCTCAGTTCGTGATTTGTCTTTGGAGGTAGCCATATGCCGCAAGCACCTGAAGTCCTCGAAGCGTACGGGCAATTGCAGCGATTCCTCGGGCAAGCCACGATGGAAGCTGTGCACGCTGCAGTGACGGAGCCGTGGAAAGAAGTGCTCCTGGAAATCTCGGCGGCCGCCGACGGCAAAACGAGCAACACGACCCTGCGTGTTGTTCCAGTATCCGGCGCCGTGATTGACGCGCCGGTGACGCGACTGGTTGCGCTCGCGGCACAAGAGGTCTGGAACTTCAGGAACTCCGGCATTACGCCGGATTGGAAAAGCATGAAGCTCACGGTCACCAGCGAAGGAAAATGCACCGTGAACTTCGCTTACGCTGACTGATTCGCCAGCCTTGCAGTGGCTTTCCGGTCCGTTTCGCCAGTTGCGCTATACTCGAACCAGGTAGCGCGTCACCCACTGCGGCGAGTGAGGCGGCGTACTCGGAGCACTCTCCTATGAACCGCCGTTCCCGTAATTCTCGTGGAAGTATAACTCTGCTCGGATTGACCATTGCCTTTGGGCTAATTCTCGGCGCATGGATTCTTGGTTCGCAAATCAAAGCGATGCGGCTGGCCGATCGCTACGTCAACGTAAAGGGACTTGCCGAACGCACCGTGAAATCCGACTTGGCGATCTGGCCCCTTAACATCAAGGAAGCCGGAGACGATCTGGCTTCCGTGTCCACAAAAACGGATGTGGACAAAAACGCCGTGCTGCAGTTCCTGGCGCAACACGCGATTCAAACCTCTGAAATTGAGATTGGTATTGCTCGCGTGGTGGACACGCAAGCCAACGAATTTGGCGGGGGCGCCCGCGCTCCGCGCCGTTTTATCGTCGAGCAACAAATCACCGTGCGCACGTCACGCGTTGATCAAGTGGCGGCCGCCGCGCAGAAGACCATGCAACTTCTGCAGAAAGGAATTGTCCTGGGCGGCGAACGCGGGCAAGGTGTCACCTACAAATTCAACGGACTGAACGCTATCAAACCCGATATGATCACCGAAGCGACGCGCAATGCTCGGGCCGCGGCTGATCGTTTCGCCGCAGATTCCGGCTCCAAAGTTGGCTCGATCCGTTATGCCAACCAAGGCGTGTTCACGATTCTTTCAGCCGACCAGGGCAGCGCGACCGGTGAAGAAGGCCCGGAATACGCCGGTCAGATGTTTTCTCCCGATTCCAGCATCATGAAAACCATCCGCGTGGTCACTACTGTTGAGTATTACCTCGACAAGTAGTTTCACCGGAAATTCACGCAATTTGCACAATCGTGCACAGCTTTCCACAGAGTTTTCGCCCGAGACCTCTTGTCAACTTTTTGGGTCAGGCGTATTCTCACGCCAGATTGAGACGGGAAGCCTAAAAACTTCGCGACACAATCCAAGAGAGCGAGGAAGCCGCAAGGCCGAACAACCTCTCGCTTCCATTGAATCAGCGGGCCTAAAAACCTGTTGGCGCGAAGGAGGGAAGGCACAGGCACCGCAAGGTGAATGGGCTTTCGCTTCCGTCGGCCCCGGCGAGCCTTAAAAACTCGACGGGACGGTTGAAGGAGGCGGAAATCACCGCAAGGTGACGGAAGCCTCGGTCTGGTCGAGCCGAGACGCTTTAAAAACGAATCGGAGCGATTAGGAGGGGGCCACGCGCCGCAAGGCGAATGAGCTCTCAAATTTCAATAGAGCCGGGGAGCCTCAAAAACTCCACGGCTCCATTGAGAGAGGGCGGGAACGCCGCAAGGCGGGCCGGTCCTTGGTCTTCGTCGGAAACGCAGAGCCGGAAAACCCTGCGCGAAATTCGAAGGAAGGCGTGAGCGCTGCAAAGCGAGCGTGCCTTCGATTTTAGTTGAGCTGAAGAGCGTAAAAACTCGACGGTACAATTAAAAGCGGGCGCAGGCACCTCAAAGTGACTGCGCCCTTTATTTTTTGTGGCCCCCGATAGATCTCCTTTTGTGCGGACCTACCCATTTTGCTGACGAACTTATTAAGGCGAAAGCATATACAGCGAACACGGTACACACGGACCAAAGTCCAGTTTTGTAAAAAAATTTCAAATAACCATAGTACCTATGGGCTTATGTACCGCTGCCTTTAGCTTGTGTGCGCGAACCCGTTGCTCACTGCTATCTCATCGCTGTCTAAATAAGAGAGATATTTCATCACCGCGCTATAATTCTACATTGGCTAACTGATTGCTCCCTCGTATTTCGGCTCGCTGATACAAGCTTCGCTTGCGACCTGGCAGCGGCTCAGTTGTTCTTTTTGCTTGCCACGAGTGTGTCTTTAGCCGCCCCCCGCCACGCAATCGCCGAAGGTCTGATTTCGGGTCACGGCAGCCACAAGCTAATTCCGCGCAATCACTAACTCCTTGGAGGGGGCAATGCACCGGTCTGCTCGAAAACTGATTTGTATAGGTATCTTCATTGCATTCTGCGTTATCGTTCCCTGCGTTTCTCTTGCTCAGGTCAATACCGGCTCGATTTCCGGCACGGTTGTTGACTCGCAAAAGGGTGTGATCGGCTCGGCGGATGCCACGCTCACAAATCTCGACACCAATAAGGAACACAAAACCAGCAGCGAGGCCAATGGTGAATTTCGCTTCACGCTCTTGCCACGCGGCAACTATCGCCTGGAAATCGCCAAGAGCGCGTTCCGCAAACTCATCATTGACCCCGTCGTCGTCAATGTTGGAACGGACACCGGCCTCGGTCTACTGCAACTGGAAGTCGGCGAAGTTTCCACTTCTATCGAAGTGACCACCGCCTCTCCCGTTGTCGAAAGCACCCAGGCGCAGGTCACAACGGCAATTGCTTCCTCGACCATCACCGAGTTTCCGGGTGTCCTCGAGAATCAAGGGCTCGACAACCTGGCAATCACCGTGCCAGGCGTCGTCAACAATCGCGACCTTGGTTTCTCGAACACCAACGGCATGGGCTTCGCGGTTAACGGTCTGCGTGGTCGCAACAACGACCAGCAGATCGATGGTCAGAACAACAACGACAATTCGGTGGCTGGTCCCAGCCTCGCCGTTTCCGATTCTGAGTTTGTCTCCGAGTATCAGATCACCACGAGCAACTTCGGCGCCGAATACGGGCGCAACTCCGGTTCCGTCATCAACGTGGTCACCAAATCCGGCACCAACGACTATCACGGTTCGCTCTATGGTACGGAAAGCAATCAGCGGCTGGAGACTCTCGGCACGAACCAGAAAGTCTATGAGGGCCTGACATCCGTTCCCACCTTCAATGACCTTTTTCTTGGCGGCACCATTGGTGGACCCGTCATCAAAAACAAGCTTTTCTTCTTTGGTGGGGACAACGCGGAAATCATCAACCAGTCGCAAACCTACGGAACAGGCCTTCTTACGCCGACGCCAGCCGGCATCGCCACGCTTGCCACATGTTTTCCCGGCAGCCCGGGTGTCACAGCGTTGCAAACTTATGGCCCCTACTCAATCAAAGGTGGCAATCCCGTTCAACAAGGCACCGCGCAACTTGTTGACGTTTCCGGTTGCCCTGGCGTTGAGGAGAACGGCGTACAGCGAACGCTATCCACGGACTCTCGCCAATACAACTTCGTCATCAAGTTGGATTTTCAGACCGAGAAGAATCACTTTTACGGCCGCTACATCTACAGCAACACGAACTTCTTCAACATCGACCCAGGAGCGGGCGCGGCGGCTGCCGGTTATCCGTACAACGAACCCGCCCTTTCTCAGGACTACGGATTCAGTTGGGTGCGCAATATCAGTTCACGGATGGCCAACGAGTTTCGTGCCTCCTATGGCCGTCTCAACGTCGACTTCGGCAGCAATTCGCTCGGCACCATTCCTCCTCAACAGCAGATCGATCAGGGACTGACCAACCTCGCGTTCAGCAATCCGGCGGTGCTCGGTTTTGGCCCGAACACCGCATTTCCTCAAGGCCGTATCGTCAACACCTACCAGTTTCAGGACAACTGGAGTTACTTCCGCGGCCGCAACTCCTTTAAGGCCGGCGTCAACTATACCTACCAGCGCTCCCCCAATACATTTCTTCCAAACATCAACGGCCAATATCTCTTCAGCGATTATGGCGCGCTCGGTCAAGACGTGCCGAGCCGCATCCGCATCGCTTCCGGCTCGCCCAGTCTCGATTTCCGCGAGCACGACACCTTCCTCTACTTTCAGGACGACATCAAGCTTTCCAGCACTTTCACTCTGAACGCCGGACTGACGTACTCCTACTACGGACAGCCCGCGAACCTTTTTCACAACAAAACCGTGAAGAGCCAGACCGGGTCCGATCCGCTCTGGGATCCCACTCTTCCCCTTAGCGTGACCACTTTCCCTGCGATCCCGGCTCCCAAGAACAGTTGGGGACCGAATGTCGGTTTTGCCTGGTCTCCTCGCCACACACGCTTCTGGCCTGGCAATGGCAAAACGGTGATCCGCGGCGGCTATCGCCTTTCCTACGATCCGCCCTTCTACAACATTTATACGAACATCTCGTCCGCCGCGCCAAACGTCCTGCTGACTTCGCTTACTGGCAATACTGCCGCTTCGAATCCCATGCCCGCCAATCCGCTGGGGCCTGCCGTGCGCTCCGCCCTCGCGCCATTTTTGCAGACGGGTATCTTCGATCCGCGCACATTCAACGAGACTTCCATCACTCCCAACTTCGGCCCCGACAAAGTGCATTCCTGGTCGTTCGGCGCGCAACAGGAAATCAACTCCAACGCCGCGGTGGAAGTTCGCTACGTAGGGAACGCTGCGCGTAATCTCTTTCAGACTGTGGACGGCAATCCGTTCATCGAGGGCTTGGCGAATCTCTACCCGAACCTTGTTCCTTCGAACCTAACTCCCTGTCCCGCAGCGAATGCCGCCGTGCCAGGCCCGGCGCCGACATCGAGCAACGACCGCGGTTCAAATTCCGGCAAAGCTTCGCGCAAAGCATCGAACACCGCAA
>Ga0207780_1000407_pt1 | contig 12024 bp, 11 predicted proteins | sample LuqExpMetageno45_FD_187803 | JGI IMG/M metagenome (GOLD analysis project Ga0207780, IMG submission 187803) | Tropical forest soil microbial communities from Luquillo Experimental Forest, Puerto Rico - Sample 45 (SPAdes) | ecosystem: Environmental > Terrestrial > Soil > Tropical forest ...
TCTGCGTCATCCCTTTCGTTCGCGGCAAATCCCGTAGCCTGTCTATGGCCACGGTTCTCTCCGAGATTCGGCGCCTCTCTGAATCCGGCTTTCGCGAAATCGTGCTCAGCGGCATCAACCTCGGCACGTACGGCCGCGATCTCACTCCACGCGTCGAATTCATCGATCTGCTGCGTCAAATCCTCGATGAAACTCCCGTCGAACGCCTGCGCATCAGTTCCATCGAGCCGCTCGACGTCACGCAAGACCTGATCGATCTCTTTGCGGCAAACGACCGACTGGCGCCGCACTTTCACATGCCCCTGCAATCCGGCGCGGACCGCATCCTGGCGGCCATGCATCGTTGGTATCGTGCTGAGCACTATGCGCGACGCGTCGAACTCATTCGCGAACTTCTGCCTCACGCTGCAGTTGGCGCTGACGTGCTCACTGGTTTTCCTGGGGAGACCGAAGACGACCACACCGCCACACTTCGCTTCGTCGAATCGCAGACCTTTACCTATCTGCACATCTTCTCGTATTCCTCGCGCCCGGGCACGAAAGCCGCCATGCTCACAAATCACCTTCCGGGCCACATCATCAAACGACGCGCCCGCGAACTCCGCGCCCTCGCTGACCAGAAGTCAGCGGAATTCCGCCTATCGCAGATAGGCAGCCCGCTCCGTGTTCTCACCCTTCATCGCAGTTCGAACGACGCTCCCGGCTACACTCCCGCTCTCTCCGGCAACTATCTTTCGGTTATGATTCCTGATGTGTTGCCGCACAATCAATGGCTCACGGTCTGCGTCACACACGCTGACGGCAAACATCTGATCGGTCTGCCGCAGTCGGTCGCGGAAATGGCCGCCCTCCACACATAGCTCATGCATATCCTCGGCATCTCTACCCTCGGCCGCAGCACCTCCGTAGCTCTCATCGACGAACAGTCCATCCTCTTTGCCATTGAAGAAGAAAAACTCAGCCGTCAGGAAAGCTCGGATATTCCTAGGCTCGCGCTGGAACGCTGCCTCCACGAGAACCGTTTGCGCCTCTCCGATCTCCGGGCCATCGCGCTTGCGGAACGGTATCCCTCCAAGAAACGATCCCGAGTCGCCAAATCCACCGCTCAACAACAACTTCAGAACCTTCTCCGCAGCGGCCCGCGCCCATCGCATTTCGAACATCATCTTTGCCATGCCGCCAGCGCTTACTACACCTCCGGCTTCGATCGCGCGCTCATTCTCTCTCTCGACGGCAGCGCCAATGCCCAAGCCGGTCTGGTCGCGCTCGGGGACGGCGACGAAATTCGCCAGCTTCACCATCTGAAATTTCCCGATTCCCTCGGGTGGTTCTACACGCGTGTCACGGAACTCGCCGGCCTGCGCCCGCACAAGGACGAGCACAAAATTCAATGGCTCAGCAAGGATGGCGAGCCGGAATTTCTCGAGGCTTTTCGGAAGCTCTTCAACTGGAAATCGAATGGCCTGCCTTCGTTGAATCGGCGTTATTTCGCTTCCGGGCCCGATCATCGCGGCGTATTCGCGCCTCAGTTCTACCGCGAACTGGGCCTATCCTCGCGCGAGCCGGTTTTGAATCCGGTGGTCCGGGCCAACCTCGCCCGCAGCGCCCAGGATTATCTGGAAGAAGTTGTCCTGCAACTGGCCGCGAATTTTCAGGAAGAAACGAATACCCGCGCGCTCTGCCTTGCGGGCGGCATTTTCCTGAATGTCTTTCTCGTTCGTGCTGTGGAAAGCCGCAGCGCATTTCCCCATGTTTATGTTCAACCGGTTTCTGGCAACGCCGGTACCGCGCTTGGCGCCGCCTATCTGATGCGCAAGAAGCTCAACGGCTATTCCGGGCGTACGCCGCTCACCAGCCTTGCTCTGGGCATGCAGGCGACTTCGCAGGAAATCAAAGCCGTCCTCGACAACTGCAAGATCACCTATCGCTATTTTTCCGCTGAAGACCAGACTATCGACGAAACCGTCCAGCTGTTGCATCGCGACAAGATCGTTGCCTGGTGCCAGGGCCGCTCGGAATTTGGCCATCGTGCGCTCGGCAATCGCAGCCTGCTTGCTTCGCCCTTCTCTGAATACGTCATCGAAAACGTCAACCAGTTCATCAAGCACCGCCAGGGCTTCCATCCCTTCGCGCTTTCCGTTCCCGCCGAGCGCGCCGCCGATTATTTCGACGCCTCGCCCAACTGCCGCTTCATGGCATCCATCGCCACGCTAAAAATGCCGGTGGCAGGCCTGGAGCGCTTTGCCTTTCATGGCAACAGCGTCCGCGTCCACACCGTCGAGAAGGATTCCAATCCGCTTTTCTGGAAGCTCCTTCACAAGTTTACGGAAACGGCGCCGGCTCCCGTCCTGGTCAACACTTCCTTCAACCTTTTCGGCGAGCCTCTCGTCACTGATCCGCGCGGCGCCGTCCGCAGCTTCTACTGCGCTGGCGTAGACGCCCTCGCCCTCGGCCCCTTCCTCTTAGTCAAATAACAAGGCTGTCATTCTGAGCGAAGCGAAGGATCTCAATCGTCTGGTCTCGCTCGGAAGCGCTTTGTAGAGGCGGCTTTACGCCGCCAGTTGTTTGTGCCCCCAAATACTCGCTTGAGTGCCCCCGTCATTCCGAACGGAGTCTGCGGAGTGAGGAATCTCCCTTGGTTTGCGCTGGTCGACCAACGACCTAGCCTTCAAAAATCACCTGCGCGAACGCCTGTTCCGCTGTGTGCGTGATGCTCATCGAGATGTGCTTTACGGCGAGCCGGTCCGCGATCTTTCGTGCTTCTCCATGCAGTTGCAATACCGGCCGACCGCCGCGCTGCCGCACTACTTCCACATCTACCCAGCGCACGCCCCGGCTCCAACCTGTCCCCAGTGCCTTCATCGCCGCCTCTTTTGCGGCAAACCGTCCCGCATAGCGCTCATATTTATTCTTGAACTGCTCGCAATACGCTGCTTCCGCCTCGGTGTAAACGCGCTTCGCAAACCGCTTGCCCTGCGATTCGAATACCTCGCGAATCCGTTTCACTTCCGCCACATCGATCCCCATGCCAACAATCATCACTCACCTGTTTCGTGATTCTGCGCGCAGCAATTGGCCCATTTTTCCAGCCCAACCTGTTGCCATTATACTGATTCGATGCCGAGTCCCCGAAAACCATCTTCGAAGCGAGTGCGCCGCCGGGATGCAGAGTCTGGCGCCGCAAAAAACCCTAAAATCGCGCCTCCGTGGACGCTTCGAGAATCGCTCGGCTTGCAGATCCTTCAACTCGCTCCGCTTTCGAAACTCCCTTGGCTGGTTCATGCCTTCAGCACCCGCACGGGCGGCGCAAGTGACCTCGACGGCGCCAAGGTCCTGAATCTTGGTTTCATGGAATGGGATCAGCCCGAAAAGGCAAAAGCTAATCGCCAAATATTTCAGGCGGCTCTCAACGCGCAAGACCTGCGTCTCGTCCCACTCAAGCAGATCCACTCGTCTCTACTGCGTCCATTCGCCGATTCCCCCGCGCATCCATGCAAGGGCGACGCCTCCGCCGCCAACACTCCCGGCCTCCTCCTCGCCGTCCAGACTGCCGATTGCGTCCCGATCCTCCTCGTCGATCCCAAAAGACGCGCGGTCGCCGCGATCCACGCTGGCTGGCGTGGCACTCTCGCCCGCATCACCGAAAAAGCCGTCGGCCGGATGCATTTCGAATACGGCAGCAAGCCTTCTGATCTCCTCGCCGCCATCGGCCCTTCCATTGGTCCCTGCTGCTACGAAGTTGCCGCCGACTTTGTCTCCAAGTTCACCGCACAATTCGCCGATGCCGCTGATTATTTCGACGAGCCTCGCTCCGGCGAAGAGCCCAATCCCCTCCAGTGGCTCAACATGATGCCTCCCGGCCACCAGCCTCCTCCCAAGGGTGTCCATCTCGACCTGCGCAAAGCCAATCGCTCGCAGCTCCTCGCCGCCGGTTTGCGTCCGCGAAGTATCTTTACAAGCGATCTCTGCACCGCCTGCCGCACTGATCTGTTCTTCAGCTTTCGCAAAGAGGGCGCCCTCTCCGGCCGGCTCATGTCCGTCATTGGCATCCGCCAGAAATAACCGCCATTTGACAATCGGCCCCAGGCCGCTGGCGTATAATTCCGCAGCCATGAACTTTCATCTTGCTCAAATCAACATCGGCCGCCTGGTCGCGCCGGTTGACGATCCCGCAATCGCCGGTTTCGTCGCGCAACTCGACCCGGTCAACGCTCTCGCCGACGCCGCTCCCGGTTTCGTCTGGCGCCTGCAATCCGCTGCCGGCAACGCCACCGACATCGTTTATAGCGACGACCCGTTCGTCATCGTAAATATGTCCGTGTGGGCTTCCGTCGAAGCGCTTCGCGATTTTGTCTACGCCACCCGCCACATCGACGTGTTTCGCGATCGCGCCAAGTGGTTCGAGAAAATGGACAAGCCTCACTACTGCCTATGGTGGGTTCCCGCAGGCCATATCCCCACCGTCGCTGAAGGCCGCGAGCGCCTCGAACACTACCAGCAGCACGGCCCCACGCCGTTCTCCTTCTGGTTCTCAAAATTGTTTCCGGTTCCCAGCGAGGATCCAGTGTCTTTGTAGGGGGCCAGCACTGCTGAACCCCATGTCCGCAGGGTCTTAGACTTAGGCGGAGTCCAACTACGCCATCACCCGCAGAGGCGACTCCTTCACTTCCTTCAAAGCCAACTGGCCGCAAGCCGCCATCACATCGCGTCCCCGCGAATAGCGCACAAACGCAGGCATGTCGCGGTCCGTTAGAATCTCTCGAAACTCTTCGAGCCGCTCCTCGCTCGTCTCCGCGAACGGCAACTCGCCCGGATTCCACGGGATCAGGTTGATCTTCACCCGCTTTAGCGGCGCCAGCAGCTTCGCCACGCGCCGCGCATCCTCCGCCGAATCGTTCAGCCCGCCCAACATCACATACTCAAACGTCAAATGCTCCCAGTTGCGCAGCGGATACTTCCGGCACGCTCCAATCAACTCCTTCAACGGATACTTCTTGTTGATCGGCATCAGCTTGTCCCGCTGCTCATCATTTGAAGCATTCAGTGAGATCGCCAGCTTCGGCCGCACCTCTTCCTTCGCCATTCGTTCAATCCCCGGCACGATCCCGCTCGTCGACAGCGTCACATGCTTCGGCGAGAGCCCTACGCCCTTCGCATCCAGCAGAATTCGCAGCGCCGCAAACACATTCTCGAAGTTCAGCAGTGGCTCCCCCTGCCCCATCAACACCACATTTGTCCGCGCCTCTAGCCCTCCCTCACCACTCTGGCCGGCGCCACCGGAGGGCGTACCTCCCATCTCGATCAACGGCACCAGCACCTGCGCCACAATCTCACCAGCCGTCAAATTGCGAATCAACCCTAGTTGAGCGGTCAAACAAAAATGGCAGTCCACCGCGCATCCGGCCTGCGTTGAAATGCAAATCGTCTGCCGCCCTTCGCTCGGCATGAACACTGCTTCTACCGCCGCCGCTTTCATTCGCGTCTGTTCGGCCGGCGCACTCAGTCCAAAGAGATAGCGCACCGACCCGTCCGCCGATCGGTACTTCTGCCGCACCGTCGGCAGCGTTACGTTTGCCTCCGCAGCCAACTTCGCGCGCAAAGCCGCCGGCAAATTGCTCATCGCAGCCACGTCCAGCCGTCGTTCCGCATACAAGGCGTGATAGATTTGTCCGCCTCGGTAGGCCGGCTCTCCAAGGGTCTGGCAGTATGCCTTCAATTCGTCTGCGCTTTTTCCCAGCAATTCCACTGCTGTGCTCTCCCCTATCTATTCTCTCATTCCCGGCGTTTTTGGCGTCGCGCTCTGGAAAAGTCCTAAGTTGAGCTGCCTCATTGGTTAAACTATTTAAAATAAGGTACTTGTGCCGCCCCCGCCGCTCCTGTGTTCTCCCACTCGCCACGCCTTCCCGCCTGTGCCACAATAACGCATGGTCTCAAACGCGCGCGATATTCATCGACACGTTTTACCGAATGGCCTCGTGGTCATTACCGAGACCATGCAGCACGTCCGCTCCGTCTCCGTTGGCATCTGGGTCCGCAACGGCTCCCGCCGCGAGGTTCCTGCCGAAAACGGCCTCGCCCATTTCCTCGAACACATGGTTTTCAAGGGAACGGAACGGCGTACCGCTGAAGACATCGCCCGCGAAATGGATTCCGTGGGCGGCATGCTCGACGCCTTCACTTCCAAGGAACAAGTCTGTTTCAACGCCAAGGTACTCGACGAGCACCTTCCCATCGCTTTCGACGTTCTGGCCGACCTCGTTCTACGCCCCAAGCTCGATGCCGACGACGTCAAAAAAGAACGACAGGTTGTTCTCGAAGAGATCAAGATGGATCTCGACAATCCCGAGTACCTGCTGCACGATCTCTTTACTCGCGGTTTTTGGCCGAACCACTCGCTAGGCCGGCCGATTCTCGGTACGCCCGACACCGTCCGTAAGTTTGATCGAGAGCGTCTCAGCAAGCGTTTTCGGGATTGGTTCGCGTCGGACCACCTTCTGGTCACCGCTGCGGGCAATATCACCCACGAGCAAGTATTGCAACTTGTCGAAAAACAGTTCGGCCACTTGCACGCCACCAAGCCTGCTAACGAAGACGCTGCTCCCACAACCGGCGCGCCCATTCATCTCGAAGCCAAGAAAGATTTGGAACAAGTGCATATCTGTGTCGGCGTTCCTTCCTTCCCCATCGCTCACGAACGCCGTTTCGGCATTGCCGTGCTCAACAATCTCCTCGGCGGCGGCATGTCTTCACGGCTTTTTCAAAACATCCGCGAAAAACACGGCCTCGCCTACGCTGTCTTCAGCGAACTCACTCCTTACTCCGATGCCGGCATGTTCAGTGTCTATGCAGGGACTGCGAAGGAAACCGTCGGACAGGTCCTCGATATGACCATAGCGGAGTTCCGCGCCATGAAGGAATCTCCGGTCAGCGAAGAAGAGTTGCTCCGCGCCAAGAACCACCTGAAGGGTTCATTGATGCTCTCTCTCGAGTCCACCAGCTCTCGTATGTCCAATCTGGCCCGCCAGGAACTCTATTTCCACCGCTTCTCATCGCTCGATGAGATTCTCGCATCCATCGAAAAAGTCACCCGCGAAGAAGTTCAGGCATTGGCCCAGGAGTTCTTCCAGCCCGATCGAATTTCAGTCGCCGCCCTCGGGCCCCTCAACGGCTTCACCGTCACCCGCGACCGGCTCGCTTGCTGAATTTCCAGCAAGCCAGATCGTCATTCATAGCGACACACATCCTGCTGCTTTCCCCAGCCTTCTTTATCTTCCGCATTGACGCTGCCTATTCCCTCTGCCATCATTTGAAAAGTTTTTGCTTTGCAAGCTTTTCCGGGGGCATTTCCATCGGCTTGCGCGTTTCCATTCTGGCGTCCGGCAGCTCCGGCAACCTCACGCTGCTTGAAACTCAAAGCACTCGCATCCTCGTCGACGCCGGCCTGGGTAAACGCGAAACCTTAGCCCGTCTCGCCGCCGCCGGCTGCGAACTCGATCGGCTCGATGCCGTCCTCATCACGCACGAGCACGCCGATCATTGCAATGGCCTTCCCCAAGTACTCGGCCTCTGGAAGTCCCCGCCGCTTTACGTCACCGAGCCGACCCTCGACGCGCTCCGGCGCAACCTCCCCGAAACGTTCAACAAGCGCCTCAAGGGCGTCGAATCCATCCAGGCCGGCCAGCATTTTTCTATCGGCGATATCGATATCCACGCCTTCGCCATTCCGCACGATGCCGCCGATCCCATTGGTTTCACCTTTCGCTCCAACGGCACCAAGGTCGCCATCTGCACCGACCTCGGCTATCTCCCCGAAATGGTCAAGGTCCATCTCCGCGAAACCGACTGCATGATTCTCGAATCCAACCACGACCTCGACATGCTCAAGGTCGGGCCCTATCCGTGGGTCGTTAAGCAGCGCGTCCTTTCCCGCACCGGCCATCTTTCGAATCACGCGGTCAGCGAATTTCTCGCCGATCCCGACGGCTTCGACTCCCGCGCTCGCTACCTCGTGCTCGCCCACATCTCCCAGGAAAACAACAATCCCGATCTCGCGCACCTCTCCGCCAAGGAAGCCCTCGACCGGCGCCCCGCCGAAGCTGCATTTACCGGCGAGCTCCTCGTTGCTTCGCAGGTCGTTCCCCTCAAGCCCATCGAGTTGTAGCTCCTGCCGTTCTCACTCCTGTCCAATCCGCGTTGACACTCGCCCCTTTTTCTTCTACCGTTATGAGACCTTGGTAGAGGTGCGGCGGCCATGAGTAGCCGGGCGCGTTCTCCGATCAGCATCGGGCGCGCGGCGAAAGGGGTCAGGCTAAGGCCAGGTCAGCGAATTTGCTGATCGCCGCCGAAATTGCAGCGCTGGCTGGCAGCTCTGCGATTGGGGTTCGGGCTAAATCCCGGACACTGTCACCCATCTTGCGGGTGGAGCGCTATCGAGAGGCAGACCACTGCGCTTAGCGCAGCCCTCCCTTTCGTAGTGTTCCCTCGTACACTCGACCAAGCCGGTGACCATGGATCTCTTTGCTCTAACTCGCGCCCTCGTTGATCTCGATTCCACTACCGGGAACGAGAAGCCTGTCGTCGATTTTCTTCATTCTCACCTCTCCTCGCTCGCCGCTCGCCACAATGGCCGCATTGAACTGCAGAGCGCCGCGCCCGAGCGCGACAATCTCTTTCTCACCTTCGGCGACCCGATCGTCACGCTGTCCACTCATATGGACACGGTTCCGCCTTACTTCTCCTCCAGCGAAGACGAAGCGCACATCCACGGCCGCGGGAGTTGCGACGCCAAGGGCATCATCGCTTCCATGGTTTGCTCCGCCGAATCCCTTCTCGCTGCCGGCACTCGCAATTTCGCTCTCTTATTTGTCGTTGGCGAAGAGCGCGACAGCGCCGGCGCTACCGCCGCCTCCACCACTCCTCGCGGTTCGCGGTTCCTCATCAACGGAGAGCCCACGGAAAATCAGCTCGCCCTCGGCTCCAAAGGAGTTCTTCGCTACGAACTCGTCGCACATGGCAAGCTCGCTCACTCCGCCTATCCGGAACTCGGCCACTCCGCGATCCACTCCCTTCTCGACGCACTAGCAGAAATCCGCGACATTCCTCTTCCATGCGATCCGGTCCTCGGCCAATCCACGCTCAACGTTGGCACCATCCGTGGCGGCCGCGCCCCAAACGTCGTGGCCGACGAAGCCCGTGCGGAGATCATGTTTCGCCTCGTTACCCAGCCCGGTGAACTTCGCCTTGCGGTAGTGAAGGCCGCGGAAGCTCATAAAGTCGAGGCACGGGAGGTCCTGTTCAATCCCGCGGTGCGCCTCAACACGCTGGCCGATTTTCCGACGACGGTCGTCGCCTTCGCCACGGACATCCCCACGTTCAACGGTGCATGGGGCCGGCCCTATCTCATCGGCCCAGGCAGCATTCACGTCGCGCACACCGCCGAAGAGCGCATCCCCAAAAGCGAATTGACCGATGCCGTCGGGATCTACTCGCGCATGGTCCGCCAACTTCTTCTCAGCGGTGAGGCTCACGCATGAACACTCCTCTCGCCATCGTCGGTCACGGGAAGATGGGCCGGCTCGTCTCGCAACTCGCGCCGGAATATGGCTTTGACCTCCGCGCCACTTTCTCCAGCTCGAGTATCGACACGCTTTCTTCGCAAGCGCTTCGCGGCGCGACCATCGCCATTGAATTCACCACACCGGGCGCCGCGCCCGCCAACATTCGCAAGCTGGCGTCGCTCGGCGTCAACACCGTCTGTGGCACCACCGGTTGGTACGACCACCTTCCTCAGATTCGCTCGGAGATTGCCGGGGCGGGAACCGCGCTTCTCTACGCTGCCAATTTCTCCATCGGAATGAATCTCTTTTTCGAGATCGTAACGCGCGCCGCTTCGTTGTTCGCCAATCATCCCGAATACGAAGCCTGGGGCTGGGAAATCCACCACTCGGCGAAAAAAGACGCGCCCTCCGGCACGCTCAAACAACTCGAGGTGGAAATGCGCGCGGCGGGCTTCAGCGCGCCTGTCCCGCTCAGCGCCAGCCGGGCCGGCACTCACGTCGGCACTCACGAAATCGGTTTCGACTCGCCTTCCGACACCATCACGCTGCGGCACTCCGCCAAGAATCGCGAAGGCTACGCCCGTGGCGCGCTCTTGGCTGCGCGCTGGCTTATTGGCAAAAAAGGCGTGTTCGAATTTCGAGAAGTTGTTGCGGACCTGGAAAGCAGGAAAGCTGCTGCAGCTTCTCTGGATTACCATCAGTAAAGGAGTTTTTATGTTTACCGGAACTGGCACTGCGCTCGTCACCCCATTTCGCCTGGATGGGGCTATTTGCGAACGGACCCTGCGGGCGCTCGTCAAGCGCCAGATCGATGCCGGCATCGATTTTCTCGTGCCCTGCGGCACCACCGGTGAAAGCCCCACACTGACCGACGAAGAGCATATGCGCGTCGTCGAAATTACCGTGGACGTGGCAAAGGGGAAAGTGCCCGTTCTTGCCGGCGCTGGCGGTTACAACACTGCCGAAGTGATCTCTCGCGCTCGCGGCCTCAACGCCCTCGGCGTCAGTGGCATTCTTTCCGTCACTCCGTACTACAACAAGCCAACGCAGGAAGGCCTGTACCAACACTACAAAGCCATCGCCGATGCTGTTGATCTCCCGATCATTCTCTACAGTGTGCAGGGCCGCACCGGCGTCAACATCGAGCCCGCCACGGTTCATCGCCTTGCGCAAATCCCCAATATCGTCGGCATCAAGGAAGCCTCCGGCAACGTCGCGCAAATGGCGGCAATTCTCAATTGTGTTCCCGAGAAGTTCCTGGTTCTATCTGGCGACGACGCGATCACTCTTCCTTTGATTGCACTCGGCGGCCACGGCGTGATTTCCGTCGTTTCCAATGAAATTCCCGCGGAGATGGCGCGACTCACCCGCCTCGCCCTCGCCGGCGATTTCGAGGACGCCCGCCAGATTCACCGCCGCTTCCATCCGCTCATGGAAATCAATTTCGTGGAATCGAATCCTATTCCCGTAAAATGCGCGATGGCGGAAATGGGTTTACTCGAACCGCGTTGGCGCTTGCCTCTCGTTCCGCCGAAGCCAGAGAATCGCGCGCGTATCTGCGCGGTTCTCGAAGCATTGCGTCTCGTCGAAAGAGCTCATGCTGCCATCTCAAATTGAAGCTCTTTTCGATGGCCCCCCTGCTTCGTATCAGCAGGAACATTTCGAGCTTTTCAAGTCTTTCAAGGCCGCGCTGAACCGTGGCGAGGTGCGCGCCGCCGAACCTGACACCAGTTCTCCTACAGGTTGGCGCGCCAACGCCTGGGTGAAGAAGGGAATTCTCCTCGGCTTCCGCATGGGCGCGATCGTGGACATGTCCATCGACGCGCACCGCCAGCCCTTCTTCGACAAATCCACCTACCCGGTTCGCGCTATGTCGGCGCATGACGGCATCCGCATTGTGCCCGGCGGCTCCAGCATTCGCGATGGCTCCTTCATCGCTCGCGGCGTCATCTGCATGCCGCCGATGTTCGTCAATGTCGGTGCTTACGTCGACGAAAATACCTTGATTGATTCCCACGCGCTTGTCGGTTCCTGCGCGCAGATCGGCAAGAATTGCCATATCTCTGCCGCTGCGCAAATCGGTGGCGTGCTCGAGCCCGTAAGCGCATTACCCGTGATTATTGAAGATGACGTTTTGGTCGGTGGCAACGCCGGAGTCTACGAAGGCACCATCGTGAAGCGGCGCGCTGTCCTCGGCACCGGCACGATTCTCAACCGCTCCATACCCGTGTATGACTTGGTGCGTGACCAGGTTTACGTCGCCAAAGACGATCAGCCGCTCATCATTCCCGAAGATGCCGTAGTCGTTCCGGGCTCGCGCGCCGTAACCACCGCAACAGGTCAAAAGTGGGGGCTCGCGCTGCAGGCCGCTGTTATCGTCAAATACCGCGACGCCAAAACCGGCTCCCGCATCCAGCTCGAGGATCTTCTCCGCTAGTTTGGAGTGCGGCGATTCATCGCCGCTTTT
>Ga0207780_1000408_pt1 | contig 12006 bp, 11 predicted proteins | sample LuqExpMetageno45_FD_187803 | JGI IMG/M metagenome (GOLD analysis project Ga0207780, IMG submission 187803) | Tropical forest soil microbial communities from Luquillo Experimental Forest, Puerto Rico - Sample 45 (SPAdes) | ecosystem: Environmental > Terrestrial > Soil > Tropical forest ...
GCGGCTGATGCCGATATCAGCAAGTTCACGATCGCCCAGGCGGGAAAGTTCCCGCAGGCTTTGATTGTAGCGTCTCCACTGGTGGAGGAAGCGAACGAGTGCAGCAAACATGACGGACCTCTTTAGTCTTTTGGTCCTGCCCGAAAGAGCAGGCTGAATCGAATAACGATAAAATAGGCGTCCAGTGAGGATTGAGAAGGACTTTTGCTGCGCTGCAGCTAAGCGAAAAATGCATGTCTTAACCGAATGATAATAAATAGAAATAACGCAAAAGCCGGCTCGGTGTAGGGATGATCTAATCCTTTATTTCGCGCTTGCGACGATATTATTTTGTATTTAGCTAGTTTTCGCCCCGTTTTCGGTCGTTTTGTTTGGCGAGTTTATGAATCAAGCCATTTTTGGAGGAATTTGCCGGTAATTTGTCGGGTTCTAGTATTGTGTCCCGTGCATAACTGCAATGATTGCATTCGATCGTTCGGCGGTCCTTGGCATTCGTCAGGATTGTGTAAATTGCGGCCGTCTCGTCCGGGAGGAAGGTGATAGCGATGAAATTTGCTCTCGCTTTGGTGACGGCCGCCAGTCTCGCCGTCGGCAGTGCCGTCGGCGCGGGCGCGGCGGAAATCAAGGTGCTGACCGCAGGCGCCTTCAAACCGGTGGTGCTGGCCCTGGTGCCGGACTTCGAGAAGCGTTCTGGCCACAAGGTCGCCGTGGACAACGGAACCGCCAGCGAATTGAAACAGCGCATCGAAGGCGGCGAGACCTTCGACGTCGCAGTTATCACGCCCGGCGTGATCGACGAATTGTTAGCCAAAGGCATGCTTGCCCCCGGCAGCAAGGTTGACATCGCCAGCGTCGGGGTCGGTGTAATGGTGAAGGAGGGTGCACCCAAGCCAGATATCAGCGCAGTAGAGAAATTCAAACACGCACTGCTCGCAGCCAAATCGGTCGCCTATATCGATCCGGCCAGCGGCGGCTCCAGCGGCATCTATATTGACAAGTTGCTTGAGCGTTTAGGTATCGCCGACCAGATCCGCCCGAAGCTTAAGCTCAAGAAGGGTGGCCATGTCGCCGACCTGATCGTCAGCGGCGAGGCAGAGCTTGGCCTGCACCAGATCAGCGAGATCGTTCCGGTAAAAGGCGTCCAACTGGTCGGACCGCTACCGAAGGAGATCCAGCACACCACTACTTATACCGCGGGTTTGAGCGCGTCGGCCAGCAAACAGGACGCGGCGCAGGCGCTGATCGAGGCGTTTAGGGCGCCTGTGGCCGCCGCGGTGCTCAAGGCCAAGGGCATGGAGCCGGCGAGCTAAGGAATTCCTTTGCAATTAGAAATCGAAACGCGCGTCCTCGATCGCCGCGTAGTCATCACCGCGCTGGGCATCGCGCAGATCCTGGCCTGGGGCACGTCATTTTATTTTCCCGCCGTTTTCGCGGAACCGATCCTGCACGAGACCGGCTGGTCGCTCGGCTGGATCGTCGGCGGCACGTCGATCGGATTGCTCGTCGCCGGTCTGATCTCGCCACAGGTCGGCCGCGTGATCGATCAGCATGGCGGGCGGCCGGTACTGCTGGCGAGCTCCTTATTCTATGCCGCGGGCCTGATCGGCGTCGGTCTTGCGCCGGTACTGCCGGTCTATCTGGCAGCCTGGGGTTTGATCGGGATTGGCATGGGCACCGGGCTTTACGATGCAGTGTTCGCCGCGCTGGGCCGCATCTATGGCAGTGCGGCACGACAGCCGATCACTAATCTCACGCTGTTTGGCGGGTTTGCTAGCACGGTATGCTGGCCGCTCAGCGCCTACATGATCCAAAATGCCGGCTGGCGCACAGCGTGCCTGTTCTATGCCTGTTTGCACCTGCTAGTGGCTTTACCATTGCAAATGACGGTGGTCCGGCGCGCGCCGCCAATCAGGGCCAAGATTGAGACGAATAAGACGGATGGCGACACCGAGCCGGAGCGTATCGACAATGAGAGCATGATCTTCGGTCTACTCGCGGTCGTATTGTCGATCGCCGCAGGAATTGGCTCAATCGTGGTTGTGCATCTGTTGATTTTCCTGCAGGCGAGAGGCGTCGACTTCGCGATCGCCGTGAGCCTCGGCACGCTCTTCGGACCTGCACAGGTCGGTGCCCGCGTGGTCGAGCGGTTGTTCGGCAATCGCTATCATCCGATCTGGACCATGGTCGCCTGCTGCACGCTGATGGCGGCGGGGCTAATTCTGCTGGCTGGCAACGTACACGCGCTGGTACTGATTATCCTGCTGTACGGCGCTGGCTACGGCATATCCTGGGTCGGACGCGGCACGTTGCCCCTAGCCTTATTTGGGCCGGTTCGCTTTCCACGGCTGATGGGCAAACTTGCGTTCCCTAGCCTGATCGTGCAGGCGCTAGCACCTTCGGCTGGCGCACTGCTAATTGAGGCGCGTGGTGCCAATGCGACTGTCGGCCTATTGACCGCGCTGGCTTTGCTCAATGTGGCGCTGATCGGCATTTTGTGGTTGATGTGCCGGACAAATATTGCGGCGGACAGTTGAGCATGCATGCCGCGCTTAACCTGCGGATGTTGACGTTCGAGGACCTTTCAGTCGGCATGACCGAGAGGTTCCGCAAAACCGTGGACGCGTCTGACGTAGTCGGCTTCGCCGAAGTCACCGGCGACCGCAATCCGATCCACTTATCCGAGCATTTTGCCGCCAAGACGCCGTTCGGCACGCGCATCGCGCACGGTCTTTACACCGCCAGCTTAATTTCGGCTGTGCTCGGCACGCGCTTGCCAGGACCTGGCGCGGTCTATATTTCGCAAACGCTGAATTTCCGCGCGCCAGTCAAGATCGGTGACACGGTTGAGGTCGTGGTCGTGGTCGCCGAGCTCGTTCCGGAGAAATTCCGAGCTCGGCTTACCTGCACCTGTGCGGTCGATGGCGAGATCGTGCTCGACGGCGAGGCCTGGGTGAAGGTGCCCTCGAAAACCTCAAGCCGGCCGTTGCCGCGCGTTTAGCGTCGGACCGGGCAACTTGCGTTAGATCAATGCCGCCGGCCAAATTGCGCGGACTATCACCTCCAAGCATTGGAGGCAGACATGCCTACTTCTTTACCGGTCCGCACGACGGCGAAGCCTGCGGCTAATCGGAAAGACGTGCGCCGGGGCGCCGAAGGCATTGAAGTCTGGGCGATCTGCGTCGGTCTCGCCGCGACGATCCTCGCTTCGTTCATTTATTTCTCAAGTGGCGACCAGACGGGCGCGGCGCTGATCCTGTTGTTGGCGGCCGTCGTCGTGCTAGCGATGTTACGTGCCAGCGGCGATTCAAGCCAAATCTGATCGGACTACAGGCCAGTCCTTATGCAAAAACACAGCACCGCGTTTCATCGGGACGCCGACAAACCATGACTTGCCGTCAGACAGTGGAAACGGCATAGCTCTCGTCGTGCGGCACCACTCGCCGTTGAGCAGTTCAAACTAATTCCAACGAGGTCACCTTCACGCCGCGGGTCCTGCGGTAAACTTTATGCGATGCAATAATCTCGATCTTGTTACCAACGACGTGCAAAATCTCCGATATTCCAACAGTGTCTCTTGGGCGACCGATTGTTCGGTCATGCGTGACATCACGATGATACAGTTCGTTTTCTGCGGCCCTCATCGTGCAAGGCCCACCCAATGAAAAGATCTTGGCAGCTTTGGCGCGATCGGCGCGGTGGGCTTTCGCCGTTACGAATTACCGCGCTAGCGCTGCTGCTGTTTCCGCTGGCCAAGGCGCTGCTCGATGCCGACGACATCGTCCATGGTGCGCGACCGCTCAATGACGTGATCCATCGCGCCGGTTTTTGGGCGCTGGTGTTTCTCGGGGTGACCGTGGCGGTGACGCCGTTCCGCCGCATCGCGCGCTATGGCAACCTAATCGATGTGCGGCGCATGCTCGGGGTCGGCGCGTTTTGCTACATCGCCATGCACCTCACGCTGGTCGTTGCTGATCAGCGGTTCAACCTCGGCAAGGTCGCTTATGAGATCAGCCATCGTTGGTATTTGATCGTCGGCGGTACCGCTTGGCTCGGACTTGCCGTGCTGGCGGCAACCTCGACCGACGGCATGGTGCGCCGGCTCGGTGGCGAACGTTGGCGTAATCTGCACCGCATCGTCTACGGCATCGCGCTGCTGGCGCTGATCCATTATTTCCAGCAGACCAAGGCCGACGTTACTGTACCAGTGCTCGCCGCGGGCCTGTTATGCTGGCTAATTGCCTATCGCGTGCTGGCCTGGTGGCGAGGCACCAGCTACCTGTCCACGCTCAGCCTGATCGCGCTCAGCATCGCGGTATCGGTGCTCACCTTTGCTGGTGAGGCAATCGGAATCGGCATCGCCTATCATGTCTCGCCACTGCGGGTGCTCGAGGTGGCGTTCGATTTCGATGCCGGCATCAGGCCGGGCTGGCAGGTGCTAGTGGCTGGCCTCGGCGCAGCCACGCTCGACGGCGTCCGCGCGCGGTGGAATGAAAATACAGCCCGCACGCGTCCAGTGGCGGCGGAGTAGGGCCGCTGGCCGATTCAAATTTTACGGCTGTCGTAGGCCCAGTGCGGCAACGCCTGTCGTTGTCGGCGCCGGCAGAGCAGATCGCCCGGCTCGCAGTGCTTCTGGATCTGCCGAACGTGCCGGTGGATCGCCTTCCAGCGCCCAATCTGGCGCTGGTCCTCCTGCGGCATGCGGCGGCCCATATAGTAGCGGCAGTACCATTGGAACCAGCCGCGCGGATCGTCCGGGTGAATCCAGCCTTTGCGCTGCCATTCCGACAACGGCTGGCTGGCATCGACGCCAAAGAAGTTGAGTGAATTGTTACGGCCGCGCGGCGACAGCTTGGCGCGTGTGAACCAACTCTTGGGAAACTCGCGCCGGCAGTCGGTCATGTATTTGCCGCCGAACACGCCGAGCCTGAGCATCTGCGCAGGCGTCAAGTGCGGCTTAAACTCCGGATCGAAGCCGCGGCCAGGCGCCGCGCTCAGCACGTAGCGGTAACCCATCTGCATCTTGTCGTTGACGGTGACGGTGCGTTTGCGCATGGCCCAATCAGTTCTGCCGTGCTGCTTGCGCCATGTCAAAACAGAAGGACCCCGCCGCCGCTAGCCTTGTCACATTGACGAGACGGAGCCAGCCACCCATGGCCAAGATCGCAATCGTGGTCGGCAATCCGCAAACTGACAGCTACTGCGAGGCACTCGGCGACGCGTATCGGCGCGGCGCCCAAAGTGGAGGGCACGAGCCTAAGCTGTTCGTGCTCGCGCGCATGAACTTCGACGCCATTTTGCGCGAAGGATATCGCCGTCTGCAGCCACTTGAACCTGATCTCGTTACGGCGCGAGAGGCCATGCGCGCCTGCGACCACATGGTCTTCGTGTTTCCGCTCTGGTGCGGCGATATGCCGGCGATCATGAAGGGGTTTATCGAGCGCGTGCTGCAGCCTGATCTGCTCGCTGTGCAGGCCTCCAAAGGCAAATGGAACATCTTCAAAGGTAAATCGGCGCAAATCATCATGACCATGGGCATGCCGGGTTGGTTCTATCGCTGGTATTACGGTGCACACGCATTGAAACTGCTCAAGCGTAATATTCTAAGTTTCACCGGCATCAGTCCGGTGCATTCCACCATCTACGGCATGGTCGAAGCGGTCGGCGACGAAACGCGCAAGCACTGGCTGCGCGAGGTGGAAGCGCTCGGTCATCAGGCGAGATAAGTCTGCGCCAAACCTACTTCTGCAGATCCGCGTATTCCGGATGCTTATCGATATAGCCAGCGACGAAGGGGCAGCGCGCTACGACTTTGAGCTTCTGTGCGCGCGCGATGTCGAGCAGACCACGCACCAACGCGGAGCCGATACCCTTGCCGCTGTGCTGCTTGGGAACTTCGGTGTGCATAATTATGAGCGTATCGCCCTCGCGCGTGTAGCTGACGAAGGCGACGTGGCCATCGGCTTCGAGCTCGAAGCGGTGCCTCTGCGTGTTGTCGCGAACTATATTTGTCATGGGGCGATCATTTAGTGGCCGCGACACTTACTCCGCTGCCTCGACCCGTTTCCTGCCCGGCCGCTCGGGCTGCCGTCCCAGCACCGGCTTGAGGAACTCGGCGGTGTAGCTGCGCTTCGTCTTCACAATGTCCTCAGGCGTGCCTTGCGCGACGATCTCGCCGCCGCCGTCGCCGCCTTCCGGGCCTAAATCGATGACCCAATCGGCGGTCTTGATCACTTCCAGATTGTGCTCGATCACCACGACGGTGTTACCCTGGTCGGTGAGTTTGTGCAGCACGTCAAGCAACTTGGCGACGTCGTGGAAGTGCAGGCCGGTGGTGGGCTCGTCGAGGATGTAGAGCGTGCGGCCGGTCGCACGCTTCGACAGCTCCTTGGCGAGCTTGACGCGCTGCGCCTCGCCACCCGACAGGGTGGTGGCCTGCTGGCCGACATGGATGTAGTCGAGGCCGACGCGGTGCAATAGCGCCAGTACGTCGCGCACGCGCGGCACCGCCTTGAAGAACTCGAGCGCCTCTTCCACCGTCATGTCGAGCACGTCGGCTATCGACTTACCCTTGAATAGAACCTCCAGCGTCTCTCGGTTGTAGCGCTTGCCCTTGCAGACGTCGCAAGTGACGTAGACGTCGGGCAAAAAGTGCATCTCGATCTTGATCACTCCGTCTCCCTGGCAGGCCTCGCAGCGGCCGCCCTTGACGTTGAAGCTGAAACGCCCGGGTTCATATCCACGCGCTTTCGATTCCGGTAGCGCGGAGAACCATTCGCGGATCGGTGTAAAGGCGCCGGTATAGGTCGCTGGGTTCGAGCGCGGCGTGCGGCCGATCGGTGACTGGTCGATGTCGATGATCTTATCGATGTGCTCCAGCCCCTCGATGCGGTCGTGCGGGGCGGGGGCGAGCGAGGCGCCGTTGAGCTTGCGCGCTACCGCGTTGTAGAGTGTATCGATGAGCAGCGTCGACTTGCCGCCGCCGGAGACGCCGGTGACGCAGGTAAACAGGCCGAGCGGGATCTCGGCGTTGATGCCTTTGAGATTGTTGCCGCGCGCGTTGACCACCTTGAGCGTGCGCCGTTTGTTGGGCGGGCGGCGCTCCGGCACCGGCACGCTGAGCTCGCCGGAGAGATATTTGCCGGTCCACGATTTCGGCGCAGCGATCAGATCTTCGACCTGGCCCTGTGCCACGATCGCGCCGCCGTGGATGCCGGCGCCCGGGCCAATGTCTAGCACGTGGTCGGCAGTACGGATGGCGTCCTCGTCGTGCTCGACCACGATCACCGTGTTGCCTAGGTCGCGCAAGCGCTTCAAGGTTTCGAGCAGACGGGCATTGTCGCGCTGGTGAAGGCCGATCGACGGCTCGTCCAGCACATAGAGCACGCCGGTGAGGCCACTGCCGATTTGCGAGGCAAGGCGGATTCGCTGGCTCTCACCGCCCGATAGCGTACCGGACGCACGGGAGAGCGTGAGGTATTCGAGGCCGACGTCGACCAGGAATTTCAGCCGCTCGCGGATCTCCTTCAGCACCCGCACGGCGATCTCGCTCTGCTTTTTGTTGAGCTGGGTGGGCAGCGCCGTGAACCATTCGCCGGCGCGGTTCACGGAGAGCTCGGCGACTTGTGCGATATCCTTATCGGCAATCTTAACGCAGAGGGCCTCCGGCTTTAGCCGCGCGCCGTGGCAGGCCTTACAGGGCACGTCAGTGAAATATTTCTGCAGCTCCTCGCGCGCCCACTCGCTCTCGGTCTCCTTGAAACGGCGCTCGAGATTGGTGATCACGCCCTCGAACGGCTTCTTAGTGGTATAGCCGCGCAGGCCGTCGTCATAGACGAATTTGATCTCATCCTCGCCGGAGCCATACAGGATGGCGTCCTGGACTTTCTTCGGCAGGTCCTTCCATTTGCTGTCGAGCGTAAAGCGGTAATGCTTGGCCAACGCCTCCAGCGTCTGGATGTAATAGGGCGATGACGATTTCGCCCACGGCGCGATGGCGCCCTTGCGCAAGGTGGAGTCACGGTCGGGGATCACCAGCTCGGCGTCGATGTGCTGCTCGACCCCCAGCCCACCGCATTCCGGGCAGGCGCCGAACGGATTGTTGAACGAGAACAGCCGCGGCTCGATCTCCGGAATGGTGAAGCCGGACACCGGACAGGCAAATTTCTCCGAGAAGATCAGTCGTTCGGCGTTGGCATTACGTCCACGGTTTGCGCTGGCGCCGGTCGCCTTGGTGTCCGCCAGCTCGATGACCGCAAGGCCATCGGCCAGCTTGAGGCACTGCTCGAGCGAATCCGCCAGCCGCGTGCCGATGTCGGAACGCACGACCAAGCGGTCGACCACTACATCGATGTCGTGGGTGAATTTCTTTTCGAGCGGCTTGACGTCCCCAATCTCGTAGAACACGCCGTCAATCTTCACGCGCTGATAGCCCTTGCGCATGAACTCGGCGAGCTCCTTGCGGTACTCGCCCTTGCGGCCGCGCACCACCGGCGCCAACACGTAGATGCGTGTGCCTTCCGGCAGCGCCAGCACGCGGTCGACCATCTGCGACACGGTCTGGCTCTCGATCGGTAGGCCAGTGGCCGGCGAGTAAGGCACGCCGATACGGGCCCACAACAGGCGCATGTAGTCGTAGATCTCGGTGACGGTGCCGACGGTGGAGCGCGGGTTGCGCGAGGTGGTTTTCTGCTCGATCGAAATCGCCGGCGATAGTCCGTCGATCTGGTCGACGTCCGGCTTCTGCATCATCTCGAGAAATTGACGGGCGTAGGCGGAGAGCGATTCCACGTAACGGCGTTGGCCTTCGGCATAAATGGTGTCGAAGGCGAGCGACGACTTGCCGGAGCCCGAAAGCCCAGTGAACACCACCAGCTTGTCGCGCGGGATGGCGACATCGATGTTCTTGAGATTGTGCTCGCGCGCCCCGCGGATCGCGATCGTGCGAGCGTCGCGGGGCGTTTTGCTGGACAAATCGGACATGCTTTCGGCGGACCTATGGGACGCGGTTTTATGCGCCGGCCCGCTGCCGGCCCGTTCGTCCAGGTGGAACGTAGTGAGAACGAGCCAATTTCGCCAGCCCCCGCGCCTCGGCGCCGGGTGCGCAGTGGGGATAACGGGCCTGCAAAAAAGGCCCGGCCCCATTTCGCATAATGTCAGGGGCCGCGCTACGCAGCTCGGTGGTGGCTCGTTCAGAAGCGGTCGTTCAGGCTGGCTCGAACGATGCTGGTCCTGAACGACACGTTCGTGTCGATGCCGTAGCTTGCCGCACCGCAGCTCGACTTATCGGTTGCTTAGATAGTCAAAATCCATTAGAACAAAAAAAGAACAAGGGAGTCAAAAAATCTAGGTAAACTCGCGCAATCGGTCAGAACCCCCTGTGGATTAAGGCCGAACGCGCTTGCTGCGCGATGGTGGACGTCTAGGGTGAAAAAGTTAATTTTGGTCCGCGCACGACTGCGGATTGCCCTGTGGAGAGCATTATGGCGGGTAGCGTCAACAAAGTGATCCTGATCGGCAACCTCGGCGCCGATCCGGAGATTCGCCGCACCCAGGACGGGCGGCCCGTGGCCAACCTGCGGGTCGCCACTTCGGAAAGCTGGCGTGACAAGACCACCGGAGAGCGGCGCGAAAAAACAGAATGGCACCGCGTGGTGATCTTCAACGAAGGCCTCTGCAAGATCGCCGAGCAATATCTCAAAAAGGGCTCGAAGGTTTACCTGGAAGGCTCGCTGCAGACGCGCAAATGGCAGGACAAGGACGGGCAGGACCGCTACTCAACCGAAGTGGTACTGCAGGGCTTCAATTCGCAACTCACCATGCTCGACACCCGTGGCGGCGTTGGCAGCAGTGCCGACAGCGGCGACGATTTCGGCTCGAGCGGGCCGAGCGCATCGCGCGAGCGCAAACCGGCTATGGCCAGCGCCGGCAAGCGCGGTGACATGGACGATGAGATTCCATTCTGACACGGCGGTCGCGAACGGGAATGCCAGCAAAAACTGCAAAGACGTTTTGCAAGGCCTATTTGCACTGATCTCCATGTAAGAAAAATTCTACAACGTCTGAAACAGTCAGCCTGCCAGTGCCGCGCGCACGCCGTCGATGACATATTGGACGGCGAGCGCGACAAGCAGCACGCCGAGCAGCCGCGACAGCACGATAGTGGCGGTGGTGCCCAAGAACCCTGCGATCTGGGCGGCAAGCGAAAACACTGCAAAGCAGATGGCCAGTACCACGGCGATTACTGCCAGGAGCATCGCCATCCGCACGGAATCGCCGTTGCTGCGGTCGGCGAGTAGCACGGTGGCGGTGATCGCGCCCGGCCCCGCCATCAGCGGAATCGCAAGCGGGAAGGCGGCGATGTTGCGCACGTGCTCCTCGATCGCTTCTTCGGTCTGCCGCGACTGCCGCTCGATGCGCACGCCAAATACCATTTCAGACGCGATCGAGAACAGCAGCAATCCGCCGGCGATGCGAAAGGCGGGCATCGTGATCGACAGCGTGTGCAGCAGCCGGTCACCCGCGAGCGCGGAGCCGGCGAGGATCGTGGCCGCGATTAGGCAGGCGCGGAGTGCAACGCCGCGGCGCGCGCGTACCGGCAGCGCGTGTGTGACGCCCCAGAAGCTGGGCACCAGGCCGACGGGATCGACCACCACCAGCAAAGTGACCAGGGCCGAGATAAGGAATTCAACCGGCATGATGCACATCACGTTAGCGCTTTTGAGTCGCGCCGGGAGAGCAAATTTGATGCCAATGGCAGGGTTTCGCTTGGGACCGCCCCCATCTGTCGCTGACCAACATAACTCATTATAATAATGAATAAAAATAGTGTCTTTAGGCTTGGGTTTCCGGTGGCAAAGCGTTGGTGAATCGGTTAGAAAAACTACCGAACAAATCCGATCCGGAAGTCATTCTTGTCAAACACCGAAGCTCCAAAATCGGGGGACGGAAGTCCCTCCGACGTGCGCCCCGTCTCGATCACCGAGGAAATGAAGCGCAGCTACCTCGATTACGCCATGAGCGTGATCGTATCGCGTGCGCTGCCCGACGTTCGCGACGGTTTGAAGCCGGTACACCGGCGCATCCTGTTCTCGATGCACGAGCAGGGCCACACGCCCGACAAGAAATACGTCAAGTCGGCGCGCGTGGTCGGCGACGTGATGGGCAAATATCACCCACACGGCGACCAGGCGATCTACGATGCGTTGGTGCGCATGGCGCAGGATTTCTCTATGCGCCTGATGTTGATCGACGGGCAGGGCAATTTCGGCTCGGTTGACGGCGATCCGCCGGCGGCCATGCGCTACACCGAATGCCGGCTGGCGAAGCCCGCGATGGGGCTGCTCGACGACATCGATAAGGATACCGTCGACTTCGTTCCTAACTACGATGGGAACGAGAATGAGCCTGCGGTGTTGCCGGCGCGCTTCCCGAACTTGCTGGTCAACGGCGCCGGCGGCATCGCGGTCGGTATGGCCACCAACATGCCGCCGCACAATCTCGGAGAGGTAATCGATGCCGCGATCGCGCTGATCGACAATCCGGCGCTTACCATCGACGAGCTGATTAAGATCGTACCCGGCCCGGATTTCCCAACCGGTGGCATCATTCTCGGACGTGATGGCATCCGCGCGGCCTATACAGAAGGGCGCGGCTCGATCGTGATGCGCGGCAAGGTCGAGACTGAGACCGTCCGCAGGGAACGTGAAGCCTTCATCATCACCGAGATCCCGTATCAGGTGAATAAGGCAACGATGGTCGAGCGCATCGCCGAGCTGGTGCGCGAGAAGAAGATCGACGGCGTCGCCGACCTGCGGGACGAAAGTGACCGGCAGGGCTACCGTGTGGTGGTCGAACTCAAGCGCGAGGCGGTGCCGGACGTCGTGCTCAATCAGCTCTACCGCTTCACGCCGCTGCAATCGTCATTCGGCTGCAACATGGTGGCGCTCGACGGCGGCCGGCCACTACTGATGACGCTGAAGCACCTGCTTACCGCCTTCATCGCATTCC
>Ga0207780_1000410_pt1 | contig 11990 bp, 7 predicted proteins | sample LuqExpMetageno45_FD_187803 | JGI IMG/M metagenome (GOLD analysis project Ga0207780, IMG submission 187803) | Tropical forest soil microbial communities from Luquillo Experimental Forest, Puerto Rico - Sample 45 (SPAdes) | ecosystem: Environmental > Terrestrial > Soil > Tropical forest ...
GCGGTCGGGTCCCCGGTTCGCTGGTAATTCATCTCCAACCCGAACGGAAAGATGTTGGGTTCAATAATGATTCCACCCTGCGTGGCGACCCACGCATTCTTATACGGATCCATCACTTCCTGGGCACAGCGTTTCCAATGGTCGCGATGGCTTGTGTCCTGGTACCCGGGCATACCTGGAGTGTTGTAATCGTAGTCGGCTATTTGTTGATACACTCGTCCGCCATCGTAGTTGAAGGCCCGGAAGTAAGTGGAGCTGTAGCCATAGGCGACGTCAAAATTGCCCGTGAAGTCTGCATTGTCGATGCTCCACCAGGGCTTCTTCTGCTGGTTGTTGGTGCACCACCACTCCGCCGAAGTGTACGGCGTACCCCCTGATCCGGAATAGGGTGTTGGGTTCACCATGTTGCTCTGCCAGGTCGCCAACCCTGCGATCGGTGGACTGTTGGCTGGCGGCGTCGCAACGAATGACGCAGTAGGAAGCACAGTGAAGTTCCAGGTCACATGCACCGGAGATCCACCATTTGTTGCTTGGAACGTAGCATTGAACTGGTACGGTCCGGGCGATGCAGCCGAGGAGACTCTCAGCCTGACGTACGTACCCCAGCTTGCTGAATTCGAGTTGTAGCAAATCCCGACGGTGTTGCCAGAGGTGTAGTAGTTGCCGTCCCACCCAGCCGGGGGCGTGTTCGACGGCGCCTTCAGTCCGCACAAATGAACCGCGGTGATCGTTGACACCGCTTGACCACCGACGCCGCTGGTCACCGTCGCATTTGTCATCTGCAGGTTACTGACGGGACCACTTAGCAGTTGAGGTTGTAGAGCCAGATACAAGTCGTTGTAAGAAGGATTGCGCGTTGCGTCGCCCTGATAAACACTCTTCGGTCCGGTCGGCCACAGAGTCGTGACGGGCGGACCCGACGCATTGTAAGCCGAAAGCCAAAAAGTCTTATAGGTGCCACCGCAACCTGGCAGCGCCGGAGGCGAACAAGCACTCGTGGCCGGACCGGGATAACTCGCCCAGACGCCATTCGGTTGTTGCGACGCCACGTAATACGCCCAGGTGTTGGCAGTCGTTGGAAAATGATCCACTACCACCACGTGGCTTTTGGTCACTGTATTGTTCACCACCTGCCGGGTTGGAACGTTGTTCCCCGCGCTGTAGTCCGCCGGGTTCTCGATAATCACGATGGAGTTGCTCGGATTGACCGTCACCCATTTGAAGGTGACCGTCATCCCGTTTACTGGATCGATAACTTTGCTTACCGTTACGTACACACTACTGGCAACAATCTCGCCTGAGTTTACCGTTGCTTGCACTGGCACTGACCACACGAATGCCAGTACTGCCGCCAATACCGCCATCGCCGTTTTCAGACGACAGACTTCCTCGAATCCACGCTGACGCGTGGCGCTTAAGTACTTCATGACAAGTCTCCCTGTTTTTGTCTTGTGCAGGCTGGGAGGGGCACGAGTATCAGGCGACTTAAGAGTGCGATTCCTGCCTAAACGATCTTCGTCTCCCGTTGACGAATAAGTACCTACTCTTGCCCATCACCTGCGCTGCACATAGATTCGCTTGCTCCTTACAGGATCGGGCCAGCGGACCACCAAAATAAAGGATTCTTTGCTTCTCACCCAAACGATAGTAACCAAATTGAAATTACTTTAGTGGGTGGCGTAATGCCAATAGTGCCATCTCCGACCCTTGCTTTGCTCGTCGGCAAAAATCTGTAAATAAATGATATTATTGATATTAGCTACAATCTAACTTTTCGCGTCGGCTCGCTAAGCAGCCTAGTCCACTTGGTTACTATTAAAATCGTGTGTTGTGGATCGCTCTGTCCGAGTGCCTCAAAAAATGCCCAAGAGTCAATGAAAAAGGGACAGACGACCTTGCTGTCTGCCCCCTTGTGCTGCCCTCTGACCCAGAGCCAAGCACGATCTGAACTGGCCTTCAGATTTTTACTTGACTCAGGGTCGCGTCACCTCGGCTGCCTCGATGGAAATGAGGTCGTCCCCTCTGTGGTTGCGCGCTTACGGCGTCGTGAACGTAAGGTCGGCCGACCTGCCTGCGTTCCCGTTCATGTCCACCGATCGGACGTAAAAGTGGTACTTAGTGCCCGGAAGCAACCCTGTCAGCGTCGTGCTGTGCGATAGCGTCCCGTGCGTGTCCGCCAGCACAGTCTGCTTTCCATAGGCTGTCGTGGTACCGTACACGACTTGAGTCGATGCCACGACATACGTTGTCCACGTGATTGTCGCGTGGTCTGACCCAATCGTCCCGGTGGCACAGGTCGTGTTGCAATTCACGCTGGTTGGTAGCGGCGCCGTGGTGGCCGGCCAGAATCCCGCAAAGCTGTTGGACGACGGATCGGTGTACGAAACCCCGTTGTTCTGCAGTAACCGCACCGTGTCGAAGCTGAACTCGAACAGCTGCGAGAATTCCTTGCCGTCCCACTGGTAAGCTCCGGGAGTGTCCATCGCGTGAGAGAACAGATCGTAGGCGTGTTGCCGCTCCGTGGTGTCGCCTGTCATGTACCAGAGCCACGCGTAACCCTGCGCGTTGAGATTATTAAGCGCCTGATAGTTTGTGTCCTTGACATACGGCACGGTGAATCGGTTGTAGTTCAGGTACGAGCCATCGGTCACCCAGTTGGTGTTCCACAACGTGTCCAGTGCCGCCTTTACCACCGGAACCACGCGGTAATCCGGATTTCCCGCCGCCACGCTGAAGTTGTACCACCGGCTTAGGGTCTCGACCGCCAGTCCTACCATGAACGGATGCACGGCGCCGCCGACGCCCCCGGTCCCCTCGGCGCACATGATCAGGTTCCCGATCAACTTGTCGATGTTGCGCTGCAGCAGCGGCCACTGCGCAGCGCCCAGCTGCGCATTCGCCATCCACATGTTCGCCCGGTATGAATTCTCGCGCATCCCCCATGGGTCCACCGAGCCGGTGCTTCTGCTCTGCGCGCCCATCGTCGCCAGGGTGTTGACTGCATTCAGCATTACCTCATCGTGCGTTCGCCAATAGTTCATCGTCATGCCGTACGGAAAGATGGAATAACCCGCCATGTTCCCGTTGTTTGCTAGCTGCCAGTATGCGTAGGGGTCCAGAATTGCCTGCGCGCAGTGCTGCCAATACGTATGATTCGGGGTTTGCAGCACGCTGGCCGTGTAGTCGTCGATCTGCTGGAACACGCGTCCGCCATCGTAGAACCAGGCGTCCCCTTGCCAGCCCCATCCCTCGTAGTTGCCGAGCGCATCCTGGGTGTCTCGAAACGAACACCATTTCTTGCCGAGCACCGTCATCTGTGTTTCCCATGCCGCCCGCCCTGGGATTGCCGTGGTCGTCTTGTTCACCGAGGTAAAGCTGCTCGGGGTCTGCACTACCTTGAACGGATAGGCCACTTTTATCGTTTGCTCGTTTGAAATCAGGGTCAATGTCACGCTGTAGGGGCCCGGTGGAGTTCTGGCCGGGACCCGCAAACGGACGCTGTGAAAGTTCTGATTATTCCCGTTGTAGCAATAGCCCATTTTCTTGGCGGCGCTATACCACTGCTCCGCCGGGTCAGTCCCGCCTGCATTCGCCCACTGGCAGGAATAGTGAACGCCTATCCCAGCTGCCGCTGAAACAGATCCGTTCCCGGGTGCAGGTGAGACGATTCCGTCCGTATCGTTGTTGTAGCCGCCCGTTGCCTGGATGTACAAATGCCCGACCGGTCCAGAAAGCAGCACGGGCTGCACGCTGAAGTATGTGTCATGCCCCGTGTAAGCGGTGGCTGGTCCCGATGTGTACACCTGCGTACTCGGTTTTCCGCTGAGATTGGTAGGCAAGGTTCGCATCGACAGCAGCGGATGCGTTCCCGTCCCATCTTGTGGCCCCGGGGCCGTGCTTAACTGGCTCGCGCTGGTGATGCTGGCTACGTAAACGTAGTACTGCCCGTCTCCGGTGGCGGAGTTGTAGGGCACCAGGCTCGCGACCGTTACCCGATGTGTCGTCACCAGCTTGGGGTCGGCCATGGCCGGGATCAATCGCTCCGGCTCGTAATTGATGTCCCTGGCCAGGACAACCTGCGATGTGCTGGGATGCACCGTCGTCCACACTACGTCCACGCTGGTTTGCGTGGTGTTTTGAAATTGGATATTTGAGATTTCATTTGTCAAACCCGTCGACGAAAAACTCGCGCATGAGGACGCCAACACAAACAGAGTCGCGATCAAGAATCTATGCATTAAAATTGCCCTCCAGGTCGGCTGCCGTAGATAAGTTCCTGGTTGCATCGCGATCGCAATCAAAGCGGACTTGCGAGCGTGGCTTCTGCCATCCGAATGACGGTCACGCTCTGCGGCCCGCTGCAGCAGGCGTTCTTGCGTGCTGATTGCCAATTCGAATGCCACGTATGCAGCCTCCTGCTGGTTCGAATCGACAAAGCCCGCAGCCTGCTTTAGCTTCATTGGCAATAGCTAATCTGGAGACCGACTGCGGGAGCCACGATAGCGGTTTGCTGGCGGGATCTTGCTGGCGCTCGCTTGCTGGATTTCTGCGCTGCGTACTCGCGTCATGGACGGGCAATCCATAGCGCTCGCAACATGTCGGTGCCTCACGCGCGTGAGGCGTAACCCACCGCGCTCGTTTCGCCGATGTAGAATGATGATTGCGAAGTTTGTTCGCGTTCCTGAACGATTCTCTTATTGCCGTTTCAGGTTTTGCCGGGCAGGGCTTGTTTATTTCGGAGGCAACATCAATGCAGGTTGCGGAGTCCACCGTAAGCACGTTTCATGCACTCAAAAGCAAGATTGAATCGAAGACCGCCCGCGTCGGTATTGTGGGTCTCGGCTACGTAGGTTTGCCTCTCGCCGTAGAGTTCGCCAAGGCAGGCTTCCATGTCACGGGCATCGACCTGCAACAGTCCCGCGTCGACCGCCTCATGCGCGGTGAGTCCTATGTGCAGGATGTCCCCAGCGCCGACGTTGCACAACTTGTGAAGGCAGGGAAGTTCGACGCTACCACCGATTTCTCCGCCGTCCGTGACCTCGACACCATCAACATTTGTGTGCCCACGCCCCTGCGCAAGACCAAGGACCCCGACATGAGCTATATCGTGTCGGCTGCAGACGAGATCGCCAAGTTCTTTCACCCCGGTCTGCTGGTCATCCTCGAGTCCACCACCTATCCGGGCACCACCGACGAGCTCCTGTTGATCACATTCGAAAAGCACGGTCTCAAGGTCGGCGAAGACTTCTTCCTTTGTTTCTCCCCCGAGCGCGTCGATCCCGGCAACCCCGTCTATCAGACGCTGAATACGCCCAAAGTGGTTGGCGGCATCACGCCCGCCTGCACCGAGATGGGCAAGCTGTTCTTCTCGCAAGCGCTGCAGCACGTCGTGCCCGTCAGCAACACTCGCGTCGCTGAAATGGTGAAGCTGCTGGAAAACACCTTTCGCATGATCAACATCGGACTGGTCAACGAAATGGCCATCATGTGTGACGGCATGGGCATAAACGTCTGGGAAGTCATCGAAGCTGCTGCCACCAAGCCGTTCGGCTTCATGCCCTTCTATCCCGGCCCGGGACTTGGTGGCCACTGCATTCCCATCGATCCGTTCTACTTGTCTTGGAAGACCAAGCAGTCGGGTATCGAAGCCCGCTTCATCGAACTCGCCGGATACATCAACGGCAACATGCCGCACTTTGTCGTGGACAAAGTGCAGCACGCCCTCAATAACTACTCCAAGGCTGTGAAGGGCTCGCACATTCACGTCTTAGGCGTGGCCTACAAACGCAACATCGACGACATGCGCGAGTCGCCTGCGCTCGACGTAATTCTGTTGTTGAAGAAACTTGGCGCTGAAGTTACCTACAGCGACCCCTACGTGCCCAGGCTTAAGTTCGACGGCTTCGACCTTGTCTCGCAGGATGCGCTGGCCTCGGCCCGGCAGGCCGACTGCTGCGTCATCATCACCGACCACACAGACTTCGATTACAAGGGGATCTTGGACGCGGCCAGGCTGATCGTTGACACACGCAACGCCTTACGTGGCCTCGAGTCCGACAGAATCGTCCGTCTATAGGTGGGAGCCCCCGCATTCATGCGGGGGAAGCTGCGCTTCAGCGCAGCGGAAAGGAATCGGCCCTTCCTTTTTGCCATCCCGTGCGGACTTCAGTCCGCGCGGCCACAGCGAAGAAGATTGTTGAGTAGCTTCTTCGGCCGGCGGCACAAAACTTGGATTCGACTACACCAAAAAGTAAACGGCTTTAGCCACTGAAGCGCTCTTGGGGGCACGAACGAGCTGGAGTGTCCCGTCCAAGGACGCGCCGCGGGGTCGACCATGTTGATGTGACGACGCAAAAAGCGTCCCACGCAGTGGCAATACGCGGGACGCTCAGGCAGACGGGAGACGAGTCTGCCTAGACTAGGGCGGTGTTAGCCCGGTAAAGTCGCCGACGACTTTAGCGTCATACGGTGCATTCAGCTGGTTGAAACCGGTGCCTGCCACACTGATCTGTCCCTGCGAAAACACGATCATTCCTTTCCGGTCGACTTCGATCACCTGCATATTGAACTGATCACTGATCAGGGTATTGCCGTTGGCGAGTCGCACCGCCCGAGTCGGGTTTGGATTCGTAACGCTTCCCGGTCTCGAACTGGTGGAGTACTCCCATACGATGGCGCCGCCTTTCGACACCTCGATGATCCGGTTGTTCAGCGAGTCCGTGATGAGCGTGTGTCCGTTTTTCAAACGGCTGGCAAAGGCAGCCCCACTGATGCCGTTGCTGTACTCCCAGACAATGTGATGCTCACGGTTCACTTCGATCACGCGATTGTTGTTCTCGTCGGCAATCAGAATGTTCCCGTTGTCGAGCAGCTCGGCGCTGTTGGGATTGTTCAACAGGTTGTCACCTGTCCCCGTCGCGCCTGTTTGCCCGTACTGCCACACGATGTCATGAAACATCGTCACTTCGATCACGCGCTCGTTGACCTGGTCAGTAATCAGCACATCGAAGTTGGGTAGGAACGTCGCCTGTACCGGGGTGTTGAGCTGATTGCGTCCGGAGCCGGTCACCCCGGCCTGTCCGTACTGCCAAAGAATGTCGCCGAAGACGTCAACCAGCATGACCCGATTGTCTGCGCACCCGTTGGGGCAACTCGGTTCTCCACCGGGAGGCGCGCCAGTGCCGGCAATCAGGGTCAGTGGACCGACGACCTGGGCGTCGTTTGGGGCGACGACCGACTTCGGCCCGGCCGTACTCGACCCGTCGCCAAATGTCCACACGATCTGATGCGTCCTGGGGTTGACCTCGATGACGCGGTTGTTGAACTGGTCCGAGATGAGAATGTCGCCGCGAACGTGGTAAGCCCCACCAACGACGGACACGGTGGCCGGCGCTGCCGCTTGTGGGAAAGCCTTTGACGACGTCAGCAGAACCAGCACCAGAACCATTATTGAGGTCCCGATCGCTGTTTTCGGGCTCACCCAATTCGTTCCATGCGGAATTCGTCTGCGCATGATGCACCTCACTCTCCGAACTCAAGTCCTTCAGGACTCAAGTTCAGGGCGAGTCTAGGTCCGCATCATCAGCACGTTGTCATTGCTCTGTGTCCGATTTGTGAACAAATTGTGTCCCCCAAAAATCGGGACCGGTAAACCGGCTTGGCGCAACGCAGTCCGCATAGAGCGATGCTCTTGGAAATGGAGCTGGGTTTGACAGGCTGCTGAAAAAGTCGAATTCCGCCGCCTTTTGGAGGGGCGCGGCTTCAGCCGCGCCGTCCAGGTCCTTGTATTTTTGACATTCCGAGCGGGCTTCAGCCCGCGACGAAGCTGCTTTTTGGAATTTTTCCGCGGCCTCTTTAACCTGGCGGCACTATCGACGGAAGCCGGACACACCAACCGAGAATATGCGTTAGATCCCCAGCTTCTTCACTTCTTCGTTGTAGTATTTGCGGTACAGAATGTCCCACTCCTGCGAGCCTTCCAGGATGGTCCTTTTCTGACTCTCGATCTTCTGCCGGGCGGCAGCGTCGATCTTGGCCTCTTCGGCCATCAGCAGTTCCAGCACCCGCCTCGTTTCCAGCCGGATGGTGTTGCGGTCTTCGATAAAATCCACGCTCTCCAGGGTGGCCAGCGTGTCGGCCACGGCGTGCGCCAGCTTGTTCATCTTCTCCCGGCTGATTCTCATAGCACTGCCTTGTACTTGCGCACCAGTTCGTTCTTGATCTTCTTGAACATCTCCTGGTAATTGGCGCCGCTCAGCCGCATCTCCTCCGAGTACGTCTCGAGGATCGTGCGCACGTCGTCATTGATGCGGTCTTCCAGCGTCAGCTCGTCGAGCAGCGCGGCGTTGACCCGCTCGCGCACCTCGTCTGGGTTTGAGGTCTCGATGAACTCGCCGTCAATCAGCTTTTTGGTTATCATGCGGGCCAGATAGCCCACATATTCCTTGGAGAATTGCATGCTGGTCGCAATCGGATGTCGTAACACCCGATTTTAGCACAGCATCGGAACCTCACCGTCTCGCCGGGTGCCCCGTTCTACGACTCGCGCAGCGAGGCGTAGGGCGGGGTACTTCCGTCCAAGGTTCGCCCTTGCCGTTCCTAGAAACCTGAATTCCGACTCACGACTCACGCTATAATTCACCTCACCTCATGGCTCTTTCTCCCGGAACCAAACTAGGCCCCTACGAACTCGTTGCGCTCATCGGCGCGGGTGGCATGGGCGAAGTTTATCGCGCCCGCGATCAACGTCTCGGACGCGATGTCGCCGTCAAAATCCTTCCTGCCTTCTTCGCCGCCGATCCCGATCGTCTGCGCCGCTTCGAGCAGGAAGCCCGCGCCGTTGCCGCGCTTAACCACCCCAACATTCTCGGTGTACACGACCTTGGTCAGCAGGACGGCACGCCGTACATGGTCTGCGAACTGCTCGAAGGCGAAAGTTTGCGCGCCATCCTTGCCCGCGGTCCGCTCTCCCATCGCAAGGCCATTGATTACGGCATCCAGACTGCTCACGGCCTCGCCGCCGCCCACGGCAAAGACATCGCCCATCGTGACCTGAAGCCCGACAACATCTTCATCACCCGCGAAGGTCGCGTGAAGATCCTCGACTTCGGTCTCGCTAAGACCGTCGATAAATCCGCCGACAGCCGAGACACCCACGTCGCCACATTGACTTCCGGTGGTCCGCTAACCGGCCTCGGCACCGTGGTTGGCACCGCCGGATACATGTCTCCCGAGCAGGTCCGCGGCGTCACCGTCGATTGCCGCACCGACATTTTCAGCTTCGGCGCCGTGCTCTACGAAATGCTCAGCGGCGTGCGTGCCTTCCAGCGCGACACCACCGCCGAAACCATGACGGCCATTCTGCACGACGACCCGCCCGAGAACCCGCCCGATGGCCGCCCGCTCCCTCCGGCGTTTGACCGCATCGTGCATCATTGCCTCGAAAAGAACCCCGAGCAGCGCTTCCAGTCCGCCCGCGACCTGGCGTTTGATTTGGAGTCCATCACCTCGGTGACGTCATCCGGCGGTCTTTCCGCTGCCAAGGTCAAGGAGCGCAAGACTCGTTCGACACTCTTCGCTGCTGCGGCCGCTCTCGTGCTGCTTGCCGGGTTAGCCGGATGGCTGCTCTCCTCGGTGCGGCGTCCCGCCGCTAGTGCCCAGTTTCATCAGGTCACCTATCGTCGCGGCACGCCCGGCACCGCTCGCTTCACACCCGACGGACAGAACGTCATCTACACCGCGGCATGGGAAGCCGCAGAGCCCGAGCTCTACTCCGTGCCTGCCGACGGAGTCGGTGGACATCCCATGGGCATCAAAGACGCGCGTCTGCTGGCCGTTTCCGCCAAGGGCGAACTCGCCATTGCACTCGCGCCAAAGGTACGGACCACTCTTCTTGCGCCTGGCAATCTGGCCCGCACCACCGGCAACAGCGCTCCCAAGCCCGAAATCGAAAACATCCAGGCTGCCGACTTCACTCCCGACGGATCGGCCCTCGCCATCGTCCGTTACATTCCCTCCGACTTGACGTGTCAGCTCGAGTACCCCATTGGCAAGGTGCTCTTCCGTGAGAAACTCATCGACGATCTTCGCTTCTCGCCCAACGGCAAGTACCTCGCCTTCATCGCCCATACCAATCCCAGTGATGATCGCGGAACGGTCACGATCTTGCGCGCAACTGGCGAGAAAGTCGCTGCCAGCCCGTTGTACGAGAGTTCCCAGGGTCTCGCCTGGAGCCTCGGCGGCGACGAAGTCTGGAGCAGTTCCCCTCTCGAATCCGGCGAGATCCACGCCCTGTCGCTTTCGGGCAAAGCCCGCGACCCCCTGGCTATGCCCGGCCGTCTTCACCTGCGCGATATCTCCTCCAAGGGGCAACTTTTGGTAGGACAGGGCATCGCTCGTCGCGGCATCGTCGTTTCCAGCAATCACGGTGAGTCGCTGCGCGACCTCTCCTGGCTCGATTTCAGCTACCTGCGCGACATCAGCGACGACGGCAAGATGATCCTCTTCGAGGAAGAGGGCTCTTCCACGACCCATTACACCGTGTACGTGCGCGACTCCGACGGTTCGGCCGCCGTTCCCATCGGCGAAGGATATGCAGCCGCTCTCTCACGCGACAAGAAGTGGGCTCTGGCCATTAAGCTCACCGAGCCAAACCACGAGATATGGTTGTTGCCTATCGGGCCTGGCGAGCCTCGTCGTATCAATCCGCCCAACTTAGTTCCCGCGAATATCCTTCCCAAGTTCTTGTCCGACGGTAGCCACATCGTCTACACGGCGACAGAAGCAGGACACCTCCCCCGAGTTTGGCTGCAGGATCTGAATGGTGGTGCGCCCAGGCCGATCTCACCCGAAGGAATGGGGAATCGAGACATCTCCCGCGACGACAAATGGTTGCTCGTGGCAATCAGGGATGCCTCTTCAGGCAACGTTCATCCGGCCCTTCTGTCCGTCAACGACGGCAACGCCGTGGACATTAAGGGCCTGAAGCCCGCCGAAATGGTCTTGGGCTGGACCACTGACGGCCAGCTCTACGTCGCTTCCGCCGCCAATAACAACCCCGCTGCCGCCCACGTCGACAAGCTCAACCCACACACCGGCGTGCGCTCGCCGTGGCGCGACCTCGCCACCGCTCCCATCGGAGGCGTCATCCCCGACCCGCCCATTATCACCCCCGACGGCAACACTTACGGTTTCGACTACCGCGTGCGCCTGTCAGATCTCTACACCGTCTCCGGCGTCCACTGAATGATTTGGTTTGTCATCCTGAGCCCGCGCCGGCGGGCGAGGGATCTGCTTTCCTGGCCACTGGCAACTGCCTTTCGTCATTCTGAGCGAGGACGGCAAAAATAATCGCGGGCGGCCCATCCCGCCTTCTTTTTGGGCTCACACCGCTCGATATCCGGGATGTACACCTCGGGTGAGCCCCTGCTGGTCCGCGACACGCTGCAGTAGCTCGCCAAGCTGTCTCTGTTCCTCGTGCGAGAGTGCCGCCAGCAGTGCCTGGGAGTGCTCCCGCGCGATAGCGCCGATCTCCCGCAGGGTGGAGCGTCCTTTTTCTGTAATGTGCAGCGCATAACTGCGGCGATCGTCCGGATTCGTGCGCCGCTCAATCAGCCCTCGCTCCTCCATTTCATCCACCACAGCCACCAATTGGCTCGGAACCATGTTCAGGGTCGCAGCCAACGCTTGCTGCGTGGTCGCCGGGTTCGAGTTGAGGAGGCGCAGGATGCCGGCGTGACGAGGAGCAAGCTGCACCCTCCCCAGCCTCTGCGCAAATTGCGAGGCAGCATGCGCGCCCACCTGGGCCAGCAGAAACGACGTCGGCGAAAATCCTGCCCCGCGGGGGCGCGGTTCCTCGGGACCCTCATTTTTTTTCATAGCATCTATTGTTGCATAATAGAATCATTCTAGTATAGAATAATTGTCATGGTGAACGTATATCGACCCTGCGAACTGCGCCCGTCGTCGAATCGGAGGAAACCATGAATTCG
>Ga0207780_1000414_pt1 | contig 11978 bp, 10 predicted proteins | sample LuqExpMetageno45_FD_187803 | JGI IMG/M metagenome (GOLD analysis project Ga0207780, IMG submission 187803) | Tropical forest soil microbial communities from Luquillo Experimental Forest, Puerto Rico - Sample 45 (SPAdes) | ecosystem: Environmental > Terrestrial > Soil > Tropical forest ...
GTTGGTTGGGCTTATCGAGGTCTGATCGCCGGTCGCCGATAGTGCTCGCTCACCGCGGCCACACGCCCGCCGTGAACGACCGCAGCGTAACGAATCCCAGCTTCTCGTACAGGTGCACCGCGCCGCGATTTTCGGCGGTTACCGTGAGCGACAATTCCTTGTAATGCATGCCCCGCAGCGCTTCCTGCGAAGCATGCATCAGCGCGCGGCCCAGCCCGTGGCCCTGAAATCCCGGCTGGATGCAAATCTGCGTCGTGTGCCCCACGCCCGCCGACACTTCGCTGGTCAGCACCGCGCCGACCAAGTCATCGCTTCCGGGATGACGGAGCACAAACGATGCGTTCGGCAGAAACTGTCCGCAGCCCGGCAGATGAATGATGTTCTTCAGGAACTTCAGCGCGCCATGCCGCGAACGGTACTGATCGTTGATCTCTCCATCGATATGATTGGCATACGCCAGATAGATCAGCTTCGCGCAGGGATCGAAGTACCGGTCATTCCAGCGATCCACCCGCAACCCGGAATTGATGTTCGGCGCTGTTGCTGCGGTCTTGCGCAGATCCAGCAGCATGAACTTCCGCGTGTGCAGCCGGAATCCCTGCTCGCGCAACACACCGTCAACCGGCCCGCCAAACGGCATCAACTGCGCCTCGATCCGGTGCATCTGCGGAAGCGCCCGCATCGAGTACAGCATCTCTTCCAGCAGCCGGCGTCCAACCGGCTCCTGCTGGTGGCCCGGCGTAACGTAGAGTCCCCCAATAAGTCCCTTGTAATCCTCCAGCACGTAGAACGCGTACCCGATCGCCGCATGGTTTTCTATGGCCACGCAGCCGCTCAGCGCATGGGCATCCAGAAATCGCTTAATCAGCTCCAGCGCGCTCCGATAATCCCAGTGCAATTCCTCGCGCCAATGGCTCGCCTCCTCCAGAAGAAGGGGCTCCAACTGACGAACGGTCGCCTGTCGCAAATCGATAATGCTCATGAAGGAGGTGTTGCCCAAGTCCCCTGAAACCAGTGCCATGATAGCCGATTCCGGCCAGTCCTCGCCAAATGTGCCCGAAAAGCCGGATACGAATCGAGCACATGCCATTGAGAACTCACCCAGAGTGCGGAGTCACCATGCTAGCCTAGAATTACAGTTCTGGTACCTCTAGTCCGCTGCCCGCGCCTGAGGTTCCGAGACTGAAGGTTGCGAGACTGAAGGTTGCGAGACCCAGATGATATCGATCGTCGACGAACTCCGATACCCACGCCGCTGGTATACCAAACTGGCCACCATCCTCCTTGTTCTGGTCGTGTTTATGTGCCTGGCCACGGCAGCAATTGCGGGCGTGCTGACGTATTGGATCGTCAAGCCTCAGCGCACCAGTTCTGAGATCAATATGGCGAGCTTCCCGGGGAAACCGGACGAGATCGACTTCACCGTCACAGGCGTCAAGCCCTCGGAGCGCAGAGGGTGGTTTTTCCCAGGCCTGCGGGGAGCGCCTACCATCATTTTGTGCCACGGCTATGAATCGAGCCGTGGTGAGTTGCTGACGCTCGTGTCGGCTCTGCAAGACCATCAATATAACGTGTTCGTATTTGACTTCGCGGCGCATGGCGCCAACGACGGAATTACGACATTCGGCTACCGGGAGTCTGATGAGGTACGGGCCGCTGTTGATGTGATCAGCAAGCGCACAGATGTCGACGCCGCACGCTTTGGCCTTTGGGGCTACAACCTGGGAGCCTATGCGGCGCTGCGCGAAGCCGAAAAAGACAATCGCGTGCACGCCATGGTTCTGGATTCCGTCTACGACTATCCAAAACAGATGGTGAAAATCGGCGTCGAGAAGACCGGAGTTGGCGGGTTCCCGTTGATGGTCAAATCCGCGCAAACCACTTTTGAATGGATGAATTACGCGTACAAAGATGATCCGCCGCTCTCTTCACGGTTGCCACAACTGGTGGATGTGCCGACGCTCTACATCCAGGCCACGGATGAGCCGGAACTGGGAGCGATCACGCGGAACATCTTCATGAAGGCCCCTGAACCGCGCGAGCAGGCCATCATTGCGCATGGTAATTTCGTGAATTTGCCGGATGAAGAGAAGCGCACCTACGAGAATCGCGTCGTTACGTTCTTCTTAACGCGGCTGCCGATCAACGCCGCGCCTCCCGTTGCTGCTCCCACCAAGACCGCCAAGGTGGTCAAGGCTTCCAACTGACCCTTGTCAGTGCTTTCCCTGGATTTCTTCGTTTCGATTCGCCAAAGGTGCGTGGATTCGAAAGGCACTCCATCCTGTCGAGCCAAATTCGGTCGAACGCCAGGAGCAGTGCCACGGTTCCTTCACATGGAGCGCACAATCATCGCTGTCTGAACGAATCAACAAGAACCCTTCCTTGGGATTCTGCACATCCCAAAACTGCACATCCCGGTCCAGATAAAAGCTCAGGCCGTATTTCAGATTTCGGTTTGCAGGAAGCACGAAAAACTCTGAGGCTGGCAGGTGAAACTCCAGTTGTTCAACGAGCTTGGCGACGGATTTGGCCGAAGGATCTGGAGTCAACCAAGCACGTGAGGCCGGACCAAATGCAGCGAGTAAGACCAGAATCGGTAGAACGCAAAATGGTGCTGAACTCCTCAGGACGCGATTGGGACTGGCCTGGTTTGTCTGCATCAGGTTGGCGAACGCAATAAGGAGGATGATCGATCCGCCCGATACCATTTTCTCTGTTTGATTTGCTGTCACAGCGTACTTCCCCAGCCCAGCTAGGGCGACCGCGGCCGGGAGGAGCAAGAACTTCGAGAGAATACGAATCCAGCGAAATGGTCTGGCGTCTGCGGAGTGAGCTTTAACGCAGGACGCCACTATTAATAATCCGACCGGCAGAATTGCGGGAAGCACGTACCCTGGAAGCTTCGACTTCGATAAAGAAAAAAACAGCAGGCAGAAAACCGGCCAACTGAGCAAGAAAGTCGACGTGGCTGAAAACTGCAATCGCCGTCGATGCCTAACAAGGTCTCGATAGATGGCCGAGATTGCCTGCAGCGTCCACGGAAGGAACGCGATCAGGACAACGGGGATATAGAACCAGAAGGGCTGGACATGCTGGAACTCCGGAGTGAGGTAGCGTTTGAAATTGTGTTCGATGATGAAAATGCGAAAGAACTCGGGATTCCGGCGGGCGCAGACGATGTACCAGGGAAGCGCTGTCGCACAGAAGCTTGCGATCGCGACGGGATGAAGGCAGCGAAAGGCATCGCGCCAGCGCTTCGTAAATAGCGCCCAGAACAGCACTGCGCCGCCCGAAAGAACGATAGCGGCAGGACCTTTCGCGAGGACGGCCAGTCCCAGGAAAACGCCAAAGAGAATCAACCAGACGAACTTCGACGCAGAGGAATCAATGCGGTTGGGCACCAAGCCAACTATCATGGCACCGCAGACCATCGCTATGGTGAGCATGCCCGCGAACGGCATGTCCGTGGCCGCGGCGTGCGAGAAGCCGACCATGCCGACTGTGGTTGGCAGCAGCAGCAAAACCCATGTTGCGGTTTCCGCCTCGTAAATCCGCCACGCCAGCCACGCCATCGCCAAAGTTGCCAGGAGCGCGGCAATCGCGCTCGGTAATCGTGCCGCCGCTTCGCTCGCGCCGAACAACTTGAAACTCAGCGCTGCGCCCCAGTAATACAGGACTGGCTTCTCAAACCAGGGTTTGCCGTAAAGGCGCGGCGTGACCCAGTCTCCGGTCTCCGCCATGTCGCGGGCAATCCACGCGTAGCGCGGCTCATCGGGGCCTACGAGGCCGATCACGCCGAGATTGTGGAAGTAGCAGAAATAGAGCGTGGCGACAATAAGAAGCAACCAGATCAGTCTGGCGGCAGGCGATAACGCTTCAGATTGATTGAGAGGCTGGCCAGTTTGCGTCACGGAAAGATGAGTTTAGCATTGTCGGTGTATCTTGGAATGGGAGAAGCCCAGCGCAAATGATGGAGCGGATGCAATATGCCGTGGCATGGACATTTGTGAAATTACTGGGCATATTGCCGCGCAGCGTGGCGCGTGCGATTGCTGCCGGAGCAACGCGACTCCTTTTGGGTTTGATGCCGAAATTGCGGATGACCGCGGAATTCAATTTGCGTTTGGCCTTTCCGGGCTGGACCGACGCCCAACGTCGCGGGGTTCTGAAGAGAATGACCCGCAACCTCGGATGGATGGCGGTGGAGTTTGCCCGCTTCCCGCGATACACAAAGGAGAATATCGAAAAGACCGTCATACTCGACGGGCACGAGAACTTTCTCGCGGGCCAGAGCCGCGGCAAGGGCGTCATCTATTTGACCGGACACATCGGCGCTTGGGAACTCTCCAGCTTCGCTCACGCGCTCTACGGATTCCCGCTGCACTACATGGCAAGGCCGCTGGACAACCAACCGCTGGATGAATTGGTGAATGCCTACCGCGGACTTTCGGGAAACACGCCGATCTATAAGAACGAAGCAGCGCGTGTGATGCTAAAGGTTTTGAAAGAGTCGGGAACGGTGGGCATTCTTGCCGATCAAAACACGATGCTTTCGGAGGGAGTGTTCGTGGATTTCTTTGGCACGCCCGCCTGCACAACGACGGGCATCGCTCGCGTGGCGCTTCATACCGATGCAGCGGTGGTTCCGGGCTATGCTTATTGGGACGAAAACCTCAGAAAATATCGCCTGCGCTTTGAACCGCCGGTTGAACTGGTCCGGACCAACGACCTGGAGCGCGACGTCGCCACAAATACGCAGAAATTTGCGAAGGTCATCGAAGAAATCATCCGGAACTATCCCGACCAGTGGGTCTGGATTCATGCGCGCTGGAAGAACCGCCCGAAGGGCGAAGCGCCGCTATACAAGTTCTTGAGTTGAGAGCGAGGAAGAGAGGCGAGCGATGAAGGTTACGGCGCGGGAATTGGCAGAAAAAATAGGCGCGCGTGTGGAAGGGAATGGCGCCATCGAGATTGCCGGAATTGCTGCACCTGAGCGCGCTGGAATCGCAGACCTCATTTACGTGGAGTCCGCGAAAAATCTGGAACGAGCAGTTTCATCGAAGGCAGCTTGTGTTGTCGCGAATTATGAGGCTGAGATTGGCGGAAAAACGGTGCTACGGAGTTCCCAGCCGAAAGTGGCGTTTGCTAAAGCTGCCGCGATTGTCCTGGATCGACCTCCGATTGCGGTTGGCATTCATCCTACGGCGATCGTTTCGCCACTGGCGAGCCTCGGGACCAACGTAGCTATCGGCCCTTACGCGATCATCGGTGATCGGGTCCGAATCGGCGACAATACGCAGATTGGAGCGCACACGATTGTGGGTGACGGCAGTTCGATCGGAAGCGATTGCCGCCTTCATCCGCGCGTAACACTGTACAGCGGTGTCAGGGTCGGCAATCGTGTGGAAATTCACTCCGGGGCTGTCATTGGAGCCGATGGCTTTGGATATGCTTTTGATGGTGAGGAATACTGGAAATTTCCGCAGGCCGGAGTCGTTGAGATTGGCGACGATGTCGAAATCGGAGCCAACACTACCATCGATCGTGGCTCTTTGGACGACACGCGCATCTCACAAGGAGTGAAGCTCGACAACTTGGTTCACGTCGGACACAACGTACAGATTGGCGCGCACACCGTGGTCGCGGCGCAGACGGGTATATCCGGATCCAGCCGCCTGGGGCATCACGTCGTCTGTGGAGGCCAGGTGGGAATCGCGGATCACTGCACGCTCGAAGATCAGTCCATCGCCGGGGCTCAAGCCGGTATCCCCACCGGCAAAACGATTCGAACCGGCCAAACTGTCTGGGGAACGCCAGCTCGCCCGCTCGATAAATTCAAAGAGGCGTATGTTTGGTTCGCACGTTTGCCGGAACTGGGCGACCGGCTAAAGAAACTGGAAGAAAAAATGTTGGGTGTGCACCGCAGCTGAAACGAGAAGTCAGGACATGGCAACCTCTGTAATCAAAAACAAAACGCAGTGGCGGCTCATCGTTGTGGGGGGGCACACGCGGAGCATTGGCAAGACGCAGCTGGTGTGCGACATCATCGAGACATTCCCGCAATCCCAATGGGTCGCCGGAAAGATCACCCAATATGGCCACGGCGTCTGCGCCCAAAACGGCGAGAACTGTGATTGCGCGCCCACGGATCATGTTTGCGCCTTGGATTGGGAAACAAACAGCGAATCAGGCACGGACAGCGCGCGTTTCCTGAAGGCGGGTGCGGAGAAAGCGTTCTGGCTTCGCACAAAGCAGGGCTATTTGGCGGAGGGCCTTCCCTTATTGAGAGAGGCACTGGAGGAATTCGGTCCGGCAGGTTCTTCCACCAATCGCGCTCTGATCGTCGAGAGCAACTCACTCATGCAGTTCTTGATTCCGTCGCTGTACCTCGCGGTGATCGATCCGACAAAAGAAGACTTCAAGCCGTCCGCGCAACTCGCCCTGGACCGAGCACAAGCTCTGGTTCTGCGGGGCGAGGTCAGAGGGGACGCCTCCCCCTCCCCCCTATGGCTGAATCTTCCCGCCCAACTGATGAGAGAGAAGCCGTCGGTAATACAGAGGGAAGGTGAGCCCTTGCCCCAACCGCTGTGGGTGTTGGTGCATCGAATGCTAGAAGGGCCGCCGAGCGCATCCATCTGACGCGCGTGCCCGGCGGCAGGGTTTCCACTTCGGCATCATATTCGTTGACCGGCCGCAGGGGGTGCGGGGATAATGGAAAGGTACTGGGGGTACCCAGGGTATTCGGCACGCACTTTCGGACGGAAGTGTTTCGCAGCAAGCAAGTTAGCTGATTTCGCCGCACCTGTTCGGGGTGTATTTATCCAAGGACCAGCGGTTTGCTCGAGGGGGGAGCAACAATGGCGTCGTTCGCACGTGTAGGAGAACAGCTTCCGGTAGCGCCCGCGCCCTCGCCGTGGCAGCAAGAAGGCTGGGCAGAACGAGTCGAGACCGCCGTCAAGAACGGTACTGAATACCTGCTGTCTATCCAAGCGGAAGAAGGCTATTGGCACGGAGAGCTGGAAGCAGATACCACCCTCGAGTCCGACTACATCTACTACCTCTACGTTTTGGGGAAAGCGGAACCCAACCGAATCGCCAAGCTGGCCAATTACGTGCGCCAACGCCAAATGGCGGAGGGCGGTTGGCCCATTTATCCCGGCGGACCCTGCGAGCTGAACGCGACCACAAAAGCGTACGTAGCGTTAAAACTTGCCGGGGATTCCATAGACGCGCCGCACATGGTGAAAGCGCGGGAGATAATCCACGGGCTTGGCGGATTGGAACATACCAATTCGTACGTGCGGTTTTATTTGGCGTTGGTGGGCGCGGTAGGCTGGGAACTGGTTCCGTCCATCCCGCCGGAGTTAATGCTCCTGCCGAGTTGGTTCTATTTCAATATTTATGAGATGTCATCGTGGACGCGCGGGATCGTGATCCCGATGGCGATCCTGTCGTCCGTGCGGCCGGACTTTCGTTTGCCGGAGTATGCGCGCGTCGACGAATTGTTCAAAGATCCAGCGCAAAAGAGTGCAGCATTCAGCTGGAGCAAGCAGATCCTGTCCTGGAAGAACCTTTTCCTGGCCGTCGATCGCGGGCTGAAGCTTTACGAGAAGCTGCCCTGGAAGCCACTGCGGCAGAAGGCGATCAAAGAAGCGAAGCAGTGGATGGTGGAGCATCTCGAGCGGACCGAAGGACTGGCGGCGATTTATCCGTCGATGATGAATTCCATTTTTGCATTGATGGCGTTGGGGCATGGGCCGGATGACCCTCTCACGTTCCGCGAAATCAAAGAGTTCTCACGGTTCGAGATCGAGGAAGGAGACACCATTCGTCTCCAGCCGTGTGTTTCACCGGTCTGGGATACGTGTATCGCGATGGTGGCTCTGGAAGAAGCGGGTTTGCCGGCGGACCACCCCGCGCTGGTGAAGGCTGCGGACTGGTTGCTGACGAAGCAGATTCTTGGCGGCGGCGACTGGCAAGTGAAGAACAAGGATGCCGAGCCGGGCGGATGGGCTTTCGAGTATCGCAACGATTTTTATCCGGACGTGGACGACACCGCGTTTGTGTTGATGGCCTTGCAGCGAGTGAAATTCCCCGACGAGAAGCGCATGGAAGGCGCGATGCGCCGCGGCATTCAGTGGCTGCTCAGCATGCAGAACCGTGATGGCGGGTGGGGCGCGTTTGACCGCGACAATGACCGGCAACTTCTCTGCAATATTCCTTTCGCTGACCACAACGCGATGATCGATCCATCGACGGCGGACGTTACGGCGCGCGTGCTCGAGTGCCTGGGCAGATTTGGCTGGCCTGCAAATCATCCGGTCGTGCGCAAAGCCGTCGGCTTCCTGACCAAGGACCAGTGCAAGGACGGTTCGTGGTTTGGGCGCTGGGGCGTGAACTACGTCTATGGCACGAGCGGGGTACTGCGCGCCCTGGAAACGGTTTCACTGACAGCACAGGAATATTGCGTTCGTGCGGTGAAATGGTTGCGGGAAGTGCAGAAGAACGATGGTAGCTACGGCGAGTCTCTCGCCAGCTATGAAGTCGTGTCGAGCAAAGGCCAGGGAAACAGCACGCCGTCGCAAACCGCCTGGGGCCTGATCGGATTGCTGGCGGGCGCGGACCCGAATGATCCGGCAATCGCGCGAGCCGCTGCTTATCTGGTCGGCCAGCAGAACGCCAACGGTTCCTGGAGCGAGGACGACTTCACGGGGACCGGCTTCCCAGGAGTGTTCTACCTGAAGTATCACCTGTACAAGAATTCGTTTCCGGTTTATGCGCTGGCTCGTTATCGCAATCAAGCAAGGCGCGAGCAGGAGTTTTGCTCGGTAAGGTTCAATCCCAACGACTTCCGGCTGCGCAGCGGGCTGTACTCGGCGCGCGAGCAGCGTACGTCGTAGCCACAGATGCGGTACCCCCTCAGTTTAGTTCTGCATTCCGCACGCCATTTTCTGGTGCGAAAGCTGCGCGGAGATCACAAGTGTCCCGTCCTGCTCTCGTTGGAGCCGTTGGGCGGAGGTTGCTCACAAAACGGAAACCCACTCAGCGTGGAGGAGTGTCTGGCCGCGCTCGAGGAATGCTGCGCACCGGTGGTAGCCATTGGTGGGCGCGAACCGCTGGAGTATCCGGAAATCGCTGGTTTGACACGGGAGCTCCTGGAACGCGGCAAGCATGTATTCTTATGCACCAACGGAGCGAGGATTCGCCAGCGCCTTCACATGATCCCACCGTATACGAATTTTTTCTGGAATGTGCGGCTGGATGGAACGGAAGAGGCCCACGACAGGCGTTCAGCAATTCGAGGAAGCTTCGTTGAAGCTGTCGGCGGGATTCAAGCAGCGAAGAATGCTGGTTTTTTCGTGGTGGTCACCAGCACGATTTATCCGGACACCAATGTCGACGATCTTGCGAGGCTATATGAACTATTGCACTCGACACACGTCGACGGCTACATGCTTACGCCGAACTATCCATCGGAGAAACTGTGCCGTGACGGCAGCGCCCGGTTTCGTGAGAAGATGCATGAACAGTTTCGCGAGATCAGCGGCCGGCTGGCTTCCTACAATCTCATGACATCGCCGATTTATTTGGAGTACTTGCGCGGAGAACGGGAACTGAATTGCAGCGCGTGGGGAAATCCCGTTTACGGGCCGAAGGGATGGTCCGAACCATGTTCGAAACAGAACGTCCGCTACGCAAAAGGGTACAAGGAGTTGCTCGACAAGGCGGTTTGGGAAAACTACGGGCGAGGGCTGAATCTCCGGTGCGAGAATTGCCTAGGGCACGAAGGGTATGAGACAGCCGCGTTGCTAGGAGTGAACCCCAAAGCCGGCGATTTGTGGAAGCTGCTTGCCTGGCAGTTCAGCGGCAATTTGGGCGAGCGTCGCAATGGGAAATGGTGAGATGACTACGTTAGTTACAGGCGCGGCGGGATTCCTGGGAAGCCACATAACGCGGCAATTGGTCGCAAGAGGCGAAACCGTCCGTGTGTTGATGCGGCCTTCGAGCAACAATCGCGCGATTAGCGACCTAGCGCTGGAATACGTGACGGGAGATTTGCGCGATGCGGCTTCGCTGGAGCGCGCATTGAAGGACGTCAAGCGCGTGTTTCATGTGGCCGCGGATTACCGGTTGTGGGCCCGGAATCCTCAGGAAATCTACGACTCGAATGTCGGCGGTACCAAGAATCTACTGGCGGCTGCGAAGGCGGCTGGAGTGGAGCAGTTGATTTACACCAGTACGGTTGCCACGATTGCGGTGGACCGGTCAGAGTTGCCCAATGAAGGGACGGACTCGAAGCTTGAGGAAATGGTAGGACATTACAAGCGCTCGAAATGGCAAGCGGAGCTTGAGGTTCTCGCCGCCGCGCGATCGGGATTCCCCGCCATTGTAGCGATGCCAACAACGCCGGTGGGACCTTGGGACTGGAAGCCGACCCCGACGGGGAAGATCATCCTGGATTTTTTGAATGGCAAAATGCCCGGGTATGTCGAGACCGGACTGAATTTCGTCGGAGTCGAGGAGTGTGCCGCGGGCCACTTGCTCGTGTCGGAGCGGGGCAGGATCGGGGAGCGCTACCTCTTGGGAGCCGAGAATCTGACGCTAAAAGGGTTATTGGATACCCTTGCTTCGATTACCGGCTTGGCTGCGCCGTCGATGAAGATTCCACACGGCCTGGCGCTCAGCGTGGCGTATGTCAACACCGCGTTTTCGAGGCTGGTCGGCAAAGAGCCGCAGATCCCGGTCGAAGGCGTGAAGATTGCGCAACACAATATGTTCGTTGATTGCTCTCGGGCGAAACGGGAACTGGGTTTTGTGCCGGGACCGGTTGCGGCAGCGCTGGAACGGGCTGTGCGCTGGTATCAGGCCAACGGCTACGTGGCTCCGCGAAGAGTAAAGAAGATGAAGTTGGCGGCTTGAGGGAATGGCGGCTGAATGCGAGTACTGGTGACATTTGCGGTGGAAGCGGAGTTCGCGCCGTGGCGCAAACTGCGTGATTTTCGTTCCATCGACTACGATGGCTTGCCGCTACGCCGTGCCGATATTGGCGATACGGAGATCACCGTTTTGCTTACGGGCATGGGGCCGGACGCAGGCGCGCTGGCGATGGGCTTGATGATGCGAATGGCGGACGAGAATCGTCATTTTCACGTATGCATATCGAGCGGTTTGGCAGGTTCGCTGGACGCGAAGTTGCTGCCCGGGAATATCATCGCGCCGCGGGTGCTCATGGCAGAGAACCAGCATGCCGACCTCACTTCTGAGGAATTGTCCGTAGACTCGGAATTACATGAACATGCCGTCAAATTAGGCGCGATCTGCTCGAACTGTCTTCTGACTACAGACCGCGTTTTGGTGAAGGTGGATCACAAGCGGAATTGCGCCTCGCGGGCACAATCTGTGGATATGGAAAGCTTTGAGGTTGTAAAGCAAGCGTTGGCCTGGGGCGCGCGCGGAGTGGTGTTGCGCGCGATCAGTGATGCGGCCGACGAGGACCTGCCGATCAACTTCAACTTAACGATTTCGGCGAATAAGCAGATCAGTATTCCCAAGGTTTTGATGGAACTAGCGAAGAATCCTCTGGCACTGCCGTCTTTAATCCGGTTCGGGAAGCAGAGCCGCAAGGCAGCGGAGAGTCTGGCAGCGTTTCTGGATCAGTATGTTCAGAAACTCACGACAGCAACAATGTCGCCGGTCTCGCGGGAAGCGGCGGCAGGATGAGGGCGGAAAGCACAGCGACCGAACAGTTGAGAACGCTTGGGCCGATACCCAAGACGATGCGTGCGGGTGTCTATCGCGACAAGGGCGTCGTGCGTGTGGAAGAGGTACCGGTTCCGGAAGTCGGCGAAGGCGAAGTGCTTATCAAGGTGGCGGCTTGCGGCGTCTGCGGCACGGACATCAAGAAGATATTTCAGGGTTACGTTGAGCCGCCGCAAATCCTGGGGCATGAACTGGCGGGAACCGTGGTGGCGGTCGGG
>Ga0207780_1000420_pt1 | contig 11909 bp, 10 predicted proteins | sample LuqExpMetageno45_FD_187803 | JGI IMG/M metagenome (GOLD analysis project Ga0207780, IMG submission 187803) | Tropical forest soil microbial communities from Luquillo Experimental Forest, Puerto Rico - Sample 45 (SPAdes) | ecosystem: Environmental > Terrestrial > Soil > Tropical forest ...
GGTATCGCACGCGATAAGGATGAAGCCTTCAACCAGCGGATTTACAGCGCCGCGCAATTGATCGGCTAGTGTGGGTTGAGCTTACGCTCAACCTTGGGCGGCCGATATTTCATCCCGCTGGTGCACATTGAGCAACATCACCTGATCGGTTTTCTTCATGGGCCCACCATTCAGGCTCTGCTTGTAAGCGGCATAGGTCGCGGCGCCCTCGGCGCAGAGCAGCAGCCCTCCTCACACGCCATCTCGTCGAGCGCTGCCTGGCTCGCGTCGTCATCGGACAGCGATGGCGAAGCCGCCACTTTCGCCTACCGCACGCAGGATCAAGAAATCGCCGATCGCCTGCGGCACCCGAATCCCTGAGGCGATTGTGTGCGATGCGCTGACGTCAGCCGGCATCACCGTGCGGCCCACGCGCGCGGAACACCACGAAATGCGAAAGTGAGAAGTTGACCACGAAACTGACCAAAATCGAGGCGAGCTTGGCCACCAGCACCGGGAGCATGTAGGAGAGCATGAATAGCGTCGCTGTGCTGGTCAACATACCGGCAATGCCGGAAGCAGCGAACGTGGCATAGTCGCGCCAGCGCAGGATGCGGCCCGATTCCGGCCCGAAGGTGATGAAGGAATTCATCGCGTAGGAAAACGACACCGCGATCAACCACGAGCTCATATTGGCCGGCACCAGCGGCCAATGCAGATAGGTAATGATGAGCCAGAACAGGCTGAAATCGATGGCGGTGTTGACCACGCCGACCATTGCAAAGCTGATCGCCTTCAGCGCGATGGCGCGCTCGTGCCAGGCGACACGCAGACGATGTATGAGATTTTGCAAGGGCGCCGGGATCATCGGTCCTTCATAACATGTAGCGCTGGGCGCGACAGAGGCACTCCGGTGCGGTATAGATCGCGCGGAGATAAAAGCGAGCGATAGGTAAATGACAATGCCGGCAAAGCCAACCAAAACAGCTGCCCGCGCGACGCCGTCGCGGTCCGCGCCCGGATTGTCGATCGTGGTACCGCTCTTCAATGAGGCCAAGGGGCTCGCCCGGCTGCACGAACGCATCGCCGAAGTCGCGCGGTTTCTAAAGTTGAAGCGGGGGCTGAGCCTTGAGGTCGTCTACGTCGACGACGGCAGCAAGGACGACACAAGCCGCATCGCCAATTCGCTGCCGGCCCTGCCGCTCGACATCCAGGTCGTCACGCTGTCGCGCAATTTCGGCAAGGAGGCCGCCCTGTTGGCCGGCCTCGACCATACCCGGTTCGGCGCCGTGCTGTTTATGGACGGCGACGGTCAGCATCCACCGTCGCTGATCGAGACCCTAGTGTCGCGCTGGCTCGATGACGGCTACGACGTAGTCTATACCGCCAAGGCGCACCGCGAGAACGAACCATGGCTGCGACGGTTAGGCGTGCATTGGTTCTACGCTCTAATCAACTGGCGGGCCCGCCAAAAGATTCCGGAGGACGCCGGCGACTTTCGCCTGCTGTCGCCGCGTGCGGCGACGGCGCTGCGGCAGATGCCAGAACGCAACCGCTTCTTCAAAGGCCTATCGAGCTGGATCGGCTTCCGCCAAGTACGTGTCGATTACGAGCCGGGGGCGCGCGAGCATGGTGCGACCACATGGAACGTCTGGTCGTTGATTGGCCTGTCGATCGAGGGGCTGACTTCGTTCTCGGTGGCGCCGCTGCGCGTTGCCAGCATGCTCGGCCTGCTGCTCGCGGTGACAGCGCTGGTGTTCGGCTCCTGGATCCTGTTGCAGACCATTCTGTACGGTCAGGACGTGCCTGGCTATCCATCGCTGGTGGTCGGCCTGATGGTGATCGGCGGCGTGCAACTGATCATGATCGGCGTGCTGGGTGAATATGTCGGCAAGCTCTTGTCGGAGATCAAAGCGCGGCCGGTGTATTTTGTCGCCGAACACAGTGTGAAGAAATCCAGAGAATCCGCCAAAGATACCACCAGAACGCGCTCGGACGTCGCGCGCGCGGCGGAGTAAGCCTGCACGGCATGCGCCCGGTCCCGCGCCAGATCTGGCTATGCGCCGATGATTACGGCATCTCACCGGCGGTCAACCGCGCGATCCGCGAACTGATCGCGCGCCGGCGGCTCAACGCGACTTCGGTGATGGTGGCGGCGCCGCATCTCGACGACGACGAGGCGGGCTCGCTCGATCTCGTTAATTCCGGTGAGAAGCGCGCGGCGCTCGGACTACATGTAACGCTGACCGGGCCGTTCGCGCCGTTGAGCGCCGGCTTTACGCCGCTGCGTGACGGCTGCTTCCTGCCACTCAGCGAGATGATGCGCGCCGCCGTGACCCGCCGGCTACAGCCCGAATTATTGGTGATCGAGATCGCCACGCAGCTGCGCATCTTTCTCGACGCCTTTGGCCGGCCGCCCGATTTCCTCGACGGCCACCAGCACGTGCATCTGTTTCCGCAGGTGCGCGACGCTTTTCTGAAGGTGGTGGCGGAGGCTGCGCCCTATGCCTGGGTGCGGCAATGCGGCCGCGCCAATTCGTTGCGCCGCCTGCACGACCGTAAGGCGCTGGTGCTCGATATCCTGAGCCTGGCCTTTCGCCGGCAAGCCGAGCGGCACGGCATCACAACAAATCCGGCCTTTGCCGGGGCCTATGCCTTCAGCCCGAAAGCCAATTTCGCTAAGATTTTCCCGCGCTTTCTGACCGGCCTGCCAGACGGCGGCCTAATCATGTGTCATCCGGGCTTCGTCGATACGGAGCTAGAAAGGCTCGATTCGCTGACCCATCTGCGCGAGCGAGAATTTGCCTATTTTAATTCCGATGATTTTCCGCAAGCGCTGGCTCGCCACGGCGTCGAGCTCGCCCAGCCTGCTGGCAATAACGGCGACACCGCCTAGATATTGCCTGACCATCCTAGGGAGGAGCCATGACGCCACAGGAACGTCAGAGCGTGAGTGAGCTGTTCGACCGACTGGCCCAGCTCGAGAATACGCCGCGCGACGCCGAAGCCGAGCGCGCCATCGCCGACGGTCTTATGCGCGCGCCGCATGCGGTCTACGCGCTGGTGCAGACGACGCTAGTACAGGACGAGGCGCTCCGGCGTGCCGATGCCCGCATCCGCGAATTGAGTAGCAATGCCGAGCCGCGCGCGAACGGCAGCTTCTTCGAGAGCATGCGCACTGCGGTGAGCGGCAGTTCGCCGCATACCTCGGTGCCAAGCGTGCGTCCCGCAGCCAACCAACCCGATGCGCGCTGGAACAGCGGCGGCGCTATGGCAGCGGCCGCTGCTCCCGCATCCACATATGCGCCCGCACCTGGTGGCTCTTTCCTCGGCACCGCGGCGGCTTCGGCCGCCGGCATGATCGGCGGCGCGCTGCTGCTCAACTCGATCAGCGCAATGTTCGGCCACCGCAGCGGCAACGCTTTCGCCGATGTGCCGCCCGCGGGCTCGCCCTCGGACAACAACCCGCGCAACAGCGAACTCGCGCGCGATGCCGGGCTCAATGATATCGGAAGCGATCGGCAGGCCGGATTGTTCGATAGCGGCGATGCCGACAATGGCGACAGCGCGGATTTCGGGGGCGATTTGGGCGGTGACTTTGGCGGCGACGACAGCGCGTAATGTTTGTTTCCGCTCATTCCGATTTACGCGGAAATAAACAGCCGAGCCGAACTAAATCACCACAACTTTGGTGCCGACCTTCACGCGCTCGTAGAGGTCAATGACGTCCACATTGCGCGCATCAGCAATGTGCTCGCGCACGATGACAATGGTCAAGGACCAGCTCGCGGGCGTACTCGATCGTTGCAATACTCTGCTTGGCGCCTCGCTGTCGCCTGGTATCGCTCCAACATCGCCCAGCCGCGAACTGCTCAAAAGTCCCAAGCTCGACGATGACGCCGGTCATGCCAGCCAGCGGGACATTGACGCGACGTTCGGCTAGCGCGGCGGCCTGATCAGCACGAAGCAGGCCAGCGCGGTCGCGGCGCAAAGCGCGGCAAGCGCCAGAGCCGCCGGATCGGACGTGCGCTCCACCACGAAGGCCATTACCAGCGGCGCCGCTGCCTGCATCAGCAGGAACGGACCAGCCAGCCGCCCCATGAGCCGCCCGTAGCCGGAGGCGCCGAACAATGCAAGCGGCACAGCGCCGCGCGTGATGGTGACGAGCCCGTTGGCACCGCCGAACATCAATGCGAAGGCCGCCGCAACCGGCGCCGAGATACCGAGCACCGCCAGCATCACGAAGGCGCACAGCAGCACGCTCAGCGCGAAACGCACCACCCAGAGCGGATGCAGGTCGCGGCCGAATGAGAATTCCATTAGCCGCGCGCCGACCTGTGCCGGGCCGAACAGGGCGCCGATCCAAACCACCGTTGCGGCGTCGATGCCCGAGCGCGCGAAGATCGCCAGCAGATGCGCGGATAGGCCGGAGGGAACGAAGGCATAGGCTGCAAATGCCGACGCGACTAGGATGAACGGCAACCCGTGCGGAAGCAGCGTAATATTCGGCGGCGATACCTCACCATTCGCCACCACCGGCGCGGCCACGCGCTCGCGCGGCAGCGCCAGGGCATGTAGCGGCGCGGAAATACAGGCCAACAGCACGGCATAAACGAGATAGGTGCCGCGCCAGCCGACTGACTCGAGCAGGAAATGCGTGGTCGGCCAACTGACAGTCGAAGCGAAGCCGCCAGCGAGCGTCAGCGCGGTGATCGGCCGGCGTGCGCCGACGCCAAAGATTCGACCGAGCGTGGCGAAGGCGGAGTCGTATAGGTTCATTGACATTGCAACGCCGAGCACCATCCAGACGCCGAGATAGGCAACCGGATGCTCGGCACGCACGATCAGTGCCAGACCCAGCGCGCCAATCAGCGAGCCGATTGTCATCGTCACATGCCCGCCGAAACGATCGATTGAACGTCCCACGTAAGGCGCGATAAGGCCGGCAACCAGCAGCGCCATCGAAAATCCGCCCATGGCGAATGACATCGACCAGCCGCGCTCGGCCGCGATCAGCGGCACGATCAGCACCGGCGTGTAGAAGATCGTGCCCCAGGAGAGAATCTGGGTGACGCCGAGCACCGGCACGGCGCGCCAGGGGCCGTCGAAAAATTCGCGGAGAGCAGTCATGGAAACTCGCACGCCACGCGCGGAATCGATCCGCACATCCACAATCATGGAGTGACGTGAAGTGGCCGGCAATGACCGCAGGGATCACTGCGCCGGCGGTTGTTGGATCGGCGGTTGTTTAGGCTTGGTCTCCGGCTTGGAGGCGGCCTTGGGCGCCGTCTTCGGTTTTGGCTTGGCGGCACGTTTTGCGCCCTCCGACCCGCAGCGCACGTAGACCATGGTCCCGTAACGGCCCCGCACTTCCGGATCCATCCAGCGCAGGATCAGAATGCGGCCATCGAAGGTGAGCACCTCGCGGTCCTGCATGCTGCCGGGCGGGTCGCCTTCCGGCCCGAGATAGGTTTTTCCGCCGGGCGCGCCTTTCAGACGCAACTCCTGTGCCTGCGACTGGTCTGCGAGATGCATCATCACCCCGCCATTAGGTCCCAGCGTGATCACATAAGGCTGCTTGCATTGATTGGCGGCGGCCGCCTCGATGCGCGGCCGGTCTTCATCCTTGTGGTACGCGGCGAGCCCCCAGTGTCCGACGATGTCCTGCGGCGGAAAGGCGGGGGGCAACGTCGGCACTACTGGCTGCACGACCGGTTCAGGCGCGGTCGGGGTAGTGGTGCAACCGGCGAGCCCGAGCACAGCGCCAAGCGCGAGCCAGGCGAACAGGTGGGACATCGATGGATTGGATCGGTCTGTACGATTCATCGGGGTTCCTACGGCAAAGCGGTGGGACTTTGGGGGGCATTGCGTCGCAGTGCAAGCATTACGATTGCGATTGATCGTCGCCTGACATCTTGCCACGTCCGAGGTTAAAGCGCCCCACGGCCGCCCCTTTTGGCCCGCGGTACGTGCTTGACACGCTAGTACAGACGCCATATGTCCCGGGGACACCATTTGGCACTCTCTTATCGTGAGTGCTAAGGAGTTATAAAATCTACAGTTTCTGTTCCAAGCACGCGCTCGACGCGCCAACGAGGAAGATATGGCCAAGACCAAGTTTCGCCCCCTGCACGACCGCGTGGTCGTGCGCCGCATCGATCCCGAAAATAAGACCAAAGGCGGTATCATTATCCCCGACACCGCCAAGGAAAAGCCGTCGGAAGGCGAAGTGATCGCCGTCGGCCTAGGCGGCCGCGACGAGAGCGGCAAGCTCATCCCCATCGACATCAAGGCCGGCGACCGTGTGCTGTTCGGCAAGTGGTCGGGCACCGAAGTCCGGCTCGACGGCGAGGAACTCCTGATCATGAAGGAGTCCGACATCATGGGCGTAATCGCCTGAACATCAAAAACATCTATCGGAGTGATTTGAAATGTCTGCCAAGGACGTAAAATTTGCCGGTGATGCCCGCGAGCGCATGCTGCGCGGCGTCGACATCCTAGCCAATGCGGTGAAGGTGACGCTTGGGCCCAAGGGCCGCAACGTCGTGCTCGACAAATCGTTCGGCGCCCCTCGCATCACCAAGGACGGCGTCACCGTCGCCAAGGAGATCGAGCTCGAGGACAAGTTCGAGAACATGGGTGCGCAAATGGTGCGCGAAGTTGCCCAGAAGACTAACGATCTCGCTGGTGATGGCACGACCACTGCCACTGTGCTGGCGCAGGCGATCGTGAAGGAAGGCGCCAAGTCGGTCGCCGCCGGCATGAACCCGATGGACCTCAAGCGCGGCATCGACATCGCGGTCGCCGCCGTCGTCAAGGACATTGAAAAGCGCGCCAAGAAGGTCGGTTCCTCGGCGGAAATCGCCCAGGTCGGCACCATCTCGTCGAACGGCGATGCCACCATCGGCAAGATGATCGCGCAAGCGATGCAGAAGGTCGGTAACGAGGGCGTTATTACGGTCGAGGAAGCCAAGGCGCTCGAGACCGACGTCGAGATTGTTGAGGGAATGCAGTTCGACCGCGGCTATATCTCTCCCTACTTTGTTACAAATGCCGAGAAGATGCTGGCCGAGCTCGAGGATGCCTATATCCTCCTGCACGAGAAGAAGCTGTCTGGCCTGCAGTCGATGCTGCCGGTGTTGGAAGCTGTGGTGCAATCGGGCAAGCCTCTCGTCATCATCGCCGAGGACGTCGAGGGCGAGGCGATCGCCACACTAGTCGTCAACAAGCTGCGCGGCGGCCTGAAGGTCGCTGCTGTGAAGGCCCCGGGCTTCGGCGATCGCCGCAAAGCCATGCTGGAGGATATCGCGATCCTTACCGGCGGGCAGCTGATCTCGGAAGACCTCGGCATTAAGCTCGAGAACGTGACCACCGCCATGCTCGGCCGCGCAAAGAAGGTCATCATCGAGAAAGAGAAGACCACCATCGTCAAGGGTGCCGGCAAGGCCGCCGACATCGAGGCGCGTGTGGGTCAGATCAAGGCGCAGATCGAAGAGACCACATCGGACTATGACAAGGAAAAGCTGCAGGAGCGGCTGGCGAAATTGGCCGGCGGCGTGGCGGTGATCCGCGTCGGCGGAGCGACCGAAGTCGAGGTGAAGGAGAAGAAGGACCGCGTCGAGGATGCACTCAATGCCACCCGCGCCGCGGTTGAGGAAGGCATCGTGCCAGGCGGCGGCGTCGCCCTGCTGCGCGCCAAGAAGGCGGTTGGAAGGCTCAGCAATGAGAACCCCGACGTGCAGGCCGGCATCAACATCGTGCTGAAGGCGCTGGAAGCCCCGGTACGCCAGATAGCCGAGAATGCCGGCGCGGAAGGCTCGATTGTGGTCGGCAAGATCCTCGACGAGAACTCCGATACGTTCGGCTTCGACGCGCAGAACGAGGACTATGTCGATATGGTCGCCAAGGGCATCATCGACCCGGCCAAGGTGGTGCGCACCGCGCTGCAGGATGCCGGCTCGGTCGCTGGCCTGCTGGTGACTACGGAAGCCATGGTCGCTGAATTGCCGAAGGAGCCGGCTCCGGCCATGCCGGGTGGCGGGGGCATGGGCGGAATGGGCGGCATGATGTAATCCCCCGCGCAAGACAAATTGCGAAAGGCCCGGCAACCGCCGGGCCTTTTTTATTTCCGATTCTACGGAATGAGATAATTTTATCCGAAAACCGGTCTCCGCTTTTCGGAATAATGCGCTAGTGATCGTTGGCGCGAAATTCCAGAGTCTTCGGCCCGACCAGCACGAGCCCGCTGCCTTGCGTGCGCCATTCGGTTGTCCGTGTGATAGCGGCGAGCAGATCGGAGTCGGCCTCCATACGTGCCGACGTGCATTGATCGCGACCCATCGTCTCGGGCAACGCATCTGGCAGCGGCTGGGTTTCGAACTTGATGCTCGCGTCTGATACCTCCACGTGCGCGGAAACGGTCTTACACCACAGCTCAATGGTAGCATCGCCGTTCGGCATTACCGTCAGCATCGGCATGTGCTTGCCCGGCCTTATCGGAGCGGCATCGAGCACCAACTCCCGATCGAACGGAAACTGCTCGGCCGCGGCTGCGAACATCGTCGTCGGTAGCAGTGCCGCGAGAACGGCGCGTGCAAAACCAGCACGGCCTGTGCTCAGGCAGAAAGATACCATCTTGTGCTCCGGATCGGCCGCGTGCGGACACAGGCGCCATCGAGGTTGCTGCAATGCCGGTTGGCCTGCCTGCGGTCAAGACTACGCAAAGGGTGTGCCGCGCTCATAAGACAGATTTAACCAGCCGCGCTTGCGCTTGCCGGACTTCTTGCTAACGCCAAGCTTGTCGAGCGCAACACGCGCGGTGCGCAGCAAGCACTCGTCGCGGCCGGGTTCACCGACCAGCTGCAGGCCGAGCGGCAACCCGTCCTCACCGGTTAGCACCGGCACGTTGAGCGCCGGCATACCGGTCAGGCTCCATAGCGTGCAGAACACCGGATCGCCGGTGCCGGTAAGATCCTGAGGCGCCACGCCGCGCGCCGAGGGCGTCACGATCGCGTCTGCGCGCTCGAACAACTCGGCCAGCGCCGCGGTGTAGCGGCGCGCATCGGCGAGCGCAGCGAGATACTGCACAGCCGTCACCTTGCGGCCCTCAGAAATCAGTTCCTGCAGCGTGGTACTCACCTCCCCCTTCTCGATCAGCGGACCGAGATTGTGCGCCATGTCGGCGGCCATTATGGCGCGCTGCGCATCCCAGGCGGCGGCGTAAGATGCGGGCAGTTCGAGCTCGAAGGCGCCGAGTTCCTTGGCCGCTTGCTCAATCGTGGTCTTGGTGACAGCTTCAGCCTTGTCCCACATCGGCGTGCGCAGGAAGACGAAGCTCGGCGGCACCGGTGGCTCCTCCGCCGCGATGGCGCGGAAGGCCGGAGCGGCAAAGGGCTTGCTGTCGGGATCATCCGGATCATTGCCGACTAGAACGTCGAGCACCAGCGCGATGTCCTCGAGCGTGCGCCCGAATGGGCCGACATGATCGAGCGCGGCCGACAGGGGCAGCACACCCGCGCGGGAAATCAAGCCATGGCCGGGTTTCGAGCCGAACACGCCGCAGAATGCCGCCGGCCGGATCACCGAGCCGTTGGTCTGCGAGCCGATCGCGAGCGGCACCATGCCGGCGGCCACCGCGGCGGCCGAGCCGGACGAAGAGCCGCCGGGCGTGCGGGCCTGATCGTGTGGATTACGGGTCTTGCCCGGATGGAAATAGGCGAACTCCGTTGTCACCGTCTTGCCGAGGATCACCGCGCCGGCGCCGCGCAAGCGCGTGACCACGGCGCAATCGCGATCCGGCCGGCGGCCGGCGTAAAGCGGCGAACCGTATTCGGTCGGGAAGTCGGCTGTGTCAAACAGATCCTTGATCGCCACCGGAATGCCATGTAGCGGCCCGATCGGCCGGCCGTTCGAGCGGTGCGCGTCGAGCGCGCGCGCCTGCTTCAACGCGTAGTCTTCGTCGAGATGGGCGAAGGCCTGTACGTCTTTTTCGACCGCGGCGATGCGATCGAGATAGGCGTCAACATACTCTTCGGCTGACAACGCGCCACGCGCGATCTCGACGGCTGCATCGGTTGCGGAAATCGCGATTAGATCAGGATTGGCCAAGGTCCCTCCTCAAGCAGCGTAGCCGGGGAGCAACCCTGGCCGTTCGTTTGCGTATTGTTGGTCACGCTCAGCCGCCGCCGTAGAGATAGGCCGGCAGCCAGAGCGACATGCCGGGCCACAGATACATGATGACCATGCAGATATAAACGATGATCATGTACGGTATCATGCCGGCGAAGATCTGGTTGAGCGTACAATTCGCTGCCGACGACCACAGGAGACCACGCGTGAAAGGCATATTCGCGACACTCGCCATCGTCTGGCGAATTGCTATCCCCTATTACTTTTCGGAGGACCGCTGGCCCGCCCGCTTGTTGCTGGCGGCCGTGATCGCGCTCGAACTGTCGGTCGTGGCACTCACGGTGATACTCAACACCTGGAACAACGTATTCTACAACGCCTTGCAGGATCGCAACTGGTCGGTTTTCGTCACGCAACTCGGTTATTTCTGCGCGCTGGCCACCGTGTGGGTGCTGGTCAACGTCTACCAGCTCTATCTCAATCAATGGCTTCAGATCCGCTGGCGGCGTTGGTTGACCCACGCCTATCTCGAGCGCTGGCTAGCCGAGGCCAACCACTATCGCATGCAGCTACTCGGCGACGCCGCCGACAATCCAGATCAGCGCATCGCCGAGGACATCCGGATATTCATCGAGCAGACGCTCACGATCGGCCTGCAATTGCTCAATTCCTGCGTCACGATCGTTTCCTTCACCGCCATTCTGTGGGCGCTGTCGGCGGAAGCACCGCTGCATCTAGTTGGCCTGACCGTCAGCATTCCCGGCTATCTTTTATGGGCCGCGCTGTTCTACGCCGTTATCGGCACGACTTTCACTCATCTGATTGGGCGTCCGCTGATCGCGCTGAATTTCCAGCAGCAGCGTTATGAAGCCGACTTTCGCTTCAATCTGGTGCGCGTGCGCGAGAATTCCGAGCAGATCGCGCTGCTGGATGGCGAACTGGCCGAGCGCGGCCGGATGCTTATGCGCTTTGGCAATGTCGTCAGCAATTGGCTGGCGCTCATGTCGCGGCAGAAGAAGCTCACCTTTTTCACCGCCAGCTACAACCAGGCCGCCGTGGTGTTTCCATTCGTCATGGGCAGCCCGGCATATTTCGCCAATCTGATGCAACTCGGCGGCCTGATGCAGATCGCCAATGCCTTCGGCCGCATGCAGGAGGCGCTCTCCGTCTTCATTGCCGTGTATCGCAATCTTGCAGAGTGGCGCGCGGTGGTCGAACGCCTCAACGGATTCGATCAGTCGGTCGCGGCAGCCCATGCAGTGGCGGTGACACCGCCGGTGATCGTATTGGCGCCGAGCGATGGCGGGACAATCGATTTCAAGAATCTGGCGGTGCGGCTGCCGAACGGTGTACCGCTCGTCAATGCCAGCGGTCTCTCGATCAAGCTCGGCGACCGCGTCCTGGTGAGCGGACCATCGGGCGCCGGCAAGTCGACGCTTTTCCGTGCGCTCGCCGGCGTGTGGCCGTTCGGCGGCGGCACCATCGAGGTCCCGAAAGGCGCCAAAGTGATGATGTTGCCACAGCGGCCGTATTTCCCGATCGCGCCGCTCGCTGCCGCGATCGCCTATCCGGCCGAGCCGGGCCGCTTCGACACCACCAAGGTCGCCGAGCTGGTCGAGGACGCGAGGCGTGTAGTTCTCGACCACGACGTCGCATGTCGATATGAAGCGGCGGACGAGCTCTATGCCACGCGGGTCGCCGAGGTCGATGGTGAGGCTCTTCTTGTTCGTGTTCAGCGCGGCGAAGATCGGCCCCTTCTCCCAGTACTGGTCCTCTGTCTGCGGCACGCCTCCGACCAGGCG
>Ga0207780_1000421_pt1 | contig 11907 bp, 9 predicted proteins | sample LuqExpMetageno45_FD_187803 | JGI IMG/M metagenome (GOLD analysis project Ga0207780, IMG submission 187803) | Tropical forest soil microbial communities from Luquillo Experimental Forest, Puerto Rico - Sample 45 (SPAdes) | ecosystem: Environmental > Terrestrial > Soil > Tropical forest ...
TTCGGCTTAGTGAAACCGAGCTGGGCGCAATCACCGAATCCTTCTCCGGCGGAGTCGACTACATCGCAGTCACGGGGCTCGTCAGTCCCGGCAGCCGATACTCCGAAGCAAAACACTAGCGAATTCCGGCTGAGCAAAGAGACTTACGAGAAAGCAGTGGCCTATTCGCGGGCAGGCTACACGCTGTACTTCGTTTCGGTGGCGTGGGGAATCATCGTGCTGGTGGTTCTTCTGGGATGGCGGGTAATTGCACGTCTTCGCGATGCGGCGCTGAGTGCGGGAAGCAATCTGATTTTGCAGGCGGCGATTTTTGTTGGCGGGCTCACCCTGATTACTGGCGTGCTGCGCCTGCCCATCGGGATCTATTGGCATCACCTTTCCCTCAGTTACCAGCAATCCGTTCAGGGATGGGGGTCGTGGTTTTGGGACTGGAGCAAGGGCGAATTCATCGGGATTGTCCTGAGGACCATCGTCGCGCTGATCTTGTTCGTGGTGATTCGCTGGAAGGCGCGTACCTGGTGGCTTTACTTCTGGTTCGCGTCCATTCCGCTGTTGCTGGGGATCGTGCTGATAGCCCCTTGGGTGTTCGATCCCATGTTCAACAAGTTCACGCCGCTTGCCGACAAGCATGCGGACCTGGTGCGGTCGATCGAGCAGTTGACGCAAAGGGCGGGGATGCCGATTCCGCCGGAACGCATGTACTTGATGGAGGCCAGCGCCAAAACCAATGAGATCAATGCGTATGTCACGGGACTGGGCGCCTCGAAGCGTGTGGTCGTCTGGGACAACACCATCAAGAAAATGGCGCCCGACGAGGTGTTATTTGTGGTCGGCCACGAAATGGGGCACTACGCGCTGGGACATGTCGTGAAGGGGATCGTCTTTGGGCTGGCTGGGATTTTCGTTGCGTTGTACTTCGCTTATCGCGCGCTGCAATGGTCGTTGGCGCGCTGCGGCGAGAAATGGAATGTGCACGGGCAGCAGGATTGGGCGGCGCTCGCGGTGCTGGCGTTGATTTTCAATGTGATCGGATTTCTGGCCGAGCCGATTGGCAACGGTTTCAGCCGGATGCAGGAACACGCCGCGGACGTCTATGGCCTGGAAGTGACGCACGGCGTGATTCCGAATTCCAGTGAAGCGGCGGCTCACGCGTTCCAGGTCATGGGTGAACTCGACCTTGCCGATCCCAACCCGTCCCCTCTTATTACGATTTGGCTCTACAGCCATCCCCCGTTAGCGCAGCGGCTGGAGTTTGCGCATAACTATGATCCATGGGGAAAGGGCGAGCAGACAAAATACGTGAAGAAATGAAGTAACGAAGTAGAGAGGTGAGGAGGTAAGGAAAAGACGGACCAAGGTCACCATTTGCGGTCGAGAATTCCTTTACTTCTTTATGTCTTTGCTTCTCTGCTTTCTTTTCAGAAATGCCGCTACTTTATGCCTGTTTCCGCAGGTCGTCATGGAACACCAGCGGCGGCGGTGAGTACGCGAATCGTCGTAGAAGAACAACTTGCATTGTGGGTTCGCGCAACGGCGGATGGGGGCACGCGGACCTTCGACGAGAAGTTCCGCAGCCGAACGCGCAATCGCGGCGAGCAGCCACTCGAGGCCGCCCTCGCGCGCCACGTATTGCAGCGACCAGCCGCCGTTGTGGGGCACCAGTTCGTCGTGGCCTTCGGTGATGCGCAGAATCTCGTTCACGGGTTCGACCCAGGAAGCGGGGAACGGCTTTTCATTGACGATCGAGCCGAAGACGGAGCGGAGGCACTCGCGCAGGCGCAGAATGCGCAAGATCACCGCGTCGATGGCATGCGGCTCGGAAAGCAGCAGCGGCCTTAGACGGGCGGCGCGATCTTCCGTGACCAGCTTCGCATCTATTAGAAAGGCTACGAACTCTTCCCAGGAGAGATCGTGAGTGGAGGGAGCGAGGTTGGCGAAATCGAGAGCGAGACGGCCGGCGACCAGCGAGGAAGAGGGATGGGAATTCGGCATAGTTGCAGTGAGGATAACCCGTATCTCGGCTCTCGCTGGTTATAGCATGAATCGGCGGAATTGGATTATGGCGGAGTTGCTTGCTAAGGTGAATTGAGTTTAAACGATGGCTGAACCCGAGAGCGAAGCAAGAAACAACAGCGAGCCGGAGGTTCCTCTCGAGGCTCCAGTGGTTCCTCCCGGTGAGCCACGCGACTCCGCGTCATTGCCGGGGCCGTCCTTTGCGATCGAGCGGCATCAGGCCGGCCCCACACTCGAAAAGCTGCAGATTGCCTGGCGCGTATTGCTTTATCTCTTTTTGGCGATCGCAGTCGCGCCATCAGGAGTGATTGCCCTTGCGGTCAAAGTTTTTGGCCGTCCCCATGGAGGCGTCGGCCCACAGTTCCTGTTATTTACCGAGGCCGTGAATTTCGCGCTTCTGGTGGGATTGACGTTCCTGCTCGCGCTCATGGAGCGGGCGCCGTGGGAGAGTTATGGGTTGCCGCTGCGCGACGCGTTCAAAGGGAATTTCTGGGTGGGGCTGCTGCTGGGGCTGGCGGAAGCGTCTCTATTAATCGGGCTGATCGAGGTGTTCGGCGGCTTCTCATTGGATGGTTGGGCGTTGCAAGGCAAAGCGATCCTGGGGTGGGGATGGTTTCATTTCGTCCTGTTTGCATTCGTAGGTTTGTATGAGGAATTTTTGTTCCGCGGCTATCCCCAAGCGGCCTTGAGCAAGATCATCGGTTTCTGGCCGGCCGCGATCGCGCTGTCGATGGGATTTGGGCTGGTTCACCTGTACAACCGCGGAGAGAATTGGGTAGGCGCGGTCAGCGTAATGTTTGTGGGCTTGTTGTTCGCGTTCACGTTGAAGCGCACTGGGAATCTCTGGTATGCCGTCGGCCTCCACGCGGGATTCGACTGGGCGCAGAGCTTCATCTACTCGGTGCCGGACAGCGGGGAAATCCTGCAGGGGCATCTCTGGAATTCCTCGTTGCAGGGCCCGGACTGGCTGACGGGAGGAACCGTTGGCCCAGAAGGCAGCGTGTTTTGCTTCCTGACGATGGGTTTGCAGTTTCTCGTCGTATTGTGGTTGTTCCCGGCCAAAACGGCGAAAGAGAATTCGGCGCAGGTGAGGGAGCAGTCGACAGTCAACAGTTAACAGCCAACAGCCGACAGCCTACAGTTACAGAAGAGAAGAAGCACCGCAGAGAAGACAGAGGGTGAACTGAGACCTTGCGCCTGCGGTAAGGGGACCGGGCGCGTTGGCACACGCCAGCTAATGGACCAGCTCTGAGACATGGACGAGGCGAATACCCTGAGATTGCGCTTCGGGGAGCATCTCGCTCAGAGCGCGGAGCGTTTCCGGATGCGGATGGCCGATGGCGATGGCTTCGCCCTTCTCCTTCGCATCCTTAAACGCCAATGACAGCTCGTGGCGGATCGCGGCGACGTCGCGAACGTCGTCGAGAAACGGCACATTGCGGAACGCTGTGCGGACGCCGTCGCTACGCGCCGTGTCGAAGGCGACCGTTGCAGCGGTGGTGCGGCTGTCGATGAAGAAGAGGTGGCGGTCGCGCAGCAGCGGCATGAGCTCGTTCATCAAACGTGCGTCGGAAGTGGCCAGCGAGCCTTGATGATTGTTTACACCGACGGCATAGGGCACGGATTCCAGCATTTCTTTCAACGTGCCTGAGATTTCCGTAGTGGACATTCCCGGCCGGAGCTCGTGTGCTTCTGGAATTTCTTTCCCGATGGACTCCATTGGAAGATGCAGCATGACCTGGTAGCCGCGGCGATGCGCCTCTGCGGCTAGCTGCGACGAGTGAGCGTGAGCGGGGAGAATGGAAAGGGTGAGCGGAAAGTTCAGCGCAAAAATGGTGTCGAGGGACGCTTGGGAGTCGTCACCGCCCACGTCATCGAGGATGATCGCCAATCGCGCACCTGAAGCGGCAGCGTGAGGAGGTCGGGGCGTGGAGGGGGCCGTCTTCGCAGTGTGATGACGATGAAACAGGGAGTCGTAGGCAGACTTAAGCCTGCCGCAACCTGTCAGGCATACAGAAGCTGCTAGCAAGCCGACAAATAGAATTGGTCTGATTGAAGGAGCAAGTCCCGAGGATTTCGACTTCACGAACGAACTAAGCGGCTTTCTTCGCCGCCGGAGCGGGGGCCTTCAAAAGCTCGATGGCCTTACGAAGAACGGGATCATCGGCCGAGAGCGGCTTAGGAGCAACGGGCTGATCTTTCGAATTGGCGGGTGTGGCGGACACATCTTCGCCATCGGAATCGTCATTCTGCGCCGCGGCAGCGTGCACTACTTCCGTGGGAGTTACGCCCTCTTCGAGGATCGACTTGCCGTCCGCATTGTAATAGTTGGCCACGGTCAGGATCAGCGCGGAACCATCGTCCACCGTAATCAGCTTCTGGTCGGAAGCCAGACCGAAGGTGCGCTCGCCGACGATGTCGCCACGCTTGGTATTCGCAAATGACGCGGCCAGAATCTCGCCCGCGCCCGCCGTGGAAACATCGGTCAGGACGGAGACTGGACCCTTCCAGAGGACCTTTGAGGGATCGGCGGAAAAGACCTTCTCGGGGACAGTTTGGCCGCGCAGAGTGGCCAGCGTGCCTGATGGAATGAACAACTGGGCCACGGCGATCGCTTCCGAATCGGTTCCGCGGCCGCAATCACGCACGTCGAGAACGATGCGAGTGATGCCTTGCTTTTGCGCTTCCTGGAGTTTGGCGCGGACTTCGTCGGCTCGCCCGGATTCAAGTGTCGGGAAGCGGATCGCCAGGGTTTCGTTGTCCACTCTCTGCACAGTCAGTTTCGCCGGCGCGAGCTTTTGCCGGATTAATTCCACCTCTTCCGGCTGGGTGCGGCCGCGGCGGATCGCTCCGACTTTGACCGAGGTACCGGGCTGGCCCGCCAGGAGGTTCTTGGCTTGGCCCACCGACATTTCACGGGTCGTGAAACCCGCAACCGATTCCAGAAAATCACCTGTGCGCAAGCCGGCCTTTTCAGCCGGGCTATCGGGCAGAACAGACACAACTACGATATAGCCGGAGCGCTTGCTCAGATTGAGTCCGGTTTCAGCAGTACCGGGATTGGCGGTCTTTTCTTTATACTCGGCATACTCACGAGGGGTGAGGTAGCTGGATTCTGGATCGAGAGACTCCAGAAGGCCGTGCAGGGAGCCCGCGGTGACGAGATGCATATTCGGCTCGTCTACGTAATCCTGCTGGATCTTCTGGAGCACTTCACTGTAGACGACCAGCGACTTGTACGCCTTGTCGTTGGCGGTGCGCCCGAGGACGTGCCCGATGCCAACCCAGCCGACAATCAGCATCGAGACCGTCAGAATGCTGTAACGAGCGAATCGATTCATCCGGCACCGCCTTGTTTGAGGCCAAAACGCAAGTATACCATTCCGATGTGACGGACCAACCGAAGAGTTGGATAGGGAGTAACCGCAAGAGCAAAGCACTTTTCGTCAGGCAATGACCGATCAATTTGTTGTATGGATGCCACAGTTCGCTGCAATTTCTGTGGTTATTTTCCCATAACTGATTGAAAATAATAGAGAAAGTTTGGCGATTCCCACTCGACATGTGCTGGATTTCTGCGGCATCATAGTAGTACCGACATGTTTCAAACCACGATTCAGCGGTCCGTCTCCGCCCAAGGCGTCGGACTCCACACGGGCGTGCAGAGCAAGCTGCGCCTGGTGCCCGCTCCTGCGGACGCTGGAATTGTGTTCCGGCGGTCGGACTTGGATTTCTTCCGGATCGAAGCGCACGGCAGCAACGTGGCGCGGGTCAGCTATGCCACGAGCTTGATGAAACAGGGCGTATTGCTTTCCACGACCGAGCACCTGCTTGCTGCGATCTACTCGTGCGGAATCGATAACGTCTACATCGACATCGACGCGATCGAAGTTCCTATCCTCGATGGCTCCGCCGAACCGTTTATGCAGTTACTGGATGAAGCGGGTGTGCGCAAACTGCGGCGGAGGCGGCGGTACCTGAAAGTGGTCAAGCCCGTGGAAGTGGTGGAGGACGGGAGGCGCATCGGGATTTACCCTGCCAACGAATTCCGCGTGAGTTGTTACGTGGACTTTGCGCACCCAATGGTTGGCCAGCAGGTCGTCGAAATGGCAGTTAATCCAGAGCATTTCCGGAGCGTGCTTTCCCGCGCCCGGACCTTCTGCTTTGAGTCGGACATCGAGCCGCTGCGCGCGATGGGCCTGATTCGAGGTGGATCTCTCGAGAACGCCATCGTGCTCACGAAGGACGGCGTATTAAATGGCCCGTTACGCTATGCCGATGAATTTGGCCGCCACAAGGCGCTGGATCTGATCGGCGACCTGGCGCTGGTCGGTTTGCCGCTGCTCGGAAGAGTCGAGGCCCGCAAGGCCGGCCACGCATTGCACACGCAACTCGTCAGCAGCCTGCTTGCGGACACCAGCGCCTGGAAGATCACCACCGCTGAGCCAGGCGTCAGATCAGAGATTTCCACTGCGGATCAGTTTGTTCCCGCCCGCGCGGCGGATTAGCTATTCGGCAGCGATCACCTCTGCATGGCAGTTCGTGCGCGTAAGACGGAGCGGATCGCTCCTCAGGAACTCATCGTGTTGCTTCAATTACAGCGATTTGCGCCTCAAGGCGACCCGTTTCGTTTTTTGCTCGTGTTTTTGTGCTTGGCAATTCCGGTGAGCGCGCAAAATTGGGATGACCCGGTTTGGGCTGATGAATTCGATGGCGCGTTGGGGACTTCGATTGATGCATCGAAGTGGACATTCGAGACCGGCATCCTCAACGTGAACAACGAAGTCGAGTATTACTGCGCACCGTCGACGGCGAGCGGCGGATGTAACGCTAGCAAGCCGAACGCCTACCTCGACGGCACCGGCCACCTGATCATCCAGGCCACTAAAGTCGGCCCGAGCACTAAACCATATAGTGGCAGTTGGACTTCCGCGCGCATGACCACCAATGGCACGAAGCAGTTTCAGTATGGCCGCGTGGAATCACGAATGATGCTGCCAATGGGGCCGGGGATCTGGCCCGCTTTTTGGGCGCTGGGCGCGAATTTCGAAATCAATCAGTTCGGGAATCCGCCTTTGCCGTGGCCGGCCTGCGGCGAAATCGATTACATGGAAAACGTCCCTGCGCACGGCGGTCAAGGGCCGAGCAGATTTTCTTCCACGATGCATCAGAGCAGCACCACAGGATTGTTCAGCCGCGGTCAGACGTACACTTTTCCCGCCGGCGACGTGACCGGTTACCACACCTACGGCGCCATCTGGTCGCCTAACATGGTGCAGTTCTATGTCGATGATCCCGCGAATATTTTTTTCGTGCAGACTGCGGCGGACATTCCGCCCGGCAACACTTTCGCGTTTAATCACACATTCTTTTTGCTCTTGAATCTGGCGGTCGGCGGCGAGGGCTCGTGGCCGGGCCCCACAGACGCCACGACACCGAATCCGGCCGTGATGACCGTAGACTATGTTCGAATCTACCGCCCTTCCATTGTGCCTCCTCCCGATTTCGGCAATCCAGCGAGCATAACCGTCAAAGCGGGTGCGACCAGCGGGAATAGCATGGTTCTGACTGTCAGCGAGACCCCGGGAAGCGGGCGAATTTTTCTTTCCTGCAGCACCGGCGCTCCCAATGCGACTTGTTCCGTCATAACGAAGGACGCGTTGAATCCCAGTACTCTGGATTTTTCCCGTGCCAGCTCCGGCAGCGCTGTGGTGACCCTGATGAGCACCGCGCCAACCGGTGGCGGTGGCACACCAACTGGGAGTTACAGCCTCACGGTAAATGCGTTTACGGTAAGCGGGAGCGGAAAAGCGCCGGATGCGACGGTTCGCATCCCTGTCACAATAAATTGACGCTGCCGTAGAGCCTTTACAGGCCCAAACCGTTGTCAAAATTCCGGCTACACGGGACAATGCTGGCATGCCGAATAACAAAGATGTCGCCATCCTCATTCTCGCCGCCGGCAAAGGTACTCGCCTTAAATCCCATCTCGCCAAGGTTCTGCACGCCGCCGGGGGGCGCCCCCTGGTTGAACATGTAGTCCGGGTTTGCGTAGGTGTCGGCGCGAAGAAAACCATTGTTGTAGCGGGCCACCAGGCGGAAAAAGTGGAAGCGGTGGTCGAGCCATTGGGAGTCGAAATCGTGCTGCAGCAGCCACAAAACGGAACCGGGCACGCGCTGCTGGTTTCGAAGCGTGCGGTTGGCAATGCAAAGTACGTGGTGGTGTTGCCCGGTGATGCCCCGCTGATCCGCACCGAGACGATTAAGGCACTCATTCAGAAACATAAAAACGGACAGGCAGCGGCGACGTTGTTGACGGCGGTGCTGGAGGATCCTTCCGGCTACGGGCGGATTCTGCGCAAGGGCGGAGACGCGGTGCAGGCCATCATTGAGGAGTCGCAGCTCACGCCCGAGACGCGGGAACTGAATGAGATCAATGCGAGTATGTACTGCTTCACGACGACGAAGCTTTGGCCGGCGTTGGCGCGTGTCAGGCCGGACAACAAGCATCGCGAGATTTATCTGACCGATGCGGTCGCGGTGATGAATGCGGCGGGGGAGACGGTTCTGGCGGAAGTGGCGCAGGATTCGCGCGAGATGCTCGGATGCAACACGCGAGCGGATCTGGCGGGTGTCGACCAGACTTTCCGCGACTGGAAGCGCGAGGCACTGATGCGCGACGGAGTAACCATTCAATTGCCGCAAACCGTTTTGGTCGACCCGGACGTCACCGTTGGCGAAGACTCAGTTCTCGAGCCCTGTGTGCAGTTGCTGGGCAAGACAAAAATTGGCGCGCGCTGCGTGGTGAAAACGGGAAGCGTGGTGCATGAATCGATTTTGGGAGATGAGGTGACCGTCGAGCCGCACTGCGTCATTAGCCAGAGCCGGCTGGAATCGGATGTGGTGGTGGGACCGTTCGCGCGCATGCGCATGGAAACGCACTTGAAGAGCGGGTCGCGCATCGGCAATTTTGTCGAGCTGAAGAAGAGCGTGGTGGGCGAAGGCACGAAGGCTATGCACCTGACGTATCTCGGAGACGCTAAGATCGGCAGCAAAACGAATATCGGCGCCGGCACGATCACGTGCAACTACGACGGCTTTCACAAACACCCGACCACCATCGGCAACAAAGTGTTCATCGGCAGTGATTCGGCGCTGGTGGCTCCGGTGAAAGTGGGTGACGGCGCGTACGTTGCCGCTGGTTCCACGATTACTGACAACGTGCCGGCGGACGGGCTCGGTATCGCCCGTGGGCGCCAGGTGAACAAGCCCGGTTGGGCCAGCAAGAAGCGCCGCGAACTGACCGCCACCGAAAAACCGGCCAAGCGCAACAAGAAACGTCGCTGATTACAGTTCGGGCTGCTACAATCTTTCGCGCCCGGTCGCCCACTGGGAGAGCGTATGCTTGAAGCAAAACCTGCCGCTGCTGCGCATCTTACGTCCATCAGCCCATCCTTCGCCGTGCCTGATGTTGTGGTGGCGGCCGAGTATTATCGCGACAAACTTGGCTTTGAGATTCTGGGCTATTTTCTTGAGCCGCCCATCTACGCGATCGTGCGACGCGATTCGGTCGTCATTCATTTCGGACGTATCGAAACAAACGTCTCCAGTTCCCCCAATACGGTCCGGCGCTTAGAAGGGATCGATGCCTACGTCTGGGTGGACGACGTTGACGCGCTTTGCAATGAGTTTCAGAAGCGGGGCGCGCGAGTCGTTGACCCGCCGATGAAGCGCGTGTATGGCTGCTACGAGATGGTCGTGGAAGATAACGATGGCCTGCGCATCGCGTTTGGCATGAACATCGCCGAGAACTAGTTTCGCGGTTGAAAAAAAGCGGGATTAACGCGGGTTTCTGCAGTGGAGTGAGCCGGCCGCACGCGCGTCGCTGTGATAAACTAATGGTTCCCGAAGGAAATCCGGAGGCGCGTCATGAAATTCGGAGTCGTAGTTTTTCCCGGATCGAATTGCGACCACGACGCATTCCACGCCATCGGCCACGTCCTGAAGAAGCCCGTTGAGTTTATCTGGCATCAATCCCAAGAGTTGCATCAATGCGACGCCATTATTTTGCCGGGCGGGTTTTCTTATGGCGATTATCTGCGCACCGGGGCGATTGCGCGCTTTTCACCGGTGATGCAAGCGGTCGAGCAGTTTGCCAACAAAGGCGGGCTGGTGCTCGGCATCTGCAATGGCTTCCAGATTCTGCTGGAAGCGGGATTGCTGCCCGGTGCGATGATGCGCAATTCCGGGCTGCGCTTTATCTGCAAGCACGTGCATATCCGCGTCGAAGATACCCACTCGCCCTTTACTTGCGCCGCGAAGGCCGGGCAAATCCTGACGATTCCCATCGCGCACAGCGACGGGAATTACACCTGCGACGACAAAACGCTCGCGGCGCTCGAAAAGAATCATCAAATTCTCTTCCGCTACACGACGGCGGACGGCAAAGACGACAACGGGGGAAATCCCAACGGCTCGACGGCCAACATCGCCGGCATCTGCAACGAACGACGAAATGTCGCCGGGTTGATGCCGCACCCAGAGCGCGCGGTGGAGCAGGTGCTCGATTCCGACGACGGGCAGGTGATCTTCCGGTCGATGGTCGAAGCGCTTGTCGGCGCGGCAAAGGCGACTGCGTGATCTGTAGCGGCGCAGCAAACGAAATTGCGTAGGGGCACGAAGTCGCGTGCCCCTATAGTTTTTTCACAGGACGAGAGCAACGAAATGGCGACGGCACAGACGGAAATTAAAGTGACGCCGGAAATCGCGGCGGAGCATGGCGTAACGCGCGAGGAGTACGCGCGGATTCAGCAGATCCTCGAGCGCGATCCCAACATCACGGAGCTCGGCATCTTCAGCGTGATGTGGAGCGAGCACTGCTCGTATAAATCGAGCAAGGTGCACCTGAAGCGCCTGCCAACGCGAGGGAAGCTGGTGGTGCAGGGCCCGGGCGAGAACGCGGGCGTTGTCGACATTGGCGATGGGCTGGTCGCGGCGTTCAAGATCGAATCGCACAACCATCCGAGTTACGTTGAGCCGTTTCAGGGTGCGACCACTGGCGTCGGCGGAATCCTGCGCGATATTTTCACGATGGGCGCGCGTCCGATAGCCGTCATGGACTCGTTGAGATTTGGGGAAATTCAGAAAAGTGGCGAGCGGCGAGTGGCGCGTGGCGAGTACAAAACCACGGAAGAGGAAGCAGCGAAAAACCGCCGCATCCTGGATGGAGTGATTCGCGGCGTGGGCAGCTACGGGAATTGTTTTGGCGTGCCTACTGTCGGCGGCGAGGTGGCGTTCGAGCCGTGCTACGCGCAGAACCCGCTAGTGAACGCGCTAGCTCTGGGCATTGCGCGTAAAGAAGAGATTTTCCTCGCGAAGGCCAAGGGCGTGGGCAATCCAGTGATTTATGTCGGCGCGAAGACCGGACGCGACGGCATTCACGGCGCGTCGCTGCTCGCTTCCGCGGAGTTCACCGAGGAATCGCAGCAGAAGCGGCCCAACGTGCAGGTGGGCGACCCGTTCATGGAGAAGTTGCTGCTTGAGGCGTGCCTGGAGGCGATGAAGACCGGCGCGGTAGTCGCGATTCAGGATATGGGCGCGGCGGGGCTGACCTGCTCTACGTGCGAGATGGCGTCGCGTGGTGGAACCGGCATTGAGATCGACCTGGCAAAGGTGCCGCAGCGGGAAACCGGCATGTCGCCTTACGAAATCATGCTGAGTGAGTCGCAAGAGCGCATGCTGCTGGTTGCCGACAAGGGCCGCGAAGGCGAAGTGCTCGCGGTGTTCAAGAAGTGGGGCCTGGACGCAATGGTGGTCGGCGACGTGACTGAGGGCGGCATGCTCGTGGTGAAGGATCACGGCAAAGTCGCGGCGAAAATTCCCGCGCACCCGCTG
>Ga0207780_1000423_pt1 | contig 11890 bp, 11 predicted proteins | sample LuqExpMetageno45_FD_187803 | JGI IMG/M metagenome (GOLD analysis project Ga0207780, IMG submission 187803) | Tropical forest soil microbial communities from Luquillo Experimental Forest, Puerto Rico - Sample 45 (SPAdes) | ecosystem: Environmental > Terrestrial > Soil > Tropical forest ...
CCCCATACGCGATGGCCAACCCCACCACGCCCGCGATTCCCGCCAGCACCAGACTCTCTGTCAACATCTGCCGCATCAAGCGCCCGGGATTCGCGCCCAGCGCTGCGCGTAACCCAAGTTCTTTCTCTCTCCGCGCCGCCTGCGCCAGCAACAAGTTCGCCAGGTTTGCGCAGGCGATCAACAGCACAAGCCCTACGATCGCCATCATGAGTCCACCGGCCGTGTTTATTTGTTGGAAGTTGTTCGCGCCGAGTGCCGCGTCCTGAAGAGACGTGAGCGCTATGGATCGCCCGTTGTTCTCCTTCGGAAATTCGCTTTGCAAATGCTCCGCAACGGCCTTCAGAGAAGCCTCCGCCTGACCCTGGCTCACTCCCGGCTTCAATCGTCCATAAACCACCGTGTTCAGGAATCGCCGTTCTTTGAAGTTATCCTTGAGAAATCCGGAGAGGGCTTGTCCATACATGCTTGCGGGAATCCACACTACTTCGGCTGGTCCAAGGGTGAACGTGCCCTTGAACCCGCGAGGCGCAATTCCAATGACCGTGTACGACGTGGCGTTCAACGTGACGGGCTTCCCCAGAATATTCGGATCCGCGCCGAATTTGTTGCTCCACAGGCCGTAACTCATCACCGCCACATTATTTCCGCCAGGCTTCGTGTCTTCATCAGGATAAAAAAAACGGCCCGCGTGTGGCCGTACTCCCAGCACCTCGAAATAATTGGCGCTGACTAAGACACCGTTAAGTTGCTTGGGCTCGCCATTGCCCGTCCAGGTGAGCTGAGTGCCACTAAGGCCGGTCAGTCCGCTGAAAACTTGGTTCAGCCTGGCATAGTCCTCGTAGTTTTTGTAAGACATCCCCAACTTTTCCGCGTTCGCCAGGGTCACTTTTGTCTTTGAATCAATCGTGTCCAGTTCGACCAGCGTTTTAATGTCCTTCACTGGCAGTGGATTCAGCAGAATCGCGTTCACCACCGTGAATATCGTGGTATTCGCGCCGATTCCCAAAGCCAGCGACAGTACAGCGATCGCGCTGAATCCCGGATTCTTCAGGATGATTCGAAATGCGTAGCGGATGTCTTGTGTGAAAGTTCCCATCGCTCCCCCCTGCCGGAAGGTAGCGGACAGCATACCCGAATGCGTTTCAATGTTCGATGGGGTAAGTTAAGGCGGGGCGCTCAGGTATTAGGAGCGCACCTCTTCTGCAGGTTCCCGGCTTCGAACTCATACTCCTCAGGTCCAAACATTTGCCGGATTTCCGTTTCGCCTTCCCATCCCGGCCAGTGTTTCCTGTGCAGCTCCATGAACTCCAGCGCGCTTTTCACGGCGGCTTCCTTCGAAGAAAACTCCATCACCGCATATCCGCCAACCACCTCTTTTGTCTCGACGAACGGTCCGTCGATGACGGCCAGCTTGCCGTCGGAGAGCCGCACACGCGAGCTCATCGCCGTCGGCGCCAGTCCGCCTGCGGCCACCAGCCGGCCTTCCTGCGACTGCTCGACGGTCAGCTGATTGATCGCTTCCATCAATTCTTTCGGCGGAGCACCGGCGTTTTCCGCGGATTTCACCATCATCATGAATCGCATCGTGATCCTCCCTGTTTGGATCGGAACTCGTTACTTCTTGTGGTGCTTCAAGTCCGCCTTCAATTCCATTCGCCCGGTTTCGAAGGTGATCTCCTCGGGCCCGTAAATCTGCCGTACTTCGGTCTCCCCCTGCCACTCCGGCCAATACTTGCGGTACAGCTCCATGTATTCCCGCGCGCTTTGCACCGCTTCTTCCTTGGACTTGAATTCGAGAATCGCGAATCCGCCCACCACTTCTTTCGTTTCCGTAAACGGTCCGTCGGTGACACTCAGTTTGCCGTCCGAGATTCGCACGCGGGAGCTCGCCGCCGTCTCTGCCAAAGCTCCACTCGCTAGAACCGCCGGTGGATTTTCGCTCTGGCTCAATCGGGCAATAGCGTCCGAAAGCTCCTTCGGCAGCTTCTTCAGGTTCTCTGTGTGCTTGATCATCATCAGGAATCTCATTTTTCCCCCAACCCTTACCGCGCTGCCTCAACTCTATTCGATAGTCGAACGGCCATTGCCAGAATCGACAGGGATTCGGCCACCTTCAGCACGAAGTTACAGCGCCCAGCAGAGTACCCTAACAGCCGCTCCAAACAAGCTGAACCACGGGCAAAAGCTGCCCAACCATTCGCTCGCCGGGATCCAACTCACCACCATGTGACAGAGCGGTGCTACCGGCAGTAGCTGCACGATTTGCTCGCCCGACCAACTCCAGCCGTATTGCGATAGCGCGCGTAATGCCACTTGCGAAAAGAACCCCAACAAACCGAACCCGGCCAGGACCGGTCCAGTGTTCCTTGGATTCTGGAATTTAACTGCAAGCGCTTCCATTTCAGCCTCCCGTTATCCTGCTTTCACGGATAAGTCGAACGGGAAGTCGTCATATCGACAGGTCCGCTATCCCCTCGCCCTTTCAGTTATCGCCCTTCGAATGAGTGAAGGTTCTTGCCCCGGAGAAGAATCGTCACGTCGTCAATCTTCTCATCCAACAGATTCAGTTTCTTCGCCAGGCCTTGAATCTCCGACGCCGCGCGGCGGTTGACGTCATAATCCAGTTCGTTCCGAAGACGGTCCTTCGCGTCTTGGCGGTTCTGGCTCATCATGATCACCGGCGCTTGAATCGCGGCCAGCAGCGAAAGCACCAGGTTCAGCAGGATAAAGGGATATGGGTCCCAGGCCTGTTGCCTCAGTATTGCGTTGATTGCGATGTAGATCGCCGTTACCACTCCAAACGCGGCAATAAATACCCACGATCCTCCAAATTTCACCACCTCGTCTGCCACGCGGTCGCCCGTCGTCGCTTCCTGCTCGATCATTTCGTTCGCGTTCCGGTGGGCTCGGCTGCGCACTAGCTCCTGTGCGGCGTGAAATTGCCGGCCCAGTGTAGTCAGCAGATCCATTCCCGCGTGCGGTTTCTTTTGCAGCAAAATCGCGATGTCATCACGAGAGATTTCCAGGCACGAGCTCTCTTCCATCGCGATGGCCGTAGTCTGGTGCGCGGTTTTCTCCAGCATGGAGGCGAAGCCGAAGAACTCCCCCTGCGTCGCTTCGTCCACCACCACTTCCTGCTGATCCTCGTCCACCGTGGTCACCTTCACTCGCCCCGAAAGCATTACGTAGGCCTGCCCGCCCGGATCGCCTTTCTTGTAGACGCGCTCGCGCGGCGCGAAGGTCTTCACTTCCACCTGTGCTGCCAGCACCGCTCTCTCGTCGGCATCCAGCTCCGAAAACAGCGGCACAGTTTTCAGCAGTTCGGGTTGGCAAGCCATTGCCACTCTCCTTTGTACGAATCCATTTGCACGCGAAACGCGCTCGAAGGCGCGCTCGGGGAGTAACTACCTTAGCCGAATTTGAAAGGAGTGGGAATCACCGAGGACGGACACTGCTGGGTGTGGGGGCGCTCAATCGGTGGGCGTCTCGCGCCGGACCGAGAACTCCCCTGCAAGTCTTGCTTGGGTTTCACCAACAGTAATGTCGGACGGTTTGTCGAATGCTCGCAGGCCAACGTGGATCCGAAGCTCCGTGATACTGCCGGGAAGCACCAGCAGTGATCTGCTGCCAGCCGCTGTCAGAAGTAACTGGGGCTCGTCCGTGAACCGCACCGGCTCAATGTGTCCGTCCGCCATAACGGCGCAGTTCGCAACTCCTCCGCATTCGGAGTCGCCGGATTCCACCTCGGAGGCAAAACTGCAAGCGCACTAAGGGATACGTATCAGCGGGAACCTGCGGATTTTCCGAGAGCAACTCGGCCTCGGAAGCATCCACCAGATCGATGCGGCGCGGTTGGTCGCGTAACTGCGGCGCCAGCTCAATCCAGTCATTGGATTCAGCGTCACTTGTCCCGACCGGCCGAATCTGCACTCCCCCCAACATCACATAAATATGTTGAACGGTCGCCACTGGCGCGGAGTCCACGGGCGCAGGCACTCTCGCCAGTGTTAACCGAACCATCCCCTGAGCCTGATTCAGCGTGCAGACGGGAGGTGGATTGCCACCCTTGATGATGATTCCGCCATTGCCGTTGTTCGAAAAGCCCACAAAACACGAGTTCCCGCAGCCGGTCACGTTTGCGGTCGCGCACACCGCCACAACGAAGAAAAGTCTCTGGAGCGTACTGCGAGGGAACTGCATGGCTCTTTCCTGATGCCGGCGATTCTACCCCCAATCAATCGCCCCGGCCAGACTGTGGGTCACATTCGCCGCGTACAGGCGTAGACTCAGGGCAGGGAGGTGCTTATGGACAAGCCTCGCCACCCGCAAGTTGCCCGCCCTTGGAAAACTCAGCAATCACAAAAAACAAAATTCAACACTCCGACAGTCGGTGATCCTCGCCACCCGCATGCTTCCAAGCTCGAACTGCATTGGAAAACGCAGAAGACCACCGGGAAGTAAACAAAAAGAAGGGGCGACCTCGAAGTCGCCCCGAATAGCAGTTCTGGTTTGCAGTTAGTGCGGCAAGAATGGCGAACTCGAATCCGAATCCGGCCGCCGCTTTAGCGTTGGACGATCATCATCCGTGCTGCTGGGATCGGTCGTCTGTCCCTGCTTCTGCTTGTCCGTCTGTTCCGTCTTCGTGCGCAACGTCGGCTTGCCCGGCCCGTTGTCCTGCACCTTGCGCGCGAACATCACGTTCCGCAACCGCGCCTTAACCGAATCGAATTCGGAGGTCGTGACGATATACTCGTCCTTCTCCGGCAGAATCCGCGCAATCTCTTTCTGCGCGTCGCTGATGCGTTCCGGTGTCGGCGGATGTGTGGAGAAGATCTTCGGAATTGTCCCCGGCCGGCGCTTTTCGTCTGCCTGAATCCGTTCGAAGAAGGTCACATAGGAGTTGGGATCGTAGCCGGCCTTGTACATGTACTGGATACCGAGGAAGTCTGCTTCGCGTTCTGCGTCACGCGAGAACTTTAGATACGACAGCGGAATCGCCAGTTGCAGCGCCTCGTAAATCCCGTAACCCGCCCAACCACCAGGGCCGAGCAGGATCAACGGAATGGTCGCGAGCTGCATGATTTCGCCCTTGGTGGCCTGCTTGGTTCCATGCCGGGCGGTCACGTGCGAAATTTCGTGGGCCATCACGCCCGCGAGTTCGGACTCTTCCTGCGCTCGCAGGATCAAGCCGCTGTTTACATAGAAGAATCCGCCGGGCAGCGCGAAGGCGTTCACTTCGTCCGAGTCGATCACCTTAATCGTAAAGGGAACCTGCGCATCGGAATTTCGCACCAGGTTTTGGCCCACGCGATTCACATATTCCGTCACAACCGGGTCGTCGATCATCTTCGACGTGCGCTCTACTTCCTGCGCGAGCCCTTTGCCTAACGCGATTTCATGTTCTAGTGAGTAGAAATTCACGCCCTTCCCGACACTCCGGTTGCCAATCGCCTCCACATCTTCTTTGGAGTTCTTGGGATGAACGGTCTGCTGTTGCTGCACCGGGGCATCCGAACCGGGCTGGCCGGACTTGGCTGCCGGTTTGGCGGCGGAATCGTCCGCGCAAGCCGGGTTCGTGGTGGCGGAAGAAGTCGTGCCAGTAGCCTTGGCGTCTGTTTGCGCCGGCTGCGAGGTTTGTGTGGTTTGCGTCTGTTGTCCCTGCTGCTGCGCGCACGGATCCTGCGGCTGTGTGGACGTCGGGGAGGGAGGCGGAGGGGGTGGGGGCGACTGGTTCGGTATTTGTGCCCCGGCAAACGATGGCCAGATCAAGACACTTGCGGCTAGCAGCAAACCGATCGAATACCTCGGCGCGTTTCTCATACTGCTACCTCCCCCGTCCTTCGGAGTATACACCTCTGGTGGTCGCTTGGCCTCATCCGTTAACTAGGATGTGACGCCTGTCGGGAAGGTTTCCTGCCCCCTGCCCTGAACAGGCGCCGAACCTCTGGTTTAACAGCCAGTTGACACTTCCGGCCGGCCTATCTACAGTCAAAGGCGACGATGAGCGTGCGAAAAATTCAGATTGGCCAATTATGGAAAAAACTGGACACCGGTGAGACATTCCTCGTCACCCGTGTTTATACGGAAGCCCTCAGCACCATGGTTGTCCTACGAAAGTCCGGTGCCGAGGACCAGAATCTCGTCCGGATCAAGGTGGAAAGCACGGGCAAGGGCCAGAATATTCCGGGGTTCGCGCCAGCCATGGAAGACGACTCCGTTTAAGTTGCCTGTCTGCGAGTTTCAATTCACCATCGCGCCGTACACCAGTTCCCTCATCGCCCGCCGGTACGCCCCCGCTTTATCGAAGGGCATCTGTGCCATGAAGATGGCGAACATCTTCGTCTGGGGATCGATCCAGAAGTACGTCCCAAACGCGCCGGCCCAGAAATAATCCCCCACCGACCCGTCGAGCGGGTTCGGCCCTGCCTTGGTGCGGACGGCAAATCCCAGCCCAAAGCTCTGCCCCAGTTCCGCGGTCGTTGCCAGGTCTTCGAATCCAGACTGCGCCATTCCCGGTGACAATTGATCCGAAGTCATCACCGCGATGGTTTTCGGAGAAAGCAGCCGTACGCCGTTCAACTCTCCTCCGTTGAGCATCATCTGGCAGAATCGCGCGTAGTCATCCGCGGTGGATAGCAAACCTCCCCCGCCCGAGAACCACTTCATTTTCTCCTTCGTCAGATTCTCGACCGGCGTCGAATACGGGCGTTTCCCGGTGGCTGGATCCACTTGCATTTCCGCCAGGCGTGTTGCCTGAGCTCCCGCTAAATAGAAACCCGTGTCGCCCATTCGCAGTGGCTTCGTGATTCGCTCCGCCACGAACTGATCGAACGGTGTCCCAGACACCACTTCCACCATTCTCGCGAGCACGTCGGTCGACATGCCGTATTCCCACACTGTGCCTGGTTGATGCGCCAACGGCAGCTTTGTAATTTTGGTAACGAACTCGGCGAGAGTCTGGTTCGGATCGAACAGGTTGGCCTGGTTATACGTCTGGTGAACCAGCGTGTTTCCAAATGGCCCATATACCAATCCTGATGTGTGCCGCAGTAGATCCTGTACGGTTATCTCTTTCTTCGCGTCTTCGAGCGCTAGCGTGACAGCGCCGGTATTCGCGTCCTTCTTCTCCACGCCCACCTTCAAGCCCTTCAACTCAGGTAAGTATTGCCACGCGGGCGCGAGCAGATCGATCTTGCCTTCTTCCGCCAGCATCATCACCGCCAAACTCGTAATCGGTTTCGTCATCGACGCGATACGGAATATCGCATCTTTCTTCATCGGAACGCTTTTCTCCCGATCCTGAAAACCGATTGCTTGTTCGTACGCGACGCTTCCGTTCTGTGTCACCAGAACCACCGCTCCCGGTATCGCTTTTTTATCCACTTCGCTCTGGAGAAACTGCTTGATGCGGTCCAACCGTTCCGCCGAAAATTTTCCAGGGCCGGGGCTACTCCCCCGCTTGGCTTCCTGACCCTGAGCGGCAGCCGAGCCTGCCACAACGATGCACACCACCAACATCACTCGCACGAGACAATTCATTAATGCTCCTCCGCACCTCTTTGCGAGAGCATATCTTTTTTTCAGGGAAATTGTTCTTGAGATCGTGTGAGGACCGCTTTCTGAGGCGGTCCGCTCGCGCTAGTAGATTGCCAACATCTTGGCATGTTCGCCGTCAACTTGCTTTGGAGAGTTCAGTCACAGTTAGTTGGTCCCATTCGTGAACACAAAGATCATCGGGTCGCCCGTGTTGGGTATCGCGAACAACACGTTCCCGTTCGTCACCAGCGGGAAATTGCCCCCATCCAGACTTCCGGAGCCATCCGAGTTGATCGCAATTGTTCCGGCCTTGGGAGTGTTGGTGATCGAACCGGTCGTTTGGGATACAACGCTGTACCCGCCGGTGCCGTTAAATGTAAACGCCCCCAAGAACGCTCCGTCCGCGCCGTCCAGGTCCTCCTCCGTACTCGAAGCAAAGTTGCCTGTGACACTCGCCAACGTGTAGTCGGGCGTTCCGGTGGTCTGGCCGACCAGCACTCCCGATTGCGACATGGCATCGTTCCCAACAGCAAACCCCGCGATTCCATCATCGGATGCTGTGCCTGCCGTTAGGTAAACCGCCGGAAGCGTCATGGCTCCTGCCGTCAAAGACGCTCTCCCCGAAGCCGCTTCCACGCTGTACGTTCCATTCGTGTAGGTTTGACTCGAGTACGTCCCCGCGTCGTTGATATAGAAGGTTGCCGACGGCAGAGTTCCTGCCGAAGTCGCATTTACCGTTGCAATCTCCGCAACGTTCTTTCCCGAATTGCCGCTACTACCGGCTGTGTCAAAGCCCTGCGCCGCCAACAGATAGCTTCCACTCAGCGCGTTCGTGCTGAATGGCGCATTCGAAACGAGCGCCCGCCCGCCAAGCAATGCCGGCGCGCCAACGCCAATCGGGGAGTTGGAAGAGATTAGATAAAGTGCCGACCCATTGACGACATAAAACGTGAAAGCAAACGTATAACTCGATCCGGTCAGCGAGGAAATCACGAAACTTCCGGTTCCGCGTCCGGTGCTCGGATCGATAGCTGCCAATTGCCCGCTGCCCCCGCTGAGCTCGCCTGAGATGGTGCCGCCTTGACTCAGGTCCGCAAAGCCCGCCGAAAGCGTGCCATTTGCGTTGCTGAACGATCCCGCAAACGTATTTCGATACAAACCCGAATTCCCCGGCGCTACCGACCATCCCTCAACTCCGAATGCATACCGGGATTGCAGCGCCGTCAACGCGAAGTCACTTGCCGCCTGCAGATGGATGCTACCCGTCGCGTTCGTTCCTGCGCCACTCACATTGTCGGACTCGATAATCCGTCCCGCGTGGTACACGCCGCTCCCGTCCAATCCTGCAAGGCGGAAGCTAAACGTCACTCCCGAAAAGCCGATTCCCCCGCCGCTCGCAAATGACAGGCTCAAACAGCCCAGTGTGGACGTTCCGAATGCATAGGAGCTTCCGGCGAGGTTAATCTGCGGAACCAGCGGTCCGTTCGTAAGCCCGTTGTAGTCGATCGCTGCGCTGGCGATGCCGCCACTCCCATTCGGCGTGAAGCTGCCAACAATATCAACGGGATTCCCGCTTCCGTCGCGGCCCTTCACCAAAAACGCGTATGGCGTCGATGCGCTCAGCGCAGCCTCATTGCCAAGCGGTGCGCAATTCATTGCCCCGGTTCCATTGATAGTAATGCTCAAGTTCGCCGACGCCGCTGTCGCACCCTTCGAGTCCGTTGCTGCGAACACGTACGGCCCGTAACTTCCCGGTGTCGTCGGCGTCCCCGCGATGACACCCGCGCTCGTTACGTTTGAAATTCCCGGAGGCAGCGCCCCACCGGAAGTTTCCGCCCAGGTGTACGGCGCGGTTCCTCCCGCTGCAGCCAGGGTCATCGAATATGCGGCGCCAATGGTTCCGCTTGGCAAGCCGCTCGTGGTGACCGACAAAGAGGCAGCCGCAATCGTGATGCTCATACTCGCCGAATTCGCCGTCGCCGCCGTGGGGCTCGCCGAATCGGTCACTTGGAAGACATAGGGCCCAAATGTTCCAGCTGCCGTGGGCGTCCCGCTGAACTGCCCCGCGCTGCTCAGTGTCACGCCGTTTGGCATCGCCCCGCCCGAAGTCTGCGACCACGTGTATCCCGGCGTTCCTCCTGTCGCTTGCAGAGTTGGTGTATATGGAGTCCCGACAGTACCGTTTGGAAGGGAAGTGCTGGTTATCGTAAGCAAGGTTGTGCCGCTTCCACCGCCGCAACCGGCGACGAGCCCGACTGCAACAAGGATCGCCACAGCCACAAACACACCCATTCTGTAACCCTGCATACCAGCCCTCCCAGGCTTTGCTATGCCGACTCACTTCGTTTTGTGGGATACGCTCGTTTTACCGGCTGCGCCGGAAGGCGAAGCTTCAAGCACGATTGCGAAGCTTCGAAACGGAGTTCGTCATTTTCCGCGACGGACCTCCGTTTTCACACACGTAGAGCGCAACACCCTTTTGTGACCTGAAGATACTTCCCTTTAATTCGTGAAAAAGTTCCCTTGCGTCATCAGACGCGCGAACACCGCCTGCGGTTGCTACTGTTTCGTCAGGGTTTCTTCCGCTACCCCGCTTGTTGAAGCCGGTCCACTCGGGAGACAATGCACTCATGCGGGTGCGTCTCTTCATTCCATTCTTCATCCTTGTGTTTTGCGCTTCCGCGGGACAGGATCCCCGTTCCGTTGACCTGACGCTCTCGCCGCTCGTCTCCTCTCCTCCCGAGTTCATCGCAAAGAAAATCCCGCCGACGGGCTGTACGGAAATCTCCGATGGCGGCACCGCCGACGGCATCATCCAGCCGGAAGATGGCGAGCCTCGCGACATTCTGGTGGAAGTCGCCAAGCTGAAGAATTCTGAAGTCATTTCGGGGACGGAACGCGAGGCGCGGATCCACCTCACGAATTCCAGCAAGCATCCCATCCGCATCCCGTGGAGCACCGATCCTGCGGTCATCGATAACCCTCGCGATCCCGAGCATCTCGAATGGGAGACCGCCACGTTTCAATTCGTGTTGACCAACGAGGACGAAGACGAAATCAATTTGAAGAGCCAGACTGGCTGGCTTTACGGTTCGAAATTCAAAGAAGGCACCGAGCTTACTATGCAGCCTCGCGACAGTATCACTGCCACGGTGCGCATCAAGTTCGAAGACAGCGCTCCCATCGAACCTGGCCCGCTGAAGGCCGGCGATTGGCAACTGGCCGCCGAATGGGTGCAGATCGGCAAATCGTGGCAAGTCCGCAACTGTCGCTCTTGGAACCGCAATTTCCTCTACCAGGAGTTCTATCGGCAGAAGACTCCCCCTGTGACGGTCCACGTGTTGGCCCAGCCCCAGGCTGGCGCGAAGCCGTCCAAATAGCTGCGCGGTTGCAATATGGATTATTCTCGTGGGCTCTCCCGATGGAGTGACAACATGACAATCGCAAAAGTGTGTCTTGCTGTTGCACTGTTTTCCGGCACCACAATTTCGGCCCAGACTCGGACTCCGGCTCCTGCGCGCCCGCGTGCTCCCCAGTTGGGACTAAAAATCGGCGTGTTGCCCGCGGGGCCGAATGACGCGATTACGGATGTCTCCGGCGTGCTGGTTGGGCACTCCACGCTCGTTCGCGGCGACAACGTACGCACAGGCGTAACCGCCATCCTGCCTCACTCCGGCAATCTCTATCGCGAAAGAGTCCCGGGTGCGATTTATGTCGGAAACGGTTTTGGCAAGCTCGCTGGCTCTACGCAAGTTGACGAACTTGGCGAAATCGAAACGCCGATTCTGCTGACGAACACCATGAGTGTTCCGCAGGTAGCAGATGCCCTGATCAGCTACATGCTGGCATTGCCCGGTAACGAAAACGTTCTGACTGTCAATCCTGTTGTGGGCGAGACCAACGACGGCTATCTGAACGATATCCGCGGGAGGCACATCACGCGTGAAGACGCTTTTGCCGCGATCCAAAATGCGAAAGACGGTCCCGTCGAAGAAGGTTCCGTCGGGGCCGGCACCGGCACTATTGCCTTCGGCTTCAAGGGCGGGATTGGTACGGCCTCGCGGCGGCTTCCTCCCAAGCTCGGCGGCTACACCGTAGGAGTCCTGGTGCAGTCCAACTACGGCGGCGTTCTTACGATTGCCGGCGCGCCTGTCGGTCAAGAACTGGGCCGCTATTATTTGCGTGAAGAGCTGCAACAGCAGGGCAGCGGGACGGATCGCGGGAACGGTTCGATCATGATGGTCGTCGCCACTGACGCTCCTATGGATGCGCGGAATCTGAAGCGGTTGGCCGCCCGCGCCTGGCTTGGTGTGGCGCGCACCGGGTCGTCCGCCTCCAATGGCAGCGGAGACTA
>Ga0207780_1000427_pt1 | contig 11832 bp, 14 predicted proteins | sample LuqExpMetageno45_FD_187803 | JGI IMG/M metagenome (GOLD analysis project Ga0207780, IMG submission 187803) | Tropical forest soil microbial communities from Luquillo Experimental Forest, Puerto Rico - Sample 45 (SPAdes) | ecosystem: Environmental > Terrestrial > Soil > Tropical forest ...
CCTACCGGCGTGGAGATACTACCGACCAATCTCTCCTAGAACTATCGACAGAAGAAGTTTTTGCAGCTGTGAAAAAGCGTGTTGAGGAACGACCATGACCCTGGCCGATTTCTTCGCACGGTGGAGAGTGCGCCTCGGCTACATCCTGGCCGTGGTCTTGCTCCTTCTCGCCAGTCCCACCCCACAAACGATCGTGTTGGGCGGTATGATTGGTCTGCTCGGCCTCGTTATTCGCGCTTATGCCGCCGGCTTCCTTCATAAGCAGGAGATTCTCACGACGACAGGCCCGTACGCATACACGCGAAATCCGCTCTACTTTGGCAGCAGCTTTCTGGCGATTCTGTTTGTGTGGGCCCTGGTCGAACCGCGGCGGGTACGACAACCCGTTCCGATTTCAATGGAAACACCGGAACACGCATATGCCAGCGGGGTGCGCTCATGAAGTGGGTGCTGGTGTGTGTCATCACGGTTGCGACGGTGGCCTTAGTTGCCATCGCCTGGTTTCAGTCTGGTGGTCTGCAGCAGCACACGATGTTCTCAGCAGTGACGCCTGAAGAAGCAGTGCAGGCTCTGATGACTGAGATTCAGGCGCACGACTACGAGAAAGCCTACGCATCTCTCGATCGCACCAGCGATACGGATCTTGCATCCTTTGTTCGCGACATAGCGGGAAGCGACAGTAGCTTACGCACGTACTCCTCGCTGCAGAGCGCGGATGTTTCACCACTGCATGCCGATCAGGATCAGGCTTTGGTTCGCGTTCGAATGACCTGGTCGAGTGCGGTGGGTTCACTGGACGATGTGCGTGACTTGCGCGTGCACCGAGATGGTTCGGTCTGGCGGGTGGTGTGGCCGAAACCTGCATTTGCGACTGTGCCTCCGCAAGTCGTGGCAGTGAACTATCTGAGTTGGGACGTCATCGGGCGCAACACATCGCAGAACTGGGGAGCGCAGGATGTTGAGTCGCCGAAAGTGCGAATAACATCGATGAACGCAATTTCGAGACCGGGCCGCGTGGTGGTTCTCGGGGAAATTGAGAATGAAGACACCGTCCCTGCGTATGTGAACGTGAACGCAACGCTGCTGAAAGCCGACGGCAACCCGATCGAAGAAGAAGGCAGCTTCGATCTGATTTCCCATATTTTGCTCCCCAAGCAGGTTTCGCCGTACCGGATTGATTTTCCAGACGTGCGCATCGACGCGGTAAAGAGCGTACGTATGGATGCACGGGCGCTATTGGTTCCGGCAAGCGCTGACCCAGTGATTGCAGTCGAGGGTCAAACCTTGGGCAAAGACGCACTGAACCGGAACGTGTTGAAGGGCGAATTGATCAATGAAAGCGGTCGTCCGGTCAACATCGCGCAGGTTCTGGCTGCGTATTACGACACTTCCGGGAAAGTGATCTGGGTCTCGGATGGTTATGTGGACCAAGCGTTGATGCCACAGGTGCCGCTTCCGTTCGCGGTCGACATCCCGGATGACGTCGCGGCGCGAATCAAGACATATCGCGTCATCGTCAATCATTACTCGCGGGCGAGTAGCTAGCATGAAAGCCTCTACACCCTGCTACTCATTGTGCAAGGATGGGACCCGCTTGGCATGGTCATGCTTGCTGGCAATCTGCGTTCTTGCTGCGCAGGCAAACGCTGCAGACCTGCGCGTGCCCGCAATTGTGGATGCGGACCGCGCCTTCTCGATTTCCCTTGATGGAGCCGGTGAAGCTACGTTTTACCTCATCGGTCCTGACCACGTTGTGAAACGGACAGTGACCCTGGGTGGAGCCCTGCAGATTCAGTCCAGCGATGTGCGCGCAGTGGGCCGGTATCAGGTGATCGTTTGCGGCTCCTCATGCAGCTCCGCGACTTTCGACGTGCGGGCGACGCAACCGGCGCACATCAGCTTCTTCCTGCATCCCTCGAGAGTGCCCGTGTCTACACCCGGATCGATCGATGCGACCGCGTTTGTCTTTGATCAGAACTTCAACCTGGTTTTGATTCCCTCCACGGTAGCGTTCCAAGTCCATCCAACCAACGGGACCAGCTTCACACGGCAAGGTTCCACACGGCTGGGTGTGACGTGGATCCGCATGGACTCGACGACGAAGGAGGGGCGGGTTCAAGTGACTGCGGCTTTGAGAAATGTGCAGGAAGCCCGAGTGATCCAGCAGGTCGCATCGGAGGCCTGCGGACTTCACATTAAGGCGCTGCCGAACGGCGATAGCGTCACGCTGGAAACCGATCCGGTGCGAGACTGCAGCGGCAATGCGCTTCCGGATGGAACTGTCGTTTCATTTACCAAAGTTGACCACGCGGGCAAGAGCACGGTCGACACGCCGATAAAGAAAGGCATAGCGCGGGTGCGGCTCAGCGTCCATGGATCTGCGCAAATCAGCGTTGCATGTGGTGTGGTACTGGGCAATGAAGTCACGGTGAATGGAAAGCTATGAAAAGGCTGCTGACAACCGCAAGTTTCATGCTGGCCGGCAGTATTTTGACTCTCGCCCAATCTTTGCCACAAGTCCATCTTGATGCGGACGGCCTGAAGCCACGTTCGATCGAGGAACTTACCGGAGCAAGCATAGCGAGCAACTACGCACTGGCATGGCGTGACCTGGAAGCAGCCCTGGAATCAAGCCAGGCCGGGGGAATTGGAGACGAGTTTGTTGGAACCGCCAAGGATCGTCTCGTTCAACGAATCACGGAACAAAAACGCACGGGCGTTCACGTCCGTATCGCGGATCGCGGCCATCAGGTGAAAGCAGTCTTCTACTCCAGCGATGGGACAGCAATGCAGCTCACCGATCAGGCCCAATTGGAAATTCAGATTCTCGACGGAAACAAGTTGCTCGACACAGAGAACGTGACCCACCACTACATAGTTCTCATGACTCCCGGCGCAGATCGCTGGTATGTTCGCGACCTTGAGGAGGTCCCGACCAACGTCTTTTGACATGCCCTGTTTACCACTGACCGCGAACCAACATCTGGCGGTTCGATCTCATCGAAAAATCAACGCGCTAACGTGAAATGAAACTCTGTCAGCACATTTTGCTGCTCTTTGTCGCCATCGCGAATTTCATGCCGAATGCGTGTGGCCGCGTGCACTCGCGGAATATTACGCTCCAGGACCTTCCAGCCACACCCGGCAGCCCTAAAGCTCTTGCTGATTACCAACCGTGGTTCGGCGATCCAGACCACATCGACGTCGGCTACAGCAGCCAGGATCCAAACGTCTTGCGCAAGCAAATTGAAAATGCGCGAGGCATGGGAATTTACGCTTTTGTCGTGGATTGGTACGGTCCGCGGCGCCCGTTTCTCGACCGAAGTACCGCGCTCCTGCAAAGGATTGCTAGTGAGCAACACTTTCACGTCGCCCTCATGTACGACGAGACCCAGGACGACAATGGCCACGGAACGGAAGACGCAATGGAAGCGATGGAGATGGCTTACCAGAAATACATCGGACCTAACGCGCCGGGTCGCGATGCATATCTGCTATATCGGGGCCGCCCAGTAATCTTTGTGTTTCCCAAGCGAGGCCGCACGAATTGGGATGAGGTTCGCCGGCAGGTGAACCAATGGGACTCCCCGCCCATCCTGCTGTATCAGGACGATCCTCCACCGCAGTACGCAAAAGCTTTCGATGGCGAGTACGCATGGGTGTATCCCGGCAGCAAGGGATGGACTGGGGACGGTCAGGCGTGGGGAGAGGACTATTTGCGCAGTTTCTACACCAAGATGCGAGACAAGCATCCGGACGAAGTTACGGTTGGTGGAGTGTGGCCGGGATTCAACGACGCTAAAGCTTCGTGGAGTTTGAATCGGCATATCGATTCCCGCTGCGGAAAGACCTTTGAAGACACGCTGCAAATATTCGATGAAAACAATGATCCTTCGCATCCCATTCCATTTGTCCTGATTGCCACATGGAACGATTACGAAGAAGGAACTGCGATTGAGCGCGGGCTCCCGCACTGCGATGGACCGAAAGCAGATATCGAAAGCGGAGGGCGGCCATGACCGAAGTGAGAGAAAGAGCAACGGCGATGTTCGAAATTCTGGCGGTCCTTCATCTGCATAAGTTCGACTTGGGGCAGAGAAACGAATCATCCCCGCAGATGGATCGGGCGTTTTCACAATTGCGCAAAATGTCGCCGGAGGAGTGGGCCGCATTTCTGAACTTTGCGGAAGTGCAACGCGTAAGGCTTCGCACGTTACGATTGCTAGATGAATTCGGCGTACCGTTTGAAGGTCTTCAAGATCTGATACACGACGAAGAACGGCAAATTGGAAATACCCTAGAAATGCTGGACCGGATCGTACGCACCCTCGAAAGCACTGGGCACTCCCCGCTGGTGATCAAGACGCTCGATCACTGGCCCGATATTGGCAGCGATCTCGATCTCTTTATCTCAGCTTCGGAGCGCGATGTCGTACGCGTGATGTGCAGCGAGATGCAAGCTAAGTTGGAACCGCAAAGTTGGGGAGATCGTTTGGCGCACAAGTGGAATTTTCGAATTCCAGGACTGTCGCGATTGGTAGAGATCCACGTGGGATGCCTCGGGCAGACTGGAGAGCAGGATGTCCTTCCGGTCCATCTGGAGGCAACGAGCGTGACGCGCGACATCGGCCCGTATCGCTTTCGCGTGCCGACGCCAGAAGTGCAGGTTGCGCTCGCGACCCTACAGCGGATGTATCGCCATTTCTACATACGCCTAACCGATCTGGTAAACCTTACGATGCTGGTTCGTGCGGGGTGTCTGGATTTCACTCTTCTGCGATATTCAGCCGAGCGCTGGGGGATTTGGCCAGGAGTGGCGACTTTATTGAAGATCAGCTCCGACTACAACGAGCGCCTAGGGGTTGGCCCGCTTCCGCTGCCAGAATTCGTTGTAGGCGCGGCGCTGTTCGGAGCCGATGCGACCTATGTAGGGGAACAATTCTTGCGGGTGCCCATGGTGCCGCAGGGCGCGCAATTGTTTCTGCAGCAGCTCATCGCAACCGGTACCGCACGACGCTTTCGCGCCGCAGCCCGCTTGTTTCTGTTGCCCGCTCTTGCTGCCGCAGCTTACGTCAATTTGCGGATTACCGGGGACGACAAGGGGATTTGGTAGTAAGGTCCTCGTTCCGCAATATAGCCTTGGATTTCCACTGAAAAGCGGCACTACTCGTCGACTCATGCAATCTTTCGGATCCAGAAACTGGAGGGCCAGACGCGCTCTCCGTCACGTGTGGGAACAAAGCGGCGTTTTTCAACAGGCATGTTGCGGCAACTGCGTTGCCATTGGGGAAAGGCATTTTCCAACGCGGCGGTCGCCCGGCTTTGCATGAAGCTGCTGCCCCACAGGACCGCGAAGTTTGGATTCGACATCATCAGCGCCTGCAGCAAGTACTGTTCGGACCAGAAAGCCAGGTTATGCAGAACCGCGTCGCGCGGGTAGTCAGCAGGAATAAAAATATCGTGGGCGTGGATCAGTACACCGGGGGCGACTCGAGGAATGATTTCGAGATACTCACGCACGACGTCACTGCCGATGCCAACGACGTGACTTGAATCGAGAAACAAGAAATCACCATCTTGCAGGCTCAAGAACAAACCAAGATCTACATTCTGGATCGTTTCAGTAATGAGATGGACGCGCTCGTTAAGCGCCTTCTGCGGGAAACGGTCCGGGTAGGGGTCGATGGTGATCAGCTCGCCGCGCACTCCGTCGAGCTTTAGGTTGAGATCGAGGGCTGCCGCCATGACGCGGCTGCTATAACCGCCGCCAACTTCCACGATACGACTCGGTTTGTAATGGCGAACCATACAGTAGGCGATTTCGGCATCGACGGTCTCGAAGAAACCATTGCTGTAGTTGTAGTTCACGCTGAAAAAGGGCGCCGAGTCCGATTGCCATTCGGACTGATACTGCGGAACCACCGTGTGCAGAAAATCCAACTGCCGTTCGAACCCGAGATCCAACCCGAAGGGTTCTTCCTCCCCAGGCCACTTTCGTGATTCGAGCGTGCGGAAGTCGGGAACTGGCCAGTAATAGTGGTTGGGACTCACCGTGATCCCAATACGCTGAAGCATCCGAAAAGCATTTCGCATCGCGCTTAATGCGGTCTCATTGTCACGCAGCTTGCGAGCCAGGCTAAGTAGTGGCTGGCGAGCATGGGATTTCTCCGGTTCGCTAGACCCCTTGGAAGCGCTATAGGAGGTGAATTGCAGGGGAGAGCGGATAACATCGCGTTCGTTCGACGGCAAATTGGACCTCCTGAAGCCGGGGGGATCGACAACGCAGAATTCTGATGCACAATCTGTTGCCCGTGACGTGAAAATTCTATGAATCGTAGATTCTCGCGAGGCTCTCACGCACACGACAACCACGCATAGCCGGAAGGCGCTTATCGAACGACAGAAAAATCGGGGATGTTCTTAGATCTGGACAGAAAACCCTGTAGACGCGCGGGTGTGCAAGCGATTTGGTTTGCAAACCGTGAACAACCATGTTGGCGCTCGTGTTCATCCAATGCCGGACCAGGAGCACGCTCGTCATGAAACTTAGCTTCAGATTGTGGTTGATGTGCTTGTCTGCCTTAGCGACGCTAGGGTTCGCAGGCTGCGCGGTAGGTGTGCGGTCAAATGCACCCTCAGGGATGCAAAACGTCAACCACATCATTCTTTTCGTGCAGGAGAATCGTTCCTTCGACCATTACTTCGGAGCTATGCGTAGCTACTGGGCTCAGAATGGCTTCCCAGATCAGTCGTTCGATGGTCTGCCGCAATTCAATCCCACGGCCGGGATCGCTCCTCTGCAAGGTCCCACGCCCGCGATCCCGGGCTGCGATCCGAGCCAGCCCTATCCGGCCTCCACGGTTTGCATTCCAGACACCAGTAACACGGTCGCCTCGTTTCATTTCGCATCGGTCTGCCAGGAAGAGCAGAGCCCCTTCTGGAACGAAAGTCACATCGATTGGGACCTGAATGATCCAGAGGGCAACAGTGCCGCCACTCTTAATGGATTCGTAGTCTCGGCCGCGAACGACGCGCGTCAGCAATCGCCTGCGTTAATGGATACGAACGGCGTGCGTGCGATGGGCTACTTGGATTCAAGCGATCTGAACTACTACTACTTCATGGCGTCGAACTTCGCGACGTCAGACCGGTTTTTTTCCCCAGTTATGGACCGGAGTCAGATCAATCGTATGTATCTTTTGGCCGCGACTTCGGCCGGCCATGCACATCCATTGGCTCCGCCTGAGACACCGCTCCCTAACAAAACCATTTTTGAAGAACTGCAGAACGCCGGCATCACATGGAAAATCTATGTCGATCCCGATGGCACAACGTGCGGGTCAACCCCGACACCAGCGTGCTTGTTGACGTATACCTACATCAATGAATTCACCTATGGTGAAACGATCGTCAACAGCTCGACTCTGGCGCAAAATCTGGTTCCTATTTCGCAATTCACGACCGACTTGCAGAATGGAACTCTGCCCCAGGTCGCCCTGATCGAGCCGGCTTCATCGGCCGGACTCGATGAGCATCCTTCCGACTTTGACACGTCTTCTCCCACGAACGTTCAAGCTGGAGCGCAATATGCCTCGGGCCTGATTAACGCTCTGATGACGAGTTCCAGTTGGAGCGATTCTGTATTGTTCTTGACCTATGACGAGGCCGGGGGGTTCTACGACCACGTCGCGCCGCAACCGATGCCGAGTCCTGATGGCATTGCGCCCATGGATCTGGTGCCCGGCGACATTTGCGATACTCCCAGCACAACCGGTGGAGGGACTTGCGATTTCAACCACACTGGGTATCGTCTGCCGCTGATCGTAGTTTCCCCATTTACGAGGAAGAACTTCGTTTCCCACCAGGTGCGGGACTATACGGCGATGTTGTCATTCATCGAGGAGCGTTTCAACCTGCCCCCGTTGACGCAGCGTGACGCCGCTCAGCCGGATATGGCTGAATTCTTGGACTTCGTCAACAAGCCGTGGGCCACGCCGCCGACACCTCCGGCTCAAGTTATGACCGGCCAGTGCACACTTGCACCGCCGACGCCATAGTTTAAGAAGTATGAATTCAAGGCGAGCGGGAGTGGAGGTTGGGTGGCACGGGGGGACGCGCCACGTCAACGCGATTTAACGTGTGCTCCACGCGACATCGTGAACGTGTGCTAGAAGCATTGGAAGACCGGGCTCACCTGACCGGGCATCAATTGATTGGAAAAAGAAATATTGTTTCGCACCCATCGGGCAGTTTTTTTGGGATTTCCGCCGGTTGTGTTGGTGTAATACCGCCAGCGGACCCATCCATAGCTATGTTTGATGTTGTCCACTGGATTGACGTTCGTATCCAGCGCGTAGTCAAAAATTTCGCGGAACTGGCATGAGTTGATGTTTCCAGAAACGGAACAACTATAGGTATATTGCAAGGGCAATGTCGTGACCGATATCCACCGCGGCGGAGTGGCCCGGTGATCGGTGATGCCGATCGTGCCCGTGGGTAGCAACTGGAGAAAAGAATAGCCGAGGTTCTGGTCGAGGCTTTGCATTTCCTGGTTTACATATGTGTAGTAATTCGTGTTGTTCGGTTGCGTCGCAGGAGGAGGGTTCCAAAACGAGCTGTTTTCTCCCCCGGGCGCGGCGCAACGCGCTGCCCAGCGCATGGATAGATCCGCGCTACTATTCTGGCTTCCGTTGTTAAATTTCTTGCAACTGGTGGGATCGTTCCAGTGGTTGACGCCATTCCAGGTGGCAAGTTCAGTGACCCACTGATAGATATAGTTTGAATCGTAAAGATTGATGTCCCACGGATTTCCTTGCGGGTTCTTCGTGTAATACACCTTCGACTCGTTTTGATCCCACATCGTATAGATATAGGACGAGGGAAGGCCATTGGTGATTCCCTCCATGTGATAGTTGGAGGCCAGTCCGGAATCCATCATCATTACGCTCAAAACGTCCCAGTAGCCGTGTCCTGCCTGGCAACTGGTGGTTGATTGAATTTGCCCGAAAGCGAGCGGCGACAGCGCGGCAAGAATCAGCATGCCAAAGACAAGAGAGTACCTGCGGAATCTCATGTGAAACAACCTCTGTTGATGTGCTTGCGAGTGGCCAGAACCGTCACAACGAAACGCACAAACACCCTGAGAGGTGTTCCGTGGAATCTGGTCTTACATGAGATGGATTAGGGCCGAAACGCGTACAGTATGCCTCACCTGTATGTCAATCGGGTAGGTTACGGAAGTACCTAAACTTGATCCTGTAGACTCTCCTGCCCCTCCGAAACTCGCCTAAAAAACGGTCATGAGCTCGATCGAGCCGCTTCAAAACTGTTTCTCATACAGCATGCGGGGTATTGCGTGTCTGAGATGGGCGAAATAGGTTTCGAAATAGAGCCAGTGAATGCTACTCCGCTCCGTCGCTGGAATTTACTCAAGGAGGAACAAGGATGCGAAAGAACTCACTGCGACAGCTCTATGTCGACGAATTGAAAGACCTGTACAGCGCAGAGACGCAGATGGTCAAAGCTCTGCCCAAACTGGCGAAAGCGTCGTCGAATGCCGAGCTGCGCCAGGCGTTTGAGGAGCATTTGCGGCAGACGTCGGAGCAGGTGTCGAGGCTCGAGGAAATCTTTGAAATGCTCGAAGAAAAACCTACCGGCAAGAAATGCCTGGGGATGGAGGGACTCGTCAAAGAAGGCTCCGAGACGATGAAGGAAGAGTACGGCGACGGTTTGATGGATGCTGCGCTCATTGGCGCAGCACAGCGCGTGGAGCACTACGAGATTGCTGGATACGGTACGGCGCGCGCATTCGCGGAACTGCTGGACGAACCCGATCAAGTCGTTCTACTCCAGCAGACGTTGCAGGAAGAAAAGCAGGCGGATGACAAGCTGACTCAACTTGCTGAGCAGATCAATGCGCGGGCCGCCCAACAGGCGACTTCTTCGGAGTCAGACGCCGGCAAGAAAGCGTCAAGGCGAGCAGCTTGAGGTGTCAGTGGAAGGGCGCCTCCAAAAAGGTGGCCTTCCACGATTCCTTTTCTATCTGATCCGCAGAACAGCCTGAAGAATTTCAGGAATTGTAGTCGCAGGGTGGAGCGGAGGTTCTTGTTGCGGCGCCGTTCGTTTCCACCTAGCGACGATCAGGGTGCCCAGCAACATTATGAACAGCGCGGCAATCGCGATCGCCATCAGTGTACGGGCCGCCTTGGGATTACCTGCAATCATTGGCATAGCATTTTTCAAACTGCATGATCAGATTTGATTGGGCTCGTCAGGATCCGGTTCGTAGATAGGAATATCCGGATTTTCGGGAGCATCCGGGGGCTCCTGGACGGGAGGCGGCGACGGCTCGGCAGGACTTCGGAATTCAAGCTTTGACGAAGGTGTTTCAAGCATGCGACTAAGATGCCAGGCTCACTGCGTTGGAAGCCCATTATTCCTGGGCTGATGCTGCCGGACATCTCGACGATGTCCGTTGTGCTTAAACGCTTGGACAGTCATCGTCCTTAAAACGGAGCAAAAAGAACAGCCCCATATGGAGCCTGTAGATTCTGTCGGTCATCCCGTAATTTGCTATTTTTATTTCCTGCCATGCTATTTGTTGTGATCGTTTGTTTGCTTAGGGCTGGTGCGGAGTGCTACCGCTTCCGCTCGGCGAAACAACCGGAGGACAGGGAGTACCGGGCGTTGGGCTTGTAGTCGGAGTGTTCGGCGATGTTCCACTATTAGGCGTCGAGCCGTTTGTTGTTCCAGGAGTGGACGGCGAGGTGCTTGGATTCGAAGATCCAGGGTTCGCCGTCGAACCCGCAGTCCCATTCATCGCGCCTGGTAAGCTCCCGCATGGAGAACCGCTTGGGGAAATGCCGGGGCTGTTCGGATTGTTCGTGGACGGTTGCGTGGTACTTCCCGGCGCAACTGTCGGCGAATTCGAACCGGGTGCGACCGGTGTTGTGCTAGGCGTAGTTGTTCCGGGTACCTGATTCTGCGAGGTTCCTTGCTGCGCTGTCGTTCCCGCGGGTGGTGTCGCGGGACTCGCAGAGGGAGTAGCCGGACTGGCCGGAGGAGTCGCCGGGCTTGCGGGCGGCGTAGCTGTCGAACCCGGGGTATTCGAACCATTCTGGGGAGGTGTTCCCGCAGAAGGCTTAGTTTGCGCCACTGTCCAGCTGGTGCACGCCAATATGACAGACAATAGCGTGATTTTCGTTATCGACATTTGAGGCCTCCAATAAGAACGAAGCGTGCGACCCATTCAGCGCACTCAAGCGAACGGTTGTTTTTCTGAAATTACCTAGTGCTGAGTGTGAACGCGAGTCGTTCTTGCAGGTATCGGGCGGATGCCGTAGATTCGGCGGAACGACAAGGTCGGCGTTACGGGCCAACATTCAGGCAGGAGTGATGAATTCCACTTAGCGCGCGGCGTTGACCGCCATGTAAGCAAGGCCGGTAATCGACACAGCGATAAATATGTATGGCCACCACCCCAATGCCCGTCGAAACATTGGCAAAGTTGAACCAGTTCGCGCTTGGATTGGAGAATCAGTTGCGGGAAGCGTGCGGAGAGAGTTCGACGGTTCTTGCATGCGAAGCGGATGATCCCAAGGGGGATGTTCCGAGAATCAGCTCAAGTTAAACAACTTCCCGAACACCCGACCATACGGTAAGTCCTGTAGAGTTTCGCAGAGGAAACTAACGTAGGAGAGCTGCATCATTGATTACACTCAGCGGCGGAAGAACGCGATGCTACTGCCCGCTTGCCGTTGCCTTGCAGCGGGGAGAACAAGATCGCAATAATGGCCCCCAGCGACAGTCCGACGCACAAAAACGTAACGGCCG
>Ga0207780_1000428_pt1 | contig 11827 bp, 6 predicted proteins | sample LuqExpMetageno45_FD_187803 | JGI IMG/M metagenome (GOLD analysis project Ga0207780, IMG submission 187803) | Tropical forest soil microbial communities from Luquillo Experimental Forest, Puerto Rico - Sample 45 (SPAdes) | ecosystem: Environmental > Terrestrial > Soil > Tropical forest ...
GGCGGCGGTGTACTAACCGATTGGATCGTCAGCGCAGCAGCCGAAGTGGGCTTCCCCGTACAGTCGACCTCGATCCCCGGAGTCGCGCAGCGCACCGGGGCGACGACCTATTACATCGAGATCCTGCCGACGCCCGCGCGCGACCTGGAGGGCAAGCGGCCCGTGCTCGCGCTCGCGCCCGGCGTGGGCGACATCGATCTGGCGGTCGCAAGCGAACTGCTCGAAGCCGGGCGTACCGTTGCCGCTGGCTTCGTCACGCCGGAGCGCACGCAAGTGATCGCCTCGACCAGCCGCGCCTATGCCATGGACGAAAAGATCGCGATGGGCGATGGGCGGCTGGATTCCAATCGCTTGGTCGAGGCTGTGACCGCGCACGCGCAGGACACGATCTTCCTGGACATGGCCGCGCTCGCAAAAGAAAGCGGCTCGGTGGTGAGCGCGGTGATGCTCGGCGCGATGGCGGCGTCCGACCGGCTGCCGCTCTCGCCCGCGCAACTCGAAGCGGCCATTCGCGCCGACGGCAAAGCCGTTGAAACGAATCTGCGCGGCTTCCGCGCTGGGCTCGACAGCGCGCGCGCGAATGTTGCCCCTGCACAGCCGCCCAAGCCGCCATCGCGCGCGGCCGCGACGCTCGCCGCCCTCAAACAGGAAGTCGCGCGGGCGATTTCGGAGCCCGCGCGCGACATCGCGCTCGAAGGCGTGTGCCGGCTGGCCGCATATCAAAATGCGGAATACGCGCGCCTCTATCTCGCTCGCCTCAAGCAGATCGCTGAGGCCGACGCGCGCGCCGGAATGCAAGGCAGGCTGCTGCGCGAAGTCGCGCGCCATCTCGCCCTGCGCATGTCGTTCGAAGACGTGGTCCGCGTGGCGGAGGCGAAAGTCGCGCCTGAGCGGCTTGCGCGCATCGCGCGCGAGGAGCTTGGCGTCGGCGACGAGCCGTTCTTCGTGCACGACTTCCTCAAGCCCGGCATCGAAGAGCTCACGCAATTGCTGCCGCCTGTGCTCGCGCGTCCGATCCTGCGCATTGCGGAGAAGAAAGGCTGGCTTGGCCGCCTCTACTTCGGCATGCAGATCCAGACGACGTCGGTCTCCGGCTATCTGCGTTTCCTCGCGCTCGCGAAGCTGCGCCGCCTGCGGCCTTACGGCATCCGCTATAAGGACGAGCAGGCGCAGATCGAAAGCTGGCTGCGGCTGGTGCGTGAAGCGGCCGCACGTGCCGGCGAACTCGCGCTGGAAGTCGCCGAGTGCGCGCGGCTGATCAAGGGCTACGGCGATACGCATGCGCGAGGCTTGAAGAACTACGCAGCGATTGATGCGCGCGTGGTCCGCCCGGCGCTGCAGGGATCGCTCGATCTCGCCCGCGCGGTCGATGCGATCGCCAGCGCGCGGACGGCGGCGCTTGCCGATCCCAACGGCGAGAGCCTTGGCCGCTGCTTCGCCGAAATCGAGTCCCGTGCGCCCATGATGGAGGCGGCGGAGTAGGCCGCGCGCCACTCCGTTGTCAGTCCCGCGGTCATCCCGTAAACAGACCGCAAAACAACCGGCCCGAGTTCCGAGGCATTTTCTGGGGGAAACGAATGGCGCTGCAGCCCACCACACAACGGCCGATGCTGGCCGCCGAAGCTTTCCTGCGCGCGCTAGCGGATCACGGCACGGGCTACTTCTTCGCGAACCCGGGCACCGACTTCCCGCCGATCGTCGAAGCCTATGCGCGGGCGAAGAAGACGAACGCGAAGGTGCCGCAGCCAGTGCTCGTACCTCACGAGAACCTCGCGGTCGCGATGGCGCACGGCGCCTATCTGATGACCGGCCATCCGCAGGCGGTGATGGTGCACGTCAATGTTGGCACCGCGAATACGCTCAACAATCTGACGAATCTTTCTCGCGACCGCATTCCGCTGATCCTCGCTGCCGGCCGCACGCCGATCACGGAAAAAGGCTCGTTCGGCTCGCGCTCGCGACCCATCCATTGGGCGCAGGAGATGTTCGACCAGGCTGGCATGCTGCGCGAACTGGTCAAATGGGATTACGAACTGCGAAACGGCAGTCAGGTCGTCGATGCCGTGGCGCGCGCGCATGAAGTGAGCATGGCGCATCCGCGCGGTCCCGTTTATCTCGTTCTGCCGCGCGAGCCTCTCGCACAGTCGATGCCCGACCCAATGGCGCCGGTGAAGCGGCGCCCGATAGCAGCTGCCGCGCATCCCGATCCGAAGACGATCGCGACGCTCGCCGAATGGCTGGCGACTGCCGAGCGCCCGCTGATTATCACCTCGACGCTGCCGAGCGAGGCCGTGCCGGTGCTCGCGCATCTCGCCGAGCGCTGCGCAATTCCGGTCGTAACGCACAATCCGCGCTCGGTGTGCCTGCCGTCTAGCCATCCGATGCATTTCGGCTACGAGCCCGGCACGCTGCTGGCCGATGCCGATCTGATCATTGTGATCGAGTCGGACGTGCCGTGGATTCCACAGTTGCAAGCGCCGAGCGCAAGCGTGCGCATCGCGCATGTCGGCGAGGATCCGTTCTACGTGCGCTATCCGATGCGCTCATTCCCGAGTGACCTTGCGGTGCAGGCCGGCGTGGTAAACGCGCTGTCAGCCCTGAGCGCCGCAGTCGAGCAGCGGCTCCAAATGGCGAACATCACAGCGCGGCGCGGAAGGTTGGCCGAGCGCATGCGAAATCGCCGTGCGCAACTGGCGAAAGACGCGAGCGCGGGCGAGCACATTTCGCCGGAGTACCTGTCGCGCTGCATCGGCGAGTGCGTCGGCGAGGACGCGATCATCTTCAACGAATATCCGCTGCGCGCGGATCACTGCACGCGCGAAAAGCCGGGCACGCTCTATGCGCTCGGGCCCGCCGGCGGGCTCGGCTGGGGCTTTGGCGCCGCGCTTGGCGCAAAGCTCGCTGCACCGGACAAGCTCCTAGTCGCCACACTCGGCGACGGTGCCTACATGTTCGGCAATCCAATGGTCGGCCATTGGGTGTCGAGCAAATACGGTCTGCCGATTCTCGCCATCGTGTTCAACAACAGCCGCTACGGCGCAGTGCGCCGCGCGACGCTCTCGATGTTCAAGGAAGGCGCCGCCGGCGAGAACGATGGCCGCAGCTTCGCCGATCTCGATCCGGCGCCCGCCTACGACGAGATCGCGCGCGCGCAGGGCGCGCATGCCGAGCGCGTCGAAAAGCCGGCCGATCTGCCGGACGCGCTTGCGCGTGCCCGCGATGCGGTTGTGAAGGAGAAGCGCCAAGCGCTGCTCAATGTGATTACGCCGTACTAACTCGACCGACGCCTACCTTTTGTCGTGACCCGTCCGGAACGGATCGGGAAGCCTGTGACAGGAGGAAACCCAAGTCACCCACGGAGAAACCCATGCGTATCGATGCCTATACCCATTTTCTGCCGAGCCGGATTTTCAAGAAGCTCGTCGATAGCGGTTATCCGGACATCGGCAAGCGCATGCGCGAGGTCCCCTGCATCCACGATCTGGATGAGCGTCGCCGGGTCGCCGACACGTTCAAGGACTATGCGCAGATCCTCTCCTATCCGATGCCGCCGCTGGAGAACCTGGCGAAAGGCAAGCCGGCCGAGATCGAAGAAAACGCGAAGCTGATCAACGACGAATTCGTGGAGATCATCGAGAAGCACCGCGGCCATTTCCCCGGCTGGGTCGGACAGGGCGCGCTCGGCGCGCCGGATGCCGGCGTGCGCGAGGCCGAACGCGCGCTCAAGAACGGCGCGCTCGGCATACAGATCTACACCAACGTTGCCGGCAAGCCCCTCGACGATCCGGCATTCGAGCCGTTCTTCGAGTTCATGAACAAGTCCGGCAAGCCGATCTGGCTGCACCCAGCGCGCGGCGCGAACTTCGCCGATTACCAGAGCGAGACGAAATCGAAATATGAAATCTGGTGGGCGCTTGGCTGGTCCTACGAAACGGGGGCGGCAATGGCGCGGCTCGTATTCTCGCGCATCCTCGACAAGTACCCGAATCTCAAGATCATCGTGCACCACTTCGGCGGTGTCGTGCCGATGTTGGAAGGCCGCATCGGTGCCGGTTGGGACCAGCTCGGCGCGCGCACGTCGGACGAGGATTATGGTGTGCTGCTCAAGCAATTGAAAAAGCGTCCGCTTGATTACTTCAAGCATACCTTTTACGCCGACACCGCCACTTTCTCGGCCAAGCCGGCGATGGACGCGGGCTTCGACTTCTACGACCTCGACAAGATCGTGTTCGCCTCCGACTGCCCGTTCGATCCCGAGAAGGGCACGATGTACACGCGCGACACGCTGCGCCTGATCGAGGAGCGCGACATGCCGAAGGCCGACAAGGACAAGGTCTGGCACGGCAACCTGGAGCGCATGACCGGCGTGAAGCTGGTGAAGTAAGGCGAACTTAATGCCGTCGTCCCCCGTGAAAGCGGGGGGCCCAGTTCTTCGTCATGGCCGGGCTTGTCCCGGCCATTTCTTTTTTGTGAGCGGGGACAGCGTGGATGGACAGCGTCTAGCGGTGTTATTGCCGGCGTCCGTTTGCTAACGTTCCGACATGGCCCTGACGCACGGTTTCAACGAACACGAAGCGCCGCCGCCCGACCAACCGTCGGCGCGCGACACCGGCCGCGTCACCCCGGTGATGGAACAGTACATCGAGATCAAGGCGGCGAACCCGGACTGCCTGCTGTTCTACCGGATGGGCGACTTCTACGAATTGTTCTTCGAGGACGCGGAAGTCGCCTCGCGTGCGCTCGGCATCGTGCTGACCAAGCGCGGCAAGCATCAAGGCCAGGATATTCCGATGTGCGGCGTGCCGATCCATCGCGCCGACGAATATCTGCACCGCCTCATCGCCCTCGGCCATCGCGTCGCCGTGTGCGAGCAATTGGAAGATCCGGCCGAGGCGAGGAAGCGCGGATCGAAGAGCGTCGTGCGGCGCGACGTCGTGCGCCTGGTCACGCGCGGCACGATCACCGAAGATTCGCTGCTCGACGCAAAACGCAACAATTATCTCTTGGCGATCGCACGCGCGCGTCTGTCCTCCGTCGGCGAGGATTTGCGCTTTGCGCTGGCCTGGATTGACATCTCGACCGGCGAATTTCGAATCTGCGAATGCGCGCGATTCGCGCTCGCAGCCGAGATCGCGCGGCTCGAGCCGGGCGAGATCGTCGTCTCGGATGCGCTCTATGCCGATCCCGAACTGGCGCCGTTCTGGCGCTCGCTGCCCGCCGTGACGCCGCTCACGCGCGACGTGTTCGATTCGGCCACCGCCGAGCGGCGGCTCACCTCGTATTTCGCGGTCGCGACTAGCGAGGCGTTCGGCACGTTGACGCGGCTCGAACTGACCGCCGCGGCCGCAGCCATCACATATGTCGAGCGCACGCAATTGGGCGCCCGGCCCCCGCTGTCGCCGCCCGCACGAGAGCGGCTCGGCGCGAGCATGGCGATCGACCAGGCGACGCGCGGCAATCTGGAATTGACGCGCACCTTATCCGGCGAGCGCCGTGGCTCGTTGCTCGACTGCATCGACCGCACCGTCACGGCCGCGGGCTCGCGCCTGCTGGCGCAGCGTCTCGCCGCACCGTTGACCGATCCGGCAGTGATCGCGCATCGCCTCGATGCGGTCGCCGCGTTCACGAGTGACGTTGCTATCCGCGCCGAAACCCGTACGCGCTTGCAAACCGCACCCGACCTCATGCGCGCGCTGTCGCGGCTGGTGCTCGGACGCGGCGGACCGCGCGACCTCGCCGCCGTGCGCGACGGACTGATCGCTGCGCGCGTCCTTGCGGACACGCTCGGCCGCTCGGAATGGCCGCAGGAGATCGCAAGTGCGCTCGCCGCCTGCCTTGCTCCAAGTCCTGCGCTTGCCTGCGAACTCACCGACGCGCTCGCCGACGAACTGCCTCTGCTCAAGCGCGATGGCGGCTTCGTCCGGGAAGGTTACGACCCCGCTCTCGACGAGACCCGCGCACTGCGCGACGAATCGCGCCGCGTGATCGCCGCGCTGCAGGCACGCTATACCGAGGAGACCGGCATCCGTGCGCTGAAGATCCGGCACAACAACGTACTCGGTTATTTCGTCGACGTCACGGCGCAGCATGGCGAAAAATTGATGACCGCGCCGCTGAACGCGACCTTCATCCATCGCCAGACTCTCGCCGGTCAGATACGCTTCACCACGACCGAACTTGGCGAACTGGAGGCGAAGATCGCGAGCGCTGCCGAGCGTGCGCTCGGGCTCGAATTGGAAATCTTCGACCGGCTCTGCACTAGCGTGGTCGAGGCGAGCGATACGATCAAAGCCTGTGCGCAGGCATTGGCCGAACTCGACGCGGCGACGAGCCTCGCGCATCTTGCGATCGAGCGCGACTATACGCGCCCGCAGGTCGACAACTCGCTCGCCTTCACGGTCGAAGGAGGCCGTCATCCGGTCGTCGAGCAGGCGCTGTCGAAGGACGGAACGCCGTTCGTGCCGAACGACTGCGCACTGTCGCCTCCCGAGGGCCAGGAGGCCGGTCGCATCTGGCTGATCACCGGCCCGAACATGGCCGGCAAGTCGACCTTCCTGCGGCAGAACGCGCTCATTGCCATTCTCGCGCAGATGGGTTCGTTCGTCCCGGCCAAGAGCGCGCATGTCGGAGTCGTCGACCGGCTGTTCTCGCGGGTCGGTGCGGCTGACGACCTAGCGCGCGGCCGCTCGACCTTCATGGTCGAGATGGTCGAAACCGCCGCGATATTGAATCAGGCGGGCGAGCGCGCCCTCGTGATCCTCGACGAGATCGGCCGCGGCACCGCAACCTTCGACGGACTGTCGATAGCGTGGGCCACGGTCGAGCATCTGCACGACGTCAACACGTGCCGCGCGCTGTTCGCGACGCATTTCCACGAGTTGACCGCGCTTTCGGCCCGGCTCGGCCGGCTGCACAACGCGACGGTGCGCGTGAAGGAATGGAAAGGCGACGTCGTCTTTCTGCACGAGGTCGTCGATGGAGCCGCGGATCGTTCCTACGGCATTCAGGTGGCGAAGCTTGCCGGGTTACCGCCGTGCGTGATCGAGCGCGCCAAAATCGTGCTTGCAAAGCTCGAGCAGAAGGACCGTGCCGCTCCGAAAGGCTTCGAGGACCTGCCACTGTTCGCCGTACCTTACAAGCCGTCGGCCGAATTGAATAAGCAAAGCGACGAACTGCTTGCCGCTGCGATAGTCGCACTCAATCCGGACGACATGTCGCCGCGCGAAGCGATGGAAGCGCTCTACCGGCTAAAAGAGACGCTGGAAAAAACGCGCGATCCCGACCGATGATGAATGTGCCCGAGCGCAAGCAAGCCAACGCGCCGTCGATTGCGGCCGACTGGCTCGCGCGCTTTGCGGCGGCACTGTCGGCGCAGGACGCGGCGGCAGCGGCGCAGCTGTTCCTGCCGGAGGGCATGTGGCGCGACGTACTCGCCTTCACCTGGACGATCCGAACGCATTACGGCCGCAGCGAGATCGAGGTGATGCTGCGCGACACGCTCGCGCGCACGAAACCGTGCAACTTCATCATTCCGCCGGAGCGTACGCTGCCGCGCTGGGTCTCGCGCGCCGGCACGGACTGCATCGAGACGATCCTCGAATTCGACACCGCGTTCGGCCGCGCGAACGCAATCCTGCGCCTCGTGCCGGATCGCGAGAACCGCATGCTCGCTTGGACGCTGAACACGAATTTGCAGGAGCTGCGCGGACACGAGGAGGCGTATAAGCGTCCCGAAGCGCAGGAGGACACTCGCGACTTCGGCGGCAAGAGCTGGCTCGAGCGCCGTCGCGAGGACGCTGCTTATGCGGACCGCGATCCCGCCGTGCTGGTGATCGGCGCAGGGCAGGCGGGCCTCGCAATCGGCGCGCGCTTGCGCCAGCTCGGCATCGACACGCTCATCGTCGACCGGCATGCGCGCATCGGCGACAACTGGCGCACGCGCTATGCCTCACTGACGCTGCACAACGAACGGCATGTCAATCATCTTCCCTACATGCCGTTTCCGCCGACCTGGCCGGTCTACCTTTCCGAAGGACATGCTAGCCAACTGGTTCGAAGCTTACGCCGACGCGATGGAATTGAACGTCTGGAGCGATACAGCGCTGATCGGAGGCCGCTATAACGATACGACCGGCGCGTGGGAATTGTACCTGCGCCGCGCCGATCGCACCGAGCGCACACTGCGTCCGCGGCATCTCATTTTCGCGACCGGCGTGAGCAGCATTCCGGTCACGCCCGACCTTCCCGGTTTGAAGGATTTCGCCGGACCCGCCGTGCATTCCGGTTATCTCGCCGGGCCGGAGAAATGGGCGGGCAAGACCGTGCTGGTGCTCGGCAGCGGCACCAGCGGCCACGACGTCGCGCAGGAACTGCATGCGCATGGAGCGCACGCCACCATGATCCAGCGCAGCAAGACCTATGTTGTGAGCCTGAAGGAAGCGCAGAGCGTCTACGCGATCTACACAGAGGGCATTCCGTTCGACGACTGCGACCTGCTTGCGACATCGATGCCTTATCCCGTCCTGCGCCGCTCCTATCAGCTCTCGACCGCGAAAAGCAGCGAGATCGACAAGCCGATTTTGGAAAAGCTCGCCGCGCGCGGATTTCGCCTGCATTTCGGTGAGGACCAGACCGGCTTCCAGATGATGTATCTGCGCCGCGGCGGCGGGTATTACTTCAACGTCGGCTGCTCCGATCTGATCGCCGCGGGCGAGATCGGCCTGATGCAGTATGACGAGATCGACCGTTTCGTAGCACATGGCGCGCGGCTCAAGGACGGCCGTATCGTTCCGGCCGATCTGATCGTCCTCGCCACCGGCTACAAGAACCAGCAGGACACGGTACGGCTCTATCTCGGCGAGACAACCGCCGACCGCATCGGCCCGGTCTGGGGCTTCGACGACAATGGCGAACTGCGCAACATGTGGCGGCGCACCGCGCAACCCGGCCTTTGGTTCACCGCCGGCAGCCTCGCGCAATGCCGCATCTACTCGCGCTACCTCGCGCTGCAAATCAAGGCGCTCGAGGAAGGGCTGATCTAGCCGCTCGCCGAGCGGCTCATCTCACTCAGTTTCGTCCCATTTCAATAGCGCGGATCGTACATCTGCGCGGCGACGGCTTCACGCATATTGTTGGGCCGGACGCCCGGCGCGAGTCCGGCATCGAATGCCACGTCCGCCACCGCCGTTGCAATTTCGGCGGAGACCTCACGGATGCGCGGCAGGGCAGGATAAAGGCTCCCTTGGCGAAGGTCGGCATCGTCGACGAGACCGGCGAGCGTCTTCGCCGCGGCCATGAACATGTCGTTGGTGACGAGCTGCGCCGCGCTTGCGATCACACCGAGGCCGACGCCGGGGAAGATGTACGAATTGTTGCCCTGCCGCGGCACGAATGTTTGCGAGCCGAGGGTTACCGGATCGTACGGGCTTCCGCAGGCGAACAGCGCGCGACCGTCCGTGTGGCGATACGCCTCTTCCGCCGAGCATTCCGCCTGCGAGGTCGGGTTCGACAGCGCGAACACGATCGGCCGCTCGTTGATTTTCGCCATCGTCTGCAACACTTCGGGTGTGAAGGTGCCGCCGACAGCGGCGACGCCGATGATGGCCGTGGGTTTCAGCGTTTTCACCGCGGTCGGGAAATCGTCGACCTGATGATGCGCATGCGCGTAGCGCTTTTTATTCTCGTTCAAGCCGGCCCGGTCCTTGACCACCAGCCCACGCGAGTCGACGAGCCAGATGCGCCCGCGTGCGTCTTTCTCGCTCGCGCCTTCCGCCTGCATGGCCGAGACGACGAGATCGGCGATGCCGATTGCCGCTTCGCCAGCGCCGAGGAACAGAATGTTCTGTTCGGACAGCTTGCCGCCGGTCACGCGCAGCGCGGTGAACATTCCGGCGAGCGCCACAGCCGCAGTGCCCTGGATGTCGTCGTTGAAGGTCGGGATCTTGTTGCGGTAGCGATTGAGCAGTTCGAAGGCCGAATGATTGCCGAAGTCCTCGAACTGGATCAGCACGTTGGGGAAGCGCGCACGCGCCGCGGTAATGAACTCGTCGATGAACGCGTCATACGCCGCGCCCGTCACGCGCTTCTGGCGCAGTCCGATGTAATACGGATCGTTCAGCAGCGTTTCGTTGTTGGTTCCTACGTCCAGCATGACCGGCAGACAGACATGCGGATCGATGCCGGCGCACGCGGTATAGAGCGACAGCTTGCCGACCGGGATGCCCATGCCGTTGGCGCCGAGATCGCCGAGCCCGAGGATGCGCTCGCCATCGGTGACGACGATCAGCTTGGCGGAATAAGGCCAGTTCTCCAGAAGCTTCGCGACCCGGCCCTTGTCCGCCGCGCTGATGAATAGCCCGCGCGGGCGCTGGAAAATGTGTCCAAAACGCTGGCAGGCGAGCCCCACCGTCGGCGTGTAGATCAGCGGCTGGATCTCGTCGATGTTGTCGCAGACGACGCGGAAGAACAGCGCCTCGTTGCGATCGTGAAGTGCGTTCAGCGCAACGTATTTTTCCAAATCGTTCGGCAGCCGGCGCAAGTTGCTCATGATGCGGGTCGCCTGCTCGGCCATCGTGAGCACGTGCGGGGGCAACAGCCCGCGCAACCCGAACCGGTCGCGTTCTTCCTCGGTGAATGCGGTTCCCCGATTGAGCAGCGGATCACGCAACAGCGCCAACCCACGCAAAGACTGTAAATTTGCCTGCTCTGTGTCGAGTTCCGCACGCACGTTCATAATGTCGCCCTGATTTGCTGTCTGAAGCCCCAGATCGGCACGGTCGGACCGATTGGATCGCGCGCTGCCGATGCGAAGAATAATTAGTTTAGCTCTCGCGGCCACAGAAACGTGTTGAGGTAGATCAACACCGTTCTGCTTGCATGCAGTGCATGCGTGTGCGCAACATCTGGATTGATCTAGCGCAAAAGCGAATGGGCGTACTCCGGTATGCGTCGTCGCATTCGCATGGAAAATGCGCAATCTCAATCTGAGTCTATCGAGGAGACAGTCGTGAGCACGCTAACGGCTACGGCGCCTAACGCCATGGGCCAGCCCGCAAAGAAGCCTTTCTATAAAGTTCTGTATGTGCAGGTGCTAGCCGCCATCGTCCTCGGCGGGCTGCTCGGCTGGCTGTTCCCAGACATCGCGACTAACGACTGGATCAAGGCGATGGGCGACGGCTTCATCAAATTGATCAAGATGGTGATCGCGCCGATCATCTTCCTCACCGTCGTGTCAGGTATCTCGCATATTCAGGATGCCAAGAAGGTCGGCCGCGTCGGCATCAAGGCGCTGGTTTATTTCGAGGTCGTCTCGACCTTCGCGCTGATCATTGGCCTCGTCATCGGCAATTTGTTCCAGGTCGGCCACGGTATCGGAGCCAAGGCCGATGCCTCTGCCGTCGCGACCTTCGCCAAGCAGGCGCACGACCAGAAGTCGGTTGACTTCGTGCTCAACATCATTCCGGACAGCGTGGTCGGCGCCTTCGCCAAGGGCGACATCCTGCAGGTACTGTTGTTCTCGATTCTGTTCGGCTTCGCTTTGATGGCGATGGGCGAAAACGGTAAGGGCGTGCGGCGGCTGGTCGACGACTTCGCGCACGCCGTGTTCGGCGTCATCAATATCATCATGAAAGCCGCCCCGTTTGGCGCGTTCGGAGCGATGGCGTTCACCATCGGCAAATTCGGCCCGACAGCGCTCGGCAACCTGATCGGCCTGATCGCGCTGTTCTATCTCACGGCGGCTCTGTTCGTCTTCGTCGTGCTCGGGCTGATCGCGCGCATCGTCGGTTTCAACATCTTCCGGTATCTCGCCTACATCAAGGACGAGCTG
>Ga0207780_1000429_pt1 | contig 11826 bp, 22 predicted proteins | sample LuqExpMetageno45_FD_187803 | JGI IMG/M metagenome (GOLD analysis project Ga0207780, IMG submission 187803) | Tropical forest soil microbial communities from Luquillo Experimental Forest, Puerto Rico - Sample 45 (SPAdes) | ecosystem: Environmental > Terrestrial > Soil > Tropical forest ...
CCAAGCCGGCGGCATCCTCTCCAACTCCGAGGTCGGGCTTGGCAGCGTTTCGGTGTCGGGGCTGATCTGGCGGCTCTGGTGCCTCAACGGCGCCAAGACCGGCGAGACGTTCCGCAAGCACCACGTCGGCCGGCAGATCGAGGACAACGAGGCGCTCTGGGCCGACGACACCAAGAAGGCGGACGACAAGGCCGTGCTGCTCAAGGTCCGCGACATGGTGAAGGCGGTTGTCGACGAGACGCGGTTCCGGGCGCAATTGTCCAAACTGCAGGGCCTGACCGAGGGCACGATCAGCGGCGATCCCGCGAAGGCGATCGAGGTGCTGGCCCGCAAGGTGGGTGCCACCGAGAGCGAGCAGGGCGGCATCCTCCGCGCCCTGATCAAGGGCGGCGACCTGTCCCGGTGGGGCATCGTCAACGCGATCACGGCCCAGGCCCACACGGCCACGTCCTACGATCGCGCCGTCGAGTTCGAGTCGATGGGCGGCAACCTCGTGGAGCTGCCCCGCGGGGAGTGGAAGGAAATCCTCGAAGCCGCGTAATCGCGCGGACCGCAACGCCGATGCGCCCCCGCGAGGGGACGCATTGGGGTGCGGCCATCCCGGCTTCACCTACCCGATGGAGACCAGATACCGATGACGCGCATCCCCAGCGACTTCGCGATCGTCGTGGCGCTCGATTGGCTCCGCTGCAACGAAGGCACTGGCGGCGAAGCCGAAGCGTGCCGCGAGGTCGCGGATTGGATCGCCGCCACCGTCGATGACGCCAACCTGCGCAACGCAGCGCGCCGGGCCGGCGTTCCCCTCTCACGGCTGCGGCGGCGACTCGCCGAAATGAACCCGACAGGAGACCAAAACCGATGACGATCCGACAAGGCGTGACCATCGCCGCGATCTACGTGGCGGTGCTCGCGTTCACAGCGGGTGGCTATGCGCTCAACCTGCTGACTTCCCCGCCACCGTTCCGGACAATCGAGGCGCTCCGATGAAATTCGGCATCATCGATCCCGCCGCCAAGACGCTGGTGGTGAGGGATTTCCGCACGCTGCACGATGTTTATTGCGTCGCCGGCTTGCAACCGAGCAAGGTCGATCACGGCACTATCGCGCGCGGCCTTGCCATCGTGGTTTACGAGTTCGGATTGTTCGAACCCGCGGACCGCACCCGCTACTTCTCAATGACCGGCGGGCTCTACGCCGGCAATGCCGTGCTGTACGGCTACGACGAGGCCGGCGAGACGGTCGACGTGCACGAGTCCATGGTGCCGCCGATCACGTTCTTTGACACGGTCGGCGACATCGTGGTCGCGATGATTCGCGGTCTCGTGCGCCGGCCGCGCCACTCGGTCAACAATGAACCACCGACGTGGCAATGGCCGCAGCCGATGCCGGCGTACATGCGCCGGGAATGAGTGCCTGACGCGCCCGCAGGCGATACACCGGGCGCATTCCCGAATGGAGACCATGATGGGAAACTTGAGCGACCTTGCGAAACATATTTCGCAACCGAAGCCTGGATCTAAGGAGGCCGCCGTCCGCGCGCTGCGTGAGGCCGAGGAGAAAGCCGGCAATCCGGCAATCCCCACGTTCTGCCAGCGCAAGCCGACAGACCAAAGCGAATTGCGGCTCCAAATGATCCGCGACGCAGACGAACAGCGACGGGCGCGTATGACCGTCGCTGATGACCGGAAAGTCCCAGCAACGACGACTCGCACGAGCGCGCCGTCGACCATGCCGAGCACGAGCCCGGCCCAACCCAAGGCCGGCAGTGTCCGCGCCGAACCCGTGAAGGAGACCACCGTGAATACTACGCCTCAGATCACCCCGACCTCGCCCACGTCCAGCCCGAAGAAGCCGCCCGCGAAGAAGGCGGCCGCTCCGAAGAAGGCGAAGCCGGCAAAGGCCGCGAAGAAGGCCGAAGGCAAGACCTCCAAGGTGGAGATCGTTGCAGGCCTGCTCAAGCGCAAGAACGGCTGCACCCGGAAAGACATTCTCAGCGCGACCGGGTGGCCTTCGGTGAGTGTCGGCCAGCAAGCGACCGCTGCCGGCCTCAAGCTCCAGAAGGTCAAGGAAGGCGCAATCATCCGGTACTACGCGAAGTAAGGAGGCAAGCCGTGCGCCGCGTCATTCTCGAATCACCGTTCGCAGGCAACCTCCTCCAGCGGTGGCTGAACCGGCGCTACGCACGGCGCTGCCTTCGCGACTCATGCTTGCGGGGCGAGTCACCACTCGCCTCGCACCTTCTCTACACCCAGGCTCTCGATGATTCCGATCCGGAGGAAAGGCGCATCGGCATCGAAGCCGGCCTCGCCTGGGGGCCGCTCGCCGACGCCACCGTCGTCTACACCGACCGGGGCATCAGCCCCGGGATGCAGAAGGGGATCGACCGGGCGCGGCAGGAGCGCCGGACGGTGGAGTGGCGCTCCCTTTTTCCTTAGCCCGTGCCGGGCCAGATTTGGCCGCCGGTGCGCGTTTCTTCGGGAGGGCTCTCTCGGCCCGGGTCTGGTCGAACGTGCGCCCCGTGGCCTCTAAAACCGCCTTCTTGCCGGTAAATTCCTGCCAACGTTGCACCGCAACATCCACATACCCCGGTTCGACCTCAATCGCGAGCGCCCGCCGCCGCGTCATTTCGCACGCGATGATCGTGGTGCCCGAGCCCACAAACGGGTCGTAGACAGCATCGCCCGAGCAGCTGTTGTTCTCAATCGGGCGCTTCATGCACTCGATCGGCTTTTGAGTGCTGTGACCCGTTTCGGACCGAATGTGGTTGATGGGCCAAACAGTCGTTTGTGATCTATCTCCGCACCAATTCGACTTTTTCCCTTTTCTGACAGCATACCAGCACGGCTCATGCTGAAAATGGTAGTCTCCTCGGCTGATGACAAACCGACTTTTTGTCCAGATGATTTGCGCGCGAAGATGAAAATCGGAAGCCTCAAGGCTGGCTGTCACGCTGCTGGAGCGCAGGTCTGCGCTCCAGCAATAGACCACATCGCCGTCAAATAATTTCCAAGCTGTTCTCCAGTCTGACACTCCATCGTTGCTGACCTTCCCGATGGCGCGCCCATCGGAGGGCGCGCCATCGGAACGAACACGCTGGTTACGCCAATCTGCGTCGTACTCCACCCCATAGGGCGGGTCCGTCACCATGAGGTGCGGTTTCTTCCCGGCCAAGCACTTCGCTACGTCAGATTCGGACGTGGCATCGCCGCAGAGCAGGCGGTGAAGTGTGCCGAGCACCCAGACATCCCCGCGCCGTGACACCGGCTTGTGCGGGACCGGGGGCGCCTCTTCTGGGTCTTTCGGATAGACGGTCCCTTTGTGGAGAAAATCGGCGAGCGGCTCCGCAGCCCAGCCCGTCAACTCGAGCGGAAATCCCCAAGCCTGTAGCTGCTGCAGGTTCTCGATGCGGAGCTGCTCGTTCCATGCACTTAATTCAGCGAAGCGATTGTCCGCTTCGACCACCGCGAGCTTCTTCTCCTCGGACCATCCCCGCGCGACCGCGACCGGGATCTCCTCGACGCCGGCCCGCTTGCACGCGAGGATCATCCCGTGCCCGGCGAGGATCGTGTCCTTCTCGTCGACCAGCACCGACACCTTGTAGATGCCGAACTCCTTGATACCCGCGGCCATCGCGGAAATCTGTTCCTCCGGGTGGACGTGCGGATTTCGTGGGTGCGGCTTGAGCACCGCGACCTTGCGGTTTTCCCGCGCCAGCGCCGGCCAATCGGGCGGCGCGAACGGTCGATCGTTGATCGGCTCAGTCTTGGTACGCGCGGCCTTCACTTCGGGTCTCCTCAGGCGAGGAAGCGCCGTCGTATTCCGTGACGGCGCACCTCGGCTTTTACTTTCTGGCGATATATGCGCTGATGTTCACGGAGGCGCCCGTAAATGAGCCTTCCTCCTGCCAGCTCAGCGAGCCCGACATCGAAACGCTCACGGCCTCGCTATCCGCGGGATCTCGCAACACGCCGATGAAAGCCGCCGCCGCATCCGCCGCGGCCTGTTTATCGGCCGCATGGTATGGCTGGCTCACGACGACCTTGCCAAGTTCGGCGTTTACCTTCGTGGTCGCGCCGTCCTTGTCATCGGCGGCGATTGAAAACGAATAACTCATGTCCGGATTTCCTCGTGTTGTTAACCACCGGTTAATCTCTGCACTGCATCATCGGGGCCGTCAACCAATGGAGCACCGAAATGGGAAAAATCCGAGAATGGGCACCGCACATCCGCTGGCTGCTCGCCGACGCCGCCGCACTGGTGGCCCTGGCCGCCTTCTGCGCAACGGTCACGATCTGGTGCGCGATGTTCACGCGCTACCTGTAACACCGCCCATCGGCCACGCGCCGATTATCTCGAGTGGCGACGCGAGCGCGGTCTCAACACTGAGGCCGCGCATCGCGCATTGATCGGCGAACTCCTCGTCGGCGACGAGGCCGATCGCGATCGCCTGCACGAACCGCTCGGGCTCGGCCGCCTCGACGATGCGCGCGGCCACATCTTCCAAATCGTCGGTCATCGCCGTGTCCAAAGACGGCGCGGGCGCGGAGCCTCTCGTGAGCACTCCACGCCCGCCCAGTCCATCGTGGGGCTGTGTGTATGCCGAGCGTGTACCACCGACGGCATGTCGGCAGCAACCCGCAACTGTGATCTGGGGAAAACAAAACGGGCGGCGCCTCCACGTTCGATAAAGGCGCCGCCCGCCTCGGATTCGCCGCGCCCCGATGACAAGTTGGAGACCTGATCAAACGCGGCGAGCCCGGATCGCGGCTATACCACACCGAATCAACGAGGTCGATTCCAACGGCACACCTCTGCCTGGGCCGCACCGCACCGCAGGCAATCGCCGTTCTGCGGATCGACATCGCCGCCCATGTTGCGGCAGACTGAGCCTTGACCGCCACCGACGTACACGGCGCGCACCTGAGAGTTCGGTAGGTCGAGCAGCAGAACAGACTTCGGATCGCTCTCGCGGCGCCTCATGCGATTTCCCTCGTAAGCAGCCGCGCCAGCGCCGTGATCGAGACCGAGACAGCGGCCGGGAACGCATCTTCGCACAAGGCACATTGGGCATTGCGTTTCGCAACGGGAATGTTTCACTTGACGCACCCACCAACTTGATATAGTGTTGTGGCCATAGGAGATTTCTCCATGGCAAGTTCCATTCTTTCAGCCGATCGGTTCCACAACGAAGACGCGGCCTTCGCCTACGTCGAGGCCCAACTTTGGCCGGCTGGCCCGACGTGCCCCCATTGCGGGAATGCGGACGCGGCCAAGATCGGCCGCCTGCAGGGCAAGACGACCCGTCCGGGCCTGCGCAAGTGCTACGCTTGCCGGAAGGCGTTCACGGTGCGCATCGGAACGATTTTCGAGGATAGCCACCTTCCGCTGCGGCTGTGGCTTCAGGCCATCCATCTGCTCTGCGCCAGCAAGAAAGGCTTTTCGACCCGCCAGCTTCAGCGCACGCTCGGTTGCGGGCTGAAAACCGCGTGGCATCTGAGCGGGCATTGTTCTGTTTATCGCTAAGGACAATCTTGGTCGCGACGTTTCGATGTCAGTCCCGATGGACTCTTTACGTTCGTTGGCTGCTCATGCGCGCCGCTTCGGGGCGCCGAAGGTTGGTCATCTTGGACCGTTGCCGGGCGGCTGGGTCTCAGTCGAACTCTCGACCGTCCAAACATTCGATCTTGGTCAATTTTCAACCACAGAAGGCGAAAAAGTGTCTCTTGTCCTCGATCAGGGCATGGAGAACGAGATCGGATTTTCGTTCCCATCTTCGCTCGCCCGCGAACTAGGTGAGCGCCTGTTGAAATATGCTGCCCGCACAGAGGGCAAACCAAAGCCGAAGTTGTCATGATGACAAGCGCCTCCATCGCGTGCTATGAGGGTCACGCGGGCTGGCGCTCGCAGAGATTTTTGGTCGGCTCGGATGGCGGTCCGGGCCGACTTGCATTTTAGCGGGTTCCGCGGTCTGTCGCCATCCCTCTCAATTTTTATGGGGAGAACCGTGCATGGATGTTCTTGCTCTTGCGGCCATCGTTGTTGTTGGGATTGCGATCTATTTCGTGCCGTCAATCATCGCCCACCATCGAAAACACAGAAATGAGGCGGCAATCACGGTCCTAAACTTCTTCCTCGGTTGGACTTTCTTGGGTTGGGTTGCCGCGCTAGTGTGGGCGCTTACAGACAACACGAACTGACGGAACCCCAGGGATGGGACGCAAGCCGAAACCAAAGCCCGACGACGAGGCGCAGTCGAAACGCTTCATCAAGGCCGCGCGCGAAGCAGAAGTAGATGAAACCGAAGAGGGCGCGGATCGTGCCTTCAAGGGAGTCGTCTCGCCTAAAGATCGGCCAAGCCGTTCATAAAGACGCGCACCGCATTGAGAACGTCGCGGGCCTGCGATTGCGTATATGAGACCGCTGGATGCATGGTGTTGTTGCGCCACACAGAGCCGACATGATGCAGGTTTGCGCGGGCCGCCTCCCAATCATTCTTTTTGCGCTTTAGTAGCTCGGTTGCGTCAGGCATGGCTTTGATTTTTGGGTCCATATTGCCGGTCATCTGGCGCCAAGTAGTCTGCGGCGTGATCGTTATCTTCAGCCGCGTTGCCAAATGGCGAACAGCGACCTCCATCGCACGCATTAGATGAAAAACACATGCCGTAGGCTGCTTGAGAGCAAGACAGTTTCCAGCACTCTGGAGATCCTGTGCTGCTTTCCCGAATTTCTTCGCCACGAGTGCGCCGAACAAATCTGGTCTCTCATAGAGAGCAATGTCTTCTGGCCCAACGCGAAAGAAATTCTGCGAGGCTAACTCGTCTTTGATCCTCGACTGCAGGTGTATGATCGCTTGAGAGATTCCAAGTCGCGGCGCGAAGGTATTTTTGCCAACAAGGATGATAAGGCGATCGAGTTCCGGAACGACATTTGCCATTTCGCAAGCCATGCAAGCATCCCGAGTGAGATCAAGCGCGTAGGCTACCGCGATGGCGATTTCACCGTTTGTGGGCTCGCGTTCGCCTTCCGGAATCTGAATCGGGAGGCACATCACCTTCGCAGCATCCAAAGCGGTGAATGCCTTGGCAAACCGCAGAGCGTATTGGTCCAGCATATCCCACAGGCTCCATAGCCGGCGGGAATCCCAGATATTTCGGGCGATCCGGGCCGGGGCGTTCACGGGACACCCCGGACACTACCCCTAGCGTTGGGTGCGTCAAGTGAAACATTCCCTTTCGCAACGCATTCGTCGGGGCGCTCGCAGCCACCGAGCGAGATCACCGACATGTACTGGTTGCCGTCGACCTGATGCACATCGATGCCGGCGAGTTTCAACGCCGCAACGAGTTGGGTTTCGGTTCGGCGCCACGTCATTCGACTGGCTCCGGTTGTGCAGGAACCGTTACCCACCCCCCGGCCCCGCCGCAGCACGGACAGCGTTCGTACTGAATCGGAACGGGTTCGTCAGGGCATACCTGGGCAATAGCCTGAATCGCCTTCATGGAGACAAGAAGCGTTGCTTTCGTGTAGCCGCGCCCTTTACAGGTTTCGCACTCCTCGTAAGGAAGCCCAACATTATCTGCCGCCTGTTTCAGACTTAAACTGGGTTCGTGCCCCTGCCGAACCTCCTCGATCTGATCAAGAGTTAACGTCACTGCATCACCTCGATTTTCCCGTCGATCAGCCGCACGCGGGCCGGTGGCGTCCCGTCCTGATAGACGACATCCAGCAGCGCAGCCGCACCCATGAGCCACGCGAGCCGCGCCCGCAGCGGGAACTTCTTCCCCGGCGGCGGCAGCACGCGAAACAGCTCCCGGATCAGCGCCGGGGCGTGCGGCGAATCATGCTCGTCGATCGACACGGATCGTTCTCCATTCCACGAATCACTCGCGGGGAAATACGCCGCCGGAATACCGGCGCTCGCCGAAGAGGTCAACCGCATGGTTCCACCTCTTACGCAGCGGCCGACGATAATGGACCGAGACGGCGCGCTCACCCCACTCAGCGGTCATTTCTTCCACCACCCACGGCTCGTCGGTTCCGACGCCGCGCATGATGCGGTCGCGTTGGGCTCCAACGGAGCACCGGCACCGGTCGGCCCGTCGCAGGATCGCGAAACGACAGGCTGAGCTGCCACAAAGGGCGCCCACCGGCGTAGCGCGATCACTCCACGCCGATGTTACAGGTGAGCCCCGCCGATATGAGACGGTCGGCAAGCCAGAAGAAACGACCGTCGATCTGGCGCTCGGGATCGAATACTGGCGCAGCTAGTGCGATCTCAACGTGAATCATTGTCACCATCCGTAAAAAGGGCGGTGGGCCACCTTAACCCACCGCCAAGTTTAACGTCCGCCCCGAACGGGTGGACAGTAATCCGGGGCGAACGCGAATCCGCATTACCACACCCGAGCCCAAGACGGCTATCGGGATTTTCCACAAATCAATATCCCGCAGATGTCAGGCTGGCGCGCTCCACCGCCTCCACGCGGTCATGCGCCGCCAATTCCTCAAGCGCCCGCCGCCGGTCCTCCTGCAGACGCTGCGCCGAGGACGCAACCACATCCACGCGCATCTGGTCGATCGGGTCGACGCGCCCGGCGAAAATCCCGCGGATGATCGCGGCAAGCCGCTTCAGGTTCGACTCGCGCTGCTCCGGTGTGTACTCGCGCATAGGCTCGGCCGCGAGCAGCCCTTTGATGTCGTACAGTCGCGCGTGCGCCGCCGCGCAGACGTGCAGCGTGAGAGAGCGCAGTTCGGCCGGCGCCGGCCGCCAATGGAAATCGTGCTCCCCGGGACACTCGCCGCGGTACCAGCCGCGCATCGCCTCCGCGAGCGCCCACACCGGCAAATCCTCGATCGCCGTCATGTACGCCTCGCCCGTGACCTCGGCGCCGATCGCGTCGAGCCGCTGGCCCGGCAATACCTTGAGCATCTTCGTGATGATGACCAATGCGGCCGCGTCCTGCTTCGGATCATTCTTCGGAGTGGCCCCGAGCGCCCGCTCCAGGTTGCCGCGCGCCGCCTGCAACTCCACCCGCATCGCCGTGGTCGGAATCATCGACGCGGGGAGCCGGTAGACCTCGAGTGCGGTCTTGGCACGCCGCTCCCATGTGCGCTCCAGCACGGCGGCGCGCGAGGTTGCCCATTCCGGCCATGACGGGATCGTAACCCGCCCCTCCGGATCGATCGTGACCGGCAGCAGCGGTTCGATCTTCGCGATTGCCTTCGTCGCCATTGTCGTACGATCCTTTATTGAGCCACGTCGTTGGGTGCCTGATGAAACGCCGTTCGGTGTCGCGGTGATCCCGATTGTACCGCACCCACGCTGGAAACAAAACCGCCCACAGCACCCCGCGCTTGCGCACCCGGTCCAGCGCCTTCATCGCGTCGATCTTGTCGACCTTGCGCACCGCCGCATCCCAGAAGCGCGCCGCGTAATCGGCGGGCCAATCATCGTTGAGCACGACGGGGAGCGCATCGAGTGCGAAAAGAGTCGGCTGCATTTGGTCACTCCTGTCCAAAGATTCGCTCGTAGATTTCACCGGAATATTGCCGCCGATATTTGCGCGCCAACTTCATGCCCGCAGCAGCCTGCCGAGGCGAGAGCCGAGAGCGCGCCGCGAGTTCGCATCCGAATTGCGTATCCATCTTGCTGAAGCCTACGCCATTGAGTTGGCGGGCACGATCGGAATCGAAGGCCGCGATTGTCCGAAGAGCTTGATGAACCGCAGTGACCTGATCATCACTCAGATTTGGAATCGGACGATCGTCCTTCGGCTTCACGGGATCGACGACGACCGAATCCGTGATCGTCTCAGCAGAAAATTCCTTCGGTCCTTCTTGGCGATCCAGCGCCTGATCGATCAACGCCTGTTTCGCAACCAGGATTTTCGCCATGCGCGCATCCAGAGATCCGTCCAAGACGATGTGCTGCACCAGCACGTTCTCTTTCTGCCCGATGCGATGCGCTCGGTCTTCCGCCTGGGTGACCGCGGATGGCGTCCAATCTAGTTCGGCAAATACGACATGCGAAGAAGCCGTAAGCGTCAGGCCAACGCCCGCAGCCTTGATGTTGCCGACGAAAAACCTAATCGCGGGATCGGTCTGGAAAGATTTCACGATGTCTTGCCGCTTCTCTGTTGGTGTGTCGCCGGAAATCGAAACCACTCCGTCCGCCTCGAATGCGCGAACAAGCCCCTGCACCACGTCCCGATGATGCGCGAAGACGATGATCTTCCCCTCGGTCTGGCGCAAATGTTCGATCACTGTCGGCAATTTTGCCACCGCGGTCTCGTGGCGAACCTTTGCGATTTCAGTGAATGCGATCCCCTGCACCTGCCGAAGCTTTTCGACGGCGGCCAGATATTTTCCCTCGTCGCCTTCGGCGTCCGCTGACTGCATCGCATAAGTCGCAGCAGCGATTTCGTTCTCCAACCGATCAAACGTCTCAATCTCGCGCTGTATGATCTCGCGGGTTTGTTCATCCTCGGGCTCAACCGCGATGATCTGACGCCGCTTCATCGGCAGCTCCGTGAGAACATCCGCCTTCAGCCGCCGGATCATGACCGTCTCGCGTAACCTCGACTGGAGTTCGTCGAGATTGGATGCGCCAGAGACATCGTAGCCATATCCATTGAACGTCGCCCCGCAGTATCGCTTCACGAATCCGGTCCAAGTCGACCACCGAGCTGGGTCGAGGTAATGCAGCAGAGGGAAAAGTTCGGCTGGTCGATTCATGATCGGAGTGCCGGTCAGTAAGACTTTCCGCTTCGCCGGCACCGGATCGACTTTCTCCGCACCACGACCGCCACCGACCAAAGCCTTAGTCCGCTTCGCGCCCCGAGATTTGAGATATTGGCACTCGTCGAAGATTACGAGATCCCACGTCTTGCGCTTCAGCTCCTCTTCGTACCGCGCCACGATGTCGTAATTGATCACGAACCATCCTGGCTCGCGATTGAATGTAGCGGCATTCGGGCGCACCACAGTGACCGGAAGGCCCAACGTCTGCCACCGGTTAATCTCAGTCCGCCAATTCAGCAACAGCGATGCGGGCGCGACCACAAGGATTCGTTCAGCCTTGACCACATTGGCGACGCCAATCGCCTGGATCGTTTTTCCGAGCCCCATTTCATCTCCGATTAGCGTTCCATCCCGCTGCAGCGCATAGGCAATGCCCGCGCGTTGAAACGGCATGAACTCGCACCCAGCCGGCGAGGGAATGTCGATATTAGAATCCGATGCCGCCTTGCTCGCGGCGTGTGCTGCCGCGCGCTGCTCCTCGGTCATCGTTCGCGACCACAGCGCCACCTCCCAAGACCCGTCGTTCTTTTTCGTGACGCCGTAGCCCTGAGCCCGGAGAGCATCCTTATTCGCCCGCCATGCGGTCCAGAAATCCTCAGTCGCGTGCGCGTTTTTGACCTCTCGCTCGCCGATCTTCGTCATCACGATCCGCGGCGCCTTGAATTTCAGTCCAAACTGGCTTGCCTCGATCATCGATCGCCTCCGCTCTCAACCCTCATTTTCCGAGGCACAGTTTACCACATCCACGTCGAAAAATCTACCTCAAAAATCACTACCTGATTCCTTTCCTAATCTTCGTTAACCTGTTGTTCTTCTTGAGTCTCTGTCGGATGGTGAGGGTGGTTTGAGGCAGTCACCCCCTTACCCCCACGGGGTTCCACCGTGCAGGGCAAGGGAGAAACTGCTCGATCCTGTCGGCTGGAGCCGGGCGGAATCGGCAGTTGGTCAGCGTTTATCACTCCGCGCATCCGACCTGGAGCAAGCCCCTACACCCTGCGCGGTGCGTTCGCTTTTGGATTGTGGCGG
>Ga0207780_1000430_pt1 | contig 11792 bp, 10 predicted proteins | sample LuqExpMetageno45_FD_187803 | JGI IMG/M metagenome (GOLD analysis project Ga0207780, IMG submission 187803) | Tropical forest soil microbial communities from Luquillo Experimental Forest, Puerto Rico - Sample 45 (SPAdes) | ecosystem: Environmental > Terrestrial > Soil > Tropical forest ...
TGCCGGATACAGTATTTAGGCCGCGGCGTGGACGAGCCGGGCGGCGAAGAAGCCGTCGAGCCCGGCCCACCGTGGGTCGGGGTCGGGAAAGTGTGGCGGCAGCGTGCGCAAATCGCCGGCGGGGGTGACGAACTCGCTGTGGCCAGCGAGCTCCGCCGCGATGACAGGTTTGCGGGCGACCGCCGAGTTGCGCGCCAGCAGCGCTGCGATCTGCTGTTCGCCTTCCTCCGGCTCCAGCGAGCAGACGCAGTAGACCAGCATCCCGCCGGGCTTGACCAGCGTGACTGCGCGGTCGAGCAGCCTCTGCTGCAGTGAGGTGAGCACGGTGAGGTCGGCTTCGCTCTTGAGCCAGGGTACGTCGGGATGCCGGCGGATCGTGCCGGTCGAGGAGCAGGGCGCATCAAGAAGCACCGCGTCGAACGGACCGCCTTGCCACTCCAATGCGTCGGCGGCGATGGCCTCGGCCTGCAACGAGAGCCGCGCGAGGTTCTCGCGTAAGCGCGCCAGCCGCGTCGGCGATCGGTCGACCGCGATGACATTGCCGCCCGCGAATGCGAGCTGCGCAGATTTGCCGCCGGGCGCCGCGCAAAGGTCGGCGATGTTCAGCCCGCGAAGATCCCCGAACAGGCGCGCGGGCAGCGAGGCGGCCGCGTCCTGCACCCACCACTCGCCTTCGGAAAATCCCGGCAGCAGCGAGATCGCACCTTGCGCTCTGGTGCGCACCGTGCCGGTCGGCAGCACGCGCCCGCGCAGCCGCTCGGCCCAGCTCTCGGCGTTATGCTTGACGGTGAGGTCGAGTGCCGGCTCGTGGCCGTTGGCTTCGGCAATCGCCTGCGCCACATCGGTACCGTAAGTCTTGCTCCAGCGCTTGAGTAGCCAGACCGGCGTGTCGCGCGAGATCTTTTCGGCCAGGATACCGGTGCGGCTCTGCGCCACATGCCGCAGCACAGCATTGACCAGCCCGGCGTAACGGGCGGCGCGGCGGTCCGCCTGCGCGAGCCGAACCGCCAAATCGACCGCGGCGTGGTCGGGCACCTCGAGCCACAAGATCTGCGCCGCGCCGATCAACAGGATGGTTTCGATTCGCGGCGCATCGGCCGGAAATCCCTTCTCCAGAAAACCGCCAAGCACGTGGCGCAGCGTGCCCAGCCGGCGTAGCACGGTGGCGGTGAGCCGCCGCATTAGCGCGCGGTCGCGATCGGCCAGTGCCGGCAGGCTCGGATGCGCGGCCTTGCCGGAGAGCTGCTCGTCGAGTGCAATGCGCCGCCGCAGCACGCCGTCGATGATGTCGGCGGCTATTCTGCGGGCGGCGAGGCCGGGAACTTCCGGCTGCGGGGAGGTGCGCGGTCGCGCCATGGGTCCATCATTGCCATGAAATGTGGCACGGGCGCGAAAACGTCAGGAAAAGTGCCGTCCACACACAGGTTTGCGGCCAGCGGCCGCAATATCAATTCTACTACAGATTAAGAGTCAGATTAGGCTCCGGGCCCGCGGCGGTGATGCATCGCTGGCAAAATCCTTTGGGTGACCGAAGCGGCTAGCGGCCTTCCATGACGATTCGCAGGTGGTCGCGCGCGTCCTTTAGCCGCTCATTCTGCGCGCTCACCGCACCTAGTAGTTTATTGATGTTCGCACGGGTTGTGTCGTCGGCAGCCTGAATACTCGATCCGTTGAGCCTGACCGTCGCACGATGGCTTTCAAGATAGTCTGCGACCTGAAAGGTCGCCGTGAGCTGCTCGACCGCAACCGGGATCGTGGTCAGAAACGCCTGCGCTGGCGCAGTGACGTCGCGCTCGTAAGCCTTGGCATAGACCGGTTTGAGGTCGTTCGGTTGCTTGAGCGTGGCGCGCTTGGCGTCGGTATCGGCCAGTAGCTTGCGCGCATCGTTGCCCGCGCTGGCCATCGCGTCGGCCATCGACTTCACCTCGGCTCGGCGGGCGATCAGCTCTTGCATCGATCGCGGCGCGTTGCTTTGTGCAATCTTGTAGGGGCCGGTGAGAATCTTATCCATTTCGCGGTTGAAGTTGCCGATCACCATGTAGTGGTCGATATAGGGCCCGAGCGAAGATTTTTCTTCGTCGGTAAGCGAGGGCACGTGCACGCCGTCTTTGTCGATGATGCGCGTCTGCAGGAATCGGATGAACGCCGTGCGCTTGTCGGTTTTGTTGTCGCCGCAACCGGCCAGCACGGCCGCAATCAATATCAGCGCAGCGACGGCCGTCGCGTGGCGAATGAAAACTGGCATGGTGAAACGCCCCTGTGGCCGGCCATTAGTTCGCCGGCCACAATAAGCGTGTTGGCGTGCGCCGGACAGATCAGGCGCCTGTCTTTGCCGCCTTCTTGTTCTGCCGGTTGCTGACCAGGTCGTCGACCACGGCCGGGTCGGCGAGCGTCGAGGTGTCGCCAAGATTGCCGAACTCGTCCTCAGCGATCTTACGCAGGATACGGCGCATGATCTTACCGGAACGCGTCTTCGGCAGTCCGGGCGCAAACTGAATCAGGTCGGGCGAGGCGATCGGGCCGATCTCCTTGCGCACCCAGCCGACCAGCTCTTGGCGCAGATCCTCGCTCGCCTTCTCGCCCGCCATCAAGGTGACATAGGCGTAGATGCCCTGGCCCTTAATGTCGTGCGGATAGCCGACAACGGCGGCCTCCGACACCTTGGGATGGGCGACCAGCGCGCTTTCCACCTCGGCGGTACCGAGCCGGTGGCCGGCGACGTTGATCACGTCGTCGACGCGGCCAGTGATCCAGTAATAGCCGTCTTCGTCGCGGCGGCAGCCGTCGCCGGTAAAGTACTTGCCCGGATAGGTCTTAAAGTAGGTGTCGACGAAGCGCTGATGGTCGCCATAGACCGTGCGCATCTGGCCTGGCCACGCGTCCGCGATGCACAGATTGCCGGAGCCGGCGCCTTGCAGCTCATTGCCTTCTGCATCGACGATCTGCGGAATCACGCCGAAGAACGGCAGCGTCGCTGAGCCGGGCTTCAATCGCATGGCGCCCGGCAGCGGCGTGATGAGAATGCCGCCGGTCTCGGTCTGCCACCAGGTATCGACGATCGGACAGCGGTCCTCGCCGACCACGTGGTAGTACCACTCCCAGGCTTCCGGATTGATCGGCTCGCCGACCGTACCGAGCAGGCGCAGCGACTTGCGCGAGGTCTTCTTTACCGGATCGTTTCCGCTCTGCATCAGCGCGCGGATCGCGGTCGGGGCGGTGTAAATGATGTTGACGTTGTGCTTGTCGCACACTTCCCAGAAGCGCGACGCGCTCGGATAGTTCGGTACGCCCTCGAACATCATGGTGATGGCGCCGTTCGAGAGCGGGCCATAGACGATGTAGCTGTGGCCGGTGACCCAGCCGACGTCGGCGGTGCACCAGTAGATGTCGCCGTCGTGATAATCGAACACGTATTGGTGCGTGATCGATGTATAGACCAGATAGCCGCCGGTGGTATGCAGCACGCCCTTCGGCTTGCCGGTCGAGCCTGACGTATAAAGAATAAACAGCGGATCCTCCGCCTTCATCTCCTCGCATGGACAGTCGGCCGGCACAGTCTTGGCGATCTCGTCGTAATAGATGTCGCGGCCGGCTTGCATGTTCACTTTCTCGCCGGTGTGTCGCACCACGATGACGGACTTGACGTGGGACACCTTGTCACAGGCGGCGTCGGTATTGGCCTTGAGCGGAATCTTGCGGCCGCCACGGATGCCTTCATCGGCGGTGATCACCACGTCGGACCGGCAGTCGTCGATGCGGCCGGCAAGCGACTCCGGTGAGAAGCCGCCGAACACCACGGAGTGGATGGCACCGATGCGCGCACAAGCGAGCATGGCGATCGCTGTTTCCACAATCATCGGCATGTAGATGGTGACGCGGTCGCCCTTCTTGACGCCGCGCGCCTTTAGCACGTTGGCAAAGTGGCAGACCTCGGCGTGCAGCTGCTTATAGGTGAGCTTCTTGTCGTTCTTGGGGTCATCGCCTTCCCACACGATGGCGGTCTGGTCGCCGCGCTTGGCGAGATGGCGGTCGACGCAGTTGTAGGCGACGTTGAGCGTGCCGTCCTCGAACCATTTGATCGAGACATTGTGCGGGTCAAAGCTGGTGTTTTTCACCTTGCTGAACGGCTTGATCCAGTCGATGCGCTTGGCCTGCTCGGCCCAGAAGCCGTTCGGGTCCTTGATCGAACGGGTGTACATCTCCTGGTACTTGGCGTCGTCGACATAGGCGCGCTTCCGCCATTCGGCCGGCACCTCATAGATCTTTTCCGACATAGTCACTTCCTCCCCGCCCACCCGGTTGCCCCCGCGGGCGTTGTTGCAGCTTGGTTTAATGCATTATGCGCTGGGCCGCGGACGAGCGACAAGTCGGCGGCCCGCTGGCGGCATGACACTTTGGTCGCGGTCACAGTTTGAGAAATATCAAGGCATTAGGCTGAGGGCGGCCTAGGCGCCGATCACCGCGCCCATCAGCAGCAGCGTCGCCAACCCGCGTCTCCCGATGGGAGAGGGAGTTCGTCTGAACTTGCCGTCCACTCCGCTTCGGATGACGGACTACTTGAGCCCACCTATCTTGCAAACGATCTTCCATTCCTCCACCGTCACCGGCTGTACGGACAGCCGCGTGTTGTTGAGCAACACCATTGCCTTGAGCTTGGGCTCGGCCTTAATGGCCTCAAGCGTTACCGGCTGCGGCAGCGGCCCCACCGCTTTCACGTTCACCACCACCCACGGCTCGCCCGGCTTGGTCTCCGGGTCAGAATAGTACTCGCGGATGATTTCAACGATGCCGACTATTTGCTTGCCAACATTGGAGTGATAGAAGAACGCGCGGTCGCCTTTCGCCATCTTCATCAAATTGAGCTTGGCTGCATGATTGCGCACGCCGGTCCAGGCTGTGCCCTTGCTGCCCGCCTGGATCTGTTCGTCCCAAGACCAGGCATCGGGCTCGGATTTCATCAGCCAGTAGGCCATGTCACGCTTCCGACTTCAGCGGCCGCGTCAGCAGCGACTCGATGGCCGCGTCCACGCTAATCGTCTGCGCCAGCACGGCGGCGACCGCGGCCGAGATCGGCATCTCCACGTTCTTCACGCGCGCCATCTCCAAGAGCACCGGCGCCGTGAACACGCCTTCGGCGAGCTTCCCGTGCGCGGCGGTGTCTGGCGTCTCGCCTTTGCCCAACGCGACGCCGCAAGAGAAGTTGCGTGATTGCGGCGTGCCGCAGGTGAGGATCAGATCGCCGAGACCGGACAGGCCCATCATGGTCTCGGTCTTGGCGCCGAACGCCTTGCCGAATCGCACCAGCTCGGCGAAGCCGCGCGTGGTCATCGCCGCGAGCGCGCTGGCGCCCAACCCGCGACCGGTGACGATGCCGGCCGCGATGGCGAGTACATTTTTGGTGGCACCACCGAGCTCGACCCCGCGGATATCGGTGGAATGATAAGGCCGGAATGTGCCGGAATTGATCGCATGCGCCAGCGCCCGCGCGAGCGCGGCGTCCGGCGCCGCGATGGTCACCGCGGTTGGCAGTCCGCGCGCGACGTCGGCGGCGAAGCTCGGACCCGACAAAATCGCCGGCGTCGCTTGCGACGCGCATTCGGCGATGATCTCGGTCATGAATTTATGCGTGCCGCGCTCGATGCCCTTGGCACAGGCGATCAATGGCGTCGTGGCGGAAATCGATTTAGCAAGTGCGCTGACGACCGAGCGCATCGCCTGCGCAGGAACCACTAGCAGGATGGCGTCCGCCTGCGCAGCTTCGCTCAGCTCGCGCGTCATTTTGATTGATTGCTCCAGCTGCACACCGGGCAGGAAACGGCTCTCGCGTTTTGCCGCAAGATGTTGGGCGTTGCCGGCATCGAACTCCCATAAGCTAACGTCGCGGCCGGCGCGCGCGCAGGTCTGCGCCAGCGCCGTTCCCCAGGCGCCGCCGCCGAGCACTGAGATGCGTTGAATGGTCATTTGAAGGCCGCGGTGCGTAGCAGCTTGCCCTTGGCCGCCGCAATCTCGTCGAGTGGCCAGCGCGCGCGCGGCGCAATGTCGAGCGCGTCAGTGTAGCCGAGCGCCAGCCGCTCGGCGCCGGCCCAGGCGATCATGGCGCCATTGTCGGTGCACAGCTCGAGCGGCGGTGCTACTAGCGTGGTGCCGACCTCGAACGCGAGCCGTTGCAGCACCTTGCGGATCGCCTGGTTGGCGGCGACGCCGCCGGCAGCGACTAGCGCGCTCGGCGCTCCGTAGTTGGCGCGGAACAGCCGTAGGCCCGCTCGCAGCCGGTCGAGTACGACGTCGACCACCGCCTGCTGGAATGAGGCACACAAGTCCGAGACGTCCTGGTCGGTGAGCGGGGCAATTTTTTCCGCCTCCAGCCGCAGCGCGGTCTTCAGGCCCGACAGCGAGAAGTCGGCGTCCTTGCGACCCTGCATCGGGCGAGGCAGTGCGAAGCGGGTGGCATTTCCGCGCGCGGCCTCCTTCTCGACCTGCGGTCCGCCCGGATAGCCGAGCCCCAACAGCTTGGCAGTCTTGTCGAAGGCCTCGCCGATGGCGTCGTCCATCGTGGTGCCGAGACGTACGTAATCGCCGACCGCGCGCACCGCCACCACTTGGGTGTGGCCGCCGGAGGCGAGGAACAGGCAATAGGGGAATGGCGTGGCGTCGGTCAGCCGCGCGGTGAGCGCGTGCGCTTCCAGATGATTGACCGCAATCAGCGGCTTGTTCCTGACCAGCGCGATCGCCTTGGCCGTGGTCAGCCCGACGATGACGCCGCCGATCAGCCCGGGCCCAGCGGCGGCGGCAACGCCGTCAATGTGGTCGTAGCTGCAACCGGCCTGCGCCATGGCGCTGCCGATGATGAGGTCCAGTGCCTCGACATGGGCGCGCGCAGCGATCTCCGGCACCACCCCGCCGAAGGCGGCGTGCTCGCTGACCTGGCTGAGCACGATATTGGACAGGATTCGGCCGCGGCCCTGATCATTGCGCTCGACCACCGCCGCCGCGGTTTCGTCGCAGGTCGTCTCGATGCCGAGGATGATCATTGGCACTGCAACCCCGGGGTTCAGGAGAGCCGACCCTCCCTTTTCCGGAAAGGGTGCTCTAAAAGACGCCCTAGCATCGAGAGGTTCCATGGCGCAATCCACACCCATTCTGCGCGTCGGTACGCGCGGCAGCCCGCTCGCCCTGGTCCAAGCGCGGACCGTGCGCGCCCGACTGTCCGTGGTGCTCGGCGTTTCGGAGGATGCCATCGAGCTCACGATCATCCGCACCTCCGGGGATACCATCCAGGACCGGCCGCTTGCCGAGGTCGGCGGCAAAGGCCTTTTCACCAAGGAGATAGAGGAAGCCCTGCTTGACGGCCGCATCGACTTAGCGGTGCATTCCGCCAAGGACATGCCGACCTTTTCGCAACCGGGGCTAGTGCTGACGGCCTGCCTGGAGCGCGAAGATCCGCGCGACGTGTTCGTCAGCCACAAAGGCAAGTCGTTCGCTGAATTGCCGCATGGCGCGGTGCTGGGTACCGCCTCGCTGCGCCGGCAGGCGATCGCCAAGCGCGCGCGCCCGGACCTGAAAGTGGTTGCTCTGCGCGGCAATGTGGAGACGCGGCTGCGCAAGCTCGCCGAGGGCGAAGTTGACGCAACGATCCTGGCGCTCGCCGGCCTGAAGCGGCTCGGTCTTGCCGATCGCGGCACCACGATCATGAGTGCGGACGAATTTCTGCCCGCCGTGGCACAGGGCGCCATCGGAATCGAGGCGCGCGAGAACGACGAGCGCACACGCGCGATCCTCGCCCGCATCAATCATGCCGATACATTCACCGCGATTGCCTGCGAGCGCGCGTTCCTCGCTGTGCTCGATGGCTCCTGCAAGACGCCGATCGCGGGACACGCGTCGCTTGCCGGCGATGCATTGCGGTTCCGCGGGCTAATCGCGCGGCCGGACGGCAAGGCCGCGCACGACATCGCCTGCGCTGGCAGCAGCAATGATGCGATCAAGATCGGCGCCGAAGGCGGCCACGAACTCAGGCGGCTTGCCGGTCCCGGATTTTTCGACTGATCCCATGCGCCTCGCCGTCACTCGCCCGCAGGCTGATGGTGAACGCACCGCGGCGACATTACGCGCGCGCGGCCATCAGGTGCTGGTCGCGCCGCTGATGCGGGTCGAGCCGGTCGCCGCCGATCTCGGCAGTGGCTGGGCAGCGGTCATTATCACCAGCGCGAATGCGCCGGCCGCCATCGCCAAGCACGCTGCGCGCGCGGCTTTGATCAACCTGCCGGCCTATGTAGTCGGCCGCCGCAGCGCCGAGGCCGCGCGGGCGGCGGGATTTGCCGACGTCACTTCGGCCGGCGGCGACGTCCGCGATCTGGTGAGGTTGATCGCCGAGCGTCACACCGACGCCAAGGGGCCGCTGCTTTATCTCGCCGGCGAGGATCGCGCCGCCGACCTGATCGGCGGGCTCGCCGCGCACCGCATCGCCGCCGAGATGCGCGTGATCTATCGCGCCGTCACCGCGCCATATCCGTCCGCGCTGATTGCTGCGCTGAAGGCCGGTGAGATCGACGCGGTGCTGCATTTCTCTAAGCGGAGCGCCGACAATTACCTCTCCGGCGCAGCGGCGGCTGGCATCACGGAACAGGCGCTGGCGCCGCGCCATCTCTGCCTGTCGGCGCAGATCGCCGCGCCACTCAGTAAAGCCGGCGCCCGAAGCGTCGTCGTCGCCGCGCGCCCTGATGAAGCCGCATTGATTGATCTAGTAAGCGTCTGACACCCTAGAATTGGCACGCTCGCGCCATTTGCGTTATTCCCTCGGGCAAAGGGCCGATTCGCCAAGGACCCGCGTATGGCAGATAAGCGCACAGGGCCGGGAGAAGCTGCCCGCCGCGGCAAGCGCGCAGCGCCGACCATCGATCTCTCCGCCACCGACGTGACGCCGGCGCCCGCGGCGAGCGAAGCCGCGCCCGAGCCGCCGGCCGAGCCGCCGCCAACCGATAAGGGTGCAACGGATGACGAATCCCGCCAGGCGCCTGGCCGCTTGTTCAGCGGTCCGGCGCTCGCCGCTGGCATTGCCGGCGCGGCCTTCACCGCCATTCTCCTATTTGCGCTCTGGCTCACCGGCATGGTGCCGATCCGCTATGCCGGCTCGACAGCCATGCGCGCGCGCGTCAGCGGTCTAGAAATGCAAGTGCACGATCTGCAGAGACGTCCGCCTGCCGCCTTGAACAGCGAAGCGCTCGACGCGATCGGCCAGCGCGTCAGCAAAATCGAAGACACGCTGGCAAAGCTTTCCGCCAATGATCCAAGCCTGAACGAGCGTGTTACCGCCACAGACAACGCCATTAAGGCGCTCAGCGCCGCGCTCAGCGCGCTCAACCGACGTAATGACGATATCACCATCACCACTGCGCAAGCGCGCGAGCGCGCCGAGGCGGCGGAAAAAGCGGTGAGCGAATTGCGTGCGAGCCTGCAGGACGCTGCGAGGAGCGCGGCGCCAGGAATCTCCGCGAGCGAGCTCGACGCCGTCCAGAAGCGGGTCGCCGCGCTCGAGCAATCGGCACGGACCGCGCGCGATGATATCGCGAAGAATGCGGCCGCTGACGACACGACGCGGCTCGCTATGGCTGCGGCGGCGCTTCGCGATGCGGTGGAGAGTGGCACGCCGTTCGCCGCCGAGCTGGCGCAAGCGCGATCGCTCGGCGCCGACGACAAGATGATAACGCCGCTCGCCGCGTTCGCGAGCAGCGGTGTACCGAGCGCGCAGGCGCTGGCGCAGGATCTGCGCGCGCTGCTGCCCGCGCTGGTCAAGGACGCGCAGCCCTCTGGCAATTTTCTCGAGCGCCTGCAAGCTAATGCCGGCAAGCTGGTGCGCATCCGTCCGGTCGATGCGCCGCCGGGTGACGATCCGTCCACGGTGTTGGCGCGGCTCGAAGTCGCGGCCGCCAAGGCCGATATTCCGGCGGCGATCGCCGACCTCGGCAGACTCATTAATCCCGATATGCCCGACACGGTGCGCTCGACGTCGCAGCTCTGGATCAATAAGGCCAAGGCGCGCGAGGCGGCGCGTGCCACGTCGCGGCAGTTCGCTGCCGATGCGGCGCGCACGCTCGGCCGGCGGTGAGGGCTAAGATGATCCGCCTCGTCATCTTCTTATTGGCGGTCGCGGTGATCGCGGCGGGCTTTGTTTGGTTCGCTGACCGTCCCGGCGATATCGTCATTACCTGGCTCGGCTACCACATCGAGACCTCGCTGATGATGGCCGCGCTCGCAATCGCTGCGCTCATCCTGATCGCTATCCTGCTGTGGTCGATCCTGAGCGGCATTCTGCGCTCGCCCGAACAGGTCTCGTTGTTCTTCCGCCATCGCCGCGCCGTCAAAGGTTATCTCGCCATCACGCGCGGGCTGATCGCGGTCGGCGCCGGCGACCTGCGGGTCGCACGCAAAGCCGCCGACGAAGCTGCGCGGCTATCGGCGGGCGATCCGCTCACGCTGCTGCTCAACGCGCAGTCGGCGCAGATGACCGGCGATCGCGTGGCGGCCGAGCGCGCGTTCCGCGCCATGGCCGAGCGCGACGACACTAAGCTGTTCGGTTTGCGCGGTCTTTACATCGAGGCGCAGCGCCGCGGCGACGCGCCGGCCGCGCGTGCCGTTGCCGAGCGCGCCGCCAAGGCGCAGCCGTCGCTGACGTGGGCCGGGCAGGCGGTGCTCGACGATCGCTGCGCCGCCGCTGACTGGGCCGGTGCGCTTGACGCGCTTGAGCATATGAAGGGCGCGCTCGAGAAGCCGGATTATCGCCGTAAGCGCGCGGTGCTGCTCACCGCCCGCGCGCAGGCGCTGGACGAGCTCGATCGCGATGTTTCCCGCACCGCCGTGCTGGAGGCGGTCAAGCTTGCGCCCGATCTGGTTCCGGCGGCGGCGCTCGCTGGCCGGCGACTTGCCGAGTCTAGCGAGCATCGCAAGGCACGCAAGATCCTGGAAGCGGCGTGGACGATCAACCCTCATCCCGACATAGCGGAGGCATATGCCAACTTGCGTTTCGGCGACAGCGCGCGCGAGCGTCTGACGCGCGTACAGAAACTTGCCGCCAAGCTGCCAGGTCAGCTCGAGGGCGCGCTCGCCGTGGCGCGCGCCGCGCTCGATGCGCGCGAATTCGCTGCTGCGCGGGCGGCGCTGGCGCCGTACCTTTCGGCACCTACCCGCCGCGTTGCCACCGTGATGGCGGAGATCGAAGAGGCCGAGCACGGTGACGAGGGTCGTGTGCGTGAATGGATGGCGCGAGCTATGCGTGCCTCCGGTGATCCGGTGTGGACCGCGGATGGTGTGGTGTCCGAACGCTGGCTGCCAGTCTCGCCCAACGGACGGCTCGACGGCTTTCAATGGAAGCTGCCGCTGGCCGAGCTCGGCGTCAGGCGGCCGGTGATCGAAATGGCCCCGCCGCCCGAACCCAAGCCGCGGCTCATGCCGGAAGCTGAGCCGGAGCAGCCAATACGCAAGGCCCAGAATTCGCCAAACAAACCGACTGGCAAGCCGGCTGCCAAGGCCAAGCCGGTCGAGCCGGTGATTCCGTTGGTGCGCGTGCCCGACGATCCCGGCCCGGATCTCGGTCTCGACGCCGAGCCCGTGCAGGAGCCCACTCCGCCACCGCCGCGTGACGCCTGGCACCGGTTTATGCAGTTGTTCCGCTAGTAGCTTGCTATTCCAGTCTTACGCCGATATCAGTTCGCGCAACCTAGCCGGCGTAGCTCAGCGGTAGAGCATCCGCTTCGTAAGCGGGTGGTCGGGGGTTCAAATCCCTCCGCCGGCACCAG
>Ga0207780_1000432_pt1 | contig 11765 bp, 10 predicted proteins | sample LuqExpMetageno45_FD_187803 | JGI IMG/M metagenome (GOLD analysis project Ga0207780, IMG submission 187803) | Tropical forest soil microbial communities from Luquillo Experimental Forest, Puerto Rico - Sample 45 (SPAdes) | ecosystem: Environmental > Terrestrial > Soil > Tropical forest ...
GCTCTCAAAGGAGTGGTTCTTGTCCGTCACGACCACAAGAAACGTGAGTTTGATGCGGAGGGCTTTAGCGCTTTCCTAAAATTACCAGCGTTTGCTCGTCAAGACTGACCCACGCGCACAAGACTGAAGGGCTGAACCGGCGAACTCGTTCGCAAGCGTCAAGCGAGGTTACCTTGGTGCCATCATTGACATTCACTGAGGATCATTCCAATTGAGCATCAGGTCTTGCTGGCTGAGAGTCTGGATGAGATACGAACCAACTTCTTCATCGAACAGAGTCCGGAGCAGCAAATAGGTCCGGTTGACCACATCGATCATAAGCGTCTTCATCTCTTGATCGTTGAGACGCGAGAGTTTTGACCAGGGGATTGTACCGGCAGGGGTTTTCACTACAACGTCAGAGTAGTCGCCAGCTTCGGAATAGGGAGTGATTCCCGCGTGGAAGTCTTCCAGGACCGTGTTTCGGAAGCATTGCTGCGCCATATACTTGGCCAGACGTTTTAAGATCTGTGGATTTTGGGCCAGAAGCCTTGCGCTGTTGGGATTCATCTCCACACCCCCCGTACTTTCCTACGCCAGGTGCGCGCGCCGATGCAAGGTGGCTAAGGAGCTTGTCTCGCCAAAACTTATGATGGCGTGGTGATCATGGATCACCATGTCAGATGCCCGAAAGAAACCCTGCTGCATTTGCCGGCGTTGGTTCCGGCCCGATCCGCGTATTGGCTTGCGTCAGCGAACTTGTCGAAATCCGGATTGTCAGGCGGCTCGCCGGAGGAAAAAGCAAAAGCAATGGCGAGAGCGTAATCCGGACTATTTCATCGCGCGTCGGATGCTGGATCGCGGGAAAGCCGATCGTGCGCCTGAACCACTACGCTTGCCGCCACCACTGAGCCGACTTCCCTGGGACATCGCGCAATTCGAGTTTGGGCTCAAAGGCACTGATTTCATTGGGGTTTTGGGCACAGTCTTGTTGCGGGGCGCGCAATCCCAGTTCGAGGCCTATCTCGCTGATTCTTCAAGGCTTTCCGGCACACTTCCCCCTTCCCCGGCGCAATCCCAGATCCAGCCTGTGGCACCGTCTGGGTGTGAGGATCGCGGGCATGAAGCTGGAGTTTCACCAACTGGACCGCCGCCATGAACATCTACGAGTGCGGAATGCTCAACGGCAACGACAGTTGTTGGTGTCGTTGGCGAGTTCCGGACAACAGACGCCGATCATCGTTGTCGCGGTTGCGGATCAGCCAGATCGCTATCTGGTCATCGATGGCTACAAACGCGTGGCCGCTCTCGAACAACTCGGCCGAGACATGGTCGAGGCGGTGATCTGGCCACTGAACGAAGTCCAGGCCCTGGTGCTGGATCGATCGCTGCGCTGGTCGGAACGTGAGAGTGCCTTAGAAGAAGGCTGGCTGCTCGGTGAGCTGGAGCAACGTTTCGGTTATGGGCTGGAAGAACTCGCCCGCCAGTTCGATCGCAGTGTGAGTTGGGTGTCACGTCGCCTGGCCCTGGTCGAGCTTCTGCCGGACAGCGTGCAGCAGCAAGTACGCACGGGCGAGATCTCCGCGCAGGTGGCGATGAAGTATTTGGTGCCGGTGGCGCGTGGCAGCCTGGAAGACTGCCAACACATGGCGGCGGCCTTCATGCGGCACAAGCTCACCAGCCGGCAAGCCGGGCAGTTGTATGCCGCGTGGCGCCAGGCGCCACCCCAAATCCGACAACGTCTCCTCGAACAACCACAGTTGTTTTTGAAGGTGCAACGGGAAGCCGAGCCCGCCGTGGCCTCCCCGCTTCAGGAGCTGTTACACGATCTGGAGATGGTCGCAGCCATCGCTCATCGAGCCAACCGACGTCTGCGGAAGATGCACAGCAAATCCGAGCAACTACAGGAAGAGTCGAGCGAGCTGCTGCGCCACTCGATCGCTCTGGCCCTGCAAGAACTTCAACGTCTGGCAACAAGAATCCCGGAAGTCCGGCCAGGAAAGGAAGAACATGTTGAGTCAGAGTCAACGAACCACGATTCTGGAACTGCATGCGAAGGGAGTGAAGAAACGAGAGATCGCGCGTGTGCTGGGCATCTCACGCCTGAGTGTACGCAGAGTACTTCGTTCCAACTCCGCGCAGGTGCCGGTGCTGCAGCGTGCCGAGAAAGCCGAACCCTACCGACAACAGATCCTAGAGTTGTTGCCGCGCTGCAAGGGGAATCTTGTGCGGGTCCATGAAGAGCTGACCGCCAGCGGGGCGGTGCTCTCCTACCAAGCCCTGACCGCCTTCTGCCGTCGGCATGGCCTCACCGAACCGCCGCAGCGGGCCGTAGGGCAATACGACTTCCTGCCCGGCCAGGAACTGCAGCACGATACTTCTCCCCATGAACTCGAACTCGCCGGGAAGAAACGCAAAGTGCAGACTGCCTCGGCGGTGCTGTGCTACTCGCGCATGTTGTTCTTTCAGTGCTACGCAACGTTTCAGCGCTTCGATTGCAAAATCTTTCTCACCGAAGCGCTGCGGTATTTCGGTGGCAGCCCCGACCGCGTCATGATCGACAACACCCACGTGGTAGTTCTGCGAGGAACGGGACGGGAGATGGTTCCCGTGCCCGAGATGGCTGCCTTTGCCGAGCGCTTCAACTTCCGCTTCGTAGCCCACGAACGTGGCGACGCCAACCGATCCGCTCGGGTGGAACGGCCATTCTGGTTCATTGAGAACAACTTCTTAGCCGGTCGTACGTTCTCCAGCTGGCCAGACCTGAATGAACAGGCACGGCAATGGTGCGATCGCGTGAACTCCACCTACAAAAAACATATCCGTGCCGTTCCTCGCGAGTTGTTTGCCCTCGAGCAAAGGCATTTGAAGCCTCTGCCCGTGTGGATCCCGGAGGTTTATCGTCTGCAGCAACGGACCGTGGATGTCGAAGGCTATGTAGCCCTGCACAGCAACCGCTACTCGGTCCCCGTGGCGTGGATCGGTCGCCAGGTAGAGATCCGGGAGACCAAGGACAAGATCGAGATGCAGCTCGATGCACGTAACATCGTCACCCACGAGCGCATCCCCGACCAGCAGCATCAGCGCATCACGCTGGTGGCCCATCGCCCACCGCGTGGCCAAGGACTCAAGCGCAGCGATGCGCACCCGGAAGAACAAGCCATCCTCCAAGCGGTACCGGAGATCGCTGATTACCTCGCCGCGCTGAAACAACATAGCCGCAAGCTGGTGGTGTTGGCCCTGCGTCAACTGCTTCGCCTCGTGCGCGAATATCCCCGAGAGCCTTTCTTGGCCGCCGTGCGAGAAGCCTTCCGCTATGGCCTCTACGACTTGGACCGCCTGGAACGGATGATTTTGCACCGCGTGCAACGCGACTTCTTCCGGTTGGACGAGGATCCCGGCGATGACTGAAGAACTCGAACAGCTGCTTAAAAACCTCAAACTCCGGCGCATGCTGGAAATTTATGAAGAACAGCTGCGCACTGCCGAAAAACAGGACGTCTCTTACGCTGAGTTCCTCACCCACCTGCTGCGCGCGCAGTGGCACTACCGACAGGAGAAAGCTTTGGAGTACCGCATCCGGCGGGCCAACCTGCCCGAGCGCTGGTCGCTGGAAACCTTTCCCTTCGACCGCCAGCCCGGCGTCAGCCGCAAACAGATCCGCGCCTTCGCCGAACTGGACTTCCTCGCCAAAGCAGAAAATATCGTTTTCATTGGCCCAACCGCGGTGGGCAAGACCGGGTTGGCTTCTGGCCTGGTGCTGAAGGCTCTGGAGAATGGCTACCGCTGTCAGTTCATCCGCGCCCAGGACTTATTCGATGAAATGTATGCTTCTCTTGCCGACCGTTCCTCGCGCCAACTGGTAAAACGCCTGGCCCGCCTGGATATCCTTTATATTGATGAGCTCGGGTATTTAAACCTAAAGCCGGAACAGACCAACATCTTCTTCAAACTGATGGAGGAGCGCTATCGTCGCCACTCCACTGTCATTACTACCAATCTCATGTATGACGAGTGGCCCAACTTCCTGGGCAATCGGCCCATGGCCGAAGCGCTCTTGAGCCGCCTCCGCCACTTCTGTCACACCGTCCATATTCAAGGCCCGCCACTCCGCGATCCACAAGGCTGAAATCCCGAGCCACCCCGGCAGTGCAAAGCTCCAGATGAACGTCCCGCAGTCTGCCTTTTTACAAATTAGCTTCTGAATGTTGTTCCTCCTGCTGGTCACTTCAACGAAGCACTACTGGGTCATTTCAGCCGAGCGCCGTCGTAAAGCAAATAATTAGAGTAATGATGGATATTGCGGAATGTTTGGTCCGTCACGCGCGATCCCAAGTCACTCGCACGCCCCGTCGAGTGTTCTTTGAATTGGATATTCACATCGACGTCATGCGGAAGCCACAACGGTGCCGCGTCCGCGAATCGCACGTCGTTGTAACCAATCGTTGTCGTCTGTTCCGCCAGCCCTACCTCCGGCAGTGGCGCCAACAAATCCGTTCGCAATCGCCGGATGTGAAAACTCGCTTTATCCACCCAAGCAATGCCTTGGCTCAGAAGACGTAAACTACTTCCGTCTCGACCTCGCATCGTAACCACCACTCTTGCTTCCGACGGCAGTTGCGCAAACGCGACCACATACGCTTCATGCCCATCGATTTTCTGATTGCCTAGGTACAGAAAGTGCGAGCCCGACTGAAACCGCGTTGCGAAATGAATGCTGCTAAGGGCAAACCCCGAGGTGATAAAGAAACCTTTCTCGGTGCCCGTTGCGTCGATCCGATTCCCTTTCGTATCCATGCGAAATTCCTCGATATGCGCAGGTCCGTTGGCGCTGCGCCGCAGGATTAGATAGTTGTCCCGAGTGTCCTGAGCCTGCAGCATGGTTCCCGCTGGCATTCCACCGGCCAGCGTTCGAGTAGCCAGCCGTTGCTGCGTAATGTCCTCATGCGCAATTAAGTCCACAAGGTTGGCAAAAAAGGCGTCCACTTGTTTACCGGTCTGCTGAAGAATCATCGGCAGTGCCTGTTGATCTGGTGCCGGAGACATTCCCTTGAGTTCCGGAATGCGTTTCATTAATTGAGTCAGCGGCAGTTCCAGGTAGGGACGAACCGCGATCTGGCCGGCAAACGCGTCACGAGCCCCTGTTTCTTCCGGGGTGGCGACGTCCGCTTCTCCGTGGTCATACCGCCGATACTCCGAAAAGTGGTGCACATTGCGGGCTATCTGCAGCGGGTTCTTGCAATCACCAACTGTTTCACGCACATCCGCTTCTGTCGGCAGCCACATCACATGGGCAGTTCCGTTTGGCTCCACCGGAGCGAATAGAACAAGCGTTTGCAGCTGATTTTGACTCTGCTGACAAGCCGATGGCGAATCTAGCTGCACGAACAGGTCTGTGCGCATTTGAAGAATGTTGAATGTCGACTTATCGATCCAGGCAATCCCTTGCACCAGCCAGTTCGACTCGTCGCCGCTGGGCATTCTCATCGAGACTCCCGCGGTCGCGATACCCGGAACTTGCGCGAAGGCCACCACATGAGCCGTTCGTACCCCCAATTGCTGCTCTCCCAGATATCGAAATGTCTCTTCCCCCTGGAGGTCGCTGGAAAAATACAGAAGACTCGACGCGAAATTCGCCGAGAGAAACGTCATTCCCGGCACGGTCGTCAACAATGGTGAGGTGCGCGGCTTGGCTCCATCGCTTCCGTAACGATCTCGACGATACTCGCGAATCCGCGTTTGCACCAGTGTGCCTTCGCGCACGATGAAGTACGAGTATTGATCTTCTAGGAGATTGGGTTCGTTGGAGTGAGCCCTCGGTAGTCCAAACACGTCGGTCGTCGGATTGACCCGGAGTTCCGACATCACCTCCTTCGCAACCAGACCGCCAAAATTATTGAACTGCGAATCTACGTTTTTACCGCCGTGTTCCAGGATCATTTTAAGCTGCGTCTGATCCTGGGCAGGCTGAAGTGTTTTTAGTTCCAAAATAGTCCGAAGGAGTTGCTCTAATGGTTCATCGACGTAGGATGTGGTCGGAATTGCATTATTTTGCTGGAGATGGGTTTGCTGGCCTGTTATCTGCGTACCAGCCAGACCTACACTCAAAACCAAGCAGCTGCTAACGAATAAGATTAAAGCAACGAATTTCAGGAACGTCACCAGCGGCTTCAAACTAAAAGCCATGAAAGCCTTGTAGATTGCAGAATGCAAGCCATGTGGGACAGGGAGCATGGCTGGCACACTGACTATAGGACGTCAGCAGATGTCAGGCAAGGTACGATCGGACGCGCAAGACGATTAACCCGCAGCATGCTCGCACCCACTTGACATTAGTTTCTTTGCTCGCGCGGGAAGCTCGGGGCCCTGATTAACACGTTACCGGAAATGTGGGTTTATAGTATGCTCCCGATTCGGTCGGCGGTGCCTAGACCAACCCGGGGACACACTTTGCACAATCGAAAGCGCTGGCAAGAATATGGAATTCTAAAAAGTTTCGTGCTTACCTCCGCACTCTTAATCTTGGGAACACCAATTTCAACTGCACTCCCTTTTGTATCAGTGCGATCGTCGACGGAATCCGTTCCTGCCGCGGAAGTTCGTTCTTGCAAAATCCTGTATGCCGGCTTCGTTGGGGCGATGGAATCCTCGAACCACAAGGCTTCGGGTGTAGTTCAGCTCCGAGACGTCCTTCGTGGACCGGAGTATCCTGACGTCTGCTCGGAATCCTTCATGCCTCTCTCGTGGGAATCTTGTCGCAGTTGGATCTTGCGCCAATTCCCTGGGCATTCCGGCCCTCTTACTCAAGCGGAAATTGAAGGGGCTCCCCGCATCATTCTTGTCGGCCATAGTACTGGCGGCTGGGCAATGCTGAAGGTTGCGAGGGACCTTAAGGACAGAGGCATTCCAATTGAATTAACAGTACAGCTAGACAGCGTCGGCATCACGGACTACACGGTGCCTAGCAATGTTAAGAGGAGCGCGATCTTTCACGCGTGGGACTTCTTAATGTTCCTGACTACTAAGAATGTTCGCATGGAGGATCCCCACCGCACGAAACTAATCGCAAACATACTCGTGAAGAATGCGTCTCACTTATCGATAACGCGTGATCCTCAAGTGAAAAACTTAGTCTTGAATACGGTTTTGGGAGTTCGCGAAGACATCGCGAGACTTCGTGAAGATCGGCAGTCTGAGAATCGGGCGGATGGATTCTAGGGCCTGATAACGCGGTAATCGCCGAGTTGGTTTTGGCACGGGGCAACTTTCGGGTTAGCGGACAGATCAGGAGCTACACGGTGGGGCGAGTAATCGTCGCAACCTTTGGTGTCTTCACCATCTCAATTTGGTACACTCTCGCGAATGGCGGAAACAATTAGTCCTCGGCACTCTCTCCTCGTTCGCGTCACGCACTGGCTTACCGTGTTATCCTTTCTGGCCCTGCTCGTGACCGGAGTGGAAATTCTCATCTCTCACCCACGGTTATATTGGGGAGAGACCGGCAACGTAAATAATCGCCCCTTATTCACGATCCCGATTCCATCCTCTCGGTCCAGCGTTCCCACCGGGTATGGTTACGTGCTTCCCGATCAGAATGGCTGGAGCCGCTATCTCCATTTCCAATCTGCTTGGATTGTGGTTGGAACCGGTTTCCTTTACGTGGTCTTCGGATTCTTCGGAGGGCACTTCCGACGGAATTTGCTTCCCGCTCGTTCTGACCTCTCGCCCAAGCGGATTGGAATTTCCATTGTTCAGCACCTGCGTTTCGAGCGACCGAGTGCGGAAGAAGCCTGGTCGTATAACGTGTTGCAGCGCCTGACGTATCTGATTGTCATTTTCCTGTTTTTCCCCTTAATCATCTGGACGGGTCTGGCGATGTCACCGGCCTTCGAATCCCTAGCCCCGGCCACGGTTCTGGGTGGCCACCAATCCGCGCGCACCATACACTTCTTCGTAACAGGATTTCTGGTGGTGTTCCTTCTGATTCACGTGCTGATGGTTGTTCTTGCCGGATTCCGAAATCGGATGCGTGCCATGATCAGCGGTCGCGTCACCGAGCCCCAGGAGCGAGAAGTATGAACAAGCTCTCTCGACGTCAAATCATTACCACCGGACTCGCGGCCACTGCGGGTGTTTCCGGGCTGGCCGCAGCTGCGAAGCTCGCCGGGCAATATGGACTCATCCCGCCGGATTCGGGAGGCATTTACGGACCCGGCGAGACACTTACCTATGCTGCACAGCGGATATTGACTCGCCACACTCTCGCGCGTGAGTTTTCTCAAAGCCAGATCTCCAAAGAACCGTTTGCAAATCCAGTTGATCCCCTGGGCGAAGAATTCCAGCGCTTTCAGACCTCGGCATTTGTGGACTGGCGTCTCGTCGTTGATGGCATGATCGCCCATCCAGCGTCCTTCTCGGTTGCTGAACTCAAGAGCTTTCCCGCCCGCACCCAAGTCACGATGATCGGCTGCGAAGAAGGCTGGACATATATTGCCGAATGGACAGGCGTTCCACTCTCACACGTCCTGGAACTGGTGGGGACGCTGCCCCAGGCCCGGTACGTTGTGTACCGGTCGATCCAGCCCGAGGCATGGGATAGCATCGACATGGCTGAGGCGTTGCACCCGCAGACTCTCGTCAGCTACGGTATGAACGGCGGCGAGTTGCCTGTGCCATTCGGCGGGCCTCTGCGCATGCGCGTTCCCCGCCAACTCGGCTACAAGAACGTCAAATACATCAATCGCCTCACGATCACTGATAACCTCAAGCAGTTTGGCAAAGGCTTGGGCTCCGGCGCCTTGGGCGCGGAAGATGGGTACGCATGGTACGCGGGCATCTGACAGCACGGGCCATCGTATATCGCCTCCCTCGATGGTCATGACCTTATCGGTCATTTAGTCCCTTTCCCATGAGAATTTGCGGCATGCATCTTTCAACTCTTGATTCCCGAGTTTTGGATTGTTTCGGTTGAGAAAAGTGAAAGATGTATTGTCTTTGGCGTCCCGGCGTCAATGCGCGAAAAGCAGCTTTCAAGCGGGAGATTTCGTCCAGTTTCTTTTGAAATTCATCGGGAATTTTGAAGTCTGAAGTCTTCTTAAGCTTCACTTTCAAGCCTGCTTTTTCCACTGCAATGGCTTCGTGAATATAGGCTTTCACGATGGGTTCCATCTTCATGATTTCTCGAACATTGGTAAAGCGAATCTGACGCGCCGACTGATGCAGCCCCGGTGTGACTAGAAGGCGTTGGTGATCCTTTAACAGGGCACCTTTGAAAAACATAAGCGCACAGAATTCCTTGAATCCGTGGATCAAAATGACGTTCTTTCCCTGGAGCGTATAACAAGCCTGATACCACTTCAGTTCTTCGGCTAACTCAGAGTCGAGAGCGATCGTTCGCAATGCCTCAAATTCTTCCCGCCACTTTTTCTCTCGACGTAAAACGCTATCGACCTTCGGATTTTTCTTGTTCATTGCTCTATGCCCTGAAAATAGATTGAACTCGCGTGCACGTGGCCCGCAAGCGCACCTCGAATAGATCTGAGTAATGCCGCGTTAGGCGACGCTTTGCGCGCGGCGAATCATTCGAGTCACGTCTGCATTTGCGTTGACGAACTGGACGTCTACACCTGAGTGACGGCGCACGAAAACGCGAAAGATTTCATCCGCGAACGCTTGTCCTATCTGATTGACGTTCTGGAAGTCAAGGACAACGGTGCGAAACCGGTCGATGCGTAGCAGTAGGCGCTTCGCTTGTGACCGCGAAATCAGGTCATCCTTGTTGTGCTCTGCCATCTTTACCGGTACAACGGTCTTGCTGAAGGCGTAATCGTTGTCCGGCGAGGCATAGGCGTCGAAGACTTCGTTGCGCGATTTGTCCGATGTGTTTTTGAGCTTCATCCAGACAGTCGTACCTTTCCGATTGTCTATCGGCGACATCGAGGTAAAGTAGACGCCGCCCGAGGAAATGTCGAACGCGTCGACCATCTTGGAGGTAAAGAAGATTCCCTCGCCGGTATGGCGCTTGGGGTCAGTGGTGAACTTGCCCTTTGCCAACTCCAACGTCGCCTGTCTCTCGTCAGTGAACCTCATGGCTTTCTGAATCTTTTTGAAGATACCCACGCCGTTGTCAATGACAGCGATTTCGGCATTCACGGCTGTACGTTTCAGCTGCACAGTGATGCGCGTGCCCGACGAGTGATCCACGGCGTTGTTGAACATTTCTGTGAAGCAGTACCGCCAGATATCCAAGGCATTCTCTGGCAGATCTGATAGTTGGGGAAGCACGTCGTTCTCCCAGACATCGGACTCGCTTTGTTGCCGAGCATAGTGCTTTTGCCAGGTTTTCTTCGGTTTGAGGTAGAAGCGGGTCTGGCGAGTCTGCCCCTTGCGAGTTATTTGTGCTTCTTTGATCAGGCGCAAAATATGGAGGTTGACCGCCTGCCTGGTCATGTCGAAGCGCCGTGCGGTGAGCGTAGTAATATCGTGCGGATGTTCGTCCAAGTTTGCTAGAATGAACTGACGAATTGTTCCTCCACGCTGATCATCCGGCGTTCTCATCGGAAAAGCTCCTCGAGATATTGTCAAGTTTATCTTTTTGATTGTCAAGTTTATCTTTGGGATTGTCAAGCCCTTCCCCTGGCTGCCCATCTAAGAGGAGCAGGAAAAGAAATCGCACCCGGCCGAGGGAAGGCGAGTCGCACGCGAAGGTAAACCTCATTCCGGTGAGGCGATGCGTTTCGTGCCGTGCGGGCGGGGCACTAGTTATGATCGGCTTTTGACGGCCGGCACTGCCTGGATCTTTGCTCCAGGGCTTATAGGCGAATTACTGAACTCTAGCTGCCTTAGGGGTTTCACCCTCGGCTAAGTCCCGCGGGCAGGGTAGAAGGAACGAGAATCCATCAGGAGATTTTGAACCTAATGAATATTCAGAGCGGGCGAATCAGGCTTGGGCTACACTGAGTTCCATCCCCCACCCCAGCTTGACCAACTTCCTCATTTTCTAACGGTCTTGTGCGGTGGGTCAGCGACCCGGTCTCTCGTCGCGTCGTGCTGGTCGCGGTTTATTGCTTCTTGGCGGGTGGCTGCTGAGCTTGGGGCGGCTGCTCGCTGCTCGGCGGCACGATGCCCTTGATGCGCATGTACGTCGCCAAATTCCCGTAATGCTCCAAATTGTGCATGTTATTTACTGTGAGCGCGCTGAGCCGTGGCGCGTCCGACCCAAACAGCTTGACCATCTGCACGGCCGTCGCGTCCGTCATGGTGTCGTATGCCTTATCGCAATAGGCAAACGCGGTGTTCAACGCCACGATCAGGTCGGCCTTCGACGTGAAGGCGATCATCCGTTGCGTCAGACCCTGCAGATTGGCGAGCTGGTCCGCTTCGATTTCTGCCTGCCGCTGTACCGCTTCCTGCTGTAGGCGGGCATTGTTGATCTGGCGAGCTTGCTCTGTCAGCGCAGCAACCTGCGCCCTGAAATCCGCTTCGTCCGATCGAAGTAGGTTGAGATTCAGGCTGCCGCCATTGCCGCCGCCCGAGAGATGCAAAAGGCGACCTTCGATAGTGCCGGATGCCGCGATAGTCCCTGACAAAAATTCGCTTGGTTTGATCGTGACAACAACTGTTTGCCCGTCCGCCGCGCCAGTGATGACAGCGTTCATGTCATCGACCTTGCCGCCCGGCTGCAAAAGAACCTGCTCATAGCGGCCGGTCAGGTGACCGTCTCCCGTCTCCACCAGCTGCATCAGAAACGCGCCGTTGATGGCCTTGCCGACAAACGTTCCCGACAG
>Ga0207780_1000433_pt1 | contig 11759 bp, 7 predicted proteins | sample LuqExpMetageno45_FD_187803 | JGI IMG/M metagenome (GOLD analysis project Ga0207780, IMG submission 187803) | Tropical forest soil microbial communities from Luquillo Experimental Forest, Puerto Rico - Sample 45 (SPAdes) | ecosystem: Environmental > Terrestrial > Soil > Tropical forest ...
AGCGATGAACACATTTGCATTTGCTGCCAGCGGCACCTGGGCTTCTACGGGCTCGATGACCTCGCCCCGCGAAGGTCAGACGGCAATTCTTCTGGTCAACGGCAAAGTGCTGGTCGCCGGAGGAACCAACAACGGTGTCGCTATCAACTCAGCTGAACTCTACAACCACACTAGCGGGACCTGGGCTTCGACCGGAAGTATGCACGTGGCGCGCAATCTGGCTCGCTCCGTACTGCTATCCAATGGATCGGTACTGGTCGTGGGCGGTTGTCTCAACGACTGCTTGAGCACCACCACCAACAGTGCTGAACTGTATAACCCAGCCCATGGGACCTTCACCGCCACCGGTTCGATGGCACGAGCGCGCGCCGAGTTCGGGATTACGCTGCTCGCCAACGGCGAGGTGCTCGTGGCTGGCGGCTGCACCGCGTATGACCAGAACGGTTGCGCCGCGACCACCACCAGCGCCGAGATATACAACCCCACTACCGGACTCTGGAAAGCGACCGGCTCGCTGCGAGGAGCCCGCTTCGCCGTGACTGCCACGCGCCTGGCCAGTGGCAAAGTGCTGGTGGCCGGTGGTGCCACCTCGGCGTTGGATGCCCTCAACAGCTCGGAGATCTACGACCCTACCGCCAAAACCTGGACCTTGGGTTCCAAGATGGTGCTGGCGCGTTCCGGTTACGCCTCCATCATGCTGACCACCGGAAAGGTTTTGTTTGTCGGTGGAGAGAACATCAATGGCGTCGGCATCGCCAATGCCGAGTTGTACAACCCTTCCAGCGGGACGTTTGCCGTGACCGGCAGCATGACAGCCACGCGTGTGGAACACACCGCCGTGTTGCTCGCCAATGGTAAAGTGCTCGTCTCGGGCGGATACAAGCAAACCTCAAATGTGGTCACGGCCCTCGCCAGCGCGGAACTCTATAACCCAGCCACTGGCAAATGGACTGAGACCGGCAGCATGAGTACTGCGCGCGGCGACCACACTTCAACCCTGCTCACCAACGGATTCGTACTCAACACTGGAGGCAGCGACACCTTTAACGAATTGAACAGCGCCGAGCTGTACACGCCGTAACACGAGCGCGAAGCCCGTCCCACTTCGATGTGGGGCGGCCCTTTTCTGCCCGCGACCGTTACTTCGAAAGGAAGGACACCATGCGATTCAGCAAACTCTCAACCCTAATTTCCCTATTCGCCTTGCTGCTGAGCCTGCCGGTGTTTGCCGACACGTTTACAGTCTTCAACAATCCGGGATCCGGCAACTACATTCCGTCCACGATCGACTATGGTGGTGGAAACGGGTCCGGAACCGCCATCAGCTCTCTGGGGCCCTTCAACTTCAGCACTCCGGTGCTGCAATTCGCCGTCGGCCACAGTTGGAGCGGTTGGAACTGCCCTCCGTTCACCGAAAGTTGCAGGCCCAAGGTGCTGTATGCGGAAGGGGCTAGCACCCTGACCCTCAGCCTTACCGCCCACGGTAATACCGCTGGATTCGAGTTCGAGCCGGATGAGTTTCTGCTGGAGTCCGTCAGCGCAACCTTCGTCAACAACTTGGGGCAGGATATCGCCACGATAACTCGGGACGTGAACGGCCACGCGGGGGCGTTGCTGTTTGCTTTGCGAGACAACACGCCCGGCCGGTGGATTGACCACATCATCATCGTCGATTCAGACGGAGATGATTTCGCCATCGCCGAACTACGTCAGGGAAATTCCGTTGTCCCTGAACCGGGCACGATACTCATGCTCGGCTCGGGGCTTCTGGGCGCTCTGGGAGTGATGCGCCGGAAGATGACTCCGAATTAGATTCTTGTAACGCCGATTGCTCCTTCTGTCTGCAATCGTCGTCGGGGGGATCGGAGTTGACTTTGCCGCCTGGACGGCGCACATGAGCACCGTCCGGGCAGACTTTTTGGCGACATTGCCGTCGGTCTTGGGATAATTGCAAGTCAACGGCTGTGCCTGCTTATGTCTTGAGCCTGCCGGAACGAACTGGCCATCGATGTACCGGAGAGCGGAATGTTAACTACCACGCCCGGTCAAACGCGATCCATGAGCGTTAGTATCTGGGCCGCCATCGCCTTCTTCGTACTCGCACTGGGTGTTGCGCTGTGGTTGTTTTGGTCAGCGTACAGCCAAAAACGACGTGCGAGCATGTCCGTGGAAGATAGTTCCGAGGAACCCCGGCACTACTTCAAAGTCGCTATCGCAGACATGCCTGCTAACCATTACACGCATGTGGAAATCACCGGAAGAGTACAGGGTGTTCGACCGCAGAAAGATGGCGACACCCAGATTGAGGTCTCCGATGGCAAGGACTTCGTCATCGGAGAGTGCATTCCCAAACTGCCGTGCCCAGTTCTTCCTGAAGTAGGCCAGACCGTCACCCTACGAGGGGTAAGCCGATACGACCGCGAGAATCATTGGTACGAGGTACATCCGGTAGAAGAGATCGAGATCAAGAAATAAGGTGCGGGCATACTGCTGGAACGCGTGCAGGCAGTTTCGTATTGACTGTGTTGCCCCACTGCGGGTTTCGCCGTATCCTCCGTGGTAAAGAGAAGAAGCGTCACCTCACAGAGCGGACCGCGAAAACGCTCGACTTTCGGTTTGAGGTACTCCATGACAGGCCTGTTCGCCGACGCGACTCTAACCGACCTTGCCAGTACCGAACTGCTCTTTTGGGCCGTCACTTTCCTGATCCTGGCGTTCTTGTTGTGGCGTGTGCGCGACCGCAACTTGGCCCTCCCTCGCGTTCCTCTCTTGGTCCTTGCCGGATTCTTCCTGGTCAGCCATTTCTTCTTCGACACTTACGATGACTACCTGGAAATCGAACCGGGCCGGGGATTGCCCGCTTCATTCCTGGCGCGCGCGGGAATTGAAGCCCTGGAAACTTTAGGATTTCTATTTCTCATTCTGATCAGCCTGCGGGTGCGGGAAGCGGGTCACACCATCGAACGCCAGAAAGAACAATTAGAGACGGCCAATCGCCAATTGCTTCAGGCCGCCAAGCTAGCTTCGGTAGGGGAACTGGCCAGCGGCATGGCCCACGAGATCAACAATCCTGTCGGTATCATTCTTGGGCGCACCGACTACATCTTGGCCACACAAGACGGCCTGCCATCCGAAACGAAAGGAGACCTGAAGGTGGTGCGCAGCCAGGCGGAGCGCGTAGCGGCGACGGTTCGTAGCCTGCTGACCTTTGCGCGACCTTCGCCCTTAAGTGTGCAACGTGTGAATTTGGCCGAGCTTGTGGAGGAAGCGGTCAAGCTCGAGGCGCCTCGATGCCGCACTGCCGCGGTAGAAATCGAGTGCACCACTTCCGGTAGAATCCCCACGATACAGGCAGATCCGGACCGGTTACAGCAGGTGCTTATCAACGTGATGAACAACGCCATCGAGTCCATGCCCGGAGGCGGTCGGCTAGGCATCAGCCTCGCCAACGGTGGGGGCGAGGTAGTCGTAAACATCTCGGATACGGGAAAGGGAATTACCCAGGAAGACCAGGCCCGGGTATTCGATCCTTTTTTCACGACCAAGCCGGCGGGCAAAGGAACCGGGCTGGGCCTGGCGGTCAGCTATGGCATCATTCGCGATCACGGAGGGGAAATACGCGTGAGTAGTACCCCGGGCGTGGGTTCGACATTCAGCATTGTGCTTCCACTGGAGAGCAACGGACATGGCAGCCGCTGAATCGGTCGCGATTGATACAGCGCGGGTCCTCGTGGTCGATGACGAACCCGAGATGTGCGAGACTTGCCGGAAGATCCTGGCTCGGCAAGGCCACGAAATCTGGGTTGCTGAAAACGGTGAAGCCGGTTTGCAAAGACTACGCGAGACGTCCATCGATCTCGCCATCATCGATCTGCGCCTGCCTGACATGGACGGGCTGGAAGTACTGCGGCAAGCAAAGAAAATCAACTCCGACATGCTCGCGATCATGATCACTGCCCACGGAACTGTCGACACCGCCATTGAGGCAGTGCGCGAGGGCGCCTTCGATTACTTGCTCAAGCCGTTTTCCATGGCCGAATTGGAAGTCACCACCCAGCGCAGCTTGAACCATCGCCGGCTGGTGCAGGAGAACCGGGAGCTCCAGGGCCAACTCAGCAGCATTAAGACGTTCTCGGGGATCGTTGCTTCTAGCCCCCAGATGCAAAAAGTGCTGGACACGATCCGCAAAGTGGCAACAGGCGACGCCAACATCCTCCTGCGTGGCGAGAGCGGCACCGGCAAAGAGCTGGCAGCGCACGCCATCCACGAAGCCAGCCGCCGCAGCCGCCGGGCGTTTGTTCCCATCGACTGCGCTGCCATGCCGGAGAACCTTCTCGAGTCTGAGATGTTCGGCTACGAGAAAGGTGCGTTCACCGGGGCGGTAAGTAGTAAGCGCGGCTTGCTCGAAACTGCTGCCGACGGGACCGTTTTCATGGACGAAATCGGCGAGCTGCCGCTGACCATGCAATCCAAGCTCCTGCGCGTCTTGCAGGACCACCAGTTTCGGCGCCTGGGCGGCACCGAACTGTTGAAAACCGATTTTCGCCTGATTGCAGCCACCAACCGCAATTTACAAGAAATGGTGAAGGAGGGAACTTTCCGGGAAGATCTCTATTACCGTTTAAACGTAGTCACCATTGAGCTCCCTCCCCTGCGGGAGCGCGACTCGGCGATAGCGCCGCTGGCTCAACACTTCCTGCGGCAATTTGTCGAGAAAACCGGCAAGGAAGTAAAGATCTCCAATGCCGCCATGATGATCATCGAGAAGTACCACTGGCCGGGCAACGTGCGCGAGCTGATGAATGTGATTGAGCGAGCGGTTTCACTTACGGAATTCAACCAGATCACTCCGCTGGACCTTCCTCCCAGCATGCTGGAATCAGTGAAGGGAGAAGATGTGCACACCACCGAAGATTCGTTCCAGAACGCCAAGCGCCGCGCGATTGAGGGTTTCGAGACGCAGTATCTGTCTCAGTTACTGTCTGAAACCAGCGGGAATGTTTCTGAGGCCGCGCGGCGTTCCGGCATGAAACGCAGCGCCTTTCAACGCCTGATGGCCAAGTACAGACTACAGACCTTGGAATTCCGCAAGTAGAAGTCGTCTTCGCGACTGGTTCGTATCGGGGCACACCGGGTGCCCCACCCTGGTCCGCGTCTTTTGCGGACAGGGTGGGCTTTACCGGCTGCTGAAACTAATCGGCCCCGCTCACGAAAACTGCCGTCGTCAGGGCTCCGACCGTAGCAGCCCCCGCCTTGGAGTCAAAGGTGGATTCTCGAGTTAGGGCGTCGTGAGATTGCCGCTGCACGGGATGGAGATGCAAATGAAGCCCGTGCAGACTGTTATCGGTGAAGGTCAACTGTTCATTCGTAGCGTTGAAAATCACCACGATATGCTGGTAGGGGCCATAGTCCCCGCCATTGGCGTCCAGCTTCATCACGATCACTCCCGGTATCTGGCTCGGACCAGTATTCAGGAAGGTGAGATTCTTCTGGACCTCGCCGAAGGTCGCCATGCGGATTAACCCCGAGCTGTAGCGTATCTGCATAAGCTCAAGAAACGCCGCGCGGCTGTACGCGATATTCTGCGGCTGCGGTGTGTAGGCAGGGTTGCCGAGAAGCGGCGTCATGATTGGCCATTGTCCGCCATTCTGGCTCGCCACGGGCAGGCCGATGCCCCAGTTTGCCGTCGCACCGCTCCAGTCGATCTTGTTGAACCAGTCGCCGGAATTGTAACTGTTCTGGTCCATGTCTTTGGAACGCAACATGTCATCGCCGGCTTGGAAGAATGGGATGCCCTGGCCCAGCACGACCAAACTCATAGCCAGCACCTGCCGGCGCGCCCTTGTGGCGATATCGTCGTTGAAGCTGGATTTCAACTGCACCGCATCGAACAGGTCCTGGTTATCGTGACCAGAACAATAATTCACCACTTCAATTGGTGATGCGGTGTATCCCGTGGGTTGACCGTTGTAGTCCACCTGCGCCCCAGTGACCGTCGCACCTGAGGCATTCGTGAAGGTGTAATCGCGCAAGTTCCCGGTAAGGCCGATCCGAATCCAATCCGCAAACTGCAATAGCTGGTTCTGCTGGCCCGCTTGCGGAGGGTTCTGATTGGTGTAGTCGCTCGGGTCCGTAAACAATCCGGTTGCGAACCCTTGCACCCGCTCATCCGTGAAAGGGCTGCCGCCGCGAACACCGTCTCGAATGCGGTCGTTAAATGTGCCGATGCCATAACCATATAAATCGAGTTGGCCGGCGTGCGGCCCAATCTGGTTATCCGCGGTATCGCCGAAGTTCCATCCTTCCCCGTACAAGTAGATTTTCGACCCGTCCACGCCGTCTTTCTCCGGCGTCAAGGCCTGCAGTGCGGCTTGAATGTGCTGCATGTTGTAAAGGAAGTGAAAACTCATGATGTCGAAGCGGAAACCATCGATCTTGTACTCGCGCGCGTTGAGTACGAGCGTGTCGATCATCAACTTTTCCATCATGCGATGTTCGCTGGCCGTATCCGGACAACAAGAGCCCGTCTCCAGATTCCCGTTTGCATCCAGCCGGTGGTAATACCCCGGCACCACCTCGTCAAGATTCGAGTTCGGCCCCTCGCCGTACGCACTGGTGTGGTTGAAGACGACGTCTTGAACTACGCGCAATCCGGCTTTGTGGAGCCCCATCACCATCGTCCGGTACTCGCGTATGCGATTATCGGGAACCATCGCATAGCTACCTTGCGGTGTCATGTAGTGGACTGGGTCATAGCCCCAGTTATACCCATCGCTATTTTGAATTGCGCTGACCGCCGCCTGCTGCTGCTGACCGTCCGGCGGAAACTGCGACAAGTCACCCGTCGTCTGCCAGGTAGATTTGTCCTCGTTCACGCTGGCAAAGTGAAACGAGGGAAGAATATGTACCGCTTTCAGCCCGCTCCGGGCCAGTTCGCGCAGATGCCGCATTCCATCGGAGCTCTGGTCGTCAAAGGCATCGTAAGTACCGCGATGGGACGGCGGAACGGTCATATCATTCAAGCTGAAGTCGCGGATATGCAGCTCGTACAAGCTCATATCGCTAAAGCTTCGGAGCCGAGGCGAAGGGAATTCGTCCCACTTCCCGGGCTTTGTCACGTCGGAATCAAGGTCGGTAATTCGACTCTTGGTCCCGTTCAGCGCAATATCGACGGAGTACGGATCGGTGGTCACGTTCGTATCGAGCGCCGCATCGATCGGCACCCACACGTTCACGCTGAAAAGATAGTACTTCCCCTTCCAGTCTTCCGTTCCATTCGCCACCCAGACTCCGTTGTTTTCCTGCATGGCGATGTTTGCTGAGGGTGCCAGGTCCGTCGCGTGATCAAAGATCAGCAGAGAAACCGATTGTGCAGTAGGAGCCCACAACTTGATCTTCACAGGGCAGGAATTCTCCCCGAGGACGACCCCAAGCTTGCCGGGATAATAGTAGAGGTCGTCCAACACACCGGCAGTTTGGATGCCGGTGGCATACTGCAGCATGCCGTTTTGCCCTACCACGGAGAGCGCCAGCTCTCCCTTGAGGGCCTGTTTCACCGTGTCGAGGCCCACGCTCGAAGGAACCTGAAGCACAGCGTAACTCGCTAGCTGCGGATATCGCGTCAGCTCATCCTGTGACAGTGTTCCGCCGGCGGTCAGCGGAATCTGCGTGCCTCCGGTGACACCGGTGCTTGACAAATTCAGACCGCCCGTCAGGCTGGCGTTGAGTGCATAGGTCGCTCCGCTCTGGATGTATTGCGGCTGAATTACCAGGTGCGTGCGGTCGAGCCAGTAAGCCTGTTCAATGCTGAGGATGGCATTTGCAATTTGCTGCGGCGTCGGCTGGGTCGTAAAAACCGTTGCGTCAGCGTGGATTACCCATGCCTCGTTGTACGTAGTGATCTGGAGATGCTGGTCTGGCCCGGGATCCTTGATTTGTCCCGCCGCGCAGTTATTGATGATGAACCCAAGGTCTCCTGTTGGGTTGCCCCAGGCGGGATTGACTGTCACATCGAAATACACCCCGAAACTGTCGGTGCCTGTGATCGCCACCTCACTCTGGCACCACGAAGCGTTTTCCGTAGATGCATTCCACGTGTAAAGGGCCCACCCGGAGTAGTTGCCGTCGGGCCGGAAATAGTGAATTCGCACCGACCCGGATGGAATGGGCGGTTCGGCAACAGCGCGAATCGGGGTCAGAGATAGGCAAAGCAGTGCGAGCAGGAAGCCGAACACTGCTCTGGGATGCCGGATAGGAGTTTCTGTTTTGTGCGTCATGGAGAGCCCTCCCGATTAGGTTGTGAGGGTTTCTGTGCAGGGCGATGCGATGCAACGCCCCAGCGGCTACCCCAGACTCTCGCAGCGCGGGTGCAATGGTAGTTGGCGCAGAGCCCACGCGTCAAGATCACCCGCCTGCAAGTTTTGAAGGGGCGCAGCTTTAGCTGCGCCGTACAAGCCCTATATTTTTGTCATCCGAGCGGGCTTCAGCCCGCGGGGAATCTGCCTTTCGGATTTTTTCCGCAGCCTCTTCAGCCCCGCAGCAACTCCGATGTTCGACGAACCGGCATTTAAGAAATGCTTCCACGCATTACCCAATTCGCTCCTGTTACTCCCCTTGGCGAAAACGGCACGGCTTCCTCGGCTACGTGCCGCATATAAGGCAAATGCCCCACGCTGAATTCGCGGGCGAACTGGATAGCCTCCGCTTCGCCGACCATTCACCCAAAGCCGCTGTTCACGTGCGATTGCACTCGGATTCCATCACGATACGACGCTACACAGCGACGACAGGGAATTCAGGATATGTTCGGCCTTATTCGTTAGCCTAAAGCGTTAGAGAATTAGGCTGCCTGGCAGAGGGGATTAAGGTCGAGATGCGACAATTGAGGCCTGGCGAGATACCATCAGCGGAGATCTGCGCACCGAGAGGTTGGTTTGAGACTCATTAAGCCCAAATGGATATGGATTCTTGCAGCCGTTGTGGGCCTCGGCGCATTCACGGCTTTCCGCCTCAACCAGAAGCCTGAGGAGGCCTACTTCACCGCCACAGTCGAGCACGGTGACATCCGCCAGGTCATCGAGGCGACCGGAACCATCAATCCGGTCACTTTGGTGCAGGTGGGGTCGCAGGTTTCTGGGATGATTTCGAAGCTGTATGTCGATTTCAATTCCAAGGTTACGCAAGGGCAAGTGATCGCCGAGATCGACCCTAAGCTGTTCCAGGGAGCCGTCCTTCAGGCACAAGCTGACCTGCAGAATGCCCAGGCGGCGCTGTCAGCAGCGAAAGCCAACCTGGCGAAAGATCAGGCAACGCTAAAGCAGAACAAGCTGGACTACGATCGCGCCGCTACTCTGGTGCCGCAGGGTGTTATGAGCCAGCAGCAACTCGATCAGGCAAAGGCAACCTATGACGCCATTTCCGCGCAAGTCGGGTCCGACCGGGCAGCGATTCAGCAGGCAGAAGCACAAGTGGCCCAGAAATCGGCCAGCTTAAAGGTGGCGCAGACGAACCTTGACTACACCATCATCCGCGCACCGACTAACGGCACGGTGGTGAACCGTAACATCGACATCGGGCAGACGGTCGCTGCATCACTGCAGGCGCCCACGCTCTTCACCATCGCGCAGGATCTCACCAAAATGTACGTGTATGCCAAGACGGACGAAGGGGATGTGGGACAAATTCGTCCCGGTCACGCCGCGGATTTCCAGGTAGACGCATTTCCGAAAGAGGTTTTTCATGGAGTCGTGAGCCAGGTGCGGATGAATGCAACCACGGTCCAGAACGTCGTTACCTACGACACGATTGTAGAGTTTGTAAATCCCGACATGAAGCTGTTTCCGGGGATGACGGCGTACGTGTCGATACCGGTTGCTTCCGTTAGCGACGTGGTCAAGATTCCGAATGCTGCGCTTCGCTACAAGCCTGATCTGCCGGCCGACCAGGTGCAGGCGCTCTATAGCAAGTACGGGATTACTGTGTCGCAAACCAAACAGCCGTCGCGTGCGGCTGACACAGCAAGCCAGCAGCCAGGTGGCGGAACGCGCGAGCGAGCGGCACCGGGCGGCAATGGCACATCGGACACGGCAGTGGTGTGGAAGCTGCTACCTGACAAGTCATTGCAACCGATACAAATCCAAATAGGACTCACCGACCACACGTTCACGGCAATGACGGGCGGCGATCTTAAGCCCGGAGAGGAACTGGTGACGGGAGCGACGACGGCGAAGGCTACAGCGGCCCCGACCATGGGCGGGCAGAGGCGGTAAACGCCAATGGCGACCACGAACTCCTTAGCGAACGCGAAGACGGCAACGAAGCACGCGGGCGTGCCGCTGGTCAGCGTTCGCGAGGTGCGGAAGACCTACGCGCTGGGAGAGACCGAGGTGCACGCGCTGCGTGGCATCAGCGTGAGCATCCATGCCGGAGACTTCGTCGCCATCATGGGTGCCAGCGGCAGCGGCAAGTCCACCTTCATGAACATTCTCGGCTGCCTCGACCGGCCGACATCGGGCGAGTACTGGCTGGAAGGCACGGACGTTTCGCAGCTCGATAAGAAGGAGTTGGCGCGAGTCAGGAACCTGAAAATCGGCTTCGTATTTCAGGGCTTCAATCTGCTCGGCCGCACCACAGCACTGGAGAACACGGAACTGCCAATGCTGTATTCGCGCGTCAGCAAGAAAGAGCGCGAGCAGCGCGCCAATGAGGCGTTGACGCTGGTGGGATTAGGCGACCGGCTTGGACATTTTCCTTCGCAAATGTCGGGCGGCCAGCAGCAGAGGGTCGCGATCGCCAGGGCACTGGTCAACAAGCCCCGAATCCTGTTAGCCGACGAGCCTACCGGCAACCTCGACAGCCGGACTTCCGTCGAGGTAATGGATATCTTTCAGAAGCTAAATCGCGACGGACTGACGATTGTGCTGGTGACTCATGAACCCGATATCGCTCGCTTCACACGCCGTCAAATCGTATTTCGTGACGGCCACATCAAGCGCGACGAAGTGATTGATGCGCCAATGATCGCGAGCGAAGTGTTGAAGACCATGCCCACCATTGAGGACTGACAGGTATGTTTCTTGCCGATGCATTCCTACTGGCCCTTCGCGCCCTGGGACGCAACAAGATGCGCTCCATCCTGACCATGCTCGGGATGATCATTGGTGTCGGTGCGGTGATCGCTGTGATCGGGATCGGTAAGGGAGCGGCGGCAAAGGCGCAGGAGCAGTTGGCGGCGATGGGATCCAACATGCTCTTTGTGGGATCGGGCTCTGTCAATCGGTACGGCCTCAACGTCGGTAGCGGCCAAACCAAGACACTCGTGCTGAGTGATGCGAGAGCGATTGCCCGCGAGTGCCCGTCCGTCTCGACTGCAGCACCAGGCGTACAGACCGGTCAGCAAGTAGTGTTCGGCAACCAGAATTGGGCCACGCAGGTCATGGGGACCGAACCACAGTATTTCGAAGTGCGCAACTGGCCGTTTGCCAGCGGCACATCGTTCAGCGAGGAGGATGTGACCCAGTCCGCCACGGTGGCCGTGTTGGGTGACACGGTGCGGAAGTACCTGTTTGGTTCAAGCAATCCCGTCGGAGAAACCATTCGCATCGGCACCCTCCCGTTCAAGGTCGTCGGGGCCCTCGCCCCCAAGGGGATCAGCGCCGGAAGCAATCAGGACCAGGATGACGTCATCATTGCCCCCCTCACCACGGTGCAAAAGAAACTGCTGGGACAGGAATGGTTGCGCTGGATCATGGTGTCTGCCA
>Ga0207780_1000434_pt1 | contig 11746 bp, 14 predicted proteins | sample LuqExpMetageno45_FD_187803 | JGI IMG/M metagenome (GOLD analysis project Ga0207780, IMG submission 187803) | Tropical forest soil microbial communities from Luquillo Experimental Forest, Puerto Rico - Sample 45 (SPAdes) | ecosystem: Environmental > Terrestrial > Soil > Tropical forest ...
GGGCTGGTGCGAGAATTTCGAGTTCAAGAAGCTGATGAACAAGGACCTGGGCGTCACCACGGGGGAGCAGGGCACCGTGTTGCGCTTCGTCATGAACTCCAAGCTGGGGCGCAAGATGCTGAAGCCCCTGGAGGAAGCCCTGGATGAGCTTGGCTATGTCGGTTATGTCGATGTAAACTGCATCATCGAGGAGAACGGTACGATATGGCCGCTGGAGTTCACCATGCGACCGGGCTGGCCGACCCTCAATATCCAGATGGCGCTCAACCAGGGTGACACGATCGAATGGTTACACGATTTGGCGAATGGGAAAGATGCCCGAAATTTCTTGCTGGACCGTTTAGCGATCGGCGTTGTGATGAGTATTCCCGACTATCCTTACTCGCACATTACGAGGAAGGAAGTGGTGGGGGTCCCCGTCTACGGGGCCGACCGAGGATTGAAAGAGCACATCCACCCCTGCGAGATGATGCTGGACCTGGTGCCGACCCAGATCAACGGAACGATCATCACGGCACCGGAACTGTGCACCGCGGGGGATTACGTGCTGGTGATGACGGCAACGGGGCTCTCGGTGAAGGACTGCAAAGACAAGGCATACGGGAGGCTCCGGCGCTTGACGGTGCCCAATTCCCCGATGTACCGAACGGACATTGGGGATCGCCTGTCGAAGCAGCTCCCGGTACTGCAGTCGAACGGCTTTGCGCTGCATCTGGCGTACTAGACGCCAACGCACTGCTGACCGAGCTATCGGTTCTGTCCCTGCAGGAACTGTATGACCTTGTTCATAAACAGTCATGGGACCCTCGTGACATCGACATGTCACGGCTGAAGATGGAAGCCATCCGGATCGGACTCCTGACCCAGACCAAGGTCGATGACACCCTGATGCGGAAGCGAGGCCAGGATCTGATGCCGCAGCTGGTCGATAAGATCCTGGAGGCGCGAGCGCATCATCCGGTTATTGAACAACCTTCAACAGAGGCCCCGTGTCCGTCATGAGGGCATGAGACAGGTTGATGACGAAACAAGGCGTCTGACCGGATGCGAAGTTGGTCCCCGCACCCAGCGTATGCTTACGTACCTCGCCAACGATCACGCCCTTCTCTTGCAAGGTTTTGACGAAAGTTTGACTGTTGATAGCTTTCGCGTTGAGCCATTTTCGTAGCTCTATTTCAGTCACCACCATACGCCTCGTGTCGGTCTCGTACCGGCACAGCAGCTTGTTTGTCGGCGGACGTTCGACGATGACCGTGCCACCTGGACGATAAGCCTTGTCCACGGTGAGGATATCGTTGCGCATGTCGTGGATGAACCTGGAGAGAACACCGGGGGCGTCCTGGTTGTTCTTGCTGGTCCCTTTGATCTGATCTCTCTGATTTTTCATGGTCTCGATTAGCCAGTCACGAATACGAATGACTGAGAAGTCCAGAAGACCCATATTTTGGACGATCGTACCAGCAGCAATGATCGAGACAGCCAGACGCACCCAGAAGCGGTGATGTTCTTCCAGCTCCGCAGCTTTGCGGATCTGCTTTGTCCAGATTGAAATATTGTCCTTGATCCAACTTATCACGTTCGGTTGCATAAGCGTGCGCAGATAACGATCGCCTGCAAATCCATGATTGATTGCAATCTCACGACGCAAGGCGTCGAAATCGTCCTTGCTGATTTCAACTGGCAGGGTTGTCGATAGCTCAAGAATGCGGGTAGCACAGGCGTGCGAAGCATCATGGTTGGACAGGGTATCGATCATGGACTTGTTTGACGCCAATAAGAGGATCGTCTGCCATGACGAGTTGTTTTCCCGCAACGTGCCTTCCGTCGTGGCACGATCCTTGTCGGTGCCGTTGGTGAACATCATGATGAATTGGCGAACAGCTTCCGGATCGCGTTCATAGAGATCGTCGAATGAGCAGGGAAGATTGCTGAGCAATCCCAGCTTGAGCCCCTTGGCAATGCGCGTGTCGGAGTCGTCAACCTTGATACCGTCCAGCTGCCCCCAGATGCTGGCTGCAGCTTCCAGCGACGTGGTCTTGCCTGTGCCTCCCTCGGAGATGAAGGACAGGATTGCACCGCCTTCGGTCGTGGTGTGGAAGCGCATCAATGGTGCGGCGAAGCCTGCAAGGATGGCGATCGACTGATGCTCCAGCCCCAGCGCAAACATCTTGTTGGCTGCACGCTGCCAGCGTTCGAACGAGCCTCTATGCGGCAAGTCGAAAAACTTCGATCTGCTGTTGAGAAGTTCGCTGCCGATTATTGGTGTAACTCCGGTGGAGGTATAGAGTCGTTTGCCGACCAGGAAAGATGTGTCCTCGTCTTTCCAGCCAAACTTGTCATAGCGTCTTTCAGTCATGTGTTCTGCATGCCATTTATCTACTGAAGAACGCACGAACTTGCGCCATGCGTCCCCGTTATGGATGACTAGACCTTTTCCTGCTAGTTCTTGCGAAGCATCCCGTCCCGATGCAGCTCGTGCAGGCAAAACAATATCGTCCCAGCCACGATTAGGAAGGTAAGTACGAAAAACATATCCATAAGAATGTTCATCGTTCTCTCCCGTTTGCACGGTTTTCAAGTAAACTGGGTATTGCGAAATCAAATCTAAAGTTGGTTTCCCCTGCTTATTTGCAATGACGAGGTTCAAGGACTCGTCTTCGCCATAGGCGAAGTCCTTGGGTGGAGTTATGGTTCCCTCTCCTTCAAATACTGCTCCAGATAACGCCGCAGGCTGTACAGGTCCTCCGTCGCTGTGTCGAAGAAGACATTTTCGTCCGAGTTCAAGCGGCGTAGCAATGTGTCCAGCATGAGGACATCTTCTGCATCCATCAGGGTTGATGGACCGGAAGTGGTCGCAGGTTGTTGGTCCCGTGAGCTTTTCTGCGCGTTCAAACTTTTTTTCAAGTTCTGGGTACCAAGCTTCATCAATCCACTTAAACGCTCGATCTCGTCCGTCAGTGCAGAAATGAAGCACTCCAACTCCTGCATGGTACTGAGGCTCATTAGCTCCGCCTGGATTCTCTCGGAGTAGGCGGATTTGGGCGCATTCGTCTGCGACTCCGTCTGCGTAGGATGGTCGGTCATCGTAAAGCCCTCCGATAAGCTCCGCAGCCAGCCCGGTGGCTGCATTACCATGGGTCCGTGTTGGTAGCCGCATTTTGGGCAGATGGGTTGCTCCGGCATTTTTGAAGGGCTCCAATTGTTCAAGTGTGAAGGGTCCAGCCATATGGCTGAAGACGACTAGACGTTCTCCATGCTTTCGGTGATGGGTTCCGGGGGTACGAAGAACAGAAGACAGATCCTGAGTTCGAGAGCGATCAACGTGAAACCCAAATTTCTCGCATAGAGCCGAAAACCCAGCGGCATAGATGCGCCACGTTTCAGGGTCCATATCTTCTTCGCCTGGCCAATAGATATGCAAACCCTGACCCGAGCCGACCACAGCCGGGAGAGGAACGCACGCTTGTCGGCAAAACGTACCCAGTGCAGTCGATGCATGCGCTGCATCTCGGTATGGTTTTCCCTCTCCGGCATCGACGTCGCCCCATGGACCACGAGCTGCAGTAACATTTCGCTGAGTTCGTCCAAGGTCCTTCCCGTGCTGGTTGACCTTGAAGCTGGCACAGGCGTGGTAAGCGGTGGCTCCTCCGGCATCCCACCGCACAAGTGCGGTGGCAAGTTCGAGGTTGGTTTGGAAGAATGCATTGAATTTTTTCCTACCTTGAACGACGTACGCGATCCGGAATCCGGTTCTTGGTAGTACGTGGTCGAGGAAGGTAACTGCTGTCTGCACACGTGCGTATCCATCGGATGCGTTCTGGTCTGTCATGTGCCGAAATCCCGTCGAGTTGCTTGAGCAGGCCCCTCGCCAGAGCCTTCTCAAGCATGTCCAGTGCAGCGTGAACTTCTTGTTTTTGAAAACCGCGAGGTTCGAAATTTCCGAGATACCAATTTCGTACCGTTGCGCGTGGCTTGTCAAACCAATACGCAAAATCATACGCGCCCCACCTCAGTACCTCACTGAGGTGGATCATGCGCGTGGTTATGCTGTCGGTTGGCATCACACACCGGGAAGATTGAAGGCTGCATTCAACGCTTTGGAAATCTCGTCAGATGGTGCAGGGGCACTGACCATTCCCGGACCTACCTCTTTTGGTCCTGATTCGTTCTTGGGAACATCCTTGGAACGATCAAGAAATTTAGGAAGGTCAACGACTTCAGTTGCCTTATCCTCAACTTTCTTTCCAGGCGGACGTCCGCGCTTCGGTGCCACAGTTTCCCCTACGGGCATGAACGAGAGGTTCGGCTTGGGCTGCACGGTCTGCGTCGCCTGCTGTCGAATGGTGGGCTGTGGAGGCTCCTGAACGGCAGTGATCGGCAACGAAGGATCACGAGCAACATCATCACGTCCAGTGATCTGGGCAATGACGTCCTGTTGGGTGTAGTAACGCTCTGATCTGTTGAACATATCTTCGTCGATCAGCCCCACAGGCGTAAATTTGACGACGCCCTGCGACTCGAACTCAAGCCGTGTGACCACGTCTGACGGTGCCACGCTACGTCCACCAACTTTGTTCCCTGCCAAGGTCTTGACGTAAGCCGCTAAATTCTTCAGTGAAGCCGGAGGGATCTTGAACATATACAGGATATCATCCGCGTCCGAGGGGACGAGGAAAGCCACTTTCTTGCTCTGCTGGCAGGCAGGGATACCCTTTCCCGTCATGCGAGACTGTGCCGACCCCCAAATCGACTTGGAACACGCTGCACAGGTCGGGGACTGTGGCTGTGCTGCATTGCGGGATGGTCCAGTCCCGTTGTCAGACCAGCACAGCGGAGGTGAATTGGTCGCACCGGAGGGATCGAACGGGGTATTGGGATCGTAGTAGACGCGCGATGCATTGTTGTTGGCTGCAATGATGCAGACGTCGATGGACATTGCGGGCGGACGCTCATTGCCTGCATTGTCCACCAGCGTGAAGCGGTTCATGCCGATCGAGAGATGGGGCGGTAAAGCTGAACCGATACCACTGAGAAAGTCGCTGGTATCGGACGTGCTGCGCTTGTTCCACCATGCCGGGACTTGGTTCATATCATTCGCTCCTTGGTGAGTTGAACTGCACTTTGTAGAAAGGCACCACCTCCAACCCGGGAGGTTGTGCGTTGAATTGTTCCATGTACTCGCTGACAGCGTCTTTGCTGATGTGGTTGGTAAGGAACCCTTCACGACGTCCATCAAAGACGAAGTCCATCCAAGCGTCACGGTCGGATACCTTGATCGACGTGAAGATTTTGCGAAAACAGGTTCCAGCCGGTGTTGCAATGGAGGACTTCCCCTCCCCATCAGCCTGAGCATTGAGCACTCCCAACATATGATTTTCTATGGATGTCATCGCGGCACGATACGTTTCTATCGAGGCTTCGAATTTCTTGGTCTCGGCATCGATGAAGTTTCGTATCTTGATATACTGCCCGATGAGATCCGCGTTTGATCTATCAATCACGTGTCCAGTCTCCTTTTACCAGTGATAGCAAAGCTCCCTGTAATGACTCGTTCATTTCGAGCCTTCTGAAGATTTCCGTTTCGATCGATGTTGACGTGAGTTGAACAATCGTCGTCGCATGCACCTGTCCTGGTCGATCAATGCGCTTATTTGCCTGTAGGTACAGTTCAGTGCTGTCAACTGGCGCATACCAAATGATAGTCGAAGCTGCTGTAAGCGTAAGGCCATGAGACATTGTTCGTGGGTGTGCAATAAGGACACGAGGCTTGTCCTTAGACATGAAGTCCGCGATAATTTCCGATCGTTCTTTTTCCGATGGTCCCCCATCGCTCGAACCCCTGATCACCGCATGTGGATAATCATGCAACTCTTTACTTAGCAAACTTATCACACTTGTCAACGGTGCGAAGATAATTATTTTTTCATTGCACTCTTCCATCACCTCCCGCAGCGCCTTGATGCGCGGTGCACAATCGATGTGACTGATTTCGTGCCCCTCTCCGTAAATAGCCCCTGCAGATATCTGGATCAGCTTCATGCGCAAGACGGCTTCATTGACAGCCGTGATCGGTCCCTGCTTCGTCATCAAGACGTAGTCGCGCTTCAAGTCCCGGTAAGCTTTCGCTTGAGTCGGACTAAGATCGACTTCACGGCGCTGGGTGGTACAAGGCGGAAGGTCCATGCAGTCACTAATGGCAAAACGTACAGCAGGCTGTAAAAGACGATGAACTTCATTATGCGCCCCTACTCTTGGCCGCCACATGAATTGCGACAGCTGCATCATGGTGCGGTTGCGGAAGGAAGCGAAGGATTCGCCCTGTGCCCCGTTCACCAGCTTCGCCAGCCCATAGGCATCCGTTGGGGCATTGGGCGTCGGTGTGCCCGTCATCAGCCAGACGTAATCCATGGGAACAATCAGCTTGCGCGCGACAGAGTGGCGTCGCGTGGTGCGGTCTTTGAACATGGAAGCTTCGTCACAGATCGCGATCCGGATGTCGGTGCGCTGTGCCAGCTCCGAGGCTATTATTTCAAGTCCTTCGGGATTGATGATGTAGAAGTCGTGGGGCTCGTCGAGCAGCGCACGACGCTTTGCCCGTTCTCCGTGGAGTACGACACAGTCCCGCCTCCCCAACAGGTTCTCGAAAATCGCATCGCTCCAAACCCGTCTGAGCGTAGATAGAGGGGCCACCACCAGGCAGCGAGTGCCAGGATCACTGCGCATGATAAAGTCAGCAGCCCATAGGGCAGCGAGTGTCTTTCCAGTTCCCATGTCCGATAGGACGAAGGCACGAGGATGTAGGCAGAGAAAGCTAGCAGTAACACGCTGAGCCCCAAAAGGCTTAAAGCGACCTGGGAAATCATAGTTGTTTACCTCCAACGGCGCTAACGTCGGCAGCCCCATGTGTCGCGTTAATTGGAGATTATACAAAGTAGCAGGGGCTGCAACATAACCGTTGTGCAGCTTCACCGCACACTTCACCAGTTTCATGAACCTGTCTGGGTCAGGGACGCTGTCGTAAATAACCGCCTTGTTGCTGGCATCATGCCAGACCTTCACTGATGAGTGCATCTTTCAGTTTCTCTATGTTATCTGTCCAGATTCCAAACCCTCCGGCAGCATTGATCTGTCGCAGGGTCAGCATTTGTAATGCCGTAGGTGTCTTACCTACAGTTTTCGTTTCGATGGCGACAAAGCGACCTTTTATGCAGCATAAAAAGTCAACTGTCGTCTTACCGTAGCCGGTCTGCACCGGCATGAAGAAGTAAGCGTTGCAGTCAGTTAAAAGCTGTTTGACTTCTTTCTTCAGTCGTCCTTCAGGAGTTGCGGACAATGTAATGCAGCCTTCGCTTGCTCAGCTTCGTAACGTGCTACTGTCAGTGCAATGAATGCTTTTTTACGCTCTTCGTAATCGATTGGCGTATTCATCATTTCCAGCATGCGTACATGCTCTTGTTTTTCAAAAGCTTGAGCAGCTAATTCTTTAATACGATTGGCGTCACGGGTGATCATCTTCAGTGCATCTCCATAAGTCGTATATTGCGTTCGTCAGACTGCGGTAAAATGAATGCGGTATTGTGATAATTGGTAGCCGTTTCCAGCAATTCCTTGGCACCTTCATGTTCCGTTGCAATAAGCTCTCGCAAGAAGTCACAGTCCTCTCCTGAAATATTGGTGCAAAGGATCACTGGTAAAACCATTTGAACCTTTGCTTGCTCTGCAAATGTCAGCATTTTATCAACAGCAGGCTGTATGTCAGATTGTTTTCCCATCAGATAGGAATGCATATCCCAGCCATTGGATAGCCTAATCGAAATGAGGAAGTGCTTCATGCGGGCTCTCTCAGCTTTACCTTGTTATGCTCGCAGTCCAGAACCGGGCACCAGCCACAGAGTGGATTAGGCTGTTTAGGGAAGTGCTCACGCATCAGCATGGTCTCGATCTCATCCATCTGACATTCGAGGTTCTGCCAGGTGCCGCCGAAGTCGGAACAGTCGTGCTTCTTGCCGAGACACGGCATGGAGCTGTCCAGGTTCTTCAGCCATACGAAGTGACCTATGACTTGGGTCAAATCGGGGTTGGCTGCTTTCAGCATCATGGCATGCAGCTTCAATTCTGCGGGGTCTTCATCCTTGCGTCCGGTCTTCCAGTCAAAAATTGCTGCAGATTTGTCGCGGATGACAACCACGTCTCCATAGCCACGAACATAGACATGGTCATCAAAGAAGCCGCAAGGATTGCCAAATCGATCCATGGCGAGGGGTGTTTCGGCAAGGGGTTTGAGCTGACCAAACGGAGATGCGAGTGCTTCATATTTTGCATACTCCTCCGGTAGAGGACGCCCGCGACTGATGAAAGCCGCGAGCGCCTTGTGAACGTCTTGGCCAAGACGCATTGCCTCGCTGGGCTCGCCCTTCGGCAAGTCCTTGGCAATGTACATCCGAAATCCCTTGTGAGGGCAATTGTCGAACGTCTTCAGCATCGTATGCGAGGCAACGGGCAGTTTCATTTTTTCTTCGTCTCTGCAGGCATGGGTGTGACTTCCGGCGTTTCCGGTGGAACCGGTTTTGCCTCCGCAGGTGGTGCAGGGTTGGTCACGATCCGCCCGGTAATGGTCACGGGTTCATTGTCACGCGTTGACGTGGACATGGTCCCCACAATGATGCAGGGAGTCGTCTGTTCTGCTGTAGCCATTTACATCATCCTTTATGAGGTGTGGGCTTGGGCTTGGGCTCAGCAACCGGGTGTGTTGGTGTCCCCGGAGGAGGCGCTGTTTCAGAAGGTGGATCGGCAATCGTCAGATTGCCTCGTGTTTCCAACGTAATCGTACCGTCAGCCGACTTCCCGGTGACGACGAAATCATGAACTTTCGGCATTACTTCTCTCCTTTTTTACGCGCCTCCGACATGGCGATCGCGATCGCCTGCTTGCGGCTCTTCACCTTGGGACCGCTCTTCGATCCCGAGTGCAGCTTACCACGTTTGTACTCGCCCATCACCTTATGAACCTTATCCTTCTTCGCCATGGATCACCTTAAAATGTGTGTTGCGTATCCCTCTGTTCATCCGTCTTGCGTACCGCATGACGCGTTGCCGGACGCGTTCCGTACTTAATTGGACTTGTTTGGCGATAGCCCTGTAAGTCATCCCATCGAAACGCATAAAAACCAGTTCTTCATCTTTTATTGCTATAAAATCCTTGGCTCTCTGACGTTTCTGGGTTTTCTTGATAGCCTTTTTTCTTTTTTCATTAATTAAGGACTGCCTTTCGTACCAGCTATTCGCCAATTCAATTACACGTCGTTCTGTGATGCCAAATGCTCGTGCAATGATGTCCACGCGATAGCCTTCATCAAGTAAGTCGTGGACGAGGGAAGCATCGCTCATTTCTCATACCTCTCCGAAATAATAGCTTCACACGCCAGGGGCAGTTCTGGAAGCCAAGCAGGTGGAGTGGTCATCTCTTTCACCATGATGCTACGCGCATTGTCAGCCATGTCAACTGGCACAACTGCAACGATCTCGTCGTGCGTGGTCGTGGCAATGCGGATGCCATGATTGGCGATGCGTAGCATCGCTTCCGCGAGGTATTGCCGCGCCATGTATTGCACCACGTTCTCAACGAGCTTGGCACCGTAGATTTTAGTCTTCAGTCCCTTGCGTGTCGTGATCGTCCAGGCTTTCCACTCGTGATCCCAGTCAAGGGTATCGTAGATCAGGGATAGGCAGCCGGGCAGTGCTATGCGCTTGTCAGCAACAACCAAGCAACCCCACTGACGCGACTGTCCGGGGTACATGATGGACAAGACATGCTCAGCAACTTTCCAAGTATCAACAACATACTTATGCGTTTGTCGGTACAGGTCACGCCAGTGCTCGGCGGTTTTGTTATCAATCTCTGCCGGTGGACCATAAATCCCCAGCTTCGCTGTGCGCTGAATGGTCAGTGCTCCTGCACCATAACCACAGCTCAACTCCAGCTGCTTGCCAGTCCCTCTTTCAGCTTTGTCTGCTTTGCTGATGGGACGCCCATAAGCAGCACTGGCGATTCCGATGTAGGGATCTTCTCCAGTGCGGAATTTATCCACAACATCCTTCTGTCCGGCGAAACAATTGAGGATGCGACACTCGATCTGGGAGGAGTCCACAATTACCAGACGAGCGTTTTCAGGTGCACAGATAGCTTTTCTAAGCTCCCCGCCACGTCGGAAGTTCTGCCAATTAACTTGATCGCCACCAGACCATCTTGTCGTATGTGCCCCACAATAGCGGAGATAGACAGGCAGTCGTCCGCGCGAAGCCATGTCGCCAAGTCTCTCGGCACGGGATTGATCAATGGTGGATCGGAGTCCGAGACGCGCCTGTGCAAGTAGTGAAATCCGGGGGTTTGATGACTCGGCAAGCTCCTGCATGAAGCCATCATTTCGTCCGAACGCCGGTATTTTTTGCCGTTTTCCCTGCTTGTAGGCAATTTCGACCCCCTCTGCTTGCAACATCCCCATGAAGGTCTCATTGGAATTGATATCTTTTGCCGATTCGCCAAGCATTGCAAGCACATCGTGCTTGCGCTTGCTTTCCTCCATCCAGATTTCCCCCAGCTTCTGCAGATCCCCCTCCAGACAAGGCTCCGTAAACATACGGATGGTCAAATCAATCAGTCGAAGTTCGTCAGCTGGAAAACCAGCGACAAGACGCTTGAAAATATCTCGGGTAAGGCTTGCATCGTGAAGAGAGCCAGCACCAAGACGCCGCTTAAGATCGCCATTTTGAAGCAAATCTTGATAATGTTTTCCCTTAAATTCGTCATAGGGTACGGATTTGGGGTACATCCCAAAATACTTGCTGAGAGCATCGAGAGAAACAGAGAGATGCAAGCCAAGCTTAGCGCGAGCCATTGAAAGCGTGTCAAGAAAGCCCCTGGGTTTTTTGCCATAATGATGCGACAGGATCAAACCGTCGAACTGTGCGTGATGTGCCAGCACAAGCGTGTTGCTCCAGTCTATGGTTTCAAGAAAGTCCGGTATATCGGGGTGTTCGATCCAATGTTTCTCCTCTCCCTTGATTGCAGCCATGCCCAAAGCTTCGAAGCGTTCGTCTCGAACGTACGCCTCGGTTGTGAGTTTCTTCAGGGTATAGTCGTTATCGAAGAACGTTTCGAAGTCGAGTGTCCAGAAGTTCATGTTCCATCGCCTTGATGGCAGCGCGGGCCAACTCCTCATTAATTTCTTTGCTTAGTTGACAACCGTGGGTCCATAGCGTTTCGCGAAGGACACGTGCCACCCGCTCGATGTCTTCATTCGTGAACATGCTTGCTCCTCTTGGGAAAAGGACGGGATGGCCAGAGCTTCTTGCGTTTCGGGCGTTCGCGCCGACGCTGGCGCTTCATCAGCACGCGGTCGGAGAACTCGGGCGAGTCCTCACGCCGCACGCCGTGGGTCTTGTGCCGGTGGCCGGTGTCGGGGCGATAGACCAGATACTCAGGGTCGTTGGCGTCTGGCGTGAACTTGAGGGTCATCTTACCCTTGAACGTGACGAAATGCTGTTCGCGCAGGACGAGAGCCGGGTCGTGGTCCAGCTCAAGCTTCTCCGCCTTGAGCATCAAGGCCAAACGGCCAAGCAACCCCTTCAAGAGGAGGCCATAGTTACCGTCGCAGTTTTGGAGGTAGCGCTCGTGCCAGACTTCACCAAGCTGCCGCAGCGCGACGCGACAGCGGACCTTCAACGGGATGTAGGGGCGGTAGAGGCGG
>Ga0207780_1000436_pt1 | contig 11728 bp, 9 predicted proteins | sample LuqExpMetageno45_FD_187803 | JGI IMG/M metagenome (GOLD analysis project Ga0207780, IMG submission 187803) | Tropical forest soil microbial communities from Luquillo Experimental Forest, Puerto Rico - Sample 45 (SPAdes) | ecosystem: Environmental > Terrestrial > Soil > Tropical forest ...
ACGAGCGCGACCGACCCGCCACTCGTCCTCGTACTCTTCAAGATTTTCCTGTTCACTAGCCTGTTTTTGGTCATCGCCACCGTCACCGGTCTTTTCTTCGGTGGCGTCCGCGTACTGATCAAGCACTGGTTGCCCGGCAAAGTTTTCGACCGGCCCAAAGATATTGAAGTTCTGCAGCTCGGGTTGTCGGGCAAGAAAATCGACCCCACCGACATGTATTGATGCCCGCCAAAGTTCTGGCTGGCCCCTTCCGCCGCAATCGGACATAATACCTTCACCTGTTTTTCCGCTCCTGCGTGTCGTAGTATTTAGGGTTCCGAGCGCACGAATGAAGAATCACCATACATCTCTGTTGTGCACAAGTACGCTTGCGAGCGTCCGCCGGTTTGAACTCATCACCGCTTCTGCCCTCTGTTGCGCGATGCTTGCTGGCTGTGGCGGCAAATCACAGGCAGACAACGCTGCTGGCGCTCCTCCCGCCATGCCTGTACAAGTGCTGGTGGCCGAGCCGCGAACGATCACCGATACGACGGAATACCTCGCACTTCTCAAGTCTCGCCACTCGGCCATCATCAATCCTCAGGTGGAGGGCCAGATCACCAAGATCTTCGTCAAATCCGGAGACCGCGTGAATGCCGGCGCCCCCCTGTTGCAAATCGATCCCTTGAAACAAGAAGCCGCGGTGAACAGCCAGGAAGCGGCGCGCACTGCCCAGGAAGCCACCGTCCGCTTCGCGCAAGTTTCTCTCGAGCGTGCCAAAAAGCTTTTCGACGCTGGCGTAATCAGTAAGCAGGATTACGACAACGCGCAAACGTCCTACGATTCGGCCGTGGCGCAACTGAAAGCCCTGGAGCACCAGGTGCAGCAGCAAAAAGTAGAGTTGCACTACTACAGCGTGAGCGCTCCCATGGACGGCACCGTCGGCGATGTTCCCGTCCGAGTAGGCGATCGTGTTGGGGTAACCACCTTACTGACCACGGTGGACGAGCCCGGCGCCCTCGAGGCTTACATCTACGTTCCGGCTGCCCGTGCCCACGGCCTTCGCCCGGGCCTGCCGGTAAAACTGATCGCCGACAATGGCACGACCCTCGCTGACACCGAACTGACCTTCGTTTCGCCTCAAGTCGATCCTGAAACCCAGACCGTGCTGGCAAAGGCCGCCATCGGAGCGAGCAAAACAAATTTCCGCATCGCCCAGCAGGTGCGCACGCAGATCAGTTGGGGCTCGCGTAGTGGAGAGGTCATTCCTGTTCTCGCCGCGCAGCGCGTAAACGGAGAATTCTTCTCCTTCGTTGCCGTGAAAGAGGGCAATGGCACCGTGGCCCGGCAGCGGCATCTGAAGGTCGGCGAGACCATCGGCAACGACTATGTGGTACTCGATGGAATCTCTGCCGGCGACCATATCATCTTGTCCGGTTTGCAGTTCTTGCAGGACGGGGCGCCCGTTGCGGAACAGGTGCAAGGCAAGGCTTCCTCTGGCAACAACAGCAGCCCGCCCGCTTCGAAGTAGCTCGCTTCGCGGGCCAGAGGTGGAATTCACTCCGTAGGGAAGGCGGAAGCCAGACTTGTTCGTTGATTTCTTCATTCGACGGCCGGTGTTTGCCACGGTATGTGCTCTGCTGATTATTCTTGGCGGAGCCATTTCCATCCCTTCCCTACCGGTAGCGCAATTTCCCCAGCTCGCACCGCCTCAAGTGTTCGTCAGTAGTTTTTATATCGGAGCCAATGCACAAACCGTTGAATCCGCGGTCACCATTCCGCTGGAACAAGCCATCAACGGCGTCCCGGGAATGCGGTACATCGCCTCTTCCAGCGGCAACGACGGCAGCAGTCAAATCGTTATCACCTTTGAGAGCACTCGCGACCCGGACCTCGCCGCCGTCGACGTGCAGAACCGCGTTAATCAAGCCCTTGGCCGCCTGCCCAACGAAGTCAAGAATACCGGCATCATCATCACCAAGCAGTTCTCCGGGTTTGTCCTCGGCGCCGGCTTTTATGCCGACAAAGGGCAGTACGACAGTCTCTTCATCAGCAATTATCTGGACATTTATGTGCAGAACGCCCTCAAACGCGTCCCTGGCGTCGGCGATGCCATGAATTTCGCCGAGCGCAAGTACGCCATGCGACTCTGGCTCGATCCAGGGCGCCTGGCCGAACGCGGTTTGACCGCCACCAACGTGCTCAATTCACTGCAGGAACAGAACGTCCAGGTTGCGGCAGGCCAGGTCGGCCAACCTCCCGCGCGCGAGGGCCAGGACTACCAGGTCAGCGTTCGCGCCGTTGGGCGCCTCACCGAGGTGAAGGAATTTGAAAACATCATCCTGAAAACCGGCACCGACGGAACCCTAGTCCGTTTGAAAGACGTTGGCCGCGCGGAATTGGGCGCCGAAGATTACGGTTCGATGCTTCGCTTCAATGGCCACGACGCCATGGGTATCGGTGTCACGCAATTGCCGGGAGCGAACGCGCTCGACGTGGACCGCGCCGTGAAGGCCGAACTCGAGCGTCTATCCAAGACCTTCCCTCCCGGCTTGAAGTATGCAGTCGCCTTCGACACCACGGACGTCATCGGCCAATCGATCCGCGAAGTGCTCTATACGCTGCTTGAAGCAATCGGACTGGTCATCCTCGTCATCTATCTGTTCCTGCAGGACTGGCGCAGCACTTTTATTCCTGCCATCACCATTCCTGTTTCGTTGATCGGGACATTCATCTTCGTCAAGCTCCTCGGATTCTCCATCAATACGCTGACCTTGTTCGGCATCACGTTGGCCACCGGACTTGTCGTTGACGATGCCATTGTGGTCATCGAAAACGTTGAGCGTCACGTCATCGAAGGCATTTCCGAACCTCACAATGCCGCCAGTGTGGCCATGAAGGAAGTGGCTGGAGCCGTGATCGCAACCTCGCTGGTTCTCGTGTCTGTGTTCGTGCCCGTGGCTTTGTTCCCCGGTACCACGGGCATCCTCTTCCGCCAGTTTGCGCTCACCATTGCCTTTTCCGTTTCCATTTCGGCCTTCAACGCTCTTACGCTTACGCCTGCGCTTTCCGCCATTTTCCTCGGCCATCACCGCGAGCGTGCGCAGGGAGCATTTTTCCGGTTGTTCAATCGCATCTTTGAAGCCGGCGCGAGTTTCTATAAGCGATCCCTGCACGCCGCCGCCGAGTGGAAGCCCCTCACGCTCGTCGCCTTTGCGCTTGCCCTCGCGGCCGTCTATTGGCTCTACCTTCGCGTGCCCCGAGGCTTCATTCCGGAAGATGATCAGGGCTATCTGATGGTACTCATCCAGGCGCCGCAAGGAGCTTCGCTGAACTACACCCGCGACCTCTCCTCGGTTGCCGAGGCCGTCCTCGCCAAAGATCCGGATGTCGCCGGAGCGTTTACCGTCGTGGGCTTTAGCTTTGGCGGCAGCGCGCCAAACCGCGCCATCATCTTCATTAACTTGAAGGATTTTCACGAGCGCAAAGGCAAGGATCACGCCGCCGCAACCATCGTCGAACGTTTGCGGGGCCCGCTGATGATGATTCCCGGTGGATTGGTGGTCCCGTTCAGTCCGCCCGCGGTCGAGGGCGCTTCCGAAGTTGGCGGCTTCACTTTCGAATTGCAGGACCTAGGCAGAAACACGTTGCAAACGCTGGCCGATACGGCGAATCAAGTCGTGGCAACCGGCAACCAGGACAAAAGTCTCGCCGGCCTGTTCACCAGCTTCACCGCGAACGACCCACAGATTCTCGTGCGCATCGACCGTGAAAAGGCCAAGAGCCTGCAGGTGCCTTTCAGCCAGGTTTCCGACGCCCTTCAGGTCTTCATGGGCTCCGTCTATGTGAACGATTTTGACTTCAATAACCGCTCTTATCGCGTTTATGTGCAGGCTGACCAAAAATACCGCTCTGAAGCCAAGGACATGCGCTCTTACTACCTGCGTTCGGATAGTGGCAAAATGATTCCGCTCGATAACGTCGTGCAGATCGAACAGACCGCGAATCCTCAGGTGATTACGCATTACAACCTGTTCCGTTCCGCAGAAATTTCTGGCAGCGCCGCTCCTGGCATCAGCAGCGGGCAAGGCTTGGCGGCCATGGAAGGTGTAGCGAAGAAAATTCTGCCTCGCGGGATGGCCTACGAATGGAGTGGACTGTCCCTCGAAGAGATTCGCGCCGCCGGCAAGTCGGGCATTCTGTTCGCTCTCGGACTGGTCTTCGTTTACCTGACGCTCGCCGCGCAATACGAAAGCTACGTGCTGCCGTTCATCATCCTGCTGGGCGTCCCCGTCGGCTTACTCGGCGCTCTTGGTGCTCTGAAACTACGAGGCTTGACCAACGATGTGTACTGCCAGATCGGCTTGGTGATGCTGATCGGTCTTGCCAGCAAGAACGCCATCTTGATTGTTGAGTTCGCCGAGCAACTACAAGAAAGCGGGCTCTCGACCCTCGACGCAGCCGTCGAAGCAGCCAGAATCCGTCTGCGCCCGATTCTCATGACCTCTCTCGCATTTATCTTGGGAGTTGTGCCGCTGATGATCGCGGAGGGCGCCGGCGCCGCTGGGCGCGTTTCCGTGGGCACGACTGTATTCGGAGGGATGATCGCCGCCACCACCCTTAACCTGATCTTCATTCCGGTACTCTACGTGGTAGTGCGCGCGATTGTGCCGCGCAAATTAGTCGCGGCTTCCGAACCCGAGACCGCGGGCGCCCAAGACTAAATCACTGCTTTCGCTCTGCCCCGTTCGTCGATCACCGCCCGGCACTCCGCACAAAAGTGCCAGCCCTTTAAATCGATCCACTCCACTCCGTGCGAAGCCGACATGACGCATTCATAGTTGTCGCAATGCGATAGAGAGAGCGTGTGGCCGACTTCGTGAATTGCTTCCTTCAACAGCCTCTCGCGAAACAATTTCGCGTCTGCCGGAAGACCATAGAACTCCTGGCGCAGCCGGTGCGTCGACACCAGCGCGCAATTTCCCTGCAACTGCGCTTCTCCGAACACGAACGTCAAAACCGGAATGTATAGATCAACGGGAGTCACTCCCAGCAGGTGACGCGAAGCGGGAGTAGCTTTGCGCAACAGCGACGCAAGTATCTCCGTGGAGTGATACTGCTGGCGTGTCAGGTTAAACGCAAACGCTGGATCGGCTTCGGCAGGCAAGATTTCCGTCTCGACCCGGAATTCACGGCCGAGACCGCTGCAGAGTTCCGCCAATTGGTCTGGCGGAACCGGTCCCAACGGCATTACCTGAATCCGCTTCACAGAGCCTGGGCCGCCTCACGCTTCCAGCCGTATTTCTTCAGCTTGTTATGAAGGGTCACGCGGTCGATATCCAGCACTTCCGCGGCCAGGGTTTGGTTTCCCTTGCACTCCTGGAGAACGGCCAAGATGTGCGCTTTCTCGATGTCTTCCAGTTTGCGGGCGTTTTGCTCGGCTACCGGCAGGCGTAACGCGAAATCTTCCTCATGAATCTCCGGCTCCTGCGCCACCACCATCGCACGTTCGATGGCGTTCTCCAGTTCCCGGATGTTCCCCGGCCAATGATACCGGTCGAGTAGCGCCATCGCTGCCGGCGATACTCGCGTAATTTTCTTGTTCATCGATGCGGAGAACTTGCGAATGAAATGCTCCACGAGAATCGGAATGTCCCCCTTGCGATCCCGCAACGGCGGCAATTCAATCTGGAAGACGTTCAGGCGGTAGAACAGGTCCGGCCGGAACTTGCCTTCATCCACGAGTTGTTGGACATTCTTATTCGTTGCGGCGATGCAGCGAAAATCGACATGTATCGGATGCGTGCTGCCCACCCGTGTGATTTCCCGTTCCTGGAGGACGCGAAGAAGATCGGTTTGCGTCTTCAAACTGATGTCGCCGATCTCGTCCAGGAAGACGGTTCCGCCATCGGCAACCTCGAAACTGCCCTTTTTCCGGTACTGCGCGCCAGTAAATGCGCCCTTTTCGTGGCCAAACAGTTCGCTCTCCAAAAGAGTCTCCGTCAGCGCTCCGCAGTGGATGACCACCAGGGGGTTGTAGTGACGAGGGCTCGCCGCGTGAATGGCCCGGGCGCAAAGCTCTTTCCCCGTACCACTCTCGCCCGTTATCAACACGGTAGCATCGGTCGGCCCCACGGTCTGGATCGCCTCAAAAACACGGATCATTGCTACGCTCTGGCCGACGATCTCCTGCGGGCGCACCACAGAGGCCACCGTCTCCCGCAGCCGCGCATTCTCTTCCTGCGCCCGGCGATGTGACAGCGCATTGTGCACCGTGTGAGCGATGTCGTCCGGATCGAAGGGTTTCGAGACATAGTCGTAAGCGCCGTTCTTTAGTGCGCTCACCGCGGTCTCGACCGAGGCGTACCCGGTCATGATAATCACCAGCATGTCCGAATCGATTTCGTGCATCCGCCGCTGCAACTCCACGCCGTCAGTGCCGGGCATCTTGATATCGACCAGCGCTAGATCGAACCGCCGCGCACCCATCTTCGTCAATGCGTCCTGGGCGCTGTCCGCCACCGTCACGTCGTAGCCTTCTTCCCGAAACCACTTGTCGAGCGAATCCCGGACAATGAGCTCGTCGTCGACGACGAGCAAATTAGCCTTTGTAGTCATACGTCACTCCTCACTCCAATGTGCCGGCGGCAACGGGAGCAGGCACGAAATTCGACTGCATGGGCAAAGTAATCGTGAAAGTCGTTCCGCGGCCGGGCTCCGACGCCACCTCGATGCGGCCGCCATGGCGGTCGACGATGTTCCGGCTAATCGCCAGGCCCAACCCCAATCCGCGGCCGTGTTCCTTGGTCGTAAAGAACGGCTCAAACATGTTCGCGAGCACGTCGGGCGGCATTCCTACGCCATCGTCCCGAACTTCCAGCTGCACCTCGTCCGGCTTCGGCCCCTTGCGTGTCCCCAGGGTAAGGTTTCCCCCGCCGGCCAGCGCGTCGATAGCGTTCATCACCAGCGCCAGCATCACCTGCTCGATTTGCCCGATGTCGCAGCGGACCGTGGGCAGATCTTTGTCTGTCTCGACGTGAAGCTCGATATTCTTCAAATCCAGTTGGTGCTGCACCAGCCGCACGCAACGGTCGACCACCATATTTAAGTCCGCGGGCTCCCGATTCATCGACGTAGGTCGTGCGAACGTCATCAGATTCTTGACGATTTCCCCGCAACGCCGGCTCTCGGACTCCATCAGTTCCAGCATGCTGATGTTTTCCGCGTCGGGATTGCTTTCCCGGCTTAACCGCTTCTTTAGCAGCTTTGAATACGTGAGAATTCCCGCCAGGGGATTATTGATTTCGTGCGCCACCACCGCCGCGAGCTTCCCGATGGAGGCCATCCGCTCCACGCGCAACATCTCGTCCTGAGCGCCGCTCAGCTGCCGGGTTTTCTCGTCCACCCGCTTTTCCAGCGTGTGCGTCCAGGCGTCAATTTCGCCCCGTGCCTCGTGAAGCTGGCAACTCATGGTGTTAAACGAAGTGGCCAATTCGCCCAGTTCCCCGCCGGACTTCAAGTGAATCTGATAGCCCAGGTCCCCCGAACCGAGCCGGTTTGTCCCTTCATTCAACGCACGGAGCGGTTCGTCCAACATCCACTTCACGAATTCCGCGCACAGCAGTGCCACTCCCAAAATCGCCAGCACCGTGTAGAGCAGCACCTGCCTGCGGCTCTCTGCCAAACTCTTATCCGTCGACGCCAGCGAGATGTTAGTGTCGAGCACGCCTAGCGTCTTGATTGATGCAGGATGTGCGTGACACTCCCCCTCCGAGCACGACTTGGAGTTTTCAATAGGATCGATCACGCCAAGCGCACGCTCCCCGTTCGGCAGCGAATAGGTCCGGAATGTCTGTTTCCCATCCGAAAACTGAAAGGCAGAGGTTCCACGAGGCAACGAGTCGTGTATTTGCAACCGCTCGTCGACGACCTTGCCCATTTCCGAGGGATCCGACGAGTAGCTGATGCTCCCCTGATCGTTGATGATGCGGATCCGCACCATTTCTGGCTCGTTGGCCATGTCCGTGATGATGTGGTAGAGGCCGTCGCGCTGGTTCCGCAACATGTAGTAAGAAGCGTTGCGTTTGATGACGCCGCTCATTCGCGCCGCGTCCGCCATCGTCGTTTTCTCGAGATGCCCCCGCTGCAGCTGAATATTGAGATAGCCCAGAACGCCAAAGACCACTGCCATCGAGGCCACCAGCAAGACCAGCAATCGGACGCTCAGTCTTCCCGCCAGCCTCGTCCAGATCGATTGAAACCCCGAGCGTGCGTCAGGGTTGGGCATTCCAGAGTTCCACCTCTCTTGGTGCAATCAACTCCTCTTCCTGAGCCTTCGCCGCGCGAATCGGTTCGTGACTGAAAATCGGCAAGTACTTCACCGCCAGCGCGAAGATCCAGAAGCCCGCGGCGATAATGGCCAGGGTGACCGCGATCTCCGACCACTTTGGGAAATAATGTTGTCCCGCGGAGGATTCCAGGCCGGTGACTGCCACGTTCAGCCGATTGGTCACAAATCCCAGCAGGCAGATCACCGCCGCCAGATACAACCCTTTGGGGTTTTCCCTGACTTTCGGGATCAGCAGCAATCCAATGGGAATGATGCAGGCCATCAGGATTTCAACGATAAACAGCCCGGTCTCCCAACCGCCGTGACTCAGCAGCCGCAGCGCGTCACGATGAAACAAGTCCTCAAACCGCACCACCGTGAAGATGCTCAGCATCACCAGCAATGTGCGGCCAAGCCCCTGGATGAGCGGTAATTCCAATTGCTTGCCAAAGTGCTTCGCGCTCATCGACGATTCAAAAATGGTCATCGCCAGCCCCACGCAGATCGCCGACAGGAAGAACAATACTGGAAGAATTGGCGTGTACCAGAACGGGTGCAGCTTGTTCGGCAGAATCAAATACAAACTGCCCAGCGAAGACTGGTGCAGGGTCGAGAGCACCACGCCTAAAATCACCAAGGGAATGATGATCGCTTTCTGCACGCGCAACGCCGCGTCCAGCTTGAAGCGCTCAAACAACACGCCAGCAAACTCCAGCGAGAGCACCGTCGTGTACAAAGTCACACACCACGCTACCTCGAACATCACGGAGCGCGGATTCCACATCACCAGCGGATGCCACAGCACCAGGCCGCGTCCCACGTCGAAGAACAAGCCTACGCAGACCAACAGATAGCCCATGAACGCCGTCAGCACCGTCGGCCGGACGATGGGCTTGAACTTCTTGAGGTTGAACAGATACACGGCCGCTGTCAGTGTGAAGCCGCCCGCCGCCAGCATCACACCGCACATCACGTCGAAGCCGATCCACAACCCCCAGGGAAACGCGTCGCTCAAATTTGTCGAAGCGCCCAAGCCTTTGAAGAACCGGATGTACGTCGCATAGGCGCCCGCGACCATCAGGATCGCCAGGATCACCCGCCAGAACGTGATTTTGACTTTCGCCATGAGCCTTCTCCCTACGCTTTGTTGGGCACGGCGTGCCCTTCCGCCGCGGCCACTTCTTCTTTTCGGTTGCGCAACCACCAGATTCCGCCGAGAGAAACCACCGCCAACAGAACCACGTCCGGCAGTTTCTCCAGAACGCGAGAGGTGTACATCGGCAGCGCTTCCTTGCTGATATCCGTCTTGTACCCGAAGGTCTCGAAGGGCACACTCGACAGCAGCAACACGGAAGTCCCGCCAACTTCCTCGACGCCGTAGATATGGTTCACATACTTCCCTTCGCCCTTTGCAATGCGATCCTTCGCTTCGGCAATCAGGTCGTCACGCTCGCCGAACTTGGTCGCTCCGGTCGGGCAGATCTCCGCACACGAGGTCGGCTGCCCGTTGGTCACGCGATCCGCGCACATGTCGCATTTGCGCACCAGCGGCCACGTTTTGCTCCATTCATATTTGGGCACGGAGAACGGGCAGGCCTGCAGGCAGTACCGGCAGCCGATGCACTTGCTCCCGTCATAGGTCACTGGCCCGAGCGCATTCTTGCGGAAGGCGCCCACCGGGCACACTGACGCGCATGTTGGATCCTGGCAGTTCATGCACAGCCGCCGCATGAACTTGTCGTCCTTCGTCAGCACCACCGTGTATTTGTGATCGGACTGTTTAGTTTCCGCCGCAATGGCGTCATTGTAAGGAAGCCCGTGATGCTCCGCGCAGGCTCCCTCACACGCTTTGCAGCCAATGCAGAGCGTTGCGTCGTACAAAATGCTTTTGCTCATACTGGAGATGCTCCCTGGAGCGACCCTCGTCCCCTGTGAAAGCCGGCAGTAAAGCACGGGGATATCGTCATTGCAGGACTGCACCAATCTGGAGCGGTATCGGCGAGAAGGTTGGAGCGTTACCGGAGCCATCCGGGCATCTGGGCCAAACGACAAAGTCGATGTCCGTGAACCGTAGAAAAGTTCAGCGGGGATGGCCCCGTCGGTGATGAATCCTTCTACGCGGTCATTTGCCCAGGGGAAGTATGATGAAGTGAGCCCTACAATCCCGTGAAGTAGGTCACCCTTCGAGGTGACCTCTGTCACCCAAAATCGCTGCATCTTTCTGCTGTTGAAATACTTATCAACAAAGTGCTTATCGAACGTCAAGAGCCCCGGCTGGTCGGCCGGGGCTCTCGCGTTGCTTCACGTTTTGGAGGTTTTCGATCAGGTCAGGAAAAATTCCCGCGTAATTTCGCCCCACTTGGTGGTCGGCAATTGAACAGTCAGGTCGTGCATTGCCACGCCACCGTCTTGCGCCACCGCTCCCGCAAGCGCTGGAATCCTCATTTGCAAACGGCTCGCCGCATCCGCCATCCACCTCTTCGCCAGGCTGCCATTCAGCAGATTCCGGAAACTGGTCGGCAAGTCGGGAGAGAGCACAGACACGAGCCAGCCCTGCCCGTACGGATCACTGTTCATGCTGCTCGGATCGGCAAGCAGCGCATCATTGATCGCCGTCACTTCGCCTTCCACCGGCGAGACAATTTCCGCCTTCTGCCCGTCGCGAACCAGTGTCGCAAGCTTCTGTCCCTGGCGGATCCACTGGCCCCGCTTCGGCAGAATAATCTCGTCAATCTGTCCCGCCAGCCGAGCCCCAAAATCATCGATTCCTACCCGCGCCAGCGTTGGGCTTTCTTGCAGTGCCCACGTGTGCCCCTGGTGATACCGCCGGTTCTCCGGAAGCTCAAAACCTGCAACGATGGCCGGCAACCTCCGCCGAGCCGTTCCCTCTTCCGCCAAATTCTCCGCTTCCACCGTCTTGCCTTTTCTCAGATAGTCGATCGTGAGAAAGATTGCGAACATTGCCAACATCAGAATGACTGTCATAACCCGCCTCCTCACCCTTGGTTCCTTCCATCTCTGCCCTCCTCAAAGGCAATCACTTGGCCAAACTGGCTTCGTGAAGCGACGTAACTCTGGACATCGCTAATCGATAGAGACTGAAGGAAATAGCGGGAACCCTGAAAGCCGCTGGCGGACAAATGCGCATGCGCCACGTCCGGCAGGTTGTGGAAGTTCTCATCGCACAGCATGTGGCGAAATTCAGCGACGATTTCTAAGCGATTGAATCAGCGCTACATGCACGTTGAGTATTCGGCGCTGAAAAACATTATGGCCCTGCTGAATACATCAACAGGGCCATGCTTCCATTTTGTCCTTACGCCGTTACTTTAGCGGATGCGCTCGAAAATACTCTTCCAGCCCGGCCTGCACTTCCTGAACACTCCGCTGGACGTTCTTGTCCATGGCCAGCACGAAGGC
>Ga0207780_1000442_pt1 | contig 11632 bp, 11 predicted proteins | sample LuqExpMetageno45_FD_187803 | JGI IMG/M metagenome (GOLD analysis project Ga0207780, IMG submission 187803) | Tropical forest soil microbial communities from Luquillo Experimental Forest, Puerto Rico - Sample 45 (SPAdes) | ecosystem: Environmental > Terrestrial > Soil > Tropical forest ...
CCCGCGTCGCCAATTGGCGCCGCATGCCCTCCTGCTGGTTGCGCCGGGCGCCGACGATGCGCTTGCGCTCGCCATGCTCAATGTCGTGATCGGCGAGAAACTGTATGACGAACCGTTCGTGGCAAAATGGACACATGGCTTCGACGCGCTCGCCGAACGGGTGAAGGACTACACGCCAGAATGGGCCGAACCGATCACCTGGGTGAGCGCAGAGAAGATCCGCGCCGCTACTCGGCTGTTCGCACAGACCAAGCCAGCGATGATGGAGTGGGGCTGCGCCATCGAGCACACGCCGAAATGCATCCAGACCGTCCGCGCGGTGTCGATGCTGCCGGCGCTCACCGGCAATGTCGACGTGCCCGGCGGCTGGGTATTCGGCATGCACGGGCTCGGTCGTTTCCCGAGCTTGATCGAGAATCTGACGCCGGAGGCCAATGCCAAGCGGCTCGGCGCCGATCGTTTTAAGCTGCTCGGCGGTGAGGGCGCCGATCTGCCAGCCGCCCATATCCCGACGCTGCTCAAGGCAATGCGCGACGGCCATCCCTATCCGGTGAAAGCATTCCTGGTCTTCGGCAACAACACGCTCACCACCTACGCCAACACGTCCTATGTCTACGAATCGCTGATGAAGTTGGACTTCATGGTCTGTGCCGATCTGTTCATGACGCCAACCGCGGAGCTCGCCGACATCATCCTGCCGGCAGCATCCTGGCCGGAGATCAATCAGCTCGCCGGGCTGCCCACCGTCGCCGCGAATGTTGTGGTGGCCAATCAGAAGGCGGTACGCACGCACGAGTGCAAGTCCGACGAGGAGATTTTCGTAGAGCTGGCGCGCCGGATGAAATTGCCGGTCGGCACCGAGGCCGTCGAGGAGGTGTTGGATGCGCAGCTCGCCGCCGGCGGGCTCAATATGACTTTCGACGAAATCAAGCAGAAGGGTTTTTACAAGGTCCCGTTCAAGTACCGGAAATATGAGACCGGAGGTTTTCGGACGCCGACCGGCAAAATTGAGCTCTACTCGACGCGCTTTGAGCAAATGGGCTATGCGCCGCTGCCTTATTACGAGGAGCCGCCGGAAAGCCCGCTCAGTACGCCGGAGGTTGCCGCCGACTATCCGCTGGTGTTGACGACCGGCGGGCGCATCCAGTTCTTTTTCAATTCCGAGCACCGCCAGATCGACAAGCTGCGCAAGGCGGCGCGCGACCCGGTGGCGGAGATCCATCCCGAAACCGCCAAGCGTCTCGGCATCAAGAATGGCGCCTGGATGTGGATCGAGACGCGGCGCGGCAAGATGCGCCAGAAGGCCAAGATCACGGACGGCATCGATCCGCGCGTCATCCACGCGCAGCACGGCTGGTGGTTCCCCGAGCAGGCGGGTCCAGACTACGGCGTGTGGACCTCCAACGCCAACCTCCTCACCGACAACCAGCCGCCTTACGACCCCGCCATGGGGACTTATCAGCTTCGGGCGTTGTTATGTCGGGTGGGGCCCGCAGAGCCGCCCACTGTCGACACGAAAAAAGGGGGCGTGTAAGAAGGCCGGCCTACGGAGGAGCCCCAAATATGCTCATCGACGCCTATACGCACTTTTTCCCGAAGAAATTCTTCGACAAGATGCTCGAAGTCGCCGGCCAATATAAGGACATGGGCAAGCGCGTGCGCGCGATCCCGCCACTCTACGACCTTGATGCACGCAAGAAGATCATCGACACGCACAAGGACTATCAGCAGATCATCGCCTATCCGCAGCCGCCGATCGAGAAATTTGCCAAGAGCCCGCAGGAGATCGACGAATACATCCGCATCATCAATGACGGCTTAGCCGAGCTCTGTGCGAAGGAGAGCCACTACTTCCCGGGCTGGATCGCGCAGGTCTCGCTCGATGCGCCGGACGCCGGCGTTGCCGAAGCGGATCGCGCTATCAACCAGCTCGGCGCGCTCGGCGTGCAGATCTACACCAACGTTGCCGGCAAGCCGATCGACCGACCGCAATATCTACCGTTCTGGAAGAAGATGAACGAGCTGGGCAAGCCGATCTGGCTGCATCCGGCGCGCGGCGCCGAGATGCCGGACTACATCGACGAGAAGAAATCGCTGTACGAGATCTGGTGGACTTTCGGCTGGTCGTACGAGACCGCCACCGCCATGGCGCGGCTGGTGTTCTCCAAGATCATGGACAACCACCCGCACCTGAAGATCATCACCCACCACTTCGGCGGCATCGTACCGATGCTGGAAGGCCGCATCGGGCCGGGCTGGGACGTGCTCGGCTCGCGCACCACCGACGAGGACTACGTTGCGCTGCGCAAGAGCCTGAAGAAGCGTCCGCTCGACTACTTCAAGCAAGACTTCTACGCCGACACCGCGGTGTTCGGCGGCGTGCCGGCGACCAAATGCGGGCTCGAGTTCTATCCAATCGACAAGATCCTGTTCGCGTCTGACTGCCCGTTCGATCCCGAGAACGGCGCCATGTATCCGCGGCTGACCTTGCAGATCCTGGAAGGGCTCAAGCTCGACAAGGCGACCAGCGACAAGATCTTCTACAAGAACCTGGAAGCCGTCACCGGCCGCAAGCTGGTGAAATAGGCGCTCAGTTTTCCGACATGGTCTGCGCGACTGCTTCCGTACGGAAGTCGCCGTGCAGCCCATGGCTGCTCATCAGGCTCGGATAGTCTCTCAGGAAATCAGCCTGGATGGTTTCGAACGGCACGTCGGCAAAGACGCCACGGTCGTTCAGATATTCCATATGCTGGCGGCCTGAGCGATCGAACGGCTGCAGCAGGGAATCGGTCTCGCCGTCGAACTCGAGCGTCTTCAGCCCGAGCCGGTCGCACAGCACGCGATCGAAGGCGGGCGTCGCCTTCACCCAGCGCCCGGATAGATAAAGCTCGGTGTAGGAGTGCCAGATGAACTTGTCGGTCTTGATCTTCTCGTAGAATCGCGGCGAGGTGAGGTGGTTGCGTACGTCTGCATAACCGGTGCGGGCCGGAATGCCTACCACGCGCGCGCAGGCGGCCAGCAGCGCCGACTTGCCGATGCAGAACGCACGGCCCGCAGCGAGCACGCCGCTCGCGCGATAATTGGCCGGATCGGCCAGGTCGACGTAGGGGTCGTAGATGATGCCGTCGCGGATCGCGCCGTAAAGCCGCATGGCGGCGTCGCGCTGATCCTTGGCGCCGGCACTGTGCTGTTTGGCGTAGGCGATCACCGACGGCGCGTCGCTGTTGATGAAGTGGCCGGGAGCGAGATATTGCGACATATCGATCTTGTTCATATCGGCTCTTTAGCTGATAGCCCGCCGCGCGCAGTTGACGGACGTCAAGACACCGGATGTGGGTAAAACCATGCGGAAATGCAAGCCGGAAATTGCTTGAGCTTGGTCAAGGAGATCGCCCGCCTCCCAGCGCCATACTGACAATATGAATACGCAAATGGCTCTGTGCGGCAGACATGCGGTGGTGACCGGCGCCTCGCGCGGCATTGGTGCGGCGATCGCCGCCACCCTGGCGCGGCTCGGCGCCGACGTAACGCTGATGAGTCGCAACGAGGCGAAGCTCGGCGAGCTGGCGGTCCAACTTACCAACACCTACGGCACGAAGGCGCAAGCCGTCGCCGTTGATCTCGCGCAAGCCGACAGGATAGCTACTGCGTTCGCGCGCACATCCGACACGTTCGGCCCGCCGCATATCCTCGTGAATAATGCCGGTATCGCCGCCGCGGCGCCGATCCATCGCACCGAGCTGCCGCAGTGGCAGCAAATTATGGACCTCAATCTCACCGGTCCGTTCCTGGCCATCCGCGCCATCGTTAAGCCGATGACCAAGGCCGACTACGGCCGCATCATCAATGTCGCCTCGACGGCCGGCCTTACCGGTTACGCCTATTGCGCCGCCTATTGCGCTGCCAAGCATGGGCTGATCGGGCTGACGCGCGCTCTGGCGCGCGAGCTTGCACAAACAAACGTGACGGTGAACGCTGTCTGCCCCGGCTATACCGACACCGAGATCGTCAGTGAAGCGATCGGCAATATCGTCGCCAAGACCGGCCGCACCCAGGAAGAGGCATTGCGTGAGCTGACCGCTCACAATCCACAAGGGCGCCTGATCCGTCCGGACGAAGTAGCCGAGGCGGTCGGTTGGCTGTGCCTGCCGTCGTCGGGCTCGATCAACGGCCAGAGCGTCGTGGTCGCAGGCGGCGAGCTGATGTGACTTCTATTGCTGTGGCCGAAATGACTTGCACTTGGCTGGGTCAGTCTCGATGCGGCCGGCGCCGATCAGGTCAAGGCAATAGGGGATTGCCGGAAACACCGCCTGGAGGGTGAAACGGATCGAGCTCGGTCGGCCGGGCAGGTTGACGATTAGCGTTGCGCCGCGGATGCCAGCGGTCTGCCGCGAAAGGATCGCGGTCGGCACCTGCTTCAGGCTCTCCATGCGCATCAGTTCGCCGAAGCCCGGCATCATGCGCGTACAAGCGGCCTCAGTTGCTTCCGGCGTGAGATCGCGGGGTGCCGGTCCGGTGCCGCCGGTGGTGAAAACCAAACCACAGCGTTCGCGATCTGCGAGATCGATCAGCGCGTCGCGCACGTTCTCGATACCGTCCGGCACCAGCCGCTTGATCGAGCACCACGGGGTAGTCACCACCTCCTGCAGAAACGCCTCGATCGCCGGGCCGCTTACGTCCTCATAGACGCCGCTGCTCGCTCGGTCGGACACAGTCACGATGCCAATCGCGACGCTTGCCTTTTTGTCCATGGCTTGCGTCCTATTGGACCGGCGACAATGCGGTGCGCCGCGTCATGCGCAACTCCAGTACTGCGTCGCCGCACCAGGCCAATACGGGTTCGAGATCGGCCGGCAGATCGATCGCCAGCCCGCCGTGGAACTGTGCCCAGGCATCGAGATATGGCGGCCGGACCGCGGTCAGCACAGGAATGCCGGTATCGATTGCCCGCGCGAACACTGGGCGCAGGCCGCCGCCTTCCGCCTCGGCTTTCCCGAACCGGTTGAGCAGCAGCAGCTCGACATGATGGTCGAATGGCCGGTCGAGCAGCGCGCCGATTTCTGATAGCCCTCGCGCATCGAGCCGGCAGCCTTCCGATTGCAAGCCGAGGTCCTGCGAAATCAGGAAACGGCCCTGCGAACTCAGATCGACGAGCGTCATGGCCGAGCACTGTCCGGGGATACCGCCGGCATTTTCCTGCAATGCCCCAGCCAAACCGATGCCGTCGGTGCGCAGTCGATCGGCAACCCGGCGCAGGAATTCGTCGATATGAAACCCGGCCTCATAGCCCACGGCCGCAAGCTGGACCATCTTCATCGCATGGCTCTCACGAGCGGGCTCTTGCTGCAGTGCATTCTCGTTTATTAATTTCCTTGGGCGCGGATTTTCCGCCTTGAGATTCGTCAAGTCTGCGCTCCTATTCGATATGTAGTATAGAAAAAATAAATAGCCTAACCGGGGGATCCCATGCGGGCATTTCAACGCTTTATCGTGACGGTGGTTGGTGTCGGCCTTCTTGCGCTGGCCAATGCCGGACAGCAAGCATCCGCGCAAATCAAAATCGGTGCCGTCCTGTCTGTGACAGGGCCTGCTTCGTTTCTCGGCGATCCCGAGAAAAAGACGCTCGAAATGTACGTGGAAGACATCAACGCCACAGGCGGCGTCAACGGCCAGAAGCTGCAATTGATCGTTTACGATGACGGTGGCAAGGCCAACGAAGCGCTCACGTTTGCCAAGCGGTTGGTCGAAGAGGACAAGATCGTCGCCATGGTTGGCGGCAGCACCACTGGCTCGACGCTCGCTATGATTCCAGTGTTCGAGGAAGCTCAGATTCCTTTTATCTCGCTCGCCGGTGCCATCCAGATCATTCAGCCTGTGCGCAAGTGGGTGTTCAAGACACCGCATACCGACACCATGGCCTGCGAGAAGATTTTCGTCGACCTCAAGCGCCGCAACTTGACGACCATCGCGATCATCGCGGGCGCGGACGCTTTCGGCAAGTCGATGCGCGATCAGTGCGTGGCGGTCGCGCCGAAGGCCGGCATCACAATCGCGCATGAAGAGACTTACGGGGCCAGCGATACCGACATGACGCCCCAGCTCACCAACATCAAGGGTAAGGCGGGCGTTCAGGCGGTGGTCAACACCGGGTTCGGCCAGGGCCCCGCGATCGTCACCCGCAACTACCGCCAGCTTGATATCAAATTACCATTTTACCAGAGTCACGGTGTGGCCTCAAAGCAGTTCATCAGCCTCGCCGGTCCCGCCGCCGAGGGTGTGCGGCTGCCGGCCGCGGCGTTGCTGGTCGCCGACAAGCTGCCCGCAGACGACAAGCAAAAACTGATTGTCGAGTACTACAAGAAGACCTACGAGCAGAGATCCGGCGGCCAACCCGTCTCGACCTTCGGTGGCCACGCCTATGATGGACTGATGATTCTGGTCGAGGCGGCCAAGCGCGCCGGTAGCTGGGACAAGGCCAAGGTGCGTGACGAGATCGAGAAGACCAAGGACTTCGTCGGCACCGGCGGCATTGTGAACATGTCGCCGACCGACCACCTCGGTCTCGATCTCACAGCGTTCCGCATGCTCGAGATCAAGAACGGCGACTGGACCCTGGTCCCGTAGACACCGGCGGTCTTTTCCCCGACGATGCCAACTGGTGCCCCCTCTAAATTGGGGGCCACCATTGGCATTCTGTGCAAAAATTTGGCTCCGCATGGCCGAACTCCTGCAATTTATCTTTTCCGGGCTCACCGTGGGCGCGGTCTACGCTCTCGTCGCGCTTGGTTTCACCCTTATCTATAACGCCTCCGACATCGTGAACTTCGCTCAGGGCGAGTTCGTGATGCTGGGCGGCATGACGACGGTATTCCTTGGCCTCGCCGGCGTGCCCTTGCCAATCGCCGCGCTAATCGCCGTCATCGCTACCGTCGCAGTCGGTGTGGCGCTGCATCGTCTTGCTATCGAGCCGGCGCGCGGCGCCGGTCCGGTTGTGCTGATTATGATTACCATCGGCGCTTCAATTTTCTTGCGCGGTGTGGCCCAGATTGTTTTCGACAAGAGTTTCCATAGCTTGCCCCCACTGTTCGGCACCGATCCGATTCGCGTCGGTGGCGCGGCTATCCTGCCGCAGAGCCTGATTGTGCTGGCCGGCGCCGTCGTCATCGTCGTGCTGCTCTGGGTGTTCATCGACCGTACCCTGTTCGGCAAGGCGGTGATCGCCACGGCGACAAACCGGCTGGCCGCGCGCCTTGTCGGCATCGATACCCGCCGCATCGGTGACTTTTCCTTTGCGGTGTCGGCGGCGATCGGCGCGGTCGCCGGCATTCTGGTGACTCCAATCGCGCCGACCAGCTACGAGGTTGGCACTTTGCTCGCGCTCAAGGGATTCGCCGCAGCCATGCTGGGCGGCATGGGCAATGCGGTTGGCGCCGTGGTTGGCGGCGTCCTGCTTGGGCTACTCGAAGCATTCGCCGCCGGCTATTTGTCCTCGCAATACAAGGACGCGGTTGCCTTCCTCATCATCCTGGCCGTGCTATTCGCCATGCCGCAGGGCCTATTCGGCCGCGCCAAGGTTGATCGGGTGTAAACATGCGCGCGCTGTTCTCTTCCCGGCTGATGCCGATCGCCGCGGTGGCGGTGATTGTCGCGGTGCTGCCAGCGTTCTTTCCGTCCACCTACTACTATCGCGTCGCCGCGCTGGTGTTGGTATTTGCGCTCGCCGGAATCGGACTGAATTTGCTGATGGGTTTTGCCGGTCAGGTGAGCCTCGGCCATGCAGGATTTATCGGCATCGGGGCCTATGCTGTTGCCGTCGGCCCGAGCCACCTCGGCCTGCCGCCGTGGTTGTCGTTTTTCGTCGGCGCCGCGCTCTCGGCCGTCGTCGCCTTTCTCGTCGGCCGACCGATCCTGCGCCTGAAAGGGCACTATCTCGCCGTCGCCACGCTCGGCTTCGGCATCCTGTTGTCCATCGTATTCACCAACGAGGCGAGCATCACGGGTGGCCCCGACGGCATGCCGGTTCCACGCCTAGTACTGTTCGGCTGGGCGGCGCGCGGATCGGAGGCCTGGTACTGGATCAGCGCGGTCAGCTTTGTGATCGGCACTGCGCTTGCGCTCAACCTGATCGACAGTCCAACCGGGCGCGCGCTCAGGGCGATCCATGACAGCGAGGTGGCTGCGCGCGTGCTCGGCATCGACGTGGCGGAAAAAAAGCTGATGGTCTTCGTCATCTCGGCGGTTTACGCCTCGGCCGCCGGCTCCTATCTCGCGCTGTTCAACGGCCTTGTCACGCCGGACGTCGCGGGCTTCCTGCGCTCGATCGAGTTGGTCGCCATAGTGGTGCTGGGCGGCATGGGCTCGATCATCGGCTCCTTGGTGGGGGCGATCGTGCTGGTGGTGCTGCCGCAGGCGCTCACGGTTTTCCACGAATACGAGCAGGCAATGCTCGGCCTGATCGTGATGGTGTTCATGATCTTTCTGCGCCGCGGCATCGTGCCGTCGCTCGCCACGATCCTGGGGTGGCGCAAATGATGGTGCTGGAGACCGATCGTCTGGCCATCACCTTCGGTGGCGTGCGGGCCATCGATGGCGTGAGCGTGTCGATCCCCTCCGGCCAAGTGTTTTCCATCATAGGCCCGAACGGCTCGGGCAAGACCACGCTGTTCAATCTGGTCTCTGGTATCTACACGCCGAACGACGGCAGCATCCGGCTCGCCGGAGAAACGGTGACCGGCCTTGCGCCCGATCAACTCGCCCGGCGCGGCCTGTCGCGCACGTTCCAGAACCTGCAGATCTTCTCGCGCATGTCGGTCTTGGAAAACGTGATGGTTGGCCGCCATCGCCACGAGCGCACCGGTATTCTCTCCGACCTGCTGTATTTGCCGTCGGTGGCGCGCCAGAACAAAGCGACGCGCCAAGCGGCCTTGACCGCGCTCGGTCGTGTCGGCCTGGCTGAGACGGCCGAGCGGCCGGCAAGTTCACTCGCCTATGGTGCCCTCAAGCGGTTGGAGATCGCGCGCGCTCTCGCCAGCGAGCCGAAGGTGCTGCTGCTCGACGAGCCGGCCGCTGGCTGCAATCCGGTGGAGACGCAGGACATCGATCGCGTGATCCGCTCCCTGGTGCAGGACGGCATCACCGTCGTGCTGGTCGAGCACGACATGCGGCTCGTGATGAACATCTCCGATCGGGTGCATGTGCTAGCGAGTGGGAAGACGCTTACCGAGGGCACGCCCGAACAAGTCCGCTCCAACCCGGCCGTGATTGAAGCCTATCTTGGCGTACACGGTTCGCAGGAGGCCGGTCGTGCTCTCGATTGAAAACGTCAAAAGTGCCTACGGCCGCATTGAGGTGCTGCACGGCGTCACGCTTCATGTTGAGGTGGGCGAGATCGTCACGCTAATCGGCGCCAATGGCGCCGGCAAGACCACACTGCTGCATGCCATTTCCGGCGTGCAGCCGATCACCGCAGGTACCATCCGGTTTGAAGGCCAGCCGATCGAGCAGCGGCCCGCGCATCTGCGGGTGCCGCTTGGCATCTCGCAGGTGCCGGAAGGCCGCCAGCTGTTCGCGCCGCTGTCGGTGAATGACAATCTTAAGCTCGGCGCCTGGTCGTGCCAGCGAGGCGATATCGATGGTCCGCTCGCGCGCGTGCGCGCGATGTTTCCGATGCTAGAGGAGTTCTGGGAGACGTCGGCCGGCGCGCTATCGGGCGGGCAACAGCAGATGCTGGCGATCGGGCGCGCCTTGATGGCCAAGCCGCGGCTGCTGCTGCTGGACGAACCGTCGATGGGGCTCGCGCCCAAGCTGGTCGACCAACTGCTGGCGGTGATCCGCGGCCTGAAGGACGACGGCCTCACCATCCTGCTGGTTGAGCAGAATGCCCGCGCCGCGCTCGCCATCGCCGACCGTGCCTATGTGCTGGAGACGGGTCGCATCACGCTCTCCGGCACCGCCGCCGAGATCAAGGCCGACCGCCGGGTGCAGGACGCCTATTTGGGTCTGTAAAGACGCGCCTCGGTTGACCTTGGTCAAGTCAACGGAAGCGCGCCTGACATTAATATCAGCCTATTCGTGACGGTGAGGAGGGCGTGCGATGAAGGAAAGCCTTCGTGCCGGTGTTTCAAAGGTCGCTCGCATTCAAATCGATCGCGACCGCACCATCGGATTTATGGGCGAGGAAGGCCGCGTCTACGGTACGCCCTATCTGGTAAGCGATATCGAGCAGACGTGCCGTCAACTCATCCTCGATCACGGCGAGCCCGGTGAAGACTCGGTCGGTACCGATGTCTCGATCAAGCACCTGGCGCCGACGTTGCTCGGCATGACCGTCGAGATCACCGTCACTATCAGCGCGGTGGAAGGCCGCAAGGTCACGTTCTCGGTGTTGGCCAAGGACGACGTCGACCAGATCTGCTCCGGTACGCACGGCCGTTTCGTGGTGGACGTAGCCAAGACCGTGGAACGCCTGAAAGCCAAGGCCGCCAAGGTTGCCGGATCGCGATAAGCCCCAACCATCCGCTTGATTTATCTCAATTACGGCCGGGGATGTTTCGAGAATGATGGCGGCTTAGGTGAGTACCGCCATCTGGGAGGACTGAGGATTGATGTCCGAAACATTGCAGGCCACAGCGCCGGCGCCGAACAGGGCGAATGGGGTCCGGCCACTGACCGGCAATGAAGCTATCGCGCGCGGCGCCTGGGAGGCGGGCGTGAAGGTTGCCGCCGCCTATCCCGGCACGCCCAGTACCGAAATCCTGGAGACCATCGCCGAATATCCGGCCGAAGACCTGCACGCTCAGTGGTCGACCAATGAAAAGGTCGCGCTCGATGTCGCGATCGGCGCCTCGTTCGCCGGCCGGCGCGCGCTCGCCGCCATGAAGCATGTCGGCCTCAACGTCGCCGCCGACGCCTTTATGTCGCAGACTTACATTGGCGTGAATGGCGGACTGGTGCTCGCAGTCTGCGACGATCCCGGCATTCACAGCTCGCAGAACGAGCAGGACACACGCATCTACGGCTCGCTCGCCACCGTCCCAGTGCTGGAGCCAAGCGATGCGCAGGAAGCGCTCGAGTTCACGCGCCTGGCCTTCGAGCTGTCGGAGCTGTTCGACACACCGGTGATCGTGCGCAGCACCACGCGGCTATCGCACACCCGCAGTCCGGTGACGATCGGCGACCGTCAGGAGCCACCGCCGCGTCCGTTCATCGAGAAGCCGTCGAAGAACGTGATGATCCCGGCATTCGCCCGCCCGCGCCATAACGTGATACTGGAGCGTGAGGCCAAGCTGAAAGCCTATTTCGCGCAAGCCGCGATCAATCGGTGGGAAAAGGGCGATACCAGCTTCGGGGTAATCACCGCCGGTACCTGCTATCCATATGTGCGCGAAGTGCTGCCGGAGGCGAATGTCCTCAAGCTCGGCGCCTCCTGGCCGCTCCCGGATGAACTGCTGCGCCGCTATTGTGAGTCGGTCGACCGCATCTTCGTGGTTGAGGAACTCGAGCCGGTGATCGAAAAGGAGGTCCGCGCGCTCGGCTTCGAGGTCGAGGGCAAGTTCTATTTCCCACGCACCGGCGAATTGTCGCCGGAAGTGGTGCGCGCTGGCTTCGAGAAGGCCGGCATCCTCGAGCCGCG
>Ga0207780_1000443_pt1 | contig 11581 bp, 11 predicted proteins | sample LuqExpMetageno45_FD_187803 | JGI IMG/M metagenome (GOLD analysis project Ga0207780, IMG submission 187803) | Tropical forest soil microbial communities from Luquillo Experimental Forest, Puerto Rico - Sample 45 (SPAdes) | ecosystem: Environmental > Terrestrial > Soil > Tropical forest ...
TGGCACACATCGCCATTATTGGTGCTGGTATTACCGGCGTTACTACTGCTTATGCATTGCTTGATCGCGGTCACGACGTGACCGTGTTCGAACGCCACCGCTACGCAGCGATGGAAACGTCTTTCGCGAATGGCGGGCAGCTCTCCGCGAGCAATGCTGAAGTTTGGAACCATCCATCAACGCTCCTGAAAGGAGTGCAATGGATGTTCAGAAACGATGCGCCATTGCTTTTGAACCTCAAACCGAGTTGGCACAAATATTCGTGGCTCGCCGAATTTATTGGCCAGATTCCACACTACCGCAGAAACACAATTGCCACTGTCCGGCTGGCGCTTGAGGCAAGACGGTTAATGTTTGCTTTGGCCGAGCGGGAAGGGATCGACTTCAACCTCGAGAAACGGGGCATTCTGCACATCTACCGCGACCGCCAAAGTTTCCAGCACGCCAGCAATGTCAATGTGTTGCTGCAGGAGGGTGGGCTGGAGCGCCATGCGGTGACTGCTGCGGAGATCAAACAAATCGAGCCGGCTATTCACGGCAATTATTATGGAGGCTTTTTTACGCCGTCGGATGCCACCGGCGATATTCACAAATTTACGCGCGCACTTGCTGCTGCCTGTGAGCGCCGCAGCGCACGGTTCATTTGCGATGCACAGGTAGAACGTGTGTGTGTCGCCAACGACGGCGTCTCGTTGATGTGGCAAAATGCGACCGGCAAATGTGTTGAGGTCGAGGAAGCTACTGCTGATGCGGTCGTTATATGCGCCGGCGTCGCAAGTCGCCGCTTTGCGTCCATGCTCGGCGACCGGGTCAATATCTATCCAGTGAAGGGCTATTCAATCACCGTGCATCTCGATGATGCAGCTAGTCGCGAGGGCGCTCCCTGGGTCAGTATCCTCGATGATGACACCAAGATCGTGACTAGTCGGCTGGGGCCTGATCGTTTCCGTGTTGCTGGTACGGCCGAGTTCAATGGCTTCAATTACGATATCCGCAGCGACCGCATCCGGCCCCTTTTTGCTTGGACCCGTCGTCTCTTTCCGAACGTGTCGACCGCGCGCGTCGTGTCTTGGGCCGGGTTGCGGCCGATGATGCCGAGTATGCTTCCGCGCGTGGGTCCGGGCCGCTGCCCTTGGGTGTTTTACAATACTGGTCACGGGCATCTGGGGTGGACTCTCTCGGCCGCCACAGCGCGAATTATATCTGATGTTGTTGAATCCCAATTCCGGACACGCTCTTCGATGCGCGCGGTTGGACTTCGGCGGAAGGCAGGTGAGCAAGACCCACTAGCTTCCACATCGCGATAGCGCATCAGTTGTCGCTGGGCGTACAAATACGCTGCGCGTGCCGTCGCCCATGTAGCGACCAAGCACGGTCTTGTTGCGAACACAGGCATTGAATTGGGCGGGACCGGGTTTGTTTCGGGGCGCGGAAACGCTAACCGAGGCAAGGGTCGACTTCGTGTACCAAATTGGTCGCAACAGGTTCCAGCCCCTTGCGTCAAAAACGACTTCGCCGAAGCCACCGCATGTTTTTGAAGTCGAGGTGTCCTGCCTTTATCTTTTGACCCAAATCAACTGATTATCCTTGTAGCCAAATAAGAGACACCCGGGATGCACCAAGGAAGCCAATGTGGCGGTGAATAGCGTTTCACAAACTGAATCAGTGTTTTCCAAACCCACGACGCGAAGATCACGTGTTCGGTGGTTTGTCCTTTTTCTAATCAGCGTGATGTATCTTATCACTTACATGGACCGCGCGAACATTTCCGTCACAGCGCAGGCTATGTCAGTTGAGTTTGGATTAAGCAAAACAGAAATGGGTCTAGTTTTTTCAGCGTTCGCATGGGCATACGCGCTAGGTCAAGTACCGGGTGGATGGCTTGCAGATTATTTCGGGCCGAAGAAAGTTCTCCTAAGTATTGTTTCGTTCTGGTCGCTCATGACTGCCGTGACCGCCATGGTCAGCGGATTTTTTTCACTTTTTATTGTCAGATTCGTCTTTGGCTTAGGAGAGGCTGGAGCTTTCCCGACTGCTAGCCGGGCCATGCAGCTCTGGTTTCCGAAACAGGAGCGTGGCTTTATTCAAGGAGTGACACACTGTTTTAGTCGGCTGGCGGTCGCTGTCACACCGTTCGTTGCCGTGGCGATTATGTCCGCATTTGGTTGGCGCTGGGTATTCTATTCTTTTGCGTTAATTGGAGCCTTATGGGCTATTTGGTTTGCGATCGTTTATCGAAATCGTCCTCAGGAGCATCCCAGGGTTAATGCGGCAGAGCTGGATTACATACGCGGAACAGAAGATGCGGCAGTACATTCCATGGACAGGCAGACGGTCCCCTGGAAGCGCATCATGACTTCGCCAAACATGTGGTACATCGCGGCGGCTTACTTCTGCTTCTTCTATGGATCATTCTTCTACGTAACATGGTTTCCCACGTATCTTCTGGAGTATCGACATCTTTCTCTTCAGTCCGTCGGCGTGTTGGCCACTATACCGCTAATCACAGCGATGATCGGAGACATCGCGGGTGGCATCCTGACAGACAGTTTGTTCAAGCGAACCAACCGTTTGACATTTTCAAGACGTGCAGTCGCGGCTCCGGCTTTGCTAGGAGCAGCCGTGTTTCTTGTGCCCGCGGCAACCGCTAGCAGCGCCCTAACTGCGATCATCTGTCTTGCGGCCTCGAACTTCTTTTTGGAAATGGTGCTGGGTCCAGCCTGGGCGGTGCCGATGGATGTGGCAGGTCCATCAAGCGGAACTGTAACCGGCGTCATGAACATGACGGGAGCAGTCGGGGCTTCGATTTCACCGTTGGTATTCGGCATGCTCGTTCAGCGTGGTTCTTGGACGGCACCATTTTTTGTCACAGCCGCGGTGCTGATTTTAGGCGCTCTGATTTGGATCTTGCTTCTTAATCCTGAGAAATCCGTAGTCAGTGAGACAGGTAACTAAGTCCTTGAATGGCAAAGGCATACAATCAGCGATATCCATGCCTACACGCAACAGCTGGCAACTCCGAAAGGTCAGAAGAGGGGCGCTTTTTTTAACGGAGAGCAGCAATGTCCGACAATGGCCTCGTGTCAGTACAAAGCCGAGTTTCCGCGCGCGAGACACTTGACCGCTTATTGGCGGCGCTTGCCGAACGAAAGCTTGCAGTTTTTTCGCGTGTCGATCACGCTGCCGGGGCTGCCTCGGTTGGATTATCATTGCGACCAACCGAAGTCGTCATTTTTGGCAATCCCAAAGGCGGCACCGCGCTGATGCAGGACCGGCAGTCATCCGGCATCGATTTGCCGCTTAAAGCTCTCGTCTGGGAAGATGCCGACGGCAAGGCTTGGCTCACCTATAATGATCCCACCTGGGTCGCAAAGCGCCACGGCCTCGGCGCTGTAAGCGAGTCGGCGGTGCAAGCGATGGCCGGATTGCTCGCTACAATTGCACAGGAAGCAACAAAATAATGAAATCAGTTCTCTTTAGAAACGGATTCACAATCGAGAGCATCAATGATCAAACATTATAGCGATCACGCGGCGAACGAACGCACATTTCTAGCTTGGGTTCGAACTGCAATCGCAGTGATGGCGTTTGGCTTTTTGATCGAAAGATTTGATATTTTCTTGGCTGCGATGGCTGCGGGAGCTCAGTCACACTCGTTCGCCCTTCATGGGCAGAAATTTGCGAATGAAGCGGGTCTCGCCTTCATTCTTCTCGGCCTTGCGATGATCGTCGTCGCAGCTATCCGATTCTTCCGGATCGCGAAAGAGATCGATAAGGATGAAGCAGTGACAAGCTCTGACTCACTTTTCGATCTAGTACTCGCGGCGCTTCTCTTTTTGCTGGGACTTTCTTTATTTCTGTATCTCGGCCGGGTGATATTACCTTCACTCTGATCATGGAGGGTGCTGGCCGCTACCACGACCAACGCGGTTGGGCTCTAGGGAAACAACAGCGGACTCAGCGGATGGATCATCTTTACTTGGATTGCGTTGCCAACCCTGGGCGTGCTTACTCCGCTGCTTCATCCGTTGCACAAGCCACGCCAATCGCCAACGCTATAAGCCTATCGATATATCGGTCGCTCTAAGTGGCGCGTGTGGCCTCGAACAAGAACCAGCTCCGTCGCTCTGCCTCATCGATCCAGGTCTCGACTAAACTCGCGGTAGCTACGTCACCGTGCTCGTCACACAGGCCGTGCGTCTCGCGCATGCGCGCCACCAACTCCTTATTGTCATCACGCAGCTCGGCAAGCATATTCATCGGCGTCACGAAATCTGCGTTATTATCCTTGATTCGCTGTAGGCGGCTAACGTGTCCGATTGAACGCAACGTCGTACCGCCAATTTTTCGCACGCGCTCGGCCAAATCGTCCGTGGTCGCGAAGATCTGCTCGGCCTGCTCATCGAGCAGCAAGTGAAAGTCTCGGAAATGCGGACCCGAGACATGCCAATGGAAATTTTTTGTTTTCAGGTACAACCCGAACATATCCGCAAGCAAAATATTGAGCGCCCCTGCAAGGTCGCGTACCGCATTTTGCTTCAAGTCGGTAGGTGTTGCGAGCGGAGCGGTCTGCAGTACTTTGGCTTCTGCTGGATTCATTTGTGATCTCCGTCTGAGTCTTTGCTAAAATTGATGGGTCTTCAGTTTTTGGAAGACACTCCAGCCGGCGCACCAAAAAATTGGATCAAATGATGCGCCGTTTGGTCACCGTACTCGTTGGGATCGCGCGCCCCCGCGCGGCCAGCCCTTTTATGCTGCCCTCTGCGCCCCCTTACGCTCGATGAAGATAAGCAGGTCCTGATTAACTTTGTCCTTCTCAGTCGTGCACATGCCGTGCGGTGCGCCTTTGTAAATCTTTAGCTCGGCATTCTTGACCAGTTTTGCGGAGAGCATCGCGGAGCCTGCGATTGGCACGATCTGATCGTCGTCGCCGTGGAGAATCAACGTTGGTACGTCGATCTTCCTTAGGTCCTCCGTCATATCGGTTTCGGAAAACGCCTTGATGCAGAAATAACTCGCTGGCATACCCGCCATCATCCCCTGCAGCCAAAAAGACTCGCGAACCCCCTCGGATATTTTTGCGCCCGGTCGGTTATAGCCATAGAACGGCATGCTGAGGTCGTTCCAGAATTGCGACCGATCGGCGAGTACGCTCGTTCTGAGTTGATCGAAGACCTCCATCGGTAGACCGCCAGGGTTGTTCACGCCCCTGAGCATCACGGGCGGTACCGCGCCGATGAGAACGGCCTTAGCTACACGTTTGGTGCCGTGACGTCCGATATACCGGACGACTTCGCCCCCGCCGGTGGAGTGGCCGACATGGACAACATCCTTCAAATCAAGCGTTTGGACGAGCTCCGCTAAATCGTCAGCGTAGGTGTCCATGTCGTTGCCCTGCCAAGGCTGGCTCGATCGGCCGTGCCCGCGACGGTCATGGGCAATAACGCGATAACCACGCGAGGCGAGAAAGAACATCTGATCTTCGAACGCGTCTGCGGTAAGCGGCCAGCCATGGCTGAAAACGATCGGCTGACCCTTGCCCCAGTCTTTGTAATAGATCTGTGTGCCATCTTTGGTGGTGAAAGTGCTCATGGTCGGTCCTTTCTGGTGGGGGATCTATAGAATTGCTGTTCTTGACGCAGATCGTGAGGATTGGCGGAGTCGCGCGGCCAAAACCGCCGTACGTCGCTCGTCTTAGTGACGGCGCAAATAATGTTGCGGCCTCATAGGTTTGTTCGATTTAGTGTGCGCCCGCAGAACACAGTTCTCGCGCTTTGGTTCCTTAGAGAACAAAAAAATTTTTGGGTGGGTCCGACAAACGCTTGCCAGAATCAGCCTGCGGACCACCCATGGTCCAATTCACATCGACACCGCGACTTGGCCGCCCAGCCTGCGAAACAAGACCTACCTAACCGCCTCTGCCGAATGCCTTTTTGGCGGCGGCAGTATCGCAGCTGCTGCTGCGGCACCGGCAGCGGCGAGAATGGCGGCGACGATCAGACCGGTCTGATATCCTGCCGCGTATGATGCGATACCAGCAGAAAGCGCGACGCCAGAAAGCTGCGCGACGCGGCTTATCGCATTGTTGATGCCAGAGGCGAGTCCCTGGTCCGCATCCGTGACGCTGGCGAGCACCGAGGCCGTGAGTGGTGCCACGAGGACCGCAAAGGAGATGCCGAGCAAGGTCATCGGAGTGACCACGCCAATCACTAGTGAGGCTGTCTTTCCGAGTGCCAGCAGTAACATGGCAAGCGCCGCGCCAAGGGGTCCGGCAATCAACATCAGGCGCGCGCCGACCTTGTCCGCCACTGCGCCAAAGGGCTGCGACAGTAGGCCGACGCCAAGGGTGAAAGGAAGGAAGGCGAGGCCGGCAATGGTCGACGGTAAGCCACGCCGGTCGATGAGATCGAAGGACACCAGAAAAAACATTATGGATAAAGCCGCGTAGATCAGTACTGTCGCGACATTCAGCCCGACAAAGGTTCGATTGCTCGTTAGCCGTGGCGGCGTCATCGGATGGGTGGTTACGCGCTCCCAGAATGCGTAAACGGCTAGCGTCGCCATGCCCAGCAAGGCGACCCCGGCAATGGGTATGCTGTCCGCGGCGACATTCTTGTCCGGGCCGATCTGGCTCATTGCCCAAGCCAGCGCGCCGAGTCCGCTAGCGAGAAGGACGGCACCAACGAAATCGAACCTGCGTGGTTCATGCCGATCAACGGGCGCGTATCCGACCAACAGGATGGCCGCGATCAGCGCCAAGGGGGGATTGATCGCAAAAACCCACTGCCAGCCAAAGCTTTCGGTCAGCCAACCCCCTAAGACCGGCCCGCCGGCGGTGGTGAGGGCTGAAGCCGCCGCCCACACGCCGATCGCGCGGCTTCGTTCATCTTTCGGGTAGATCGCACCGATCAGCGCCAAGCTCGACGGCGTAACAATCGCCGCCGAAATCCCCTGCGCGACGCGGCACGAAATCAGTAAGCCGATGGACGGCGCCAGGGCGCAGGCAGCCGATGACACGCCGAAAATAAGGCAGCCCACGCTTAGCACGCGTGCCTTGCCGTAGTGATCGGCGAACGCGCCTCCGATCAACATCAGAGCCGCCAGCGCAAGCACATAGCCATTGAGTACCCATTGCGTCGCGCCAATATCGGCGCCAAAAAAAGCGCGCACTTTTGGCAATGCCACGGTCAATGCAGACCCATCGATGAATACCATTGACGACGCTAGGACGCAGGCGGTGAGAACCACCCGGCGGCGCCGCGAAGTAATCTCGCGACCGAGCACACGCGGACACGGCGCGGCGGAGATGATGCCGCGATCGCATGGCTCGACAAACGGCTGCGCCATACCGATCGCCACTCTAACGAAGCTGGACGGTAGAAGTCGTCACTTCTTCAGATACCGTCAAAAAATGACTGGTCTTTTGGAAGTTTTACATGTTGTGAGCCTCGTCATAAACAGCCGCAAGGTTTTAAAAAGCTCTCATCCGATTGACGAATGTTAGGTCTTCAAGCCAACATTATCTAGCCGCGCGGGCGTTTATTGTAGCTTGCCCGCTTGGATCAATGTCTCCAACTTTTGATCGAGCCGTTGATCTGCTTCTCGAGAGACATTCCAACAGAGGAATAATTCCAAAGACTGCAGCTTGTCGTCGCGCTAACGGAACACGGGATGACCGCTAATGGAATCGCCAGTCGCGATTTCAGCTTTCGTGCGGCCCTCGGATCAGTTTGATGGCTGCTTCGATGTGCCTCCAAGTTTCGGCCTCTTCCTTTTGGCCTTGCTGCTCGAAGACGGAAGCCTTTTGTGCGGCCTCAACAACTGCGTTGGCACCATGTGCCTCGAGGAGTTGCCGCGCATAATCCTGTAGTTCGATTTCAGTCATTGGCATTGCGTCATACTCCTTTTTCGTAAGATTGGTTTGAACACGTCAGCCGCGCACTTGGCGGACGGTGGTTCACGTGTACCAGACTCGAGCGTCTGTCAGTGGGCTTGAAAGGGAGTGCGCCCAATGCCCAAATCAGCCATATCAAAGTAGGCCGCTTCGTAAGGCGGCCTACGAAGATCGACCTTGTTTGAGCGGTCAGCCCACATAAACGCCCAGCTTTTGGGTATCGGTCTTAGCTTCGAAACCCCGCTGGGCAGGCAGTTGAAGCACTGTTGCTTTCTGGCCTTCACATAGTTGTGTCAAAAGAACCACGCGCCCATCTGGAAATTCGAGCGCGTCATGATGAGTCCATTTTTTGTTCTTGTTCACTTGCCGGAAGATTGCTGTCGCGTGATTTAGTGTTCGCGCCTTCCGACCGGCAAAGAAGTGGTCTTCGTTAATCGTCACTGCGCTGGAAAACGCAAGCTCGGTTCCCGGAAGAACGCAGACCGCCACGCCAGCATCTTCCGCAGCCGCGAAGCCAACTGTGCACGTACCGAAGTCACGCGTCGTCACTTTGTCGCCGACCGTTGCTGGCCGTGACCTAACGTTGTGGAGGCTGTAATCACACATTGCTGGAACTCCCTACCAGAAGCCCTTCAGCCCCACGCAATAATAGCGCGTCATTGATTTCGATTAAACAGGGTTGCTGACCAATTTCGAACCCGCCCGTTGGGCTAGAAAAGAGCCTACGATAGGGATAGAGCCATCCGAGCTGCAGGAGGCGTAGGAGGCGTAGGAGGCGTAGGAGGCGTATGTGAGCCAGCGACAGTTAGCGGCCGTGAGCGCCGTTAGGGGAGTTTGACACTTTATTTAATTGAAATACCTGTATTGTGGGCACTTTCCCGGGCCTACCACGCAGTCCCCAAAATCTCCGCTGCCATCCGACGCATCTTGTTAGTTACGCGCGTCTTCGAGTTGGCGTTGGCTCTTACTTTGGATAATCGGGCTCATGATTCCCCGGGATGGAAGTTCGTTGACGGCGGTTCATAACTGATTGATTTATCTTGCCTCGACACAGACCACGCATCACCTTGGTTCTCGCTGATTCATTCGCGGTGCTACCTATTCGCGGTCCAGGTAGCACGCTCAAGGTGCTGCTTCATGCCTCGTATCAAACTCACAAAGAGCGCCATCGATGCGCTGCCGACACCAAAGGCTGATGTTGTTTACTGGGATGCCGGACTTCCCGGCTTCGGCGTCAAGGTCACGCCGAAGGGCCGCAAGGTGTTTATCGTCTTGTACCGGACGGGCGGTGCCGGCTCGAGGCTGCGAAAATATACGATCGGACCACACGGTCGTGTGACACTGCACCATGCACGCATCGCGGCGCAGAAGGTCCTCGCGGCAAAGCTGGATGGCCGCGATCCCGCCGCAGAAAAGCGGGAGGCCAGGCGGCGGGTGGTAGCAGATCGAGTGGAGGACCTGCTGGAGGCGTTTATCACCCAACGGCTATCGCAGAACCGCTCAGCGGCGGAGATTTCGAGACTGCTTCAACGGGAAATCGGAAAACCATGGGCGGGCAGGAGCATTCATGAAATCAGCAAACGCGATGTGATCGACGTCGTCGCTGCCATTCAACAGCGGGGCGCTCCGGCCGCAGCCAACAAAACACTAAAATCGATAAAAACCTTCATGAGCTGGTGCGTGGGTCGGGCGATCCTCGAAAAATCTCCTGCCGAAGGCATTCCGCTTCCCAGCAAGGAAGTCGCACGCGACCGCGTGCTCACCGACGATGAGCTGGCCAATGTCATTTTCGCTGCCCGCAAGATGGGCGACCCTTACGGCGGAATTGTTGAGTTCTCGGCGTTGACCGGACAGCGGCGTGAAGAGGTCGCTCAAATGCAACGCGACGAGTTAGAGCTCCCGCAACGGTTATGGACGATCCCGAAGTCGCGGGCCAAGAATAACAAGCCGCATTTCGTGCAGCTCTCTGATCAGGCGATTGCCGTTCTGCAGCGCCAGAGTCAACGGGGAATCTTCATATTCTCTGTCTCGGGAGAGAAGCCGTTCCAGGAATTCAGCAAGGCCAAACGGGAACTCGACCTGCTTTCGGGGGTGACGGGATGGCGACTTCATGATCTACGGCGAACCTGCGTTTCTGGGATGGCGCGACTGGGCGTCGCACCGCACGTGGCCGACAAGATTCTGAATCACCAGTCCGGCACGATTTCGGGCGTCGCCGCCATCTATCAGCGCCACCAGTTTCTTGCGGAACGCAAAGAGGCACTTGAGCGATGGGGAGCCCATGTTGATGCACTGTTAAAGAGGTCCGCGAACGGACGACCAACCACTCTGCGGCGCGTTGCGTAAGAAATTTGTCACCGATTCTACTGCGGACAAAAATGTGATGCGCCTCGTTCCAGATGGTTTTTTGACAATCCGAGAAGCAGCGGAAAGGCTAGCGGTCGGATTGTATTCAGGAGAACCTGATCCACCCCTCGTAGAGCAGCACAAAAAATCCGGATTTGACGTCGCTGATGGAGCAGCCATCGACGAGGCAATCACAATACTTTGGAAGGCGGTCGACAAAGGCGACTTGCAGGCATTTGTGGTCGGACCGACAAATCCTAATCCACTGAAACTAACGGCCCAAATGTCGCAGGGAATTCCAGCACTGCGTAGTGCAAGGGGTGGTGATTTGAACTTCTTGCGTTCTACGAATCCGCAGCACGCTAGTTTTGTGAAGTGGTTCGGCCCGGATCTTACGCAAGTCTCGGTCGTGTTTCGCGCCGAAGATATATCCAAATTACCAAGAAAGTTCCTGCGAAAGCGTCGCCGACGCACTGCATCGGCGGGAGCGAGGAATGCCGGTAGGCCATCGCTTCAAGCTGAGGTGAAAGGAATGATTCGCAACATAGTTGAGAAACGCCTATGGTCTTCCACGCAGTCGCTGAAGGCCTTGACCAGGGCTGTAAATGATCAGGGCAAGTGGCAACATCCGGTGAGCGATGAGACAGTTACGCGGGCCCTTGACGCGCTTTATACGGAGTCTGGCGATCGGCGTTTTGAGCGGGTGCGCCGCATCCGCTGATCTGGCAAGCTGATTTTGCGGCAGACACGAGTTTTGCGGCAAAAATCATCGACATCTGAAAATGCACGCAGATTGCTGATGAACGAGTGCTCCGCATCGGCGAAGCCGCGTCGACACTGATTTTGCGGCAAATAGCACGGAATTTTGCGGGAGGACTCGTCGGATTTTTCCATCTCTAGCAAAAGGAGATGGTTGATGAATGCCTCTATCAAATCCGGTGACGTGACGAGATCAACGACAGCGATTCTCGTCACCAATATCATAAATCCAGAAAAACTCTACGCGCCGAAGGTCGCGGCCGAGCTCATGGACATGAGCGTGTCCTGGCTCGCCAAAGCGCGCTTGCGCGGCGATGGACCCCGCTACGTCAAATTCGGCCGGTCGGTGAAGTACCAGGGCCTCGACCTCATCGAATACCGAAAATCGAAGAAGCGGCATTCGACGAGCGAGCCGCACTGAGCACAGCGCTCAACGGCATCGATCGGTGAGTGCAGTTGCGGTTCAGAGGAGCCGTAATAATCGTCCATCACAATACATCGTTATACATGACCGTGAACCAAGTATAAGCAAGCTTAGGGACAACATATAGAAGTATATTCGCGCAATATTGTTATAGTGTA
>Ga0207780_1000444_pt1 | contig 11581 bp, 9 predicted proteins | sample LuqExpMetageno45_FD_187803 | JGI IMG/M metagenome (GOLD analysis project Ga0207780, IMG submission 187803) | Tropical forest soil microbial communities from Luquillo Experimental Forest, Puerto Rico - Sample 45 (SPAdes) | ecosystem: Environmental > Terrestrial > Soil > Tropical forest ...
CCCAAGGCCCCGACGATTATGCTCTTTACCAGGTAGAAATTGAATTTCCCCGGTGCGCCGTGCACCCCAGCATCAGTGCCCACATAGTGCATTATTCGCTCCACACCGCCAGTTCGTTTCCGTTGGGATCGGCAAAGTGAAAGCGCCGCCCGCCGGGGAACTCAAACGTTTCGACTAAGATCTCTCCACCCGCCGCAACCACCTTCCGCTGGGTCTCCTCGAGTGCCTTCGCGTAGAGGACAACCAGCGGGCCGCCTTTTGCCGGCTTGGCGCTCATGGTAAATCCTCCGCCCAGGCGACCGTCGTGAAAGCTGGTGTAGTTCGGGCCATAATCGGTAAAGCTCCAGCCGAACGCCGCCGAGTAGAAGCGCTTAGTCGCCTCGATGTCAGCGGCGGGGAACTCGATGTAGTCCATTTGGTAATTGTGGTCTGGCTGGGTCACGGCAAACCTCGTACTGAGTATCAGCGGGCAAGATTAGCACATCGGGTTTGTCGGTATAATCCGCCCGTGGAGAAAGAAGCCCCTTCTGTCGCCGTTCCGCGCTCTGCTGTGCTGCATCGCGCGGTGAATAAGGCCTATCCTGTGGCTGCTCGCGGAGAGGGCGCCTGGCTTTTTGAAGCCGACGGCCGTAAAGTCCTCGACTTCGCTTCCAGCGCGGTAGTGAACTTCATCGGGCATGGAGACCCCGCTATCGCACGCGTCATGGCAGAGCAGGCGTCGCAGCTTGAGTTCGCGCACTCGAGCAACTTCACGACAGAAGTTGCAGAGGAGTTTGGGCGGGAGCTGCTGGAATTCGCTGGACCGGCTTTCGAAGGCGGCGCAGTTTTCTTCACGAGCGGGGGCTCGGAGTCGGTTGAGAGCGCTTTGAAGCTGGCGCGCCAGTACCAGGTTGAGGCGGGACATTCCGAGCGTTACCAGATCGTCAGCCGCCGCCAGAGCTATCACGGTGCGACCCTGGGCGCAGTGGCCGTCAGCGGGAATCCTGCGCGACGCGGGATTTACTTGCCGATGTTGCGCGAGTTTCCCAAGGCGAATATCCCGTTCTGCTATCGCTGCCCTTACGACTGCAGTAATGGCTGCGCGGACTGCGGCATGAAGTACGCAGCGGAGGTCGAGCAGGCTATTGCCGAGACCAATGGCGAAGCAGCCGCGTTCATCATGGAGCCGGTCAGCGGAGCTACACTCGGCGCCGCCGCGCCACCGCCGTCTTACGTGACGCGGGTGGCGGAAATCTGCCGCGAGCAGGGCGTCCTGCTCATCGCCGACGAGGTCATGACCGGATTTGGCCGGACCGGGCGCCGCTTCGCGATGGACCACTTCGGCGTCGCTCCCGACATCATCGCTGTAGGCAAGGGGATTTCAAGCGGCTATGCGCCGCTGGGAGGGGTCATCGCGCAGCGCCACGTGGTCGATGCCATTGCCCATGGAACGGGAACCCTGCTGCACGGCTTCACTTACAACGGGCATCCGGTTTCGGTGGCCGCTGGACGGGCAGTGATGCACCGTCTGCTCGAGCGTGAGCTAGTCAAAACAGCCGACTGCAAGCGTGAAGGGAGTGTCGGGTTTGTCCTTCAGGAAGAACTGCAAAGGCTCTGGAAAGTGAACTCCGTCGGCGACGTTCGCGGGCTGGGGTTGATGTGGGCGGTCGAGTTTATTGCCAACAAGCAGACGAAAGAGCCATTTGCTGCAGAAATGAAGTTCGCCGCTCGCGTCAATGAGTGCGCCTTGAAACGCGGCGTCATACTTTATCCGATGCAGGGTTGCGTGGACGGGCTTCGCGGCGATCACGTGATGATCGCCCCGCCCGCCGTCATCACCGCCGACGAAATCCGATGGGCGGTTGAGCAGCTGGGTCAGGCGATTCGGGAAGCTGCCGCTGGCTAGCAAGCACGCATGGAAAAACGAAGGGCGCGGATTCCTCCGCGCCGTGCCAATCCTTCGGGAGCTTCCGAGGCTATTCCGTTACGGTCTTGCAGGCGTCGCCTACCTTGATGCCGGAGCCCGAAACGATCGTTCCCACCGAGGAGACGTCATCCACATCGGTTAGCTTGATGACGCCGACCTGCGATGACATGCGGCGGATCACCTGGCCGGTTGCCGGGTCCTTGATCTCCTTGGTGACGCGCTCGACGGAAAGCTGATCGCCCACTTTGAGGCCCGCTTTGGCGCCGACGTTAAGGATGATTTGGGCACCGTCCACGGCAGCCACCAACCCCTCGACCTTGACGGTTCGGGCCGTGAGCTTGGTGTTATCGGCAATCAACTCGCCACTCATTTGCTTGACCGCGGCGTTAACAGCTTCACCGAGGATGGTTTGCTGGAAGTCGCTGCTGCCGAAATCAACCGCGCCGCTGCCCCAGCCATGCCAGCCGCCGCCTCCTCCGAGGAGCGACGTGCTCTCACGGCTCGATTCGCCTTTGCCCTCCGCCACACCCATGATCTCAGCGGTGTCGATGTTCACAATGCGCGAGTCGACGGCGACGATTGCCTTCGTCTTTTTATGGCCGAAGCCACCGACGCCATAGGCGCCCCACGGGCCACCGCCTCCACCGACGTTGGTGTTCTTAGTGTCATTGCCGAACTGGGTGACGCTGCCGACGATGATGGCGTCAACACCTAGCAACTTGCCGAGTTTAGCGGCGGATGCAGGGTTAGCACGGTCGCTGTTGGAAAAGTTCTGCTCGGTCAGGATCTTGTCCATGGCCTTGCGCTCAATGACAGAATAGGTGCCATCCTGCACCAGGTACTTCACGGTAAGATCCGCAATACCTCGTCCTACATCGACGTTAGTTCCAAATGCCGCCGCCGATGCCGACTGAACGGTCGCGTAGTCGAAATCGAACACCGCTACGCGTTTCTTGCGGCCCTGGGATGGAGTCCCCGCCGGAGTTTGTGCCATGACATCCACTACCAGGATCGATATCCCTACCAGAATGAGCGTCGTCAAAGTAATCCCGCGTTTCACTCGACTCCCTCCCAACCGAAAGCTGCCGCGCTTGGTTTGCGCGGTCGATATGTATTGGTGTGTGCCGATTGTACAACGAACGTGCCAGCATTTCTGCGGCATCCCTACTCGACGGTTCCGGGGCTTGCCATTGTGGAACTGGACTCGGACGCAAGCAAAAAGGCGCAGCCTAAGCCGCGCCCACTGCATACCGCTTCCGGTTTGTCCGACTATTGCTGCGCCGAGCCGCCCGGCTGGGTGTCGTGTGGCGTACCCAACTCATGCGGAGACATCACGACCGCAGTGTCCGGGTTCAGCAAACCCTTCTTATCCGGCCCGAGCCCCAACTTGATCAACGCTCGCGAATCAGGGACCGACTTGGTTTGCCAGCCGTTTGCCTCCTGGAAGTGCGCTAAGGCGTCCTTGGTCGATTGGTTCCAGGCTCCGGTTGGTTCCCCGGTCAAGTAATGCTCGCGAATCAGCGCTTCCTGAATCTCACGGGTGCGCGTGGGGTCAATCCCGCGCTGTCCATGGGCAGTTGTTGCTTTAGCAGACTTCTTCCTGGTCGATTTACTGCTGGAGGACTTACCCGACTTCGTGGATTTCGCGGACTTATGAGAATTGGAAGACGGCTTCGTAGGCTTGGTTGAGGTTGTAGCGCCCGCCGACGTGGCCAGCAGCATCGAAACCGCTGTAACGGTCAGCCACTGGAGAATTCGAAGACCTAAACGCAAGCAATGCACCTCAGAGAACGACTATGAATTTCAATAGAGCTGGCCAATTGTAAACACTCAATTACAAATTTGGAAACAGAAAAATAAATCGGTCCAGCTCCGTTAGTTGCCTCCGACACGATTGAAAATACCGCTCCCGGAGTGGAACCCCGGGAGCATGAGTCGGTGGGCCAGGACGCGGCTACGGCAAAGTTCCACCCATGAACACGGTTCCAGCGTTCGGACCCAACCCGCGCGGCCGGACCAGGAAGACCACATCCTGGCCGGATTTGAGCTGGGACTGCAGCTTCTGGAACTCGGTCTCGCTGTTGACGGGCTGTTTGTTGATCTCCAGGATGACGTCGCCGCGGCTGACGCCGACATTGTCAGCGAACCCGCCGGGTTTGACCTCCTGCACAATCACGCCCTTGGAGTTGGGCAGCTTCAACCGGTCGGCGATATCGGGCGTGATGTCGCGAACGTTGATTCCCAACTTGTTCTCTTGCGGCTTAGCTTCCTCGCCGCCTTCTTCCTCGTCACCCAGGCGGGTGGCGAAGAGCTTCGAGCGGTCAGCAATGGTGACATCAACTGTGCTCTGTTTGCCGTTGCGCAGATAGCCGAGCTTGGCGACAGTGCCGGGCCGTAACGCAGATATCTCAGCCACCAATTCGTCGCCGGTCGCGACGGTCTTGCCGTTAACGGAGACAATGGTGTCGCCAGTCAGCAATCCTGCTTTGGCCGCCGGACCATTGGGAGTGACGTTGGCGATGGTCACGCCGCTTGATACGCCGTACACTCGCTGGACCGCCGGGTTGGGCACGGCATTAAACTCAACGCCGATAGAACCGCGCGAAACCTTGTGGTCGGGACTAATCAACTGGTTGTAAACCTGCACCACGGTGTTGGAAGGCATGGCGAAGCCCACGCCCTGGTAGCCGCCTCCGCTGGTGAAGATCGCGGTGTTGATGCCGATGACCTCACTGTTCATGTTGACCAGCGGCCCGCCCGAGTTGCCCGGGTTAATGGCGGCGTCGGTCTGAATGAACGACTGGAATTGGCGTTGGGGAACTATGTTGCGGCCTCGAGCTGAGACGATGCCGGCGGTCACGGTTTCTTCCAGACCGAATGGGCTGCCGATGGCCAGCACCCAGTCACCCACCTGCATGCCGTCGGAGTTGCCCATTTTGGCTGCAGGTAGCGGTTTCTTGGCGTCAATCTTGATCACGGCCAGGTCGGTTTCCTTGTCGGCGCCGATCACCGTGGCTTCATAGGTCACGGTGGCGGGGTCGGCCATCAACTTCACGCGGATGCGCTCGGCCTTATCGACTACGTGCGCGTTGGTGACGATGTAGCCCTTGGAATCGACAATTACGCCCGAACCGGTAGCCCGCTCGCGCATGTCCTCGCCGCCAGGGGCATTCGGCATTTGGCCGCCGCCTTGTCCGCCAAAGAAGCGGTTGAAGAAGTCCTGCATGGCATTGTCGTCGCCGCCGTCGTCGTCGGGCGTCTGTTTCCCGCCCCGCCCATGGGGGCTCTTGATGGTGATTTCGGTGCTGATGTTCACCACACTCGGCTCCAACTGGCGCGCAATCTGCGAAAACTGGCTGGAAAGCTGCTGCGGCGAAGGCACCGTCAACGGCGTGGCGTCAGAAGTCGAAACGGCTTTCTCCTTGCCTTTGACGCCTGCCGATACCACTGTTCCAATCAAGATTCCCAGCGACAGCGTCGCCAGAACCACCAGGGTCGAACTGAAGCGGTTGGCCTTCAGCCTCTCCCGGAAACCCATCGGTCGCGGATCCATCGCATCTCCTTCAACGGTCAAACCCAAAGTCAAATTATACGTCGCTGACGGGAACTACTGAATTGGCAGAGGACAACTCACATCGCTGGTTTAGTCCGAATTAGACGGGTGGGGAGTTCCAACGGTTACCGCATTCAAGTGACTGGCAGTACGAAAGCTAGTTTGCCACCTCAAAGACAGTCTTGCCCCCCAACACGGTTCGCAGGACCTCAGTCCTCAGAATCTCGGCTGGGGCGACCTTCGTCAGGTCGCGATCGAGCACTACGAAGTCGGCTAGCATGCCGGGAGCAAGGGTGCCTTTCTCCTTCTCCTCAAACTCTGCATAGGCCGAGCCCATAGTGTAGGCCGCCAATGCCTGCTGGATGGTCAGCTTCTGCTCGGGATAGTACTCTTTGGTTCCGGCTTCGTTCCTACGTGTTACGGCTGCGTAGAGGCCGCGAAACGGAGTGACGGGTTCCACGGGAAAATCTGTTCCGAAGGCTAGCGGCACGCCGTTCTCGAGGAACTGCTTCCAGGGATAGGAGGTCTTCGCCCTCTCCGGTCCGATCCGGTCTTCGGCCCAGTTCATGTCGGTCAGCAGATGAGAGGGCTGCACGGAGGCAATGACGCCCAGCTTCTTGTACTGGTCGAATTGGCTAGGCGCGATGACCTGGTCGTGCTCAATGCGGAAGCGGAAGTCATGCGGCGACGTCGCGCCAGCCGCTGCGTGTGCTTGCGGGCTGGCCTCGGCGGAAGCAAAGGCATCGAGCGCCATCTGCGCCGCGCGGTCGCCAATGGCGTGAAATCCCATCTGAAACCCAGCGCCGGCCCGCTCGACTGCCATCTTGTTGAGGGGACCCTGTTCGTATTGTGGCAAGCCCGAGTTCTTCGGGTCATGGGCATACGGAGCCAGCAAGGCCGCGGTGCTGGAACCGAGCGAGCCGTCCATGAAGCCCTTAAGCATCGACGTATGCAACAGGGGATCATTTGCCGCATGATGCGCCCGGCGCTCCACCAACTCGCTCACCGAATCGCTAAATGGCAGCCACTCGCTGATACGCAGCGTTAGCTTTCCGTCGCGTTCCAGATCTTCGTAAACCAGGAAGTCGTCCCAGGAAGAGTTGTCCTGGGCCGAAGTGATGCCCCATCGGCCGGCGTTCGCCAGGGCCAACTCGGCCGCCATGCGACGTTGCTCTTTCGTCGGAGGTGGCACCTTGATGAACACCAATTGCTGGGCTCCTTCGCGCAGAATTCCGGTCGGCGCGCCATTGGCGTCGAGGTCGATTTTGCCGCCTTCCGGAGCTGCAGTCTTTCCGGTGATTCCAGCAGCTTGCAATGCGGAGGTATTGGCGATGGCGATGTGCCCGTCCACGCGAACGAATATTGCCGGATGGCCATTCGTTACGGCGTCGAGGTCCTGGCAGGTCGGTAGCGTCTGTCCCGGCCAAAGCGTGTGGTCCCAGCCCCGGCCGACAATCCATTCGCCTTGGGCGGATCGGCTTGCCTTCGACGCGATGCGCTGCTGCATTTCCTGCAATGTCTTCGAGCCGGTGAGATTTACGTTCATCTTCTCGAAGCCGCCCGAGGCGAGATGGAGGTGCGCATCGTTGAAGCCGGGCATGACGAAATGCCCACCGAGGTCGACCACCTTCGTCTGCTCGCCCTTCAGCTTGCGGATTTGGTCATTGCTGCCCACTGCGACGATGCGCCCCTGGCGAACCGCCAGCGCCTGGGCGCGCGGGGGTGTTGCTTGAGTGTAGACGTCGCCATTGACGAAAATGATGTCGGGGAATTTGGCGTTTTCATCCGCCACCGCGCACGTGACCATCATCAGGATTGGCGTCACAAAGAAAGCCAGCCATCTCATTCTTCGGGAACTCCGCTCAAGGCCAAGGTCAAAAGCAAGATTCGCTTCAGGCCCAGATCGCGGCCCGCTGCATCGTACCATTCGTTGACGGTATGCGCACCGCCACCGCTGCCGCCCGCGCCAATCGCGATCGCCTCGCGTCCTAGCGACAACGGAATGTTCGCGTCGGTGGAGGCCCGCTGCAGTCGTGCGCTGTTGTTCAACTGCGCGTCAACGGCGCGAATCATTTTCAGCAGCGGCGACTCGGATGGTAACTCCGCCGCCGGTCGATCGCCGATGATCCGTACCTCCGGCGTCAACCCATTCTTTTTCTTGCCGGAAGTTGCCGCTGTCCCTTCTTGCACCGCTTCGCGCAGGGCACGCTCCAGGCGGTCGAGTTGTTCGACCGAGGCCGAGCGTGTATCGACCCGCATGGAAGCCGACTCCGGTATTGAGTTCACCGACGTGCCGCCCTCGATGGTCCCGATGTTGTACGTTGTCTTCGGATTCGACGGCACCGTTGTTTCAGAGAAGCGGTCGATGATGCGGGCCAGGGCCACCACCGGGTTGGGGATACCGAAGTCGCTCCAGGAGTGTCCGCCCATACCGCGCACTGTGACCTCGTAGCGGCGGCTGCCGAGGGCCTCACAGATTACGGTGTCCGTGCCGGCTCCGTCGAGGACAACCATGGTGCATATGGCGTCGGCCCAACGCGGCTGCTCAAAGATGTGTCGCATGCCGCGGAGGTCGCCTTCGCCTTCCTCGCCCACGTTCCCGATGAACAGGACCGGCGCAGCATGCTCGATGCCGGCTTCCTTCAACACACGGGCCATGGCCAGCAGCGCAACCAAGCCTGCTCCATTGTCGGAGATGCCTGGTCCGTACAGCTTGCCGCCCTCTCTGCTGACTTGAATGGGGGTTCCAGCGGGGAAGACGGTATCGAGGTGCGCACTCAGCGCAACCAGCGGCGCATTCGGGTCCGAGCCTGGGAGGACGCCAAAGACGTTGCCCAAATCGTCCATCTGGACCTCGGCCAGGTCTAGTTCTTCAAAGCGGCCGCGCAGCCACTCCGCTCGGGCCGCCTCGCCCCAGGGAGGGGAGGGAACCGCCGTCAATTCGAGTTGCAGGTCTTCCAATTCACGCGAGTTAGCCCGGAACCACGCGAATGCCTCGTGCACCGCGCGCAACTCGGCCAGACGCGCTACCTCCTGCTGTGGTGTGCGTCGGCCTGGGGGATTGTCGCCATCTCGAGAGATCATCCGTGCAAAGGAAGTCCGTTGTTGCGGTCCAAGGGCCATGACCGATGGTAATACGAGCGACGAGATGACGAGGCAATGATTACGAAGCGAATGCTCCGGCTGCCCGGCAGCACTCCAGGATCTCGGCCTCGGTCAATAGGCGAGCTGACCCCTTGGCGCGCTCGAAGATACGGTCAACCAATTCGACGGAATCGGGAATCCCGCGCTCCTTGAGCCAGAAATGAACGTTCGACTTGCCGCTCATCGGGCCAATCTCAATGATCTGCTTGAGTCCGAAGAAGTGGGAAGGCACGCCCGAGTAGATGGTGTTGGCCAGTACTTCGTCGTTCTTGCGGTATGCCTTGATGACCGCCGCGGCATGCACGCCGGTCGCGGTCTTGAAGGCGTCTTCTCCGACTACGGGATAATTGTGAGGTATGGGGACTCCGGTGGCGCGAGAAACCGCTACGCAATAATCTTTTAAACGGCTCAGGTCCTGACTGACCCAGGGCTCGATGCCCATCAGTTTCAGGTTCACCAGCATCTGATCCATCTGGGTATTGCCCACGCGCTCCCCAATGCCGCACGCCGTTCCGTGCACAACATGTGCGCCCGCAACCAGCGCAGCGAGGGCGTTAGCGACCGCAAGGCCCCGGTCGCAATGGCCGTGCCACTCAATGCGAACATCGCGACCTGACGGCTTCACCACCTCGTTTACGACGAAGTGCATCAGCGCCACAGTTCCCATCGGGGTGGCATGGCCGGCGGTGTCGCAGATGACGATGGCATGGGCGCCGCAGTTGATGGCGTTCGAATACAGCCGCTTGATCGTCTCGGGGTCGCAGCGGGTCGTGTCTTCGGTGACAAAATTGACTTCGAGGTCCTGCGCCACAGCGAATTTTACCGCTTGCTCGGTGGTTCGCAAAAGGAAGTCGTCTGTCCAGTCTTCGGTGTAGCGGCGGATCGGACTGGAGCCGATAAAGGTTGCCGCCTCAATTGGGACGCCCGTCCGTTGCACGATTTCGGCGATGGGCCGGATGTCGTTCTCGTGCGTCCTGGCAGCACAGTTCGGCCTGATTTTCAGCTTGGCATGGCCAATCTCTCGCGCCAGTGCCTCACAGTGCGCCATTGCACGCGGACCTGCGCCCGGCAGGCCGAGGTCGAGCATGTTGATGCCCAGAGCCTCCATGAGGTGGAGGATCTCGATCTTGTCTTCGATGAAGGGATCCTGCACCGAAGGAGACTGGAGACCGTCGCGGAGGGACTCGTCGTTGAGTAAGACCGCCCCAGCCGGCTTGGCGGAGGCGGCATAGACCTGGTTCCAGTCGTAGATGAGATTGGAGACTTCTGCCGACACGGTCCTCTTTCCGATGTGGCAACTTTACTCGAAGATTCCATCGGCGCCCCCCACGGCGCCGAGCGACAATCTCTTACAAATCAAATACTTGACTTCTCGGCTAGCTATTCAACTCGTGGTGTAGTCAGTTATCTAGCAACATCACTCCGGTTTCGCCGCAGCCGCCTTCGGCACCACTGTCACACCAAAGACCGAAAGCTTGCCTACGCCTGCGACATTCTTCCCGCGGGGTTCCTCGTCGCCGGGCAGGTAGAGGGTCTTACAGTGCTCGCAGCGATAGACCTCGCCGTGGTCCCCGTACGCTTCACGTACGTCTCCGCAGCCCTGCTCCACCACGTCGGCGGCGTAGAACCAGCGCTTCAGATGACCGCCACAGAGCTTGCCCTTTTCGTCTTTCTCGTTGCAGGCGCGCTGAAGAGGCTTCTTGAACTTCACTTTGTGCTTCGGTAACTGTGCGGGCTCGTTCGGTTCAGGCATGATGATTGCGTACCTCATGGCGCGAGTTGCGCGGTTTCGCAACGGATGCGATGCGCACTCAGCGCCGTATGATCAACCGCACATTGTAACCCGGCCGGGACGCGCGAGTCCCGACGTTCAAACGCGATTCTTGCGCGTAAGCGCTCCCATGGCCCCCATCGCACCCTTGAGGCGGGTCCCGAGTCCGCGGCCGAACAGCATGTCGATGAATCCAGACATTTGCTGCTGAAAGGTACTGCCATAGCCGTACCACCAAACCTTCTTCATGCGGGGCAGCAGATCCACATCCACATACTTCACCAGCACCATCTCGGACAGACCGAGTTCGCCGTGCGCCCGACCGATACCGCTCTGCTCAAACCCGCCATGGGGGGCCTCGGCGATGCCAAATGCCGAAATCGCGTCATTGATCATCACCGTACCCGCCCGAACGCGGCCCGCGATCGCTTCACCGCGTTTGCGATTGGTGGTCCATACGCTCGCCGCCAGCCCGAACTCGGTATCGTTAGCGAGCCTCACCGCATCGTCGTCGGTGTCAAAAGGAGCAACGGGGAGGGCAGGTCCAAACGTTTCCTCTTGCATGATGCGCATATCGTGCGTCACATCGGCCAGCAGCGTCGGCGCGTAAAAATTCGTTCCCAATTCCGGCATGCGCCGACCGCCCACGAGCCGCCTCGCGCCCTTCGCCACCGCATCATTCACGTGGTCTTCTACAGTTCGCAACTGCCGGTCGTGAATGAGCGGGCCCATTTCTACTTCGGAGCCCAGTCCCTCGCCCACGCGGAGTTTGTCGATCTTCTGCTTGCACAGTTCAAGGAATTTTTCATAGACGCTGCGCTGTACATAACAACGCTCAATGGAGAGGCAGGTCTGGCCGCAATTCATCATGGCACCCCAAACTGCTCCACTAGAGGCGACATCCAAATCGGCGTCCTCCAACACAATCATGGGGTCTTTGCTGCCTAGCTCCAGCAACATTGGCAACAGTCGCTTGGCGGCTGCCTCAGCGATGCGCTTCCCGGTGGCGACGCTTCCGGTAAACACCACCTTGTCGATATCTGCCTCCAATAACGCGCCGCCCACCGGCCCGGCACCGACGAGCACCTGCAACAGGTCCGGATCAAGTCCTGCCGAATGCATGAGCTTCTGGAATTCGAGGGCAACCAGCGGCGTGAACTCGGAGGGTTTCAACACCACCGCATTGCCCATCGCCAAGGCGCCAATG
>Ga0207780_1000447_pt1 | contig 11571 bp, 12 predicted proteins | sample LuqExpMetageno45_FD_187803 | JGI IMG/M metagenome (GOLD analysis project Ga0207780, IMG submission 187803) | Tropical forest soil microbial communities from Luquillo Experimental Forest, Puerto Rico - Sample 45 (SPAdes) | ecosystem: Environmental > Terrestrial > Soil > Tropical forest ...
GGCGGGCGGATCGTAACGAATGGCGGGCGAGTGCTGGGGGTCACGGCTACCGGAAATTCGTTGGACGCTGCGCTGGCGAAAGCGTATGAAGCCGCGGGCAAGATTCATTTTGAGGGGATGCACTACCGGCAGGATATCGGGCGACATGGGCGCCAGAGTTCGGCGGCGGGGGACTAGGCCATGGCAAAGGTGTTGCATCTATTCCGCGCGCCGCAGAAGCGCGCCCCGATGGAAGAACTCAGTGAGGCACATGTCGTGGAGCTAGTCGGCTTCGTTGGGTGCGCGCATGCCCGGCCGGGCGGAGGCAGGCGGCAGGTGTTGGTGATGGACGTGGAACTTTGCGCGTGATGGACCTGCTGCCGGGGATCATTCGCGAGAACATCACTACCGAAGGGATTGACGTAAACGCGCTACCCGTGGGCGAGAAGTTGCGCGCGGGGGAAGTCGAGTTGGAAGTAAGCGCGATATGCGAACCCTGCGAGTTGATGGAAAACATCCGTGCGGGGCTGATGGACGAGTTGGTAGGGCGGCGGGGAATGTTGTGCCGGGTACTGCGCGGAGGAACGATAAAACAGGGCGATGCGATCGCGGTTGTGTCTGCAGGTTGAAAAGCGAAAAGAAGATTTAACGCAGAGGAAGCAAGGCGCAGAGAGCCTTGCGCCAAGACGCGGGGTCTGGCCACGACTCATAGAGGGAACAGGAGACGCGTGTTTAATTCGGGTTTGGCTTGCGAATAAGGCTTGGGCCGTCAGGCGGCCGATCTTTGTCTTCCTTTGCTTTCTCTACCGGTTCTTGAGGCGGCACGATCCACTGGAAGCCGGTATCGCTCACTTTCCCTTCGATAAAAGAAGCTTTGCCAGCAAGGGCGGTCAGGACAGCGCGCAGAAAATCGGCGGCATCGTCGGGATTGGCCTTGCTGGCCTGGCCGCGCTCCAGTAATTCGACGACCTTGGCGAATTTCGGATCGGCGTTGCGGATTTGAGTGATGCGCGGGTCTCCGGATTGGATCAATCCCACAAGGGGAACAGGTTGCTGATCGGAGGGGAAATTCACCTCAATGACCGTCTTGACCTGATGTTTTTCCGGCGGGTACAACTGCGTGAAGCGCGGGCGCAAGATGTGCGTCTGCCAGTATTCGGAGTTGCCGCCCACGGATTCCTGCTCGGCCCGGTATTCGACGAGCCAGACCTCGAGGCCGTAGCTGCGGGGATAGCCGATCAAAACGATTTCGAAGATGGGATCCTGAGGCTTCAGGTCGAATTTGTGGTGGAGTGAGGAGACCAGCGGGCGCAACTTTTCGAGATAGGCGACGCCAATGGCTTCGAGGTCGGGTTCGCCGGAATCGGGCGGGCGGTAAACATTCTTGCCCGGCGGACGAATTTCTGGAACTTCGCGATCCAGCCGGATAGGCCGGGGCTGCGCGGGTATTTGCCACTCCGAGGCGCCAAAGAGAATGCCGATGTGTTCCGGACCGAGGGCGGTGGCGCGAGGCGGCACGGATTTGGCTTCCAGGGGCTGGTCGATGGCGCCGAAAATGAGGGTGTCGCGGGCGGGAAGGATAATGACGCGGCCGCCGGCGAGATTGGCGACGATTTCATCTTCCTGAGCCAGACAAGGATAGGCGCCGACGAGAGAAGCTGCCGCCAGAAGAGCCGCGATCACGACGGAGCGAAGCGAGTTCACCGAAATAGCATACCCCGAGTGAAGGCAGGTGGGGACGGTTCTCTCTTTAGCGAAGAATTCTGTAAAATTAAGGGATTCGAAACCACAAGGAAGGGCTATATGGGACTGCGGAAACTGAAAGAGCTGAGGCACAACGGAAAGAAAGTAGTCGAGATTCTGGACGCGCACGAGCGTTTTTGGAGCGGGAAAGTAGGCGGGGCGCGCGCGGACTTGAGTGGCGCGGACTTGTCGGGTGCGGACTTGAGCAAATTGAATCTGGCGGGCGCTAACTTGAGGGGCGCTAATCTGGAGGGGAGCGATTTGCGCGGGTCGCGGTTGCCGGTGGCAGATTTGTCGGCGGCGCGGCTGAAGAAAGCCGATTTGCGGAATACGGATATGACCGAAGCGCATCTGCCCGGAGCGGACCTGACAGAGGCGCAGGCGAGCGGGGTGGAGTTTTTCCGGTGCGATTTGAGCAACACGAACTTCCGGAAAGCGCTGCTGCGCAACGCGAATTTCCGGGATGCGAATGTGGATGGAGCGGTGTTCACCGGCGCAGATATGGGGATTGCGATTCTGCGCGAGACGGATATCAGCAAGGCAGATTTGAGTGGAGTGGATTTGTCGACCGCGCTGATGCCGCCGGGATTCGCGGCCAAGACGCAGGGAGCGTAGGGAGGCACCTTCTTGCTCACTCGCCCCACTTGGGCATAGGTTGATTCGGGGCAAGACGCAATGGTTGAGAAAGGGTGCGGCGCGTGTTAGCCTCACGCGAGTCCCTCCATTGAAGGTGAATTTGGCAACTACTTCCACACAACTGGATTATCCGGGGGTACGCGAGCGGGTGCTCGACGTGGTGCGCGAACTGCTGGAAGAGTTGGGCAGCCACGGCGCGGTGGCGGAACTTTCCGAAAAATCGAATCTGGACCGGGATTTGGGGCTCGGCAGTCTGGAACGCGTGGAACTACTGACACGCATTGAGACGGCGTTTGGCGTACGCCTGCCCGATACGATCGCGGCGGAAGCGACAACACCGCAGGATCTGATTGAAGCGGTGGTGCGCGCGCCCGGGCTGCCGGCGATGACTGTTGAAGAGCTTTCCGGGTTGCGCGCCGGGGCTGTGGCGGACCGGATGGCGCAGGAAGCCGCGGACTCGATTGTTCAAAGAGCCGAGACACTGGTGGAAGTGATCCGGCACCGCGGCGTACACGACGCCACCCGGACACATCTGATTATTTCGGAAGACAGCGAAGGAACGGAGCAGCAGTTTACGCTGACTTTCGGCGAATTGTACGCCGCGGCGCAGAAGTGCGCGGAGGAACTGGCCCGGCGAGGCGTCCCCCCAGGGGGCCGCGTGTCCCTGATGCTGCCAACCTCCCGGCAGTTCTTCATTTGCTACTCGGGAATTCTGCTGGCGGGCGCGGTACCGGTTCCAATCTATCCGCCATTTCGCGCCGACCGGATTGAGGAGTACGCGGAGCGCCAGGGCGCAATTCTGAACAACGCAGGCGTGTGTTTGCTGCTGACGTTCCGACGGGCAGAAGCGGTGGCGAAACTGCTGAAGCCGCGGGTGAAGTCATTGTTGGGCGTAGTAGACGCAAGCAAATTGCTGGAGGCGGCAGAGAAAGCACCACCGCCAGCACCGGGAGCGTTGCCGGCATTCTTGAGCGGAAGCCGCGTGCGCAGGGGTGGAGACCTAGCGCTATTACAGTACACGTCCGGATCGACGGGCGACCCGAAGGGCGTGATGCTGACGCACGCGAATCTGTTGGCGAACATGCGCTCGATTGCGGAAGGCGTGGAGCTCTCGCGCGATGACGTGGGGATTAGCTGGCTCCCCCTGTATCACGACATGGGTTTGATCGGCGCGTGGCTGACGCTGCTGCTGCATGGCACTCCATTAGTGGTTATGTCGCCGCTGGCGTTTCTGACGCGGCCGGAGCGGTGGCTGCAAGCGATTTCGAAATACAAAGGGACCATCGCGGCGGCGCCGAATTTCGCATATGAGCTGTGCGTGCGCAAAGTCTCCGACAAAGCGCTGGAGGGCGTGGACCTGAGTTCCTGGCGCGCGGCCATGAATGGCGCGGAGCCGGTGAACCCGGAGACGCTGGAGCGGTTCATTGGCAAGTTTGCGAAGCGTGGATTCAAGCGCGAGGCGATGTTTCCGGTGTATGGACTGGCGGAAGCTTCGCTGGGGGTGACGTTTCCGCCGCTTTCTCGCGGGCCGAAGATCGATCGCGTCGAGCGAGATGCGTTCACGATGTCAGGGCGAGCCGTACCGGCTGGCGAGGACGATGAGAACGCGATTGCGTTCGTGTCCTCGGGCTACGCCGTTCCGCGGCACCAGGTAATTATCGTCGACGAGAACGGCGCGGAGCTGCCGGAGCGGAAGGAAGGGTATCTGTGGTTCCGTGGGGCATCGGCGACCAGCGGCTACTTCATGAATCCGGAAGCGACGGAGAAGTTGTTTGCGGGCGGACCTCTGGTGCGCGAGGGCGAATTTCCCTGGGTGAATTCCGGAGACAAGGCGTATCAGGCCGAAGGCGAGATCTACATCACCGGCCGCGTGAAGGACATCATTATCAAGGGCGGGCGGAATTTGTATCCGCATGAGGTTGAAGAGCTGGCGTCTCGCGCGGAAGGCATTCGAAAGGGCTGCGTGGTCGCGTTTGGGTTGAAGGGTCACGAAACCGGTACCGAGAAACTGGTGATCGTGGCGGAATCGCGCGAAGAGGATCGAGGGAAGCGAGCCGCAACGGTGGCCGCGATCAATGACAATGTGACGCAGGGGCTGGGAATGCCGCCCGATCGCGTGGAACTGATTCCGCCGGGGAGCATTCCGAAGACGTCGAGCGGGAAGCTGCGCCGCGACGAGACGAAGCAGCTTTATTTGGCGGGAACACTTTCGAATGCCAAGCCCCCAGCGTGGGTGCAGATCGCGCGGCTGGGGACTGGCGCCTATCTGAAAGAGGTGGCGAGCGCGGTGTGGAGTGGGATTCGCACGGCGCTGGAAAAGATTTACGGCGTGTACTTCGTTATCGTGTTTTTCCTGTGGATCGTGCCGAGCTGGGCGATGGTGCGGACGTACAAGGATCATCGGGCGGCGGGAAGATTCACGTCGGCGGCGCTAAAGGTGCTGTTCTTTCTGGCAGGGATTCGCGTGAAGGTGGTGGGCAAGGAGTACATGGATACGCCGGGCGCGAAGGTTTATGCGTCCAACCACGCGAGCTACTTCGATGTATTGCCGCTGATGCTGGGGCTCGGCGTGACTTACCGGTTTGTGGCGAAGGGCGAAGTGAACCAGATGCCGTTCATCGGAACGTTTCTGAACAAGATGGGACATCTGTCGTTTGACCGGCATAACGCGGGAGCGCGCCTGCAGCAAGTCGATGAAATGGAAGGGTATCTCCGTCAGGGCGATTCGGTGTTCGTGTTTCCGGAAGGCACGTTTACGCCCGAAGACGGCGTGAGACCCTTTCAGCTGGGCGCGTTTCGGGCCGCTGCCGCAACGGGAGCGCCGGTGATCCCGGTGTCCCTGGCGGGGACGCGGCGGTTTATGCGGGACCCGACGATTCTGCCGAAACCGACCAGCGTGACGATCACGTTGTCGGCGCCGATTTACCCGCGGCGTGTGGCCGGCGATGATGCGAAACAGTTGCCGGAGATTGTGCGGTTGAGGGATGAGGCGCGGGAAGCGATTGCGCGGTATTCGGGCGAGCCGCTGCTGTAGCAGTTCTGGATTCGTCGACCGACAAATACGAAGAGTGGCCCACCCCTTCCGCAAATAGCCCGAAAGGGTGGGGCACCCTCAAACACTTTTAGTGAGACAGCGTATACACGACGGTGATGTAGGTGTCGATTTCGACGGGTTCGTTGTTGAGGAGAGTCGGTTGATACCGCCATTCCTGAACCGCACTCAAAGCGGACTGAATGAACAGCGGTTCACCCGAGACAACTTCCAGTGATTTGATCCGGCCGTCGCTAGCAATGATGGCGTGTAGTTCGACGCGCCCTTCGCGGCGGATTTGCTTCGCAAGAGGTGGGTAACTTGGCTCGACGCGATGGACAAGACGAGCAGCTTGGACGCCATTGCTGACTTTCACGATTCGCGGCGTGGTCCGTTCGATCTCGTGCGGCGGCTCGGGGCCACGACGAGTATTGAAACCATCAAGGCTGTCAGGAATATTTTGCCCTTCTGGCGTGCCGGGAATGTCGACGTCGCCTGGCTCCGGATTATCGAGGATCTGCCTGTGATCGACCGTGGCTACGGTAGGCGGAAGATTCGTAAAGCAGCGGATACAGACGCGGCGTTCGCCGGTCGGTGGACGCTGGGGGGGTTGACGGTTGTTATTGACACTACCGCGGTGATACGGGGGCACAATCGTAGCGCTGTATGCCGCGATGCTCTCGCCTTTGCTTAACAGGGGGACGAGAACCAACGCGGCGACGATCAGGACTTGCAGCACGATGGATGCGACGAGCGCGCGGCGCTTGATTTTGCGGGCGCGCCTTTCGAATTCGGAATCACCTTCGACCAAACAACCACCAAGAAAATTCGCTTGCTCTTGCGGACCAGGGCTCTGGGCCATCACACACCTCCGGAAAAACGGCCCTGCGAGGCGTGGGTTTGGCGGCGCCGATTCTCCCGAGGTTGTCTTCGGTGAACCGGCGCCGCTCTCGCAGGGATGTGAGGTGCGCGCATCCTCTGCACCGTTTGACACCGCCGAGCGAGACAAGTTCCCACGCAGTGATCAGAAAACATTAGAGGCGCGGGACACCGGAATCTTCGAAAAGTGCCCGGTTTTACGCGGAAATCGGTCGCTTTGTGAGCATCTACTCATCGGCGGCGCGCATCCAATCGTGCGGACGTGGATCCGAAGGAGATTCAAATGGACAGGCATATTCCCGAAGCCGTGGGCGTACGCCGCACGGGCTGGGCTGCACTGGACCGCGATCCGCAGGAGGATTTTGTAGAGTTTGTCTGCCCTCATTGCGGTGCGCGAGGCCGGAAAAAAGCGCGGCACGAGCGAGCAGAGTACAAGTTCACGGATGGATTTTTGCAGGACTTGCAGGGGGAAGGCGTGCAGTGCCACTTTTGCAAGCAGTCGTTGCGCGTGATGCCGGTGGTGCTGGTGCACGATCAGGATGAGATCAAGCGGTTCGAGGCGGTTTTCGCGGAAGAGCCGCCGGTTGATCGCGAGACGGTGAGTGAGCACAGATAAGAACTCGTTGAGCAGGAGAACCGAGAAAGAGAAGGGCGCCGGTTTACTCGGCGCCCTCTCTTTTTTTGCGGGTGGAGGAGTTGGCTGGGAATGCCGCAAAGGTTACCGCTGCCAGCCCACCAAACGCTCGGCCCTCTAAGGCCGACCCTACAAAAGCATTAGCGGCGATCCCCGTCACCGCGGTAGTAGCGGTAGTCGTCGCGATCGCGGAAGTGCGAGTGGCGATAGCGTTCGAGACGCTCGTAAGCCTCGCTGCGTTCGTGGGCCCAGTGACGTGCTTGCGAACTATACGGTCCGAAATGCTCGACAGCTTCGTGATACCGCCCTTCCGTATACGAAACGCGGCGATTGCAGTCATCCCAGCCATCGGCCCTGGCCGCGGGTGCTCCGGCGAAGACAAGAAACCCGCCGAGAGCGAAAGTGGCAAGAGCAATCTTTCTGAAAGAGAACGCAGGCAGTTTCATAAAAGCCTCCAGGAGCGTGCCCGGGCTGGCTTCGGGGATACCGTCCTGAGGAATCAAACACTTGTTTGGTGGAAAGGTTGCGACAGCGAGGCCTGAGGCGGATGTATTTGGACAGAAATGAGAGATTCTATGGAGCGGACAGCCGAAGGCCGTCCCTACGAAAGCGCCGCGGGGACGAAAAAAGCAAGGCGTGCAGCCCGTAGTGGGTGCACGCCTCTCGGTATTGCAAAACCAGGCCAACCAAGCTAATTCAGTGAGGGGGAGCCCAATTGTCGTGGTCGTGGTCGTCCCAGTCATGTTCTGAGCGCCAGCGATTGGAGTCTTCGTCCCACCAGCGATGATTGTGGCTCCAGCAGTATTCTCGGGACTCGGCGAGTTCATGGCGCCAGTGCTCGGCTTCTTCGCTGCGAGCGCCGTGATGCTCGATCGCTTCGTGAAGATTGTGGTCCGCCTTGCGAATGCGCTTCTGGCAGTCATCGTCAGCGCGCACCAGAGCCGCGCCGCCGAGGAAGAGAGCAGTCATCAAGCCGGCCGCTGCCAGCGCGCGTCGAATCCAATATGAATCGTTCATAGTCCCTCCTGACAGGATTTGCAGGGAGAGGCTGGCGGGAAGCGTCCCGAAACACTCAAACACAGACTCAGACGAGCAGACGCGTTGCCAAAATCAAGCGACTCTAAATTCGAGAGTTAGCAGAAGTTTTAGAACGTAGAAAATTCAGTACGCTTGTAAGAATGGGTCCACTTCCATGTGGTATTTCTCGAGGCCGGAGCGAATTACCTCGAAGGCCTCATCTACGGTGTCGGCGTACTGTAGAAGGTCATACTCGTTTTGATTGATGGTGCCCCAGCGGACCATTTCCTTGAGATTCAGAACGTCGTTCCAGTATTTTCGGCCGTAGATCAGGATCAGCGTGTACTTCGGCATTTTGTCGGTTTGCGAAAGCGTCATCATTTCCCAAAGCTCGTCCATGGTCCCGAAGCCGCCGGGGAAAACGATGAGGGCTTTGGCGATTTGCGCGAACCACAATTTGCGCATGAAGAAGTAGTGGAAGTTGAAACTGAGTTCCGGGCTGATGTACGGGTTGGCGAATTGCTCGTGCGGCAACTCGATCGAAAGACCGATGGATTTGCCGCCGGCTTCGTAAGCGCCGCGATTGGCGGCTTCCATGATGCCGGGGCCGCCGCCGGAACAGACGACAAAGCGCCGGGGCCGAGGTCCGAGAGAGAGCGCCCAGGTAGTGAGGCGGTGAGAGAGCTGGCGCGCCTCTTCGTAGTAGCGGGACATTTCGAGCAGGCTTTTCGCCTCGCGAACCTGTATGTGATGGTGCTTGAGCGTCTCTTTGCTCATGCGGCCGGTCTTTTCGTTCTTCAGACGGGTGTAACGCGCCAGGGCGATTTCGCGGGAGTTGATGCGCGCGGAGCCGAACATCACGATCGTGTCGCCGATGCCTTCTTTTTTGAGTTGTGCCAGGGGGTGGATGTATTCGGCGAGAATGCGAATGGGCCGCGCGGGGGTGCTGCTCATGAAGGTGTGGTCTTCATGAGGAGCTTTCGGGGCGTGCATGGGCTTGAGGCGCTTACCGTCAGGCATGGGCGTTTCTCTCCATTCAGGAGTAGCACCGAGCCGGAGCCCGGCGTGTGCCGCCTTGAAGGGCGGCGCTACCAAGGACGAAGTTACGATTGTAGGCAGCGCGCGGGGTGGGCGGCAACGGGTTTGGCGCGGCATGCGTCGAAGTTAGTACGCGGAGATGCGCCAGGGGTTTGCAGCGCAAGTCCATCATGACCAGATTCGGAAGAGAATTTGCGGCAGTTCTGACGCTGTGCGTGGCGCCATCGCTGGCGTGCGCGCAGGCCCCCGAAGGACCGATGACGCCGCAGCCCGGCGTGGAAGTTCAGAAGGCGCCACCAGGATTCAAGGTGCAGAGTTTGCTGGTGAATACGCCAGTGACGGTGCGCAACGCTTCGGGCCAGATGGTGCACAACCTGCAAGCCGGCGATTTCCAGATCTTGGACAACGGCGTGCCGCAGAAAATCACCCATTTTGACTTGGGCGGCGATCCAATTTCGCTGGTCGTGGTGGTGGAGACCAGCTCGCGAATCTCGACAATCCTGCCGGAGATACGGAAGACCGGAATTTTAGTTTCGCAGACGGTAATGGGGCCGACCGGCGAAGCAGCGGTGATCGGGTTTGACAGCCGGATCCATAAGTTGCAGGAGTTTGACGATACGACCGAAGCGCTGGAGGGCACGCTCTCGACTTTGCAGGAGGGAGATGACGGTGCGCGGCTGTTCGACGCGATGTCGAAAGCCATCGAGATGCTCAAGCAGCGTCCAGAAGCTTCGGCGACAGACCTTGGCAAACGAAGAGTGATGCTGGTGATTGGCGAAGCGCATGACTCGGGCAGCGAAGATAAGTTGGGCGAAGTTTTGCGGCGCGCGCAATTGGCGAATGTCGCCATCTACGCGGTCGGCATATCCGGAGCGAAAGCGGATTTGAAACGGAATCCGGACGACAACTATAAGAAGCCGCCGCGCGTAACTCCAGAAGGAACCTACAGCACGCCGCCTCCTCCGGGAACGGTGGAGACGCCCACGACCGAAATGCAACAACAGCAAGCCGGCGCGCCGATGGCCGCGGCGGTCGCGCTGGCGGTATGGGTAGTGCAGCATGCGAAAGATAAAGTTACTTCGCGGCAACTAGAGATTGCCGCAGCGGCCACGGGCGGAGTGCATGCTTCCGCATGGAAACACGAAACGCTCGAGAAGGTGATTGATGAGATTGGTGGAGAGTTGCATGCACAATACACGATCACCTACGCGCCGACGGGAACCGATGGCGAGGGGTATCACGAGATCATCGTGCAGCTGGACCGCAAGGATTTGACGGTGCGGGCCCGGCCCGGGTATTACCTGGCGGGACCGGGGGGCTAGTATGCGAGTCGGTGGCCGACCAAACCCCGTCTCATTCCGAGAGCGCTTTTTGCCCCAGGAAGCTGCTTCTTTCGTCACCTGGGCGAACAGCGGATTCCTCGCTTCGCTCGGAATGACAACATTTGAGTCTTTCGTATCGAGTACCTTAGTAAAGTAAGCCGATGAGCGGCTCTTTGGAAACGATTGCGCTGCGGCTGGCAACTCCTGAGGATATTCCGGAACTGGAAAAGCTGATCGAAGCGTCGGTGCGGACCCTGCAACGCGGAGATTATTCCGAAGCGCAGATGAATGGAGCGCTGGGCACGGTATTTGGTGTCGACACGCAATTGATCGCCGATGGCACGTACTTTGTGGCGTTGGCAGAAGGCCAGAACACAGAGACAATCGTTGGCTGTGGGGGATGGAGCAAACGCAAGACGCTCTTCGGCAGCGACTACGGGCCGAACCGTACGCCGGAGCTGCTCGATCCTGCAAAGGATGCGGCGAAAATTCGTGCATTTTTCGTCCATCCGGAATGGGCGCGGCGGGGGATAGGAACGTTGATCCTCAACGCATGCGAAAATGCGGCAAAGAAGGCAGGCTTCCGGCGCTTCGAGATGGGCGCGACGCTGACAGGCGTGCCGATGTACGCGGCACGCGGCTACCGCGAGGTCGAACAAATCTCGGTACCGCTGAAGAATGGTGAATCGTTACTGGTGATGCGAATGGCGAAGGAAGCAAAATGATAGAGCGGAGATCATTTCTTTACATAACGGGAGTTGCGGCTGGTGCATCATTAGTGTCTTCTGAGACTATGGCCGCCGTCGAATTGTTTGAGCCGGATCACATCATTTTGGGCTGTAAGGACCTTGATGAAGGCATCGCGTACATGGAGAAGGTTTCCGGGTACCGCGCGGCGATCGGTGGATCGCACCCTGGGCGCGGGACACGGAACGCGCTGCTGAAGCTGGGCTACAAATCCTATCTGGAAATTTTGGCGCCTGATCCTGCACAACCGGAATTGGTGTGGCACAAGGAACTGGCGGCACTGGAAGCGCCCGTGCTGGTAGGGTGGGCCATCGCGGTCAAGAACATTGATCAGTATGCGCAGCACCTGCGCGACCGCGGCGTGGCTTGCAATGGTCCGACGGCGGGGTCGCGCATGAAACCGAACGGCGACGTGCTAAAATGGAAGACGCTGGTACGCGAAGATGACAAGGCGGGCATTCTGCCGTTTTACATTGAGTGGGCTCCGGACTCGGCGCATCCCTCGACGGACGCGCCTGGAGCTTGCTTGATTACGCGGCAGGCTC